>Ga0315903_10005727_pt1 | contig 16124 bp, 13 predicted proteins | sample LakEriMetagenome_7_FD_203524 | JGI IMG/M metagenome (GOLD analysis project Ga0315903, IMG submission 203524) | Freshwater fungal communities from buoy surface, Lake Erie, Ohio, United States - Buoy 2 MA119 | ecosystem: Environmental > Aquatic > Freshwater > Lake | place: USA: Lake Erie, Ohio...
TCTTCATGCCCGCCAACCTTTCAACGCTTTTCCTCAAGCGCAAAATAATACCACAGCTTATGTCATTGATTTCAATGCACAGCAGTTTTGGTCGAGCTCCATTACCACTTTGCCTACCGTTATTGCTGAACAGTTGCAATGCACAAACATGAATTTCCATCAAGTAGCTGATACACTGTATATCATTGGCGGATACTCTTTTTCGACCACCGCCAACGACCACAAAACGTTTGATAATCTCACTACCGTGCAAGTGAGCAGCGTGATCAATGCCATCATCAATAATTCATCAATAACTCCCTTTATCAAGCAAATAGCCGATACAGCCTTTGCGGTTACGGGTGGCCATTTGACCAAACTGGGTAATGAATTTTACTTGGTGGGCGGGCATCGTTTTGATGGACGTTATAACCCGATGGGCAACCCGACTTACACACAGGCCTACACCAATCAAATCCGAAAGTTTACCATAGATAACTCCGGCAGCGGTTTGTCTTTTGCTAATTACTCCACCATCACCGACCTTGTTCACCTTAGACGAAGAGACTATAATCTTTTACCCCAAATTTTCCCCAATGGCGAAGAAGGGATGACCATCTCTAGTGGAGTATTTCAATTAGGAGTAGACTTGCCGTTTCTTTATCCTGTAGATATTATAGCTTCGGGCCATACGCCTATCACTACTTTTAGCCAATACCTCAGTCATTACCACAGCGCATTTGCTTGTCTATACGACAGCAATGCTAATGCCATGCACAATATCTTCTTTGGTGGCATGAGCCAGTACTATTATCAAAATGGTTTCCTGATACAGGATAATGGTGTGCCATTTGTCAAAACGATTAGTCGTTTAACCCGCTCAGCCGATGGCACACTGCAAGAGTTTCAACTTCCTCTCGAAATGCCTGCATTAAAAGGAGCCAGTGCAGAGTTTATTCTAAATAATCAATTACCGCATACAGCTAGTGACATCATCAAATTGAGCGCTATTCAACAAGACACTATCCTAATCGGCCACATTTATGGAGGTTTGCTTAGCCCATCGCTCAATCCTTTTAGTGTCAATCAAACTTCCACTACTTCTGCGGACAATTCTATCTATGCTGTTCGGCTTATTAGTAATAATCCAACCGGTGTTCAAGCTATTGATGGTAAAAATCCTTATGAAGTTACGCTTCGCACAAACCAAATAGACACTGACATTCAGTTAAGTTTTACGTTGTCTCGTTCGGTGCCGGTTCGCTATTTCATGACTAATAACCTCGGCCAAATTATTGCACAAGGCTCACTCGCCACCTCAAGTGGATTGAATACGCCAAACATCACTTTGCCATCCAATCTTCCTGCACAGCAGTACCAGTTATCGCTAGTGTTTGACAGTAAATATTATGTCACCAAGAAACTGATGAAAAAGTAAAGTACAGCTACGTTTTAACCATTACAGGGAACGCAGGCTATCTATTCTGCCTTTGGGTCGTTTAAGAAAATAGAAAAAATGGTGGTACCATACTTCTTTTGTTTCCAGTAGTGAGGGTGATCTTCAAAGTTGTGGTTCGGATTGTGTTCAAGAATAAACCAACCGGGGCCATCTACTAGGTGATGGTTAAAAATATGGTCAGGAATAGTGTCTAAGTTTGGGAGCGGGTAAGGCGGACCGGCAAAAATAAAGTCGTATTTTTCGTTGGTGGTTTTGATAAAGTTGAACACATCCATCTGCATCACCTTGATGGCTTTCAATTGATGTTTAGTGGCTGTTTGTTTGATGAAATCAGCACAGCGCGGATAGATTTCTACGGTGGTGATGTCGGTGCAGCCGCGAGAGGCAAACTCATAAGCTATACTTCCCGTTCCACCAAAAAGGTCGAGCACTTTAATGTTGTCGAAATTAAAGTTGTTGTTGATGACATTGAACAGTCCTTCTTTAGCAATGTCTGTGGTGGGTCGGGTTGGAATGTTTTTGGGTGGTTCAAACCGAATGCCTTTGAGTTCTCCTCCAATAATTCTCATGCGTGTAGGGTATAAAGTGGAAAGTGAAGATGTTTGGGATACAAATCGAACGCCTTGGCAAACTGCATGGGTTCGGGTTTTTCCATAAACTCGATATGGCGAAAATAGCGATAGCACAAGTCGTACACTTTTGACTGAATATCAATTTCGCCAAGTAAAACGAGTGGAGTGGTCTCGCGTTCGAATCCAATCTCTTCAGCAACCAGCAAAACAAAGTAGATGAAATCGCTAGCGGTTTTGTAAGCGTAGCGGTTCATGATTTGCAAGGTACCATCAGGTTTAAAATAAATTACATCAAGATGGTTGGCAGAGACTTGAACATAAAGTGGAGCATCCGTGCGCTCTAATACAGCCAAGTAGCGAACTAACGATGCATTGAGGTGAATGAGTGTAGTATTTTGAAATAACGAACGCAATGTTTGTTCGAGCAAGGGAGTCGGAGAATGCAAAAGTAACATCGTGTTATGCACGCAAGCATCGGCATGACTCTCCGGGTCTTTCATAAACGACAATTCAGCAGGCAATAACGAGTAAGTCGTATCAACGCCAATGAGTACCTCTGCAAAACTTAATTGCAACACATCGTCTTTTTCTACAATGCGCTGAATGCGCTCACAAAGCTCGGCCTCGGACGCAATATGATGCAAGGTGTATTGACCGAAAAACACAATTTGCTGATGCGTTTTGGTATACACGAAGTAGCGAATGCCCGAAAAGTCAACGCTGATTTTCAACTGCAATGAGGAAGGCTGCAAAGAAGCATCCAATTCACCGATAGCCGAAAAAGCATTTTTGAGCTGAGCCGAAGTCATGCCGCTAATTTAGTTTATTCGGTGAAATCATCTAGTGTTCGATTTGGTAATCGGTGCTTTTGGTTTATGTTTAGCCTATGAAAAAGTGGGAAGCACGAAATCCTAAGTTTAGAGAATATACCGAGTATAAAATAGGGAAGAATAAGTTTATGGCGATGATGGGCTTCAAGATAACGACCATCGAACCGGGCTATTTGGAAGGAGAGTTGGCGTTTGAAGAAATGCATGAGCAACAAAATGGTTATCTGCATGGTGGAGTAACGTCCACCATCTTGGATATGATACAAGGTTTTGCTGCCTACACGATGGTGGAGGACGGGCAACAAGTGTTTACGGTTGAAGCCAAGACTTCCTATTTCAATCCGGGCATCGCTAAACATTTTTATTCGCGCGGAGGTCTAGTAAAGCCCGGCAAACGATTTCATTTTTGCGAAGCAGAAGTCTATTACAAAAAAGAGAATGGCAAAGAAGTGATCGTTGCAAAAGGCAGCGCAACAATGGCAGTAATCTGATGTTTAAAAACAAAAATGGCGCAGTTAAAAGCAACTTATAAAGAAATCTTAACCATCAGTTTGCCGCTCATTTTAGGTAATCTAGCTTGGACATCCAACGGGGTGTTTGATACTATCTTTGTAGGCAACTTAGGGAAAGTAGAGCTGGATGCCATCGGGTTTGCGAGTGTGTTTTATTCCGTCTTGTTTATGATGGGTTTTAGCTTTACTCGCGGCACACAATTGCTCATTGCGCGTAGGATGGGCGAAATGAATCGACATGAAGTCGGCAATATTTTTGACAACACGATTTTAGCTTTGCTAACCGTTTCCATTCTACTTTTTGTACTGATAAAAGTCTATACCCATCAGATACTCTCGTTCATGCTCTCCAATGACGACATCATCCGCAGTTGCGAGGAGTTTCTCGACTACCGAATGTGGGGGTTAGTGCCGAGCTTCATGAGCTTTATTTTTATTGCTTTCTATTCGGGAATAGGACAAACGCCAATATTGATGGTGTCTATCGGTTTGATGACATTTTTTAATGTGTTTTTGAATTATGGATTTGTCTATGGTCAATTTGGAATGCCGCAAATCGGTATTGGAGGCTCGGGTTTGGCTACGAGTATTTCAGAAACATTGGCCGTAGCTGTGCTTTTTGGTGGAACATTTTACAAGGGCCGAAAAAAGACATTCAGTTTGTTTCAGTTCGTGAAATTAGATGTGGATTTACTGAAACAAATGGTGCGAATTTCTATTCCCTTGATGATGCAATCATTAGTAGCGGTGGGTGGATGGTTATTGTTCTTTGCTCGCATAGAAACCACCCTCGGGCACAACCCTCTAGCGGTTAGTTCAGTTTTTCGTCAATTGATTTTATTTTTCACCATTCCCACTTGGTCCTTGGGTTCTACGGCCAACACGCTGATTAGTAATTTAGTGGGGCAAAGGGACTTGCCGGGCGTTAAGCAAGCTATCCTCAAAATCAGTTTTGTCAGCCTCGGATTTGCGGTGTTCTCCTCTTTGTTGATTTGGTTTTTCCCGCAGTTCTGTATCGGTATCTTTATGAATAAAGCTGATAGTTTAGAACTAATGCCGCTGGCGCTTGAAGCTTTGCCGATTTTGATTGGAGTATTTATTCTAATGTCACTTAGCAACATCGTATACAATGGCGTTATTAGCGTGGGCGATATTTTCATCGCGCTTTGGATTGAAGTAGTGGTGGTTATTCTCTACATCGCTTTCTTCAGTTATGTGTTAAGCCAACCATGGGCCAACCTTTGGTGGGTCTGGACGGCTGAGTGGGTGTATTGGCTCACCATGCTGGCGGGTTCTTTGCTCTTTTTCCGGTTTCGGAATATTAGATTTGTTTAGTCAGCGATACGCCCGATTGCGAATATGTTGGTAATAGAGCCGTACAGTTTGCCGCTCAATAGCGTTCTTCGTTTTTAATAAGTCAAAACTATGATGGAAGAAGTTATCAATTACGAGCATGTAAATATTTACCAAGGCAAAGACATTGTGTTGAGTGATGTGAGCCTAACGGTGAATGCCGGAGAGTTTATTTATCTTATTGGTAAAACAGGCGCGGGTAAGAGCTCGTTTTTGAAAACTCTGTATGGCGACTTAGAGGTGAACGAAGGTGCCGCTTTTGTTTGTGGTTATGACATGACCAAATTGAAGAAATCAGAAATACCACAAATGCGCAGAAAAATTGGTATTGTGTTTCAAGACTTACAACTCTTGACCGACCGCAATGTGTACGCCAACTTAGAGTTTGTATTGAAAGCCACTGGATGGGAAAATGCAGACAAAAGAAATGAGAGAATTGATGAAGTGTTAACCGAACTCGGCTTGTCGCACTTGAGTGCAAAAATGCCGTTTCAGCTTTCAGGCGGTGAGCAGCAGCGTTTGGTAATTGCTCGTGCGTTGTTAAATAATCCTCCGTTGATTATTGCCGATGAACCGACCGGCCATTTAGACCCGGAAACATCGGATGAGATCGTTAAACTGCTTATTCGTATCAATCGCGAGCACAACACGGCTGTGGTGATGGCTACACACAATTATCAAATCATAGATAAATATCCGTCTAAGATTTTTAATTTCTCCAACCACTCCGTGGTGCAAGAGAAAGGAATTTACGTGAAATTGTAAATCAATTTACTCGTCAAAAACTTCCTGTGCAATGTGAAGGGCACCGGCTTCGTTGCTGAAGCCTTGATGCAAGAGTCTAGATCGTAGTTCTATCATCTCGTGTGTAAATTCTTTTTTCATTAAGTCGGTGATGATGCGTTGGGTGACAGTTGGATTGTCTTCCACAATACAAAGCGGCTCTAAACCGGTGTTGTTCACCATTTTCCCATTTACCACCACAAACCTTCCGCGATAGAGCGAGTTGATTAACTTGAGTTTAATCCCTGTGTTTTGAAAAGTAGGCAAAAGGTTGATGTGTGCATTGTCAATTAAATCTGCCATTTTTTCAAATGTCGGATTTTCAACTAACTCAATGTTTTTAATTTTTTTGATTTCTTTTTTGAGCAAGTCGCCCGGTTTTTTTCCGGCTATGATGAATTTGTAAGGCAAGCCTTCGGCAATCTTTTTAGCGATAAACAAAGCCGCCTGATTGTTTTCGGCCACGCTCAAATTTCCTTGATACAAAATATAGTCTCCAGAACCTGTTTTAGAGGTCACGGTTTCGTTATTGTGAAAAGCAGGTAAATAGCGAATGCTCTCGTAGCTTTGGCGAAGGTATTCAAAGTCACTTTTGCTAATGGCAAACACGCGGTCGGCATATTTCAACTCGTCCTCAAACTTTTTAAGTTTCTTGGCTTCGTAGTGATAATAATATTTGATGAGATAGTTGCTTTCTGCTTCTTTTAAGCTGCGGTAATAATCCCACTCCACATTGTGCATCCGCACGGCCTTCAGTTTGTTTTTAAGTGAAGGATGTTTGAGGTAAAAGCAAGTGTGCATGCCTTCAAACAAAACCGGATAATTATCTTCGGATAAGTTGCTCAACAATTCATCGCTCTGACGAGAGCCGACAATGTAAGGCACGCTGCTGTAAATGGCTTGATAAAATTTCTTGCGCGGATAGTAATATACTTTTTCGCAGATTTTGTTCAACTCTTCGGCCTCTTCGCGGCCACCATACGTAAAGCAATGTAAATGAATTTTTACGCCTAGTTCGTAGAGCGCTTTGATTTTATAGAACACATCGATGATCCCACCATAATCGGGCGGATAAGGGACCGTGAAGGAAACTATGTGTAAATGCTTGTCGCTATAACTTTTCATACCATTGGAGCAATTTCTGCTCCTCGTTTTGCCAGTTTAATTTGCCCGCCCAAAAGTCACAATTTTTTTGGATTTCGGCATATAATACTTTGTCGTTCAAAAGACGGCTGATGGCCTCAATTATTGCATCGGGTTGACAATCCTTAACGAGCACCGCCACCGGACGATTTTCATTCAGCGCCACATACTCCGGGAAAGCAATGCAAACCTGAGGAATTCGCGCTTGGAGGTAGTCAAAATATTTGTTGGACAGCGAGTAGTAATAACTTAATCCTTTGTTCTCTAGCAGGTTGATGCCAATGGTCGCTTGCGGGGTGATGGCTTTCAGTTTTTCGGGCGAAACGTAGCCTAAGAAAATTACTTTGTTTTCGAGATTTTGGTCTTTCACTTTTTTTCGAAGGGATGCAGATAAGTCGCCCTCTCCGGCCAGCCAAAGCGGCATGTCGATTTGCTTCATGGCGTCAATCATCGCCTCAATTCCTCGACCTTCGTTCAGCGCGCCTTGATATAAAATATAGGATGAATGTTGCTGCTCCATTCTTCCCTCTTCGATTAGGAGCGGTGCGTTTAAAATCACGCCTACCGGATGGTGATATTTTTCCGAAAAAAGTTTAGCCAAAGTTGGTGAAACAGTGTAAATCAAATCGGCCTTGGGTACGAAAGTTCGCTCCACCCATTCCCACGTTTTTTTTACCAAAGGTCGGTTAATCACTTCGGGTACTTCGGTGAAATATTCATGCGCATCATACACCAATTTTCCGCCCTTGATTTTTGCTGCAAAATAGCTCGGCACAATTGTATCTAAATCTACTGCACAAACGATGTCGAGTTTCAGCCGAAGTAAAAAGAAAAACAAGCGGAGGTTATACTCTAAATAGAAGAGTTTGCCTTGGTTGAAAATGCAACGCAATCGCGTTTGTTGGTATGGCTTATCGCTTAATGCTATCGATTGTGGCAACTGCCGCCCAATCAAGGTGACGGCATATCCCGCCATCGACAAACTCACCGCGGTTTTTTGCATCCGCTGGTCGTAAGTCAAATCGTTGGTAACGGTGATGACGATGTGTTTCTTCATTCTGTTTTAGGTCGCTCGCGCCAGTGTAACTTGTCGTTGCGGTCGATGTAGAGTATGTTTAAATCGCTAAGATAATAGATAGCATTACTTAACTCGGCTGTTTTGCAATTTAGTATTTCTAAAAGCATTTCTTGAGTTATGGGTTTTCGGTCAAGCTGTGTTTTAATTCGAGCGATTAAATCGCCAAATTTATTGAGCGGTAAGCCCACTTTTTTACGCCCCAAACACACATCACAAATCTCACAATCTTTGTCCAAGTGTTCGCCAAAATAACTGACCAAAGTTCGGGTTCGGCAAATCATAAAATCTTCCACATATTCTTGCATGGCCAGCAGCTTGGTTTCAAAGTCTTTTTTACGGGCATCCAGAAACGCCATATCAAAGTGAACATGCTCGGTTCTTACTCGATTGCGCAACAGCGTAATCTGTGGTTTATCTTTGCGCGGTTGGTAAGAAAAAATGCCGAGTTGGTGGAGTTGTTGCAGTTGTCGAATAACTTCGGCAGGGCTGATTTTCATTCTTGGGGCAAACTGTTCTTCTTCTACCGAAACGTAGTCTTCAAAAATTCCTTCAGATGTGCGCAAAATGAACTTGACCATTGGTTCTAAAGCTTTGTTTTGAGTCTGAAAACGGAATAGCGTTTCTTTGTCTGCCTTGGCCATCACTTGAGAGGGTTTGGTCACACTTTCCGAAAGGTAAAACAAGCTTTGTTGCTCCAACACTTTCAAGCTTTGCTGCACCAGGATAGGCGGCATTTTCATGAGCTTCGAAAAATCAGTGAGGTCAAAATCGAACGACTGAAACTCTCCGCTGTCGTACGCCACGCGTAAGAAAACCATCAACTTTTCGTAAGTCAATTTGAGTAGCTCCAAAGATGGATACCCTTTCTCTATTTTTTCTTGCAGTTGCAACAAATCGCTGTCGCCAATCAACTGTACGGCATACGCTTTTTTTTCGTCCCTTCCGGCTCTTCCTGCTTCTTGAAAATAGGCTTCTAAACTATCCGCCAAATCAAGGTGAACGACTAGGCGCACATTTGGTTTGTCGATACCCATGCCGAAAGCATTCGTACAAACGATGACGCGCGTTTTATTCTTAATCCAGTCTTCCTGTTTTTGTGAGCGTTCTTGATGGTTTAATCCGGCATGATAAAAGTCGGCACTGATTTTATTCCGCTTTAAATAATCGGCACATTCTTTTGTTCGTTTGCGGTTGCGTACATACACCACGGCTGTGCCGGGCACTTTCCCCAGAATGTAAAGCAATGTTTCTTCCTTTGTTTCGCTGGGGCGCACCACATAGCTCAAATTGCTGCGCACAAAACTCTTGCGCATTACGTTGGGGGCTTTGAATTTTAGTTTTTCTTGAATATCGTCTACCACATTCAACGTGGCGGTGGCGGTCAAGGCAATAATCGGTACGTGCTTGAGTCGTTCGCGCACCTCGGCTATTTGCAAGTAAGGCGGACGAAAATCATAGCCCCATTGCGAGATGCAATGCGCTTCGTCTACCGCTAATAAAGAAATGTTTAACCGCTCTAAGTTGACTTTAAACGTGTCGGTGGTTAATCGTTCAGGCGAAATGTAGAGGAATTTGGTGTCGCCATAGGCACAACCACTCAGCACAGCGTCAATGTCTTTGGTGTTCATGCCCGAGTAAATAGCGGCTGCTTTGATGCCTCTTTGGTTTAAGTTGTACACTTGATCTTTCATCAAGGCGATGAGTGGTGATATGACCAAGCAAAGCCCTTCTTTAGCCATAGCCGGCACTTGAAAACAAAGCGACTTGCCGCCTCCTGTGGGCAAAAGGGCGAGCGTGTCTTTTCCATCCAACACCGATTGGATAATCTCCTCTTGCAAAGGGCGAAACTTCGAGAAACCCCAATACTTTTTTAATATTTCGTGGATGGTCGGCACGGCTTAAAGATAAAAATGAAGAAGAAATGCGGACGAAAATTAGTCGGCTATTTTGCCGTCCTTCATGTTGACTTTTCGGTCGGCCATGTTGGCGAGTTCTTCATTGTGGGTCACGATGATAAACGTTTGTTTCAACTTATCGCGCAAATCAAAAAACAACTGATGTAAATCACGAGCATTGTTCGTGTCGAGGTTGCCCGAAGGTTCATCGGCCATGATGATAGCCGGATTGTTCATCAAGGCTCGCGCCACGGCTACACGTTGTTGCTCTCCGCCCGAAAGCTCTGACGGCTTATGCCCCACACGATGGTCCAGCTTTAAGAGGGAGAGGAGCTCCTTTGCTCGTGCCTCGGCCTCAGCTTTTCCTTTGTTTTGAATAAAAGCGGGGATGCATACATTTTCCAGAGCCGTAAACTCCGGCAACAAGTGATGAAACTGAAAGATAAACCCGATAGATTGATTGCGGAAAGCTGCCAGCGCTTTGTCGCCCAGGGTGAAAACATCTTTGCCGTCTATCTTCAGCGTGCCGCTGTCCGGTCGGTCGAGCGTACCCATGATATGCAGCAACGTAGACTTCCCTGCGCCCGATGGCCCCACCAGCGACACAATCTCTCCTTTGTTGACCGCAAGGCTCACGCCTTTAAGCACCGGCAGTTGACCATATTGTTTCGTGATGTTTGTGGCTTCAAGTATCATGCGGCTAAAGTAAACCGTAAACGATAAAAGGAAAGCACCGACACCAATTATATTCTAAAATAGGACTTGTCTATTTGCACTTTGCGATTAATTTCGCCCTAAACAATATAATCTGAAGACTTATGAACTTACACGAATATCAAGCGAAAGAGTTATTGAAAAAATATGGCGCGGCTATCCAAGAAGGTATAGTGGCCGAAACACCTGAAGCAGCCGTAGCCGCTGCGCAAAAACTCAAAGCCGATTACAATAGCGATTGGGTGGTGGTTAAATCACAAATACACGCAGGCGGTAGAGGAAAAGGAGTAATTGAAGGCACTGAGCAACGCGGTGTGGCACTAGCTAAAAATCATGATGCGGTAAAAACCATTGCCACCAACCTTTTGGGCGGCAAATTGGTGACTATCCAAACCGGAGCAGCCGGCAAGATTGTGCGCAAGATACTCGTAGCGCAAGACGTGTACTACCCGGGCGAAAGCGAACCAAAAGAATATTATTTCTCTATCTTGCTTGACCGTGGCACCGGCAAAAACGTGTTTATATACTCTACCGAAGGCGGTATGGACATTGAGCACGTAGCAGAACACACGCCTGATTTAGTGCAAAAAGAATGGGTAGACCCAAAGGTAGGCTTACAAGACTTTCAATGCCGCAAAATTGCGTTCAACTTAGGCTTGAGCGGCACGGCTTACAAAGACATGGTGAAGTTTGTACGCTCGGTATACAATGCCTACATCGGCACAGACGCCAGCATGGTAGAAATAAACCCTTGTTTAAAAACATCGGACAACCGCATCATTGCCGTTGACGGTAAGATTGGGTTAGATGACAGCGCGCTTTATCGCCACCCCGATTTATTGGCCTTGAAAGATGAGCATGAGCAAGACCCTACAGAAATTGAAGCAGAAGCAGCAGAGTTGAACTACGTGAAACTAGACGGCAACGTAGGTTGTATGGTGAACGGAGCAGGTTTGGCGATGGCAACTATGGATATCATCAAGCTATCGGGCGGAGAGCCGGCTAACTTCTTGGACGTGGGTGGAACTGCCAACGCAGAGCGCGTAGAGAAAGCCTTCCGTATTATCCTTAAAGACCCGAACGTGAAAGCTATCTTGGTAAACATCTTTGGTGGTATCGTTCGTTGCGACCGCGTGGCGCAAGGTATTGTAGATGCTTATAAGAGCATTGGCAACATTCCGGTGCCTATCATCGTTCGTTTGCAAGGGACTAATGCCGAAGAAGGCAAACGTATCATTGATGAGAGCGGTTTGAAGGTGCGTGGTGCTATCCAACTCAAAGAAGCAGCCGAAGAAGTGAAAATCGCTTTAGGTTAATTCATAGTCTTAACGACACCACACTAAGCGCTTGCCTGAAACGGCAGGCGTTTTTTATTGCAACTTGTTTATTGTTGAAGCATAAGTCCTCAGTAATTGGAGTTAAGCTAATTAGGCATCATAATAATAATCTGTATTGACTAAATTATAAACGTCTGTTGTGTTACTAGCCACTTACATCTTAGCAATCATCATGTTACTGTTTTTGAGTTGGGTGGTTTGCAGTTGGGGAGCAATGATGGTTTTTATCTCTTGGGCAAGGGTATGAATTAGTCGCGATTTGGCGAATGGGCGATAGTACACCAAGCTAATCTCTCTGACCGGATAGGGCGCTTCAAAATCTCTCACATTTTTCTTGCGGTCTTTGGGTAGGTCGGCATAGTACAGCTCGGGAATTAAGGTCAACCCTTTCAGTTTGTCTACAATGTTAAGCAGACTATCAAACGAGTTGGGTTCGAACGATAAGTTAGCGCTGAGGGGTTTGGTGGATAGTGAACACACATTCATAATTTGGTCGGTCAGGCAGTTGCCTTGCTTCAGCAGCCACACGTGTTCGTTCACCAAGTCTTTTGGACTGAGATATCTGGTGTTACTTTGTTTCACTTGGCCATACACCATCAGTTTTTCGTAGTATAAAATTTCTTCTTCTAGCTCGGCCTTGGGCAGAGGTGTAGACAAAATTCCAACGTTTAGTTCACCGCTTTTGAGTAGTCGCACAATGTGGTTGGTCGTTATTTCTTGGATAGTGAGCTGCAGCAAAGGATATTTCTCGAGCATCTGGGGCAAGAACCGATGAAGCAGATTGCCTGCCACGGTCGGTATCACGCCAATGCGCAACTCGCCTTCTATTTTCCCTTTGATGTTAGAGGAGATTTGCTTCAAGTTAGCTCTGTGGTACAACACTTTTTTCGCCTCTTCAATAATCGTTTTGCCGCAATCTGTGGTTAGGATGGGATTGGTCTTTCGGTCGAAAATGACGGTGTCTAACTCTTCTTCGAGCTTTTTGACCATAGTGCTGAGTGTGGCTTGCGTGATGTAGCAAGTCTCTGCCGCCCGGCTGAAACTCTTATATTGGTCGAGAGCAACGATGTATTCCAGTTGTTGTAAGTTCATAGCGTTGTATTGAAGGCATCAATAGCGAATATAGATTTTATTCTCTTTTTCAATACATAAATTAGTCCTACATTTGCAGAGTAAACCACTCATGTTTTAATCACCCATAAACTTGAACATTATGAAACAATTATTTCTATCCGCTATTCTTTTTTTCTCTGTTGCTGCTAATGCCCAGGAAAAGACAGGCGAATGCCCAATGGGGCACGGCTCCGCCTCCAAAACAGCCACCACTGAGCGCAGAGATGCCGCTATGAAAGCCAACAGCGCTAAGGACTGGTGGCCCAACAAATTGAACCTCGAGGTGCTCCGCCAGAACTCGGAGAAGACTAACCCGATGGGACAAAACTTTGATTACCTCAAAGAGTTTCAAACACTCGATTACTTCGCCTTGAAAAAGGATATTGCCGCGGTGTTGACCAACTCGCAAGATTGGTGGCCGGCCGACTTTGGTAATTACGGTCCATTGTTTATCCGTATGGCTTGGCATAGCGCAGGCACTTATCGCTCGGGCGATGGTCGTGGAGGTTCAAGAGCAGGACAGCAGCGTTTTGCTCCACTCAACTCGTGGCCCGATAACGGCAACTTAGATAAAGCAAGAAGATTGCTTTGGCCAATCAAACAAAAATATGGCAGCAAAATATCTTGGGCTGACTTGATGGTGTTGGCCGGCAATGTGTCGCTCGAAACGATGGGGTTCAAGACCTACGGTTTTTCGGGCGGAAGAACAGACGTGTGGGAACCGGAGAGTGATGTGTATTGGGGTTCTGAAAAGAAATGGCTAGACGATAATCGCTATTCAGAAGGCCGCAAATTGGAAAACCCTTTGGCTGCTGTGCAAATGGGCTTGATTTACGTGAACCCCGAGGGACCAAACGGCAACCCAGACCCGGTGGCTGCAGCAGTAGACATTCGCGAAACCTTCAATCGCATGGGTATGAATGACGAAGAAACCGTAGCCTTGATTGCCGGAGGGCACTCCTTCGGTAAAACGCACGGCAAAGGCCCGGCCTCTCACGTAGGCCCAGAGCCGGAAGCTGCTACAATCGAAGAACAAGGGTTCGGTTGGAAAAGTACTTACGGAACCGGTAAAGGCAAAGACGCCATCACCTCTGGTCTCGAAGTGACTTGGACACCCACGCCTACCCAATGGGGACATAGCTTTTTGAAAATTCTATTCAACAACGAGTGGGAGTTAACCAAAAGCCCAGCAGGTGCTCACCAATGGGTGGCCAAAAATGGTAAAGCCAGCATTCCCGATGCATTTGATTCGGAGAAAAAACAATTGCCAACGATGTTGACCACCGATTTGTCGTTGAAGTTTGATCCTGCTTATGCTACGGTGTCGAAAAAATTTATGGACAACCCTGAATATTTTGAGCAAACATTTGCCAAAGCTTGGTTTAAGTTGACCCACCGCGACATGGGCCCAAAATCTACTTACCTCGGCCCGGAAGCACCCAAAGAAGATTTGCTGTGGCAAGACCCTATTCCTGCGCTTAACCACAAAGTGGTGGAAGCCAGTGACATCAAAGCCCTGAAAGCTAAGATTGCTGCCTCCAGCTTATCTATTAGCGAAATGGTGACCACCGCCTGGGCATCTGCCTCGACCTATCGTCACTCTGACCGTAGAGGCGGAGCCAATGGCGCACGCATCGCCTTGTTGCCGCAGCGCAACTGGGAGGTGAACAACCCTGCTCAACTCACCAAAGTGTTGACCGCTCTCGGCAAAATCCAAAAGGAGTTTAACGACAAAAACACCACCAAGAAAATATCATTGTCCGACTTGATAGTGTTGGCCGGTTCAGTGGGTATCGAAAAGGCGGCTCAGAATGCAGGCACCACGTTGGAAGTACCGTTCATGCCCGGCAGAATGGACGCTCTGCAAGCGCAAACCGACACCACTTCGTTTAATCTGTTGGAGCCAATGGCCGATGGGTTTAGAAACTACCTCAAAACAAAATACACACTAGCCACCGAGCAACTCTTAATTGACAAAGCGCAACTCTTGACGCTCACCGCACCGGAGATGACGGTGTTAGTGGGAGGGATGCGTGCCTTGAATACTAATTTCAATAACTCTAACCACGGCATCTTGTCGGATAAGAAAGAAACCTTGACCAATGAATACTTTGTGCGCCTGCTCGACATGGCCTACGAGTGGAAAGCCACAGACGACACCAAAGAAGTGTTTAATGGCTTCGACCGCAAAACAGGTCAAATCAAGTACACCGCCACTCGTGCCGACCTCATTTTCGGTTCTAACTCCGAGTTGAGAGCATTGGCCGAAGTATATGCCGCTGATGACGCGAAAACCAAATTTGTGAAAGACTTTGTAGCCGCTTGGACTAAAGTGATGAACCTCGACCGTTTCGACATTAAACGATAAGTTTTTTTTCATAGTTGTATTTAGTTAAACCGAACTCAATAAATCATCATTGAGTTCGGTTTTTTGTGTGTATGGTTGTTTATTTTCGCTATTTATCAGACATTAGCCCCATGAGAAATACACTACTACTGTTATTGCTCTGGTGCAGTGCCGAGGCGTAATTGGCCAATGAAAAAGATTGGGAGTGGGTGAAAATCGACAAGAAAGACTGTAAATATTTTGCGCAAAACACGCCCAATGACATTAGCCACGCCATTTGGATGGGCGGTTGCAAAGACGGCTTCAACTGCATCAGCTTACAAGGCATGGTGTTTAAATTGACAGCGCCTTATCTTCCTTAGGCCACAAACCTGACTCGATTAAGCGGTTCGGTTCACCACGCGCCACACTGCGTAAAAAGTAAGTGTGCCCACCATAGTCCACCCGATGTCGTGCCAATCGAAGCGGCCGCGAGCCGTGATGGTTTGTGTAAACTCCCAGAGCGTTAGCCCCACAAAAGCTACGAGCATAGCGCTGAAGGGCGCCCACTCGTTCCACCAAGCGGAGACCAAAGGCTGCTTGGCGGAGGTGCGAAACTGCGCAATCATCACTACAAAAAACGAAGGTAAGGCCAAGCCTGCAAAGTAGTTGGGAGCCACACCCGGCCAGTAGCGCAGCAACTCGCTCTCTCCGCGGTAGCCGGGGCGCAAGTAGTCTTGCACCACCGTGTAGCCGATGGTGCCGAAGGCAAACAGCCCTAACCAAAAGTAGAATTGGCGTTTGGTCATGGTGGAGTCGGGGTGGTGCTACATCATGCTGTCATCAACAATCAAATTTCTGCGCTGGTTCGTTTTGCCCGATGGGTAGATAACACCAACGATGACTAGAACGGAGGTGTAGGTTTAGCGCAAAGTATGGAACTCAATTTTCATATATGGATAGTAGGGGAGGATAGACAGTTTTTTGTCGGCAGCAGCTTTGTCTTCTGCCAGCAATACCAAGTAAATGC
>Ga0315903_10005736_pt1 | contig 16117 bp, 8 predicted proteins | sample LakEriMetagenome_7_FD_203524 | JGI IMG/M metagenome (GOLD analysis project Ga0315903, IMG submission 203524) | Freshwater fungal communities from buoy surface, Lake Erie, Ohio, United States - Buoy 2 MA119 | ecosystem: Environmental > Aquatic > Freshwater > Lake | place: USA: Lake Erie, Ohio...
TCGGGCGGGATTGCTTTAGTTTCCCGAAACGATGCGGGCCGGACCTCTTCTGATCGCCATTTCCCTGCTCATGGCCGGTTTCAATGCGGATGGCCAGGAAACCCTTGCGGATCTGCTGGAGGCGCCGGGCACCGATTTGTCACGACCTGAGGATCGAGCGAGAGTCGTGGCCCGCATGGCGGAAATCCAAGAGGCGAAGCGGGATCGGGCGCGAGCCAAGGCGATGGCGGCTGGCCTGCCGGTAAGAGCTGAACGCCCGGGCGGACGGATTGTCGAAATCGCCGATTTCGATGGTCCGCAGCCGCTGTATTTCTCCACGGAGAATGCCGCAGCCGCGATATCCACCGGTGCGAACCTGCTTCGGGTTTCACCCTATTCGCTTTCAGGCGGCGGCATCACCATCGGCATGTGGGACGGCGGATCGGGGCGCTCGACGCATCAGGAATTCGGCACCCGGATGGTGGTGAAGGACGGCTCGCCTTCGGTGGACCATGCCACCCACGTCGGCGGCACACTGGCGGCCACGGGCGTGGTGGCCAATGCTCGCGGCATGGCCAATGCGGCGGTGGTCGATTCCTACGACTGGAACAGCGATCTCACGGAAATGACCAACCGCGGCGCCACCGCCGCCGGCCAGGGAGGCACACGGATCTATCTTTCCAATCATTCCTACGGCTACATCTCGGGATGGAATTACGTTGGCAATGCCGGCAACCCGCAGCGGCTTTGGGAATGGTATGGCAACGGCACCTTGGCGGCATCCATCGAGGATGACTTCGGCCGCTACAACACCTACAGCCGCGATGTCGATTCGCTCGCCTTCAATGCTCCCTACTATCTGATCTTCCAAAGCGCGGGCAACGAACGCAGCGACAATCCTTCCAACGGGCAGACCGTGGCCCTTTCTCCGGGAAGCGCCACCGTGGCGGTTTATGATTCCACCGTGCACCCGAAGGGCGATGGCACCTATCGCGGCGGATTCGAATCGATGGGTTTCCGCGCCGTCGCGAAGAATGTCATCACCGTAGGCGCGACGACCGATGCCGTTTCCTCCGGCCTGCGCAGCCCGGCGAATGCGAACATCACCTCGTTTTCATCGTGGGGCCCCACCGATGACGGTCGGATCAAACCGGACGTCGTTGCCAATGGCGACGGTCTCTATTCCTCGCTGAATGGCAGCAACACCGCCTACGGCACTTACAGCGGCACCAGCATGTCCACGCCGAACGCCTGTGGCTCGGCGGCGCTGTTGGTACAGCAATACGGACAACTATTTCCCGGACAGGCGATGCGTGCCGCAACACTCAAGGGTCTCCTGATCCACACCGCCGACGACCGTGGAAACGCCGGGCCCGACTACAAGTTCGGCTGGGGACTGGTCAATGTGAAGGCCGCCGCCGATCTGCTCATCGATCATCAGGTCAATCCCGCCAAGCTGCGTGTTTCCGAAAGCCAGGTCAGCACTTCGGTCAGTACCCGCACTCATTCGTTCATCTGGGACGGCAGTTCGCCGATCCGCACGACGCTGTGCTGGACCGACCCGTCCGGGACATCGACCACCACCTCGGACTCGCGGGTGGCGAAATTGGTCAACAACCTCCAGTTGAAACTCATCGCTCCGAACGGCACGGAATATCTTCCTTATGTCATGCCCTTCGTCGGCACCTGGACACAGGCGTCCATGGACCTTCCGGCGACCACCGGCACGAACGATACCGACAATGTCGAGCAGGTGCTGGTTTCCTCACCCGGAGCGACCGGCACCTGGCGCGCGGTGGTTTCCTATTCCGGCACGCTTGCCAACAACCAGCAGAACTACTCGCTGCTGATTTCCGGCAGTTCTGCTGAAGAACCGCCACCACCGACACTCGCCCTGTCATCCGTCAGCCCGGCGAGTGCGCTTTCAAACTCGGCGGTCACCATCGATCTGACCGGCACCGGGCTGCGGGCGGATACGACGGTGAAACTCGCCAAGTCCGGCCAATCCGACATCATCGCCACATCGGTGCAACTCATCGGCGAATCGCTCCGCTGCCAGCTGAATCTCAGCGGCGCGGCGGCAGGCCTTTGGAATGTGACTGCCACCAACCCGGACAGCTCCACCTCCACCCTCGCGAACGCATTCACGGTGGTCGGCGCAATCTGGAACGAGAACTTTGATGGAACGGTCGGCGCCTGGTCAGTGGTCACCGATCGCACTCCCAACACCTGGACGCTCACCGCCAACAACAGCCATTCGCCCAACCACCATTACTTCGCATCGGCACCGGCGACGCAAACCACCACGAATCTGGTTTCCCCTTTGATCGCCATCCCATCCGGCGCCAGCAACATGCAATTGAAGTTCTGGCATAACTACAGTCTCGGTTTGAACAGCAACGACGCCGGATGCCTCGAACTGTCGGTCAACGGCGGTGCCTGGTTCGACGCCGGTGCGGCCGGCTCCGGCACCGCGTGGGCGAGCAACGGCTACAACTCCAGCCTCAACAAGGGCGCAAAGAGCGATCTCGCGGAACGCCAGGTCTGGAAGGGCTCCAGCGGCGGTTACATCGAGAGCATCCTCAACCTCACCGACAACCCGAAGTTTGCCGGCAAGTCGCTCCGCCTGCGCTGGCGCATCGCCACCGACAACCGCAACACCAGCACCGGCTGGCGCGTGGACAGCATCTCGCTCGTTGGCGGCGGCGACCTCACCAACCAGCCTCCCGCGATCACCACCGCGGCCATCAGCACCTCAACCGAAACCGAAACGGACACCGAGGGCGCCGTCTGGCGGATCGAACGCGGAGCCACCACCGCCGTCAGCGTCGCGGCCAGTGACGACGGCGGCGAACCCGGACTCACCTACACCTGGTCCGCCACCGGCCCGGCTCCAATCTCTTTCAGCCCCAACGCGACGAATGCCGCGAAAAACAGTACCGTTGAATTCCAGATGCCCGGAGACTACATCGCGACTGTTGCCGTCAGGGATCCGCAGGGGCTATCGGTGAGCAGCAGCGTCAACATTCGTGTATTGCAGACCGCTTCGGGATTGGAAGTGTCACCGACAGTCGCATCTGTGAACGTCGGTGGCAGTCAGACGTTTTCAGCCATGCTCAACGACCAGTTTGGCGTCCCAATGGCGTCTCAGCCCTCCGCTTTCGCATGGACCGCAGCGGGAGGCGGTTCGATCAGTGCCTCTGGCATGTTCACCGCGACTACCGCAGGCGGACCATTCGCGGTAACCGCCTCCAGCGGCGGTTTTTCGGATTTCGCCAGCGTCACCGTCAATCCCGCGGCGGCAACCGTCACGCTCGGTGGGCTCAACCAGACCTACACCGGATCGGAGCGAATCGTCACCGCAACCACCTCGCCACCCGGGCTTTCGGTGCTCACGACTTATGATGGAAATCCCACGCGACCGGTCAATGCGGGTATCTATCAGGTTGAGGCGGTGATCACCGATCCGAACTACCAGGGCTCGGCAAGCGGCGCTCTATCCGTCGCCAAGGCCACTTCGACAGTCACTCTCACAGGCCTTTCGCAAACCTACACCGGCTCCGAGCGAATCGTCACCGCAACCACATCGCCACCCGGGCTTTTGGTCCAAACGACATACGGCGGAAGCTCCACCGCCCCGACCAACGCGGGTAACTATCAGATCGAGTCGGTGATTACGGATCCCAACTACCAGGGCTCTGCCAGTGGAGTTCTCACGGTCGCCAAGGCAACTGCCACGGTGAGCATCTCGGGGCTTACCCATGCCTACGATGGCGATGAGAAGTCAGTGAACGTCACCACCGATCCGGCCGGGCTAGCGGTCGTCGTCACCTACGACGGCAGCACCACGCCACCCACCGAGGTTGGAAACCACGCCGTCATCGCCACCGTCACCGACCTGAATCACGAAGGCTCCGCCAGTGCCACCTTGGTGATCGAGGCCGCCAATGATTACGCGAACTGGGTCGAAAACCAATTCACCGCGGCGCAACAGCTCGCCGGTGAGGCGGGGGAAAACGCCGATCCCGAAGCCGACGGGCTCACCAACCTCGCCGAATACGCGCTGGGCACCGATCCCTATGGGTTCACCCCGCCATTCACGGCAACGCTGGATGCCAATGGCCTGACGCTCATCTTCACCCGGCCTTCCGACCTGCCGGATGTCACTTATGCCGCCGAGGCATCGGATGGCCTCGGCGATTGGACGCCGGTGCCGATCGAGGTGATCGCGCCCGGCGAAACCGAAACCGTCCGCGCCCGTGATCCGCTCACCGGAGGACAGCCACCTCGGAAGTTCATCCGGCTGAAGTTCACCCGGCAGTGATGGCGATTGACGCGCGGCTTCGCGCGATGGAGAGTTGTTCCATGGAAATGGATCCCGCGCTACTCGCCCTGCGCGTCGGATGGGCGGGATTCCTCGGTGGGGTGCTTTCCGGCGCAGTGATCGGGCTGAAGTTTCACCGCGAGAACTGGCTGGGAGGATATGCCAGCCGCGAGCGGCGGATGGTGCGACTCGGCCACATTTCATTCTTCGGCGTCGGCATGATTTGCCTGTTCCACGGGCTCACGTTGAAAGCGATTCCGCATGAGTCCGGGTTGGCGGCAGTGGGAGCGATCTCGCTCGCGGTGGCGCTGGTGACGATGCCGACGACGTGCTTCCTCACCGCATGGAAACCGTGCTGCCGTCATGGTTTCTTCATCCCGGTGCTGTCAGCAGCCACCGGCATTGTGGTCCAACTACTCCTGCTGCGATGAAGCTAGGATTCATCGCCGTGAGCGGACTGCGGCTGTGCGACGCGCCGCTGCTGGAACTCGGACTGAGTTTTCCGGATGTGGCCAATCGCGCCCGCGAGATCCAGGCGCTGCCATCACTCGGACTGCTCACGCTGGCCGGCATGACACCGCCGGACATCGAGGTCGAATACCATGAGGTGCGCGATCTCGATGGGCTGCCGCACTTCGACGCGGTGGCGCTCTCGACGCTTACGGCGACGGCCAAGGAGGCGTATCGCATGGCCGCGCGATTCAGGGCGATGGGCACGAAGGTGATCCTCGGCGGACTCCACGCCACGCTCGCACCCGACGAAGCGGCGCGGCATGTGGACGCGCTGGTCATCGGCGAGGGCGAAGTGGTGTGGCCGAAGGTGATCGAGGATCTGCGGAACCATCGCCTGCAACCCATCTATGACGCGCGTCCGCATGGTCCCTTCGATCTGGCGAAATCACCCATGCCGCGGTTCGATTTGCTGAAACCGGACCGCTACCCGCGTTTCACCGTGCAAACCCAGCGCGGCTGCCCGCTGGCCTGCGAGTTTTGCGCGGCCTCCATGCGGCTCTCGCCGAAATTCCGTGTGAAACCCGTGGAGCGCGTGATCGCCGAGGTCCGGCGGATCAAGGAATTGTTCCGGCGTCCGTTCATCGAGTTCGCCGACGACAACACCTTCGCCGACAAGTCCCATGGCAAGGAACTGATGCGCGCTCTGGCGAAGGAACGGATCCGCTGGTTCACCGAAACGGATGTCTCCGTCGCCGATGACGGGGAATTGCTCGCACTGATGCGCCGCGCCGGTTGCCGGCAGGTGCTCATCGGTTTCGAAAGCCCGCGCGCGGATCGGCTGGACGGCATCGAGTTGAAGTCCAACTGGAAATCCCGCCGCGCCGGTCGCTACATCGAGGCGGTCCGGACGATCCAGCGCCACGGCATCACGGTGAACGGCTGCTTCATCGTCGGCCTCGATGGCGATGAGCAGGATTGTTTCGAGGGCATCGCCGAGTTTGTCAGGGAAAGCGGACTCTATGACGTGCAGGTCACCTTTCTCACCCCCTTCCCCGGCACACCGCTGTGGGAACGGCTGAAACGCGAGGGCCGCCTGCTGGACGAATCCGCCACCGAGCGTGCCACGCTCTTTGATATCAATTTCCAACCCGACCGCATGACACCAGCCCAGCTTCGCGAGGGCTTCGAAAACCTGATCCGCAAGCTCTACGATCCCGACGCGGTGGCCACCCGCGAGCGCCGCTTCCGCGAGGGAATCGCCCGCCGCCCATGAGGTGCTTGTAGCGGCGGACTATGTCCGTCGAAGCGAATGAGATGTCTGTAGCGGCGGTCTGCTTGTCCCGCCATAGCCGATCAGCGAAGGAGGACGACCATCATAGCGCATGAGATGACCATTCCAAAACGGGCTTCGCGCGTCTCTTCGGCATCGGCGGTCATAGACACGCCGCTACAGGCGTTTCATTCACTTTTGTTCGGAAACCCACTGGTTGATGCGTTTGGTGATTTGGCCAACAGCCTTGGCGGCGGGGCTGTCCGGCGGAAAATCCATGGCGGAGATTTCTGTTAGAGCGCGGAGGTCCTTTTCCCGGCGTTCCGCGATGGAAGGCGGCTTGGTGGGCGTGCTGAACAGGCGGTTTCCCTGAAGATGATTGCCGTTGGGAAACAGCGAGGCGAAATAGTCGAGTTCCTCCCCCTCGGGCAGACTGCTGAGATAGGTGGAGAAACGCTTGTGTTGATCCGCGTTGGCAAGATCGAGCCGCGCCATCAGTGACGCGCGCTGGTCCGGGCCTAACAAGGCGGCATCGAGATCGACGAGCACGGCCGGATTGCGCTCGACGATGCGGTCCAGCGCGATGAATCCGGAGCGGGCAAGTGCCGGCGGGGTGTTGGGATCGGCGGTGATTTCCGCCATCCTTCGGGCTCCGAGGGAAGGCGGCAGCAACAGCGCGGCATCCATGGCTTCGAGGAACGCGGGTGCGGGTTGCGCGCGCCACGCGTCGGACCGCAGCATGCGATCGAACCGTTCGCCGAACTCCGTGGCGAGGTCCCCATCGAGATCGGACCATCCGAGGTTGCGCAGCGCAATGGCATATTCCTCGGGAGAGGTCATGCGGTCCATTACCTCGCGTGATAGCGCGAGCGCCGCTTCGGGATCGGACGATGGCAACCATTCAAGGAGAAAGGCTCTCAAGGTGGGCCAGGAGTTCAGCCTGCCATCCGCCGCGACCACGAAGGGCATGCCGGTGGAAACGTCATCACCGGAAGCGAAGAAAGCCCGAACGGCGGATGATACTTCCTCGGGATCGCCCGCGCGGAGGGTCGCGGCGAGCTTGGAAAGGATTGTGGCGGAATCCTCCGCACTTTCGGCATCGCGAAGCGCGGAGGCCGCCGTCCCGATGGACATGCCGAGGTCCGTCCGATCCTTGGGGCGGGATATCGGTTTGCGGTTTGAAACGGTAGAGGCCTCCCCTGTCACGGCATCACCTTTTTCGGGCGGATCGCTGCGGGTGCGGATCAGGATGATGGCGAGCAGCGCGACCGCCACGATCATCCAGAGCAGGCGGATGGTGGCGGGCTTCATCGGGCTCTAACAGAAGTCACAGCGCGCTGACGGTGACCGCGCAGCTTTCAAAGATCCCCTTGGCTCCGCCGGTGGCGTCGCGGATGAGGAGTTTCCATGTGCCGTTGGGATTCACCCCGGAAAAGTAACCGCTGAGATCCATGGCGGGGACGCTGAGGTTGTCCGCGGTATCCGCGCTGCGTTTCTGGATCCAGCGGGTTTTTCCCGAGGGAGAGACGAGATACACATCGAGTTCCCCGCGAGTGGCGGTGGTGATGGCGAGGCTGAGGCTGAGTTTGGCGACCGATCCGTCGAATCCGCTGACGGGGATGGTTCGGGCGATGTAGGCACCATCGGGCAGGTTGCTGCGGTTGGTGTTGCGGAAGGTGAGCGTGCGGTCCTGAAGGCCGAGCGCGTAGCCGGACATGGTGTGGGACGCGAGATCGAGCGCGCGCACGCCGGCGAGACGGGTCCATCCGGAAACCAAAACGCCCGCGACCGCTTCCGTGCCGTTGTCGTTTCTCACAAAAATGGGCCCGCCGCTGTTGCCAGGGCCGGTGGAGACATCCCTGAACTCGTGATAGGCTCCGCGAAGCTGGCGGGAGCGGTAGTTGAACCAATCGGTCGAGTGCTGGAAACAGAACCCGCGGGCTCCGGTGAAGTCGATCTCGCTGGGGTAGCCGACGATGCGCTTCCAACGGGTCGAGCGGACGGCGCTGCCGCCATCGCGCAGGGTGGGCATGGCCGGCCCGAAGGAGGAGTTGCCATAGAGCACCGTGAAGTCCGAGGCAAAGGCGCGGTTGGTTTCGCTGCCCACGGTTTCGGAGGCGTTGGCATAGCTGGTGAAGTAATGCAAACCGCGCGGTGAGGCGCCGTCGGCGGAGTCGGGATAACTCCGCGCATGGACATTCCGATAGAAGAGGTAATCGGTCGCCCACTTGCCGCTGTCATAAAACACATGGGCGCAGGAAAAAATCAGCTTCGGATCACGCGCCACCACGCCGCTGCCGCGATACCAGTAGCCTTTGACCTTGGATTCGATGAATCCCGTGGAGGCGTTGGCGCGTTCCTGTTTCGGGTAATAGATCGGAGCGGCAGTGAGCGTGGAAACGCAGACGGCTGCCATGACAAGGGACCGACGGATGATCATGTGGGCGTGGGTGTTTTCGGGTGGAGAGGATCAGGTGTCGATTTCAAGACGGTAGCGGCGCAAGGTGGGATCGACCTCGGCGGACCATGCGTCGATCCCGCCTCGCAGGCCGAAGGTTTCCTTGAGGCCGTGCCCGCGGAACCATGCGACCTGGTCGAGCACGTTCGCACCGCGGTGGTCATAAAGCAGGATCGGCGTGTGAGGATCGCCGGCGAAGAGTTGTTGCTGGAGTTCCTGGGTGAAGAACCGCGATCCGGGAATGACGACGGCTTCGTGCTCCTCCCGGGTGCGGAGGTCCACGAGCGTCAGTTTGGCGATGCGCGCCGCGGCGGCGGCGGGTTCCATGAGCAAGGCGCGATCATGCTCGTGGCTGGCGAGAAGGTGGGCGAGAACCTCGTCGGGGTTGAGATCGCTGCGCTGGCAGAGTTCGGCGAGGGTTTCGGCGTTGGAGAAGGCGCAGCTCTGGCAGCCGCCGAGGTGGTACGCGGCGAAAAGCGCGCGTTTGGCCCCGGGAAGGGCCTGCATGATGGCCCCCATCGGGGTGTCGGCGGTGATTTCGGCAACTTCCACACGGCGAGCCTAGCACCTTTGGGAGGATTGGCACACCGCGATTTTCCGCTGTTTCCAAACCGGGGGGAATGGCTTAGGGTCCGCCGCATGCCGAGGGAGCGCGAGCCTGACGAGGTGAAGATCTATTTCCTGCCGAACCTGATGACGGCGGGCAACCTGGCGTGCGGGTTCTTCGCGGTGCTGATGATTTTCGCCGGCCTGATCGAGGTCGCCGGGGCGGGCCCGGGCAAGCTGACGGCCAAGGAGTATTACGAGATTTCCCATCGCTACTACGAATACGCGATCCTGCTGATCTTCGGTTCGTGCCTCTTCGACCTGCTGGACGGCCGCCTCGCGCGGATGGGCGGGCAGGATTCCCCCTTCGGGCGCGAGTTCGACTCGCTGGCGGACATCATTTCCTTCGGCATGGCTCCGGCGATGCTGCTCTCACGCGCGGTGCTCTATCCGTTAGGCAAGGTCGGCTGGGCGATCGCGCTGATCTATCTGGTCTGTGGCGCGATGCGGCTGGCGAAGTTCAACTGCCTGGCGGCGATGCCCAAGCGTTCCGGCGCGTCCTCGGATTTTCGTGGTCTGCCGATCCCGATGGCCGCCGGTTTCATCGCCTCGCTGACCTTTCTGCTGATCGATCTCTACAAGAACGACCACGATCTCACGCAGAGTTTTTGGAAATACGTGCTGGCCGGCGCCATGTTAGGGCTGTCACTGCTCATGATCAGCGATATCCGCTATCCGAGCTTCAAGAAAGTGGGGCTCCGCACCCGTGGCACGCTGGGAGCAATCGTGGTCACGCTGATCATCGCGTATGTCACCTTCCAGTTCCGCTACATCATGCCGGTGGTGTTGTTCAGCCTTTACCTGCTGTATGGCATGATCCGGCCACTCATTTCGCAGCGGATGCGCAAGGAGATCGAAGTGGACGCGGAACCGGATGAAGAGCCCGCGGCGGTTGAGGAGGGAAAACCCTGATGGGCATGGAAGACGAGGTTTCCCCATCCCGACCGCGCAAGTGGCTGGCCGTGCTGCTGGTGGTGCTGCCACTGTGGCTGGTGGTGTCCGGCGCTTTTGCGGTGTATCACCACATCCATCGCGAGAAGGCCAAGGCCATCGAACAGCGCGAGACTTACGCCAAAGCGGTGTCCACAGACGGGATTCGCGATGATTTGCGGAAGTTTCTCGAAATCATCGGCGAGCGCCATGGCGGAAATGAAACAGCCGCGCGCAACCTCACCCGCGCCCAGGCGATGGTCCAGGGCACGCTCGGTCCGTCCAACACCGGACTGGAAGTGCGCAAGCTGGAGGGCCCCTCGGACTGGCCGATCCTCGCGGCGAGCATTCCGGGAACGGTCGCGGAAGCGCCGCCGGTGTGGGTGTTGACCACGCTCGACAGCCGCCCCGGCAGTCAGGGCGCGGAGGCGAATGCCACGGGGGTCGCCGCCGTGCTCGCTGCCGCCCAGGCACTGGCAGGTGACAAACCTCAGGCGCCGATTCACTTCGCGTTTCTTCCGCATGGAAACGACCCGGAATCACCGATGCTGGAAACGGCGGAGCGGATTTACCGGCAAACCGGAAAATCCGCCGTGGTGCTCTGCGTCGAGGCCATGGGAGGCGGTGAGGAACTCTGGCTCAGTTCGCGTGACACCTCGGCGACACCCCTCTCCAAGGTCGCGGGCCTGGGCTCCGTGCGCGGGGCGGAGGTCGTCTGCCTGGGCGACGATGTGGATCTGGCGAGCGTGCTGTTCGACATGGGCGTCCCGGCCGTACGGGTGGCCACCCGCGCGATGGTTTCCGACAAGGAAACGGACGATCACACGCCGAATGCCGAAACCGTCGCCGCGGCGGCGGGCAGACTGGTGGAACTCATCCGCCGCTGCGCGCGGGTCCGGTGAATTTTCCCGGTTGCAGTTTGCCGTATCGATCCGAAACTAGCCCACCTTTACCGAGATTCATGCGCAAGTCCGACCTCGACCCCGCTTTCGTCTCCCATGCACCGGGTTACTGGCCCAAGGAGGCGATGAGCCAATGGAGCGATTACAAATGGCAGCTCCGTCACAGAATCGACTCGCTCGCAGCTCTGGAAGAGCACCTGCGGCTCACCGATGTCGAACGTGCCGGTGTGTTGCTCGCGGGCAACAAGCTGGCAATGTCCATCACGCCGCACTTTTTCAACCTGATCGACCGGAACGATCCGGACTGCCCGATTCGGCGGCAGGTCATTCCGCGCCTCGAGGAAGGCTGGACCGCACCCGAGGAACTGGCGGACCCCTGTGGCGAGGATTCGCACATGCCGGTTCCCGGTTTGGTCCACCGCTATCCGGACCGGGTGCTGTTTCTCGTCACCGACCGCTGCGCGTCCTACTGCCGGTATTGCACCCGCTCGCGCGTGGTTTCCGGGGTGGGAGAACAGCACCTTGAAACCCAGTGGGAAGCCGCCTTCCGCTACCTTGAACAAACCCCGCAGGTCCGCGACGTCCTGCTTTCCGGCGGCGATCCCCTGCTGTTTTCCGACGATCGGCTCGACCGGATCCTCACGCGGCTGCGCTCAATCCCCCACATCCAGTTCGTCCGGATCGGCTCGCGGATTCCGATTTTCCTGCCCCAGCGGATCACACCGGAACTCTGCGCGATGCTGAAAAAGCACCATCCGCTCTTCATTTCCATCCACACGAACCACCCGCGCGAGCTCACTTCGGAGGTCCGCGACGCTCTCGGCCGTCTCGCCGATGCCGGCATCCCTCTCGGCAACCAAAGCGTGCTGCTGCGCGGTGTGAACGACTCGGTGGAAATCCAAAAGGCCCTCGTTCACAAGCTCCTCATGTGCCGGGTGCGGCCCTACTACCTCTACCAATGCGATCTCATCAACGGTTCGTCCCACCTGCGCACCCCGGTGGCGGAGGGCGTTGAAATCATCGAGGGCCTGCGCGGCCATACCACCGGCTACGCGGTTCCCCAGTTCGTGATCGACGGCCCCGGCGGAGGCGGAAAAATCCCGATCAACCCGAATTACCTCGTCGAGACCGTCCCCGGCCGGGTGACGCTGCGGAATTTCGAGGGCCACATTTTCGAATACCCGGACCCCACTCCGATCCCCGCCAACGTAAGGGAAAAACTCCACGATCAGGCCTTCGCTCCATCCGAGTAGGCCATTCCGCTTGCCCTCGCGGGTCCAGTCCTTAGCATCCGGCGCTTCCCAAAGCCACGCCGCTGATGAACCGCATTTTCGTCGAAAAAAAGCCCGCCCACCGCTCCGAGGCGAGCCACCTCCTGCATGACCTCCGAGAATCCCTCGGACTCCCCGGTTTGACAAACGTCCGCGTCGTCCAGCGCTATGACATCGCGGGCCTGAGCGACGCGGAATTCGACGAGGCCGCCACCCAAATCCTGTCGGAACCGCAAGTGGATGACATCTCTCGCGAGATTGCCACCGGGGAAACCGAGACCGCCTTCGCCGTCGAATACCTTCCCGGCCAGTTCGACCAACGCGCCGACTCCGCCGCCCAATGCATCCAGATCCTCACCGGCAAGGAACGCCCCACCGTCCATTCCGCCAAGGTCATCATCCTCGATGGCACTCTCACCGCCGACCAAATCGCCGCCGTCAAATCCTACGTCATCAACGCCGTCGATTCCCACGAGATCCCTGTGGCGGCGGTCTATGACCGTCGCACGCCTCCCACTCCCGCTGACGTTCGTATTCTATCCGGCTTCACCACCGGTGACCCCTCCTCCATCCGCGCCGAACACGGACTCGCCATGTCCGCCGAAGACGTCGCTTTCTGCCAGACCTATTTCCGCGACGAGGAGAAGCGCGACCCCAGCATCACCGAACTCAAGATGCTGGACACCTACTGGTCCGACCACTGCCGGCACACGACGTTTCTCACGAAGATCGACGAAGTCACCTTCGACGCCCCCTCCGGTCCCGTCGCGCGCGCATGGGAAACCTATCAGTCTGTTAGAAAAAACCTCGGCCGCGACGACAAGCCCGTCACCCTCATGGACATCGCGCTCATCGGCATGCGCGAGCTGAAAGCCTCCGGTGAACTCGACAACCTCGAAGTCTCCGAGGAAGTCAACGCCGCCTCCATTGTCGTCCCTGTCTCCATCCACGATCCACAATCCACGATCCACGATCCCGAGCGCAGCGAGGAATGGCTCGTCATGTTCAAGAACGAGACCCACAACCACCCCACCGAAATCGAACCCTTCGGCGGGGCCGCCACCTGCCTCGGCGGCTGCATCCGCGACCCGCTCTCCGGCCGCTCCTACGTCTATCAGGCCATGCGCGTCACCGGCGCGGGCAATCCCCTCACCCCCTTCTCCGAAACCCTTCCCGGCAAACTCCCGCAGAAGAAAATCTGCCAGGTCGCCGCCCACGGCTATTCCTCCTACGGCAACCAGATCGGCCTCGCCACCGGCCAGGTCGCCGAAGTCTATCACCCGGGCTACGTCGCCAAGCGCCTTGAAATCGGTGCGGTCGTCGCCGCCGCCCCGCGTGCCAACGTCTTCCGTGGCTCGCCCGCGCCCGGCGATGTCATCCTCCTCATCGGCGGTCGCACCGGACGCGACGGCGTCGGCGGTGCCACCGGATCCTCCAAGGAACACGATGACTCAGCCCTGGAAAACTCCGCCGAAGTCCAGAAAGGCGACGCCCCTACCGAACGGAAAATCCAGCGTCTTTTCCGCAACCCGGAACTCACCCGGAAAATCAAGATCTGCAACGACTTCGGCGCGGGCGGAGTCTCCGTCGCCATCGGCGAAATCGCCCCGTCCCTCCTCATCGACCTCGACGCGGTCCCCAAAAAATACGACGGCCTCGACGGCACCGAACTCGCCATCTCCGAATCCCAGGAACGCATGGCCGTCTGCGTCGATCCGAAGGAAATCGACTACTTCATCGCCGAGGCCGACAAGGAAAACCTCGAGTGCGTCAAAGTCGCCGATGTCACCGACTCCGGCCGGCTCATCATGACCTGGCGCGGCAAAACCATCGTCAACCTCAGCCGCGCCTTCCTCAACACCAACGGCGTCCAACAATCCGCCAAAGTCCACGTCACGGAGCGCGGTCTTCAGTCCGCTTCTGCCCCCACCTTGACATCCACCGTATCTTCAAACCATGAACAACGAACAAACCTACTTGAGCGAAGCGCATCGCATGGCTTCGCAAGCCGCCTCGGAGGCCATTGCCAACCAGTCCTCGACATCCTCACAAGGGTTCATCGAGCAAGTCAAAAAGCTGGCATCCCAGAGCCGGAGAACAGACAAGAGCGAATCAAGCTCGAGCGCGCCCTACGCACAATCGAAGAACAAGAACTGCGCCGCATAGGTTCCCTTGTCCTTGACGCCGCCGACTTCAATCGGAAATGGGTCCATCAGGGAAAAATCTCCGGAGCCGAACAAAAAGTCTATTTTGATGAGCGGGAATGCTCCGTCATCAAGGCGAACGACGGAAGTTTTCACGGGAACTGGCTTCAGTATCTCGAACGCCTTCACCTTCATCAGATTCTGTTTCCGGAAACCGCATACACCTTCATGGGTCTGCTCGTGGAAGACTCAGGAATCTCCATGGTGGTGCGGCAACCATTCGCAAAAGCGTCCAACGACGTTGCCGGTGCAAGTCGCGATGAAGTGGAAGTCTGGATGCGCGAAAAGTTCGGTGCCTACCGCTTCAGAAACGACGATTACTACCTTCCGCAGCTCGATCTCCTCATTGAGGACTTGCACGACGAAAACGTCCTTGTATCCGAAAACGGGGAGGCTCTCCTCGTCATCGACCCCGTCATCTACGTCCGTCCCGCTGACGTTCCCGTTCCCGCTCCTCTTGCGGAGCGCGGACTTCAGCCAACCTCTTCCACTGATCACCGCTCACCGCTCACCGATCACCTGCGTTCCCTCAACATCTGCTCCCAGCGCGGCCTCGGCGAGATGTTCGACGGCTCCGTCGGCGCGGGCACCGTGCTCTGGCCCTTCGGCGGCAAACACCAGATGACCCCGCCCGACGCGATGGTCGCCAAGCTGCCTTTGTTAGAGGGCGACACCGACGTCTGCACCCACATGGCCTGGGGCTTCGATCCCCATCTGTCAGAACAATCCCCCTTCCACGGCGCGGTCCATGCCGTCACCGAATCGGTCTGCAAGGCCGTCGCCTCCGGAGCGCGTCTCAGCGATATCCGCCTGACGCTTCAGGAATACTTCCCAAAACTCGGAACCGACCCCAAACGCTGGGGCCTCCCTTTCGCCGCGCTGTTAGGAGCCTTCCACGCGCAACACTCGCTGCGCCTCGCCGCCATCGGCGGAAAGGACTCGATGTCCGGTTCCTTCAACGACCTCGACGTCCCACCCACTCTCGTCTCCTTCGCCCTCGCTCCCGGAAAGGCCAGCCTCGCGCTCTCCCCCGAGTTCAAGAAAACCGGATCCACGGTCTCACTGGTCACCATCCCGCGCGACGCCGACCATCTCCCGGATTTCGTAGCCCTCAAACAAACCGCCGAAGCCCTCCACCAACTCAACCAACAAGGCAAACTCCTCTCCCTCCACCACATCGGCCGCCCCGGCCTCGCCGCAGCCCTCGCCAAGTGCGGCTTCGGCAATCGCATCGGTTTCATCGGTGGCGCGGACTTCAGTCCGCCCGCCCTCATCTCCGAGGCCTACTTCACCTTCCTCATCGAACACACCGAGGACCTTCCCACCTCGCTGGGTGCCACCCCCATCGGCACCACCACGGCCGATCCCATCCTCGTCATCGGTGGCGAAACCCACGATCTCACCACGCTCCAGTCCGCCTGGGAATCCACACTGGAACCCGTCTATCCCACAAAGCCGGAAGACATCGGGGATCGAGGACCGAAGATCGTGGATGCTCCGCCCATCTCTCCCTCCTCCATTCAAAAATCCAAAATCCCCAATCCTCAATCGTCGGTCCGACCCAAGGTCATCATCCCCGCATTCCCCGGCACAAACAGCGAATACGACTCCGCCAAGGCCTTCCGCGAAGCAGGGGCTGACCCCGAGATCCTGGTCTTCCGCAACCTCAGCGCGCGACACATCGAGGAATCCCTAACAGCCCTTGCCGGAAAAATCCGCC
>Ga0315903_10005737_pt1 | contig 16117 bp, 15 predicted proteins | sample LakEriMetagenome_7_FD_203524 | JGI IMG/M metagenome (GOLD analysis project Ga0315903, IMG submission 203524) | Freshwater fungal communities from buoy surface, Lake Erie, Ohio, United States - Buoy 2 MA119 | ecosystem: Environmental > Aquatic > Freshwater > Lake | place: USA: Lake Erie, Ohio...
TTGAATAAAGGCTTGCTTGCCTTCTTGTTTTAATTGGTCACAAAAATCTGCAGTCCTTCTATCCTGCCAAACAATGGCATTGTAAATTGGCAAGCCAGTTAGCTTATTCCAAACAACAGTCGTTTCACGTTGATTGGTGATACCAATGGCTGCAATATCAAACTTATCAATACCGTGTTTTGATATGACTTCGGAAGCCACACCAATTTGCGTACTCCATATTTCCATTGGATCATGTTCAACCCAACCTGGTGATGGAAAGATTTGTGTGAATTCTTTTTGGGCAGTAGCAATAATGAGACCTTCTTGGTCAAATAAAATAGCACGGCTACTTGTTGTGCCCTGATCCAGCGCTAAAATGCATTTTGGCATGATGACAATTTTAAAGTCTGAAACCGGCTACTACCTTCTAGCTTTTAACCAATTTTCAGGATCAAAATATACTGCTTTTTCATTACAAATAGAGAATAAAACTGCACCCTCTCCGTCTAAATTAATTCCTGAGCGGCCTATCACAGTTCCTGCCTTTACTTCTTGACCATTGCTTACAGATGCACTACTCAGACATGAAAAAGCTGTAAAATATTTGCCGTGCTTAATTAAAACTGTTTTATCTCCATTGACATCTCCTACATATACAACAATGCCATTGGCTACACTTTTAACCGTGGTCCCTTTTGGAACTGCCAATTCGATGCCATCACTTTTACGATCTAATTTAGTCCCCGGGATGCTCTCTATACCAAAATGAATATTGACAATCCCTGTAGCCACTGGCCAAGGAAGTCCACCTTTGTTATTTTCAAAAGAGATGGATGTTTCTCTACCCTCTTCTGTTGTTTCAAGTGCCGAATAAGGACGATTACTTGTGGTGCTTTTTAAACCACCTGCTACCTTACCAACATTAGGACTTGTTTTTGGCTTATCCTCGGAGGCAGTTGTTGTTTTATTATTGGCAGTATTGGCTGCTTTTAATTTAGCAAGTCGTTCATTCTCTCTTTTTACAGCTTCCTGCATTTCTCTTTTGATGACTGCTGCGATCGCTGCCTGCATCTTTCTTCTTTGTGCTTCTTTTTGTCTTACCTGCGTGGTGATTTCTTGCTCCTTATTCTTTAATTGTTTCACCACTTTATCTTGTTCCTTTCTGTCATCCTGCAATACTTTTAACTGAACCGTTTGAGCAGAAAGGGTTTTGATGCGATCCTGCTTGTTTTCACTTAAAATATTGATTTTAGACTTCAAATTATTTTCTGATAAACCAATGGCCATCGCCTGTGTTTCTCTATTCTGACGATAGCTTTTTAAATAAGTAATCCTTTTTACTGCGTCATTAAAACTACCTGCTGAAAATAAAAAATTAAGGTACTCGTATCCACTTCTGCTTTGATAAGCGAATACGATACTTTTAGCGTACCTGAGTTTTAAAGTATCTAATTCGTTGTTCAAACGCTTTACATCTTTTTGGTTACTCAAAATAGCATCATCTAGTACTTTAACCTGCTTAGCAATACCATTGATCAAAGCCTGTCTTTTTGAGATCTTGTTTCTAATCAATGCCAATTGTGCTAAAGAACTTTTTTTATTGTTTTTAGTTTGATCTAATAGTCTGTTTAAATCATCTAATTCTCTTTGTAAAGTCTGCGCTTGTTTTTGCAAATCATCTCTAGAATTGCCATTTTGTGCATTGGCATGATTCAAGCAACAGGCTATACAAATACAGATTAGAATTGACCATTTTTTAAGCATAGGATTCATTTTTCACTTTTTTATTTTCGCTTGCCTGTTTTTGGAATAGTAAAAGTGTATTTCAAAGGTTCATCAAAATTAAATTCTTTGATTTCCATCCCAATATCTATTTTGGTTTGTGCATTGATGGATATATTTCTATTAAGCGGAAACTGTATATTTTTCACCAAAGCGTGTTCACTATAAATGATATCACATGTTCTGTGCTTTGCTGCATCCACATCGTCTAATTTTAATTCAACCAACTTTGAATTATCCTCACTAAGAATCATTAAATTTTTAAATAATTTCCCCATTAAGCTTACTTGAAGCCTTTCATTCATTACTTTATAAGAAATGATGTCAATGCTATCCATGAAAATTGGATTGCCTATGACAAGGTCTTCGATTGTTTGATAACTTAATGGGATTTTTACTAGCTCTTGTAAATAAGACAATGCGTGTCTTTCTGTTTTTTTATCTTGTGGGAAGTTCAGAAAAATGCTGTCTTTATTGATGAATGCTTTAACCCCAATGATACCCAGATCAAACCTCATGGTAATATAGATACCGCTATCTTTTCGAATGCTTATGTTAGCGATGAAACTTTTTTTATCATTGATTGTTTCATAATCCATTTTCACCTTTGCGTTCATGGTTTTAAAATCAATCTTCGTATTGGCAATATTTCTTACAATACCCTTGACCATTAATAAAGAATCTTGTCTTGCTTTTTCGGCCAATGCTGCAGCATCCGGTACAACTTTCACAGTCAATGCATCTTGAATCACTTGCACCTTCTTCACATTCGAACAAGCTGCAGTTAAAAGCACCAAAATCAAGTAAAAACTGTTTTTTATAATTCGCATGCGTACATTTTATATTTTACCTGTATGCCCAAATCCGCCTTCACCTCTTTGGGTTGTCTCCAAGTTTTCTACTAATTGCCATTCCATTTTTTCGACTTGTTGAAATACAATTTGCGCAATCCGATCTCCGTCTTGAATCACTTGAATTTCGTTAGACAAATTGATTAAAATAACTTTGATCTCTCCTCTATAATCTGCATCAATCGTACCAGGGGTATTTAAACAAGTCAACCCTTGTTTGATCGCAAGACCACTTCTAGGTCGGATTTGTGCCTCCAAATGATTTGGCATAGCGATATGCAAACCGGTAGGTATCAGAACACGCTCTAATGGCGCCAACTGAACAGGTGTTGGGATAAATGCACGTAGATCTAGCCCAGAAGACCCTTGCGTTGCATATGCAGGCAAAGGATGATGGCTGTGGTTCACAATGGGAATGATTGTAGACATGTGCTACAAAAGTAGTTAAAAAAGCAGGTAAATTGAAGCGATACTGCCTTAGTTAACAAATTATTTAGAAGTAAAATATGGAGCCAAAACGCAAGGTATTTGACAATGGATTTCTTGTAATACCACCTCCAGTAGGTACCAAATAGGAAATATTGAATTTAGACTGTTGGTATTGGAAGCTTGAACCAACTGTGAAATATTGCATACTGCCTAGGTTCTTATTGTTGTCAATAAAATAGCCAGCCCTCAAATGAAATCGGTCCGCATAATTGTATTCAGCACCAAGGGATACTTTTAAGGATTCAGATAAAGGCATACCATATTGATTTGAAAAAGAATTAAACCAACTTGAAACAACGGACTGAGAAAAATATTGGTCAACCACTTGAGGATCACTACTAGTTGGACTTGCAGGCACCATTAAACGATTGATATCCACCCCCATTTCTAATGAATTCTCTGTATCAAATCTGCTCAAATAAGCTAGACCTAATCCAATGTTTGCCGGAATAAAATATTTATTTTTTGACTCATTAGAGTAGCTCACTTTACCTCCTAAATTAGATAAAACCAAGCCTGCATGAAAGCCTTCTAGGTCTTCGCTTTGTTTATAGAATAAACTAATATCTCCTGCGAAAGTATTGCCAGCCTTGAAATTGGTGCCATTGGTGCCATATGAACCCTGAACCAATCTTGAATTGATATACCTTAAAGTCACACCCATGCTCAAGGCATCTGTTAATAAAATATTGTAACCAAAATCATAACTAAATTCTGAAGGCCTTTGAGAGGGCAAAGTAGATTGTCCAGACTCGTCTGTGAAATCAATATTACCTAAACTAAAAAAACGCAAAGAACTATTGATCCCGCTAAAATCATTTAATTTTTTATAATAACCTGCACTCGCTAAGTACACATCATTCAATCCTAAGTCCTTTAACCATGGGGTGTAATTAATTAAAAAACCACGGTTATTTTTTAGATAAGGAATCTTCGCAGTGTTGCCAAAAAGGTCATTGGCTTCTGGCGACATTGCAATTGACAAATTACCCATACCACCAGATCTTGCATCCGGGGATATCATCATAAATGGCACAGCAGTACTTTGTAATTTAAGAGATCTTTGAGCCAATAATGTATTGGATACAAAAATTAAAACTACAAAGAGGACTAATTTGATGGAAGGGATTTTAATCATGCTCTATATTCTTTAATACTCAATATTAGTAAAGATAAACTTAGAAATCTATATTTAAAATTTTATAAATCCATTTAACATTTGTTCAACTGACCCATTTTGCTGAACTACGACCTTGTAATAATATTTACCAGGCGGCAAAAGCCCTCCTGCAGTTGTTTTTCCATTCCAGTCTACCACGATTTTATTGCCTTTGGGTTGTAGTTGTTGACTCATAGAAAAATATCTAATTCCGCTGGCGTCAAATACATCCAATTGCATCAAAATTTGGTCTATACTATTCTTGAGCTCAAAACTAAACTTTGCATTGGTCTGCACAGGATTCGGACTTATATTTAAATTTCTAATATTTTTATTTTTTTTGCTAGGCACTTCAATCAAGATGGTGTCCTTGGAAACATTGCCTAAAAGGTCCCATGCCTTGACGATTAATCTATGTTTTCCTTCCTCCAAAACAGGTAACGGATATTGAATTGATCCTGACTGATATTGATTCTCATTATAAGAAAAGAATGTATTCAAATTATAATTTTTTATAATCGTATCGTCAATAATTAATTTTAAATCCTGGCCCAATTCATTGCCCGAAGACTGTATTCCAGAACTATCTTTTAAGGTCACAAATAAAGTTGATGGTGTACTTACCCAATCACCCAATTTAAAAGAAGGTGCATTGATATAGGAGAAGATTTCTGGACCCGTGGTATCTAGTTTATTTTGAGTGGCTGTACCTTGAATAAAGATGGATTGCATTTGCATACTAGCATCAGCGGTATCATTGTAAGCATAGAGTTGTAATTTAAGTGCTGCGGAAGTAGAAGAAGGAAGGTTGCCGGGCAGGATGAAACTAATTTCAAATTGTCCATTTTGCACAGTTGCCTTTCCCTTAAAGAGCGCCTTTTCCTGTGTTTCAATTGCAACGGACTGACTAGTTGATTGATTTGCTAAAGTTTTCTTTGTACTAGGCGCATCCCATAAAACCATGTCTATGGCGCCTTTAAAGTTTTGTAGGGTTTGATTTTTTACTGATAAATTTCCTTTTAAAGTATACTTTCCACCTGCCTTTAAATAGATCGTGTCCGACCAAGGCAACTGGTTTAATTCGGTACATTTAATTTGGTATTTCGGCTGAACAATACGCATAGCTGGATCCCCCATTAAACCAAATTTAAATGCATTTAAGCGATCTCCATTTCTACTAAAATTATAATTTTTTGCAGCTTGCAAGGCTTGCCCAATTGTCCTAAATTGACCATCTGAATTTGGCACAAGTAATGCTTGCATGAATGCATCATTGATTTGTTTATTACTATAAGCAAACACAAGTCTATTGGCTGCAACCAATGCAATAATGCCTTTGTCATTTTGCATCAAAGCATCAAAACCAATTGGCGCAGAACCAGGTTGATCATAGGGTGCAAAATCACAAGAAGCTGTTACCATAATAGGTAATTTTCCGGGATTATCCCAAGACTGCATTTCTGATTTTGAAATCACTGCCTCCTCTGTTAAACGTAAATAATTTCCATGACCTGTATAATTCAAGACCAATGTTCCCGCTTGAACCGCTTCTTGTATTGCTTTGTTGACATCCGGATAAGTACTCCCAGTCAATGTTTGGCTCGCTTTAAATAAATCCAAATACAATTTTTTATGATTCCAGTTAGCTGTTTTTGTTTTTAAATTACCTATGATTTCCTCTGCATCTTGAAGGTGTAAATTATAGTCCGCATCGTCTGCAACCCAAGTCAATTGGTTTTGCCAAAGACCCATTTTTTTGTTGGATTGGTATTGAATTAATTTTTCCACCATTTTATTGGCTTCGGCAATTGATCTTGCTGGAATCCTGCCAATAGCCAAACTAATTGAATCAATCTTTTGTGTAAACTGAATTTGATTGCCCGGTTCTTGTATTGCGTAAAAATCGTCCGAACTATATGAAGTTAAAATAGCATTGGACACCTCACTTGTATAAACAGGCAGTTCTTTATTAACTTGAATTTTTTGTGCACTGAAATTACCCATCCCTAATAATAAAACATACGCAGGGCTTACTTGATTTTTTAATTTGGATTGTTCTAAAAAGTACTTTAAAAAATTTCGAATGGCAATAGGCGAAGTTTGTCCACTTGCCATTTCATTGTAGACTTGGGTAGCATTAAAAAGCCCCACCTTAAAGCCATTTTGCTTTTCATGAAAAGCTTGGAGGGCCTTAGCTGCAGGAAAATAATCAGGTGCAGTAATAATAATATAATCTACTGGGCTTAAAGAGAAACTACTATCATTTCGTATCAAACCAGAAAACTGTGCTGAATTTACTTTATTGGATTCAAAGACATAAAAATATTTTTGTGCAGTATCAACAACTTTAAATGTCGCAATTGAATTTTGTCCCAATTGTGTATTCAATGCGACAGGTTGAAGGTATTGAGTCAAATCCCATACCTTGGTTTGGGTGGTTGCATTTTGAATTTCAAATTCAATCATTTGACTGGATGCATTACTAGATTGGTAGTCAAAACCAAATCCTGTATTACCCCAGAAACCAATTGTTCTTTGCCCTTGCAATGCCAAATAATCAATCCAACCTGTGGCGCCAGTGGCTGCATTAAAATCTACTTGCAGGTTCATGTTGCTTAAGCTTTGCCCCTGCTTCTGCACTTTAGATTTATCTAACAAAATAGTGCTGCTATCAAAACGTATTTTATAAGCATCATCAAAAAGGAATCCCGAAACTGGACTCAACAATTTTGTACTCAATAGTTGATCATTCAACTTAATTGAAAAGCTGGCATCTGTTTGATAAGTAGAAGCAGCCAATTGGCTCTGCAATGTAATTGGTGTATTGATTTGCAAGCCTTCCATATTGAGCGGGAATGACTGTGTCGTTTTTTTACCAAGTCCATTTCCCATAGGGTCACCTAACCAAATTTTACCACTACTTAAAATATTGATGGAATCTTTTTCTATCAACCACTTGGCCGAATAGGTTTGTACTATTTTTGATGCGGAACCAGACTTGTTAAAACTGGCAATTCTTTTTCCGTTTAATCCAACACGTAGAAAAAAATATAAGGAATCATTGCTTGTAATTTTTTGACGAATTGGTGCTTCAAGCTGATTTGTATGCACCCATTTATAATGCCCTTGCGCATAAAATAAAAATTGATCTTGGTCGTCAAAAATCCCATCTCCCCCGTCTTGCATTTCAATGGCCATTTCAGTTAAACTATCCGGCAATGCATTCGGCACTTTTTCACTAAGATTTGCTAAATCCATCCCATACAACTGCACTTGATTCGCATTCGTTTTTCCTGAAAAACCCATTGCTTTAAATTGTGCACCAGTCAACCGATAAACCCCTTCGTTTGGCACAGCTATTTTGACCCAATTTCCTTTAGATAACATGCCCACCTGTCCCCATCCAAAAATGGGAAAACAGCATCCAATGAAAAAAAATGTTAAAACCGCAGGTTTCATGCCCTAAAATTAGGGTTTTACTAACATAAGAATCTATTTGCATTTGGATAAATGAGTGAAAAAGCAAGTATATTCGCAGAAGATTTTTAACCCCACTGAATAAACAAAACAGATGAATTTTATCAATAGCATATTATTATTTTTTGCGGTACTTTTTTTAGGCCCAAAAATGATCGCTCAATTCGATAGTAATCAAAGCAATAAAGTTGCATTTGCAGCTAAAGATGACCCATATGATAGCACCATTTTGATTAGAGGTGGTACATTCGCTATGGGCATGAATCAAGAAAACATCATGGGCGATTGGAACAATAATTTGCGTAGAGTGACTGTGAGTTCTTTTAGAATCGACCAATATGAGGTGAGCAACAGACAATATAGAACTTATATAAAATGGCTTGAAAACGTTTTTATTCCATTAGGAAAGGATTCAATTGTAAAAGCTGCACTTCCTGATACATTAGTTTGGAGAACCGATCTTGCTTACAATGAACCAATGGTAGAAGGCTACTTTAGAAATAAAGCATTCAATGACTATCCAGTAGTGGGTGTAAGTTGGGAGCAAGCGAATGCTTATTGCAGATGGAGAACAGATAGAGCAAATGAAAAGACATTAATCAAATATGGCTTAATTGATCCTACCAAACCTTATATAGGCAAGATGGAGACCAATAATAGTCTTGTTGATACAAATAAGAGAAACACCGCTACTACAATTGCTCCTCCAACTCCAACTCAAACAAGAGCTAGAACAAGGAACAATAATTTAGGAGATTATGTGTTAATTCCCGACTTTAGATTACCTACTGAAGCAGAATGGGAATATGCAGCAAAAGTTTCTAGTGGTAAAAATTATATCTCCAATTTTAATAATCCAAAAGCTGGATCTAATTCAGGCACACCCAATGCAAGTATTATTTCATCTGATTCACCCTATCCATGGAGTTCAAGTGGCAATGATGGCTTAAGAAATAACGCAACTGGAAAGTCTAGTTTGAAGGAAAAAAGCAAGCAAGGCATGTTCATGGCCAACTTTAAAAATGGAAGTGGTGACTATATGGGTATGGTTGGATATTCAAATGATGGTGCTGGTTTCCCTAGTAAAACAAATAGTTTTTTACAAAATCCTTTGGGCTTATATAATTTAAGTGGAAACGTTAACGAGTGGGTAGCAGATATTTATCGTCCAATGAATAGTATTGATATGGATGATTTTAATCCATACAGAGGTAATAATGTTTTAGATGGTGATGATTCAAATACATCAAGTTACGAAACAGGCACCAATACAATGATCTCCAATAAATCAAGAGTGTACAAAGGTGGTAGCTGGAAAGATCGCCCGTACTGGTTGAATCCTGGAACAAGAAGATATTTAGATCAAGATAAATCTAATAATACTATAGGTTTCAGATGTGCTATTTCTGCTTTTGGAATGGATACACCAGATGCCAGAGAAGAACAGCCTAATTTATGGCAGAGAATCAAAAATATTTTTTAATGAATTTACGCATAGGTTCAGGCATCGATTTTCATCAATTGGTAGAAGGTAGAGATTTATGGATTGGGGGAATTCTTATCCCACATCACAAAGGTGCTTTAGGACACAGCGATGCTGATGTTTTACTCCATGCGATCTGCGATGCCCTTTTAGGCGCATTAAGCTTGGGTGATATTGGCACACATTTCCCTGACACAGACAATGCATTTAAAAATATTGATAGTAAAATTTTATTACAAAGAACCTACGATTTAATTACCGCAGAAGGCTATCAAATTGTCAATATAGATGCGACGCTTTGTTTAGAAGCACCAAAAATTAAGCCTTATGTAATCGCAATGCAGGAGTGTATTGCATCCATTTTACATATTGGCAATAAAGACATTTCTATCAAAGCAACTACGACAGAGACCATGGGTTTTACAGGAAGAGAAGAAGGACTTGTTGCAACTGCAACATGTTTATTGATGGCAAAAAGCTAAATTAAATTGCTATGAAGCTTGGATCAATCGAGGCATTATATTCCATTTATACCAAACACCCATCTGTCGTAACAGATACAAGGAAGCTTAAATTAGGTGATTTATATTTTGCATTAAAAGGTCCTAATTTCAATGGGAATGTTTTTGCCCTTCAAGCCTTAGAGCAAGGAGCGGCTTATGCTATAGTAGATGAAGAAATTCCAAACGGTTCGGCTTTTCAAGAGCGCATCCTCTTTGTAGATGATGTTTTAACTACCCTACAAGCATTGGCAAAATACCATCGTCAACAATTCAATATTCCATTCATTGCCATCACTGGTAGCAATGGTAAAACAACCACAAAAGAATTGGTCTATGCAGTTTTAGCAAGCCATTTTAAAACTTATACCACACAAGGAAATTTAAACAACCATATTGGTGTGCCTTTGACTTTATTAAGCATCCCTAAAGATGCAGAGATGGCAGTGATCGAAATGGGTGCCAATCATTTACATGAAATAGAAAGCTATTGTAGCTATACTCTACCTACACATGGCATGATCACTAATTGCGGTAAAGCACATTTAGAAGGATTTGGCTCTGAAGCTGGTGTAAAAAAAGGCAAGGGTGAATTGTTTGATTTTTTAAGCGCGCACAATGGAACTGCATTTGTTATGAAAGACTATGACTATCTGCAAACCATGTCTAATAAGATTCCGAATGTCATTGGTTATGGCCAACACAATGGACAAATTCAAGGAGAAGCGATAGATCATAATGGGATGTTGACTGTCAAAATAAATAAAGGAATTAACATCGATCAAATACAAACAAATTTAGTTGGAAATTATAATCTACCCAATGTACTTGCTGCTGTTGCAATTGGACAAGAGTTTAAAGTGCCAAATGATAAAATAAAGTCAGCCATTGAAAATTATATCCCAACCAATAGTCGTTCACAGTTATTGACATGGAATAATAACGAAGTAATTTTAGATGCTTACAATGCGAACCCTTCGAGTATGAAATTAGCAGTAGAAAATTTTGCTAAAATAAATAAGGAAAATAAAATAGTTTGCTTAGGCGGTATGAGAGAATTAGGCATTGATACTTTAGTGGAACATCAAATGCTCATTGATCAATTGAAACAAACCGATTGGGAGCAAGTCATACTTGTGGGTTCAGAGTTTAAGCCATGTAATCACAACTACCTATATTTTGATACAGTGATTGAAGCTAAAGCATGGTTACATGCACAACACTTAAAGGGCTATACCCTACTCATAAAGGGTTCTAGAGGAATACAGATGGAACAATTGATAGCTCCTTAATTTTCGGTATCTTTGCGGCATGAAAAATAGCTACCTATACAGCACATTAACAAATAAATGTCCAAGATGTAGAGAAGGTAAACTTTTTACTGGTTCCAATCCCTACGATTTATCCAATATTACAAAAATGAATGATCACTGTCCAGTATGTGGACAGCCAACCGAAATTGAAGTTGGATTCTATTATGGTACAGGTTATGTAAGTTATGCTTTAACAGTTGCCTATTTTGTTTCTATGTTTGTTGCCTGGAAAGTGTTGATTGGTATGACATGGGAATTAGATGACAACAGAATGTTTTATTGGTTGGGAACGACTATTTTTTTATTGATTTTGATACAACCTATTTTAATGCGCCTATCTCGTTCTATTTGGTTAGGCTGGTTTGTTTCTTATAATAAGAATTGGAAAAACGAACCATTGGAATACAATGAAAGAATGGATGAGCACATGAAGGAGATTTAATTTTTGAGAATAATTCTCTGCGATCCTTTATTAATATTATTAAAGCATAGAAAGTTTTCTATGCTTTTTTTATTAAACTATTTTAAGAAATTTTAATGATTGTGTTTTCATCAATAATTAAACTTAATATTAATTGTGGAAAGGAACCGTGAACGTCTTGTTGGTTCTTCTAAATAAATAATTATTAATAAAAATTTTAAACCAAATCAAATGTTTAAACATACAATTTTCGCTACTTCATTATGTCTATTTTTTATCTTGACTGGTTGCACTAAATCAACTCAGGACAAACAATGGCATGCAGAAATTACAGAAAACAAAGCTGCAACTTTACAGGATGTGTTTTTACAGAACGGCTCAGAAAAATTAATTGATATTGTTGCTTCTAAAGATCAAGTAAAAATGAGTAATTTTAATAAAACAAAGGCAAATGAGATAGCTAGTTATTTTCTAGATAAATACAAAATAGATATTACTAAAGAATTTATTGATAATCCAGAAGGAATTGTTATTTTGGGATTGTTTTATGCCAAAAAAGAACAACAAGTTACTGATTCACACATTATGAGTAATAGTACTAATAATGTTATGAAAACTTCTGATGAAAATATGGATTGTTTTTTAACTGCTGTTGGGGACTTTATTGGTATTTCACAAGCTAAATCAATTTGGCGAGGTATTGTTATGGGGGCATCTGAGCAAACAGTAATTGCAGCTGTCAAGCTAATTGGCAGAAGAGTAGCCGGTATAATTTCAGTTGCTTTAATGGTATATGCAACTGGCAGTTGTTTAGATTGGTGGTAAGATATTTTTATAATTATAATTACTTATTTTATGTTAGATAAATTTGCAAAGTATTTCTCTTTATTCCTTTTATCAATAGCGCTAATTACCCATATCTTAAAATTGGTTTATTTAATATTTAAGCCGATTGTAATGACTAGGTATAAATATTTCTCAAATAATAGTCCTAGTAAAATTGATTTATTTTTCTATTATATACTAACAATTGGATGTTGTTATTATATTATAATCAAAAATTTAAATAACTAATTCATAATATTTGTTTTCTTTTTTATCGTGAAAGATAATTTAGTTCTATAAAATTTTAAAAAGAGCTTTTGGATTGTCAACTCACTCTGTTCGTTGACTTCCCATAAATTTCTCTTTTACCAAAGCCTTTCAACTAAACGCTATGCGTTTAGTTTGCTTTTTTAACGCTCATCCGCTCAATCAAGCAAGCTTGTTTCGCGGCCTCGCATTAAAAAAGCCTATCACTTTCGTGATAGGCTTTGCAGAGAGGAAGGGATTCGAACCCCCGATACGTTGCCGTATACACGCTTTCCAAGCGTGCTCCTTAAACCACTCGGACACCTCTCTTTAAGGATTGCAAATGTAAAATAAATAATTGGTTTTTAGGCATTACCCAATTCAAATAGCTTTTCCGCATTGCTAGTTGTGATTGCTGCAATTTCATGCAATGGCAATGACTTTATTTCAGCTAATTTCTTGGCTACTTCTAACATAAAAGCAGGTTCATTGGTTTTGCCTCGATATGGCACTGGAGACAAATAAGGTGCATCCGTTTCTAAGACTAAGTATTCCATTGGTATATCTTTTACTGCTTCTGCAACACCTGCATTTTTATAGGTGAGCACCCCACCTAATCCTAAATGAAATCCCATGCTAATAATTTGTTCTGCAGATTCCTTGCTTCCACTAAAGCAATGAAACACGCCACGCAATCCTTTTTTTGCAAAAGGCTTTACCGCTTCTATGGTTTCTCCCATCGCATTTCTTGTGTGAATAGCAATTGGTACATTAAGATCTAGCGCCCACTGCATTTGTGTTTCAAAAACAATATGTTGTTCTTTGGTAAATGTTTTATCCCAATAAAAATCCAATCCAATTTCACCAATCGCTATAAATTTTCTTTTCCCAATCCATTCTTCAACCAACTTTAATTCTTCTTTATAATTTTCCTTTACATAACATGGATGCAATCCCATCATCGCAATACAATTTTCTGGAAATTGCTGTTCTACTTTTAACATGGCATCCAAACTAGAACTATCAATGGCCGGCATGATTATTTTATTGATTCCAATAGCTAATGCATTTTTCATGACCAAATCAAGATCTGAAGTTAATTCGGCCGCATATACATGCGCATGTGTATCAATGAAATGCATAATCAACTGGTTTAAAGCACAAAAAAAGGACTTTTTTAATGAACCACATACTAAAAGACATTATTTATGCGTTTATGAATGAAATTACTAACCCATCCCTTTATAGGATGTAAACTTTGTTTTTTATAGGGTACGGATTATACAGCCGGGGTTTCTACCCTGGCTTTTTTATTAAAGGCATTTTTAAAGTATTTATAATGCTTTAAATTGATACCCTAGTTTGGAAAAATGTGCCAATACTTTTGGCAAAGCAATCCTTAAACGATCCAATGCTTTTGCGCTATCATGAAAAACAATGATGGACCCCGGCCCAGCATGTTGGATCACATTTTGGGCACACTGATCGCCGGAAATAGTTGTATCAAAATCTCCGCTCAATACATCCCACATAATAATTTCTTGAGGTAAACGTGGATCTGAGCGCAAGGCTTTAATTTGCGAAAAAGAAATCCTTCCATATGGTGGTCTAAATAAATTAGAGCTGATTGATTTAGTTGCTTCTTGAATATCCACAATATAATTGGTGGTATTGTTTTTCCAACCATTCATATGATTTTGAGAATGGTTGCCCACCGTATGATTGGCCTCTATTAAAGCAGCATAGATATTGGGATATAATTGTACGTTTTTACCAATGCAAAAAAAGCTTGCTTTGGCATTAAAAATTGCCAATTGTTCTAATACAAATGGGGTAGCTTCTGGATGCGGGCCATCATCGAAACTAAAATAAAGCACCCTGTCTTGCGTGGGCTTGCGCCATATACAAGACCTATAAATAAGCCTTAACCAAAAGGGTGTTTTAATGAAATACATACTCAAAGATAAATGGTTCTTTTGCCCGTTTGCAACTTATCTTTGTAAAAATAAACTGTTCATGGAAAATTCGGCTGATCAACAGGTAAGAGTAAGGTTCGCACCCTCTCCCACCGGTGGTTTACACTTAGGTGGTGTACGTACTGTTTTATTCAATTATTTATTTGCAAAAAAATACAATGGTCAATTCATTTTAAGAATTGAAGATACCGATCAATCTCGTTTTGTGCCAGGCGCTGAGCAATATATTTTAGACACCCTTGCATGGTGCGGATTAAGTCCTGACGAAAGCCCTATACATGGTGGGGCTTATGGTCCTTACAGACAAAGCGAAAGAAAGCCGATGTACAAGCAATATGCATCACAACTTATCGAACAAGGCAATGCCTATTATGCCTTTGATACCGCAGATGAATTAGATGCAAAAAGAAAAGAGATTCCTAATTTTCAATACAATCGTGCTACCAGAACTGGCATGAAAAATTCTTTGAGTTTACCGGCTTCAGAAGTAACCCGATTACTCAACGAAAACACCCCTTACGTTGTACGTATTAATATGCCAGACAATGAAGAACTGGTTTTTGAAGACTTGATTCGTGGCGAAGTAAAATTTGACACAAGCATGGTAGACGATAAAGTTTTGTTGAAAGCAGATGGCATGCCAACTTATCATTTAGCGGTGGTAGTGGATGACTTTTTAATGAAAATTACCCATGCATTTAGAGGTGAGGAATGGTTGCCAAGTGCACCTGTTCATATTTTAGTTTGGAAAAATTTATTCGGCTTAGATCAAATGCCTAAATGGGCGCATCTTCCATTGATTTTAAAACCAGACGGAAATGGTAAATTAAGTAAGCGTGATGGGGACCGATTAGGCTTCCCTGTTTTTGCAATGGACTGGACTGATCCAAATACAAAAGAAGCCACTATTGGATTTAAAGAAAGAGGTTTCTTGCCAGAAGCATTTGTCAATTTATTAGCCATGTTGGGTTGGAATGACGGAACAGATCAGGAACTATTTTCCTTACCAAATTTGATCGAAAAATTTAGCTTAGATAGAGTACATAAAGGGGGCGCTAAATTTGATTACGAAAAAGCAAAATGGTTTAATCAAGAATGGATTAAACAATCCGATAATGACTATTTAGCAAGTTTAGTTGCACCCTATTTTGAGGCTGCAAAAATTGAAATTCATGAGCAAAGTTATTTAGTAAAAGTAATTGGTCTTGTGAAAGAGCGTTGTCAGTTGTTAACCGACTTCATTCCTCAATCAACCTTTTTCTTTGCTGCCCCAACCGATATAGATACTGCATCCATCCTGCCAAAATGGGATGCAAACAAAGCAGCATTTTTTAAAGCAGTTTTGGATGTCTATACCAATCAAGCAATACCGAATGATGCAACTTTATTAGAAGCGCATTTTAAAACATTAGCTGCTGAACAAGGTCTTAAACCTGGTGATTTAATGTTGCCATTTAGAATCATGCTAGTTGGCGGCAAATTTGGACCAGGCGTTTTTGATATTGTAGCCAATATTGAAACCCAAAACGCAGCAAAACGTATTCAATACTGTTTAGATTTGTTGTCAAAAAATTAATGTAAATTGTAGTAGATGCAAACAGAAAGACCCATAA
>Ga0315903_10005738_pt1 | contig 16116 bp, 12 predicted proteins | sample LakEriMetagenome_7_FD_203524 | JGI IMG/M metagenome (GOLD analysis project Ga0315903, IMG submission 203524) | Freshwater fungal communities from buoy surface, Lake Erie, Ohio, United States - Buoy 2 MA119 | ecosystem: Environmental > Aquatic > Freshwater > Lake | place: USA: Lake Erie, Ohio...
TGGAGGCGGCTATCCACCGCCAAGCCGCCGTCGCCCTGCCGCGTGGACGTCGCCAGCGCCCAGCCAACGGGCCGCTCGTTCCACTGCACCGTCCAGGCGACCGGGATCGGGCGATGTCCCGAGGTGTAGAGTGCCTGCTGCCCCGGTGGGGAGCCGGGGCTCAGCGACGGCAGAATCTTCGTGACCACCAGCCAGCCGCTCGTCACGAGCCAAAAGCCGACCACGATCGGCGTGAGCAGCGGTCGTTGCAGCATGATGGCGACAGCCCGATCCGCGGACGCCTTGCCAGCGCACCGCCAGCGTGCAGTGTACAGCCGGCCTCGACGCCTGGAAACGACCGCAAATCGCGGGGAGAGCGTCGGCCAGCCTCCGCTTCGGATTGGCTCAGTCATGCCGGCCGCGTATACTCACCCCGACTCAGGGATTGGGGCTCCTCGCACATGGCACACGATGACAAGCACCACGGCGATCCGGCCGCATCGCGCGACCCGCGGGTGTTTTTCCAGCAGGGCTGCCCGGTCTGCGGCCGGCGGCTGGAGATCGACGTCAATCTGCTGGGTCGGCGGGTCTACTGCCAGCACTGCGGCGGACGATTCGTGGCCATGGATGCGTCGCTGATGAAGGCCGCTGCCCCGATGGCGCCGGCCGATGAACGCGTCGACGCGCTGCTTGAGCAGGCCGCTCTCGTGCTCGAACGGGCCTCGACCGACGGCGGCGTGGACTGACCGCGACGCGGCGTCAGGCGTTCTGCCAGCCCATGGGAAATCCTGCGAGCCCGCCCAGGCTCGTCCAATAGCCGGGAAACGTCTTGCCGACGCAGCCGGGATCCCGGATCGCAACGCCTGGCACCCGCAGCCCCGTGAGCGACAGGCTCATGGCCATCCGGTGATCGTCGTACGTTCTGAATGCCGCGCCGCGAAGGGGGGCCGGTGTAATCGTCATCCCGTCTGGGTGCTCCTCGACCGAGCCGCCGACCGCACGAAGTTCGCGGACCAGGTCGCCGATCCGGTCGGTTTCCTTGTCGCGGATGTGAGCCACGTTGCGGATCGTGGTCGGCCCGTCGGCGAACAGCGCCACCACGGCCAGCGTGGGAACCGTGTCGCTGATCGCGTTCATGTCGATGTCGATGCCGCGGGCCGCCCGGCCGGCCACGGTGATCGCGTTGCCCCGCCCGACCGCGTCGCCTTCGTGCCACTCGACGCCGCAGCCCATGCGCTCGAGGGCGTCGCAGAAGGCGACGTCGCCCTGCATGCTGCGGCGGGAGAGGCCGTCGACGCGGACGCGGCCGCCGGTGATCGCTGCGGCCGCGAAGAAATAGCTTGCGGCCGATGCGTCGGGCTCGATGTCGTAGTCGCAGGCGGCGTAGCCGCCCGGATGAATCCGCCAGCTGCGGTCGTCCACCACGTCGCAGCGGCCGCCGAAGTCGGCCATCACCCGCCGGGTCATCGCCAGGTAGGGAAGCGACACGAGCGTGCCGGCGAACGAGAGATCCATCCCCTGCGGCATGCACGGCGCCGCGAGGGCGAGCCCGCTGGCAAACTGGCTGGAAGTGCCCCCGGCAACCGTGGCGGAACCGCCCCGCAGCCCTGCCGAGCAAATCACTACGGGGGGGCAGTCGCCCGGGCTCTCGGCGCGGGCATCGACCCCGAGGTCGCGAAGCGCCGCGAGGAGATCGCCGATCGGCCGCTGTCGCATCCGGGCGGTGCCGTCGAGCCGGTAGGTGCCGCGGCCCAGGCCGCAGACGGCCGCGAGGAACCGCATCGTCGTTCCGCTGGCGGCGCAGTCGAGCGTCGCTTCTGCGGCCGGGATCGTGCCGGCGACCCCGCTGACCGTCGCGGTACCGGTCGGCCAGTCAACCTCCACGCCGACGCCGAGCGCGGCCAGCCCCGCCGCCATCACACGGGTGTCCTGGCTGTCGAGAACGCCGGAGAGCCGGCTCGTTCCGCGAGCGAGCGCCGCGCACACCAGCGCGCGGTTGGTGATGCTCTTCGATCCGGGCGGTCGGATGCGGCCTTCGATCGGGCCGGGATGCTGCGGGATGGGGAGCGGGTCGGTCATGCGTGGCGGGCGGCAGCCAAGGTTGCGGGAAGGCTTCGCGGCGGAGACAACAAATGGTGAGCCGGCAAGCCTAGGTCAGGTCCTCCCGGCGGTCCATGCCCGCGTCATTTTCGGACGACCAGATGCCCCACCAACCAAACGCCGCCCTTTCACGCTACGACTTTCTGGCCCCGTCGTCGATCCTGTTCGGTGCCGGTCGATTCGCCGAACTCGGGGAGGTGACCGCACGGTTCGGCCGCGAGGCCTGGCTGGTGACGGGTTCGCGGAGCCTGGAGGCCTGCGGCGGTGAGGCGGTGGTGGCCGGCGGGCTTCGCGCCGCTGGCCTCGACGTCGCCCGCGTCGGCACCTGCACGGGCGAACCCACCGTGGCCGACGTGGCGGGCATGGTTCGGGAACTGCCGCCGATCGCAGGCCGAGGGGCGGTGGTGGTGGCGATCGGCGGCGGAGCCGCGATCGACCTCGCGAAGGCCGTGGCGGCCCTCGCGACGAACCTGGCGAACCCGCACAAGTGCGATGAAGACACCGTAGCCGACCACCTCGAGGGCGTGGGCAGAGGCCTGACGATCGCGCAGCCGCCGCTGCCGATGATCGCCGTGCCGACGACGGCGGGAACGGGCGCCGAGGCCACTCGTAACGCGGTGATCTCCTGCCCTCGACGGCGATTCAAGAAGAGCATGCGAAGCCCCCTGCTCGTGCCGCGGGCAGCACTCGTCGATCCAGCCCTCACGGTGCCGTGCCCCCGAGATGTGACGGCCGCCTCGGGGCTCGACGCCATCACGCAGCTCATCGAGTCGTTCATCTGCCGGTTTCGGGCACCGCTGCCACGGGCGCTCGTGCTCGACGCCCTGCCCCGCGCCGTGGCGGCGCTGCCGCGGGTGCTGGCCGACCCGCACGACCTCGACGCTCGCGCGGCGATGAGCCACGCGGCGCTCCTCTCCGGCATGGCGCTTACCAACTCAGGCCTGGGCATGGCGCACGGCGTGGCCGCCGCGCTCGGCATCGAATGCGAAACGCCGCACGGCGTCGCCTGCGCGGTGATGCTGCCCGTGGCCGTCGCGGTGAACCGACCTGCCTGCCAAGACGACTTCGCGATCCTGGAGCAGGAGATCGATCCCGAAGCGCCGCGGGATCGCGAGGCCGCCGCGGACGCCTTCGTGCGGCGGATCGACGATCTCCGCACGGCCGCCGGCACGCCGCGACGGCTCGCCGACGTCGGGCTTTCCCGCGACCGGCTGACGTGGCTGGCGGAGAACTCGGGAGGCGCGAGCATGCGGGGCAACCCGGTGTCGCTCGATCCGCAGGCGCTTCTGCCGATCCTGGAGCGCATCTGGTAGGCAGCGCGGTCGGAGGAAGGACGGCGCCTGGTGGCGAATCGCCCCGCGTCTTCTGGTGGTGGGAGGGATCTGGGCTCTGTCCTGGCACCACCCCACGCCTTACGGCGTTGGGCTTGTACGGCAGGTGAGCAAGCCGACCGGCCGTACCACCGCGGGTGTCACCGCGTGAGCCACACGGCACGGCGACAGGAAGCGTAACGCCGTGAGGCGTACGGCAGTCGCACGTTGGACGCATCGTTTGGTGACAGTTAGACCGCAGTGCAGAGAGCCGACCAGCCGTAAGGCCGCGGGAGGCTCGTGCCCGATCGCATTACAGCCCGGTGGCAAGCGCTGGATCGTCGAGGAGCGGCATGATCGAGGCCGTCGCCGGCTCGCCCACGAGGGCCTGCTGCCACACCGCGCGAACCTTGCCGAGGTCCACGTCGTCGTCGAGGAGATGGTGGACGCCCACGAAGATGCCGTTCGCCGGACGTGGATCGCCGTCGTACCAGGCCTTGAGGATCGCCCGCTCCACCACCCGCGGCAGACTGGCCCGCGGCCCCTTCAGGATCGCTCCCGACTCCTTGTAGGCATAGCCGTCCGGCCCGATTTCGATGATCACGATCGTGCGGTCGCCGATCGTGTATTCCCGTCCCTTGTTCGCAGCCGCGATGGCCTGCGTTACGTGGCCGTCGAGTTGCGTGGCATAGTCGAGGAGCAACTGCCAGCGTTCGACACGCGTGCCCAGTTCTGCGTCGTCACCGGCAGCGGCGTCCGCCTCATCGAGTGCCTCCTTGCCGGCTTCGTAGTCGCGGCAACGAAACGCCTTGGCGGCATCGGAGATCCGGCGATCGACGTCGTCGGAGACGGTGGTGCCACGATTTCCAGTCTCCTGCTGGTCCGTGGGAGCCTGTGCCGGCGGCGCCACCTGCTCCTGCTCGATCCGGGCCTGCTGATCCGCCGATTTCGGCTTGGCCTGTCCGGCCTTCTGCTCCGCGTCGCGACTCAGCTGCTCCCGGCCCTTGAGTGCACGCTGCTCTCGCTCCACACGGTCCGAGTTCTTCACCGCTGACGAATCGACCCGGGCGATGGTCACTGGAGCGGCCGCCTTGATGGACGCTTTTTTCGTGCCGAGTCGCGGCTTCTGCAGGTACGGCCACGCGACGAATCCGGCAGCGACCGCAGACGCCGCCAGAAGCAGTGACATCGCCGCAGCGGCACCGCCCCCACCTCGGCGTTTGGCACGCCGCCTCGTGGTGACGACCACGACGGGTCCGAGATCCACGCCACCATCGTGCGGTCGAGTCGCCGGCTCGGTCCGGAGAGGAAGGGCGGGGGGCACAGGCGGCGGTGTGGGGCGTTGCATGGCCGGCAACTCACGGATGCGAGGTATGGCCTCTGGCAGCCCGCAGGACCACGCCGCACAGGCTAGCAGATCACCCGCCAGATCGTCGCCAGACCGTCATCTCGGCGACCGTGTGCTGGTGCTTGCGGGCGGTTTCGCGAATCACAAAGGGCACGTCCTGCCGGTGAAGCAGGTCGAACCGTCCCGCGAACGCACGCGACAGCCCGGCGAACGTGGTCAGCGGTTCCCCCGCCTCGCGGCGGCCGCCAAGCCACTTTGACTTCTGGGTGTATTCCTCGAGCCAGGTGTAGGGCGACGTGATCACGAGCAGGCCCGTGGGCCGAACCCGGCCCACGATCGTGTCGAGGAACAGGGAGGGGTCGTAGAGCCGGTCGATCAGGTTCCCCGCGAACACCACGTCGTAGTCGCTGAAGAGTTCCTTCAGGTTGCAGGCGTCGCCCTGCATGAAGTTCACGCGGCGGCCCGCGTCGCCGAGGTCGAGCCGCTCGAGCGAGATCGCCCGCCCGGTGGTCAGTTCGCCCTCCGTGGGAATCTCGTAGAGCACCTCGTCGCCATGCTGGAGACGGACTCCGGCCTGGATGAAGCGGGCCGAGAAGTCGATCGCATCGACATGACCGAAGAAGCGGGCGAACTCGAAGGCGGAGCGGCCCACCGAGCAGCCGATGTCGAGGCAGCGATCGCGGCGGTCCGCCGGCACGTGCCGCATGGTCGCCTCGACGCACGCGCGTGGAAAGTTGGGAACCCCGAGCGGATCGGCCACGCCACCAGACGCGGCGTCGTAGTAATGGAAGTCGAGGTACTGCGTCACCAGCTGGTCGGTCTCATAGAGCCGCGAGCCGACCGTGACCGCCTCGTTGCCCGGCTCTTCGACGATCGTGCGGAATCCGGCGTGCTGGAAGAAGTGGCGGCGGAAGGCGTACCGGGCGCTCGCGAGCGCCTCGTTGCCCGTCGAGATCCACGAGCCACCCTTGATGAGGTTGTGGCGGCCGTCGAAGGTCGGCACCGAGAAGTCGTCGTAGAGCGGATGCACCTCGAAGCCCTTGAAGGGCATGATCGGCGTCCGAGTCCACTGCCAGACGTTGCCGACGATGTCGCAGAAGTCGCCTTGCGGAAAGGCGTCGACCGGGCAACTCGATGCGTAACGCTCGAGGTTGATGTTGCCGGGCGCCTTGTCCCAGGTGGGCTGATCCCCGGGAACCGTGTCGCGAAGCGCCTGCCAGTGGGCCTCGGTGGGGAGGAGCACGTTCTCCCCGGTCTTCGCCGCCAGCCACGCACAGTAGGCCTGGGCCTCGAGGCAGTTGACCTCCACGGGCCAGTTGAAAGGCAGCGGGATTTCGTCGAGGAGGTTCCGCTGCAGGGAGACGCCGTTGCGACGCATCCAGAACTTGGGGTGCTCGGCCTTGGTGTACTTCAGCCACCCCCGGCCCTCGTCGGTCCACCACGACTCGTCGCGGTAGCCACCGTCGGCCACGAACTCCATGAACTCAGCGTTCGAGACGAGCCGCCGGCCGGCGCGAAACGCGGGCAGGTCGGCCTCCTCGACGCCGTACTCGTTGTCCCAGCCGTAGGTGCGATCCGTCTGGGGCTTCCCGAGCCGAACGTGCGTGGCGGCGACCGGCAGCCACTCGTTGGCGGGGCCCGAACCGACCTCCGGACACGAGGCCCAGAGCCGCCGCTCGTCCGCGGTGAGTTCGTCGCCGTGCCGGAGTTCGTCGAGCGGCATCTGCCGCATGATCACGCTCGACGTCTCGAGATGGATCCGCTCGTGCTCGATGCCCATCAGGATCAGCCACGCCGGCGAGTTCCAACGGATCGGCAACTCCAGCGGCATCGTCTGGATGAACTCGTCCACGAGCTTCCGCATGTCGGCCCGGTATCGCTTCACCGCCGCCACCGAGGGCCAGTCGTAGTGGGCGGTGTTGAGGTCGTCCCACGACATCTCGTCCACGCCCACCGCCATCATCGCTTCGAGCACGGGATCGAGCCGCGCGGGGATGTAGCGGCCGGCCGTGAGTTTGTTGAGATAGAAGACGGCCGGATGCGCGTAGTAGAAGATCAGCGGATGACGGAGAGGCTCGTGCCGTTCGTAGTACGACGAATCATCGCGAATGAGTGCGAAGAGGCGTTCGTAGATCTCGCAGGTCTGGTGGAAGTAGCGACGGAGTTCGGCCCGCTTGGCGGCCACCGGGTCGGCCGCCGTGGGGTCGGCGTCGAGGATCGTCGTCCGGGTCGGCGTGACAGGAGTCGAGAGGGAGGCGAAGTCCGCGGCGGCCAGCGTGGCCTCCGGACTGAGTGAACCGGCCGATGACGACATGATTCCCCTTGCGACGAGAACGACTTACGACGCCCCCACTTTAGCACCGCAGGGAAGGCCGGCCAGAAATGGGCCGGGAATCGGGGCTGTCGCCCCAAGCAGCCCGCCGACCACCGCGCCGCGATGGCAGTTGTCGCCGCCGCACATGGCATTGCCGCACACGCCCCCCGCGACGTTTCCGGCGTGCCTCCAGGCAAGGGCCAGGGCTGCGGGAAAGGCCTCCTCGATGTAGCAGGCGCTCGAGAGCGTGCCGCCGACGAGCTGCCGGTCGGAGAGGCCCTCCCAGGAGCGGAGCTTCGCGGCGGAGATCCAGTCGCGACCGTGCTCGAGGATCGACTCCCGCAGCGCCGCCGCCGCCTCGGCGACGGTCCTCGGGCCGGCCTCCGGCCTCGGAATGGCGTCCACGAGAATCCGTACGAACGCATCCGCGGCGGCGAGCACCTCGTCGTCCTTGTGGGTGAGCCCCACATGCACCCGCACGATCCGGCGGAGGTCGGGATGGCGGGGGCCGAGGGCGGCGACCAGGGCGGGCACCGGCACAAGGCCGCCGATGTGGACGTCGCGGACGCCGCAGTTGATCGGCTTGCGGCCCGCGCCCAGGTTCGTGAAGAAGTGTCGGTGATACTCCTCGACGTACGTGTCGCGGTGCCAGCCCGGCTCGAGCATCACGGCCACGTAGCGGTCGAGCCACCGCTCGGGGTCGTAGTCGCGATGCCGGCGGATGAACTCGAAGAGCTCGACCGCGAGCCGGAAGTTGAGCGTGTTGTCGCCGGCGGCGAGAAACTGGTGGTAGTGAACGCCCCGCTTCCCCCAGTGCGCCGCCTGCTCCCGGAGGATGTCGAACTTCGCCGACGGCGGTGCCCACTGCGACCGCCAGAGGATGCTGTCGGGGTGCGGGCTCTGCGGAGCGCGGTAGCCCTCGATGGGGCCGTAGTCGCGGTCGAGAGCCCGCTGGTCGTAGTACCAGTGCACCGGCATCGCCACCGCGTCGGCGACGAGGGCGCCGAGGAGCGCGGAGCAGGGGGCGTCGTCGGGGCCTGGGGGGCAGACGTTCATCCGCGCTGGACTCGCTCGAGAAAGGCCACGACCCGGGGCTCGTGGCAGACCGTGAAGAACTTCGCCGGCGGGGCCAGGGCCGGACACTCGCCGTCGGCGATGAAGGCGATCTCATCGGCGACGCGGCGGGCAAAGCCCATCTCGTGGGTGACGAGGACGAACTGGGTCCCCGCCGTCTTCAGCTCACCAATCATGTCGAGCACCTCCCCCGTCATCTCCGGATCGAGGGCGGAGGTGGGCTCGTCGAGAAACAGCCGCCGCGGCCTGACGACGAGCGCCCGCAGGATCGCAACCCGTTGCTTCTGCCCGCCGGAGAGTTCGGCCGGCCGCTTGTGGGCGTGGGCCGCGAGGCCGAATCGCTCGAGCGGTTCCCGCACCCGCTCCCGAGCCTCGGCGTCGGTGAGGCCATGCACGTGCACCAGCGGCAGAAGGAGGTTTTGCATCGCGGTGAGGTGGGGAAACAGGTTGTATGCCTGAAAGACCGTGCCGACCGTGCGGCGATAACCGATCAGGGCCTGCTCGTCCCGCGGCAGCGGTGAGCCGTCGAAGACGACGGTGCCCGCGGCGGGCACGTCGAGTCCGGCGAGGATCCGCAGGAGGGTGGACTTGCCACCTCCTGAAGGGCCGACGAGGACCAGCGCCTGGATGTCGCCCGTCACGAGTTCGAGCCCGTCGAGCACGGTTGCCTGCGCGCCCGAACGCGGGTCGGCGAACCGCTGCACGAGATCGTGGATCGCGAGGTTCATGCGGCCTCGTAGCGGAACCGTCGTTCCAGCCAGCGGGAGAGGGCCGAAAGGGGAAGCGTGAGGGCGAGATAGCCGGCGGCGAGCGGCAGGTAGCTCTCGAGCGTGGAGTAGGTGGCGGAGTTGACGTTGCGGGCGGCGAACGTGAACTCCCCGATGGACAGCACGGAGAGCAGCGAAGAGTCTTTGATCAGCGACACGAGCTGGCCGGCCACCGCGGGGAGCACGATCCGCACCGCCTGCGGGAGGATGACGAGCCGAAATGCCTGCCACCTGGTGAGCCCGATGGCCCGGGCGCTATCGACCTGGGCCCTGGGGATCGCATCGAGGCCGCCGCGGAAGATCTCGGCCGTGTAGGCCCCGCTGAACAGCGCGAGCACGAGCACTCCGACGGCCGCGCGATACTCCGTGCCCACGTGCAGCGCCGCCGCGACCACGTACCAGCCGACGAGCAGTTGCACGAGGAGGGGCGTGCCGCGAATCAGCTCCACGTAGACCCGCGCGAAAGCCTCCAGGATCGCGAACCGCGACCGGAGCATGACCGCGGCGGCCAGACCGATCAGGCTGCTGGCAAGAAGGGCGGCAAGAGCCAGGCCCAGCGTCATCCACCAGCCCTTCCAGAAGGCCTGGCGGTATTCCCAGACGATGCCCCAGTTCCAGGTCATGTCGAGGCTGGCGAACGCCCAGCCGCAGGCGACGGCGAGCAGGGCAAGCACGATCAGGTGGGCGAGCCAACGGGGCATGCCCAAAGTGTAGCCCGCCGCGAACTGCCCGCGGCCTCACGGCCGGTCGGCTTGAACACTGGCCCCAACGTGGGGGACGCCCGCGGCCTTACGGCCGGTCGGCTTGAACGCTGGCCACAACGTGGGGGACGCCCGCGGCCTTACGGCCGGTCGGCTTTCTGAACGGCCAGTACAAGCCCAACGCCGTGAGGCGTGGGGTGAGGCCAGAACAGAGCCCAGATCCCTCCCAACGCCGTAAGGCGTGGGGCGCGGCCAGGAAAAACGCGGCGTCCTCTCGACCGCGCCCGAGGCCTTACGGCCTTCGGCTTTTACGGACGGTCACCCGCTGTCCGTATAAGCCCAACGCCGTGAGGCGTGGGGCGAGGCCAGAACAGAGCCCATACTCCTCCCAACGCCGTGAGGCGTGGGGCGACGCGAGGACCAAAGTCGTTCGCAGCGAGCCAGGCCCGGCGCGGATCGGCCCGTATCAGAAGTAGAACGGGATGGCGTGTTCCTTAAAATACGCCTTCTGCTCCGCCAGAAACTCGTCACCGAGTTTCTCGAAGCCGCCGTCGGCACGGAACGTCTCCAGGAACTCGTTTACCTGCCGACGGAGTTGGTCGTTTCCCTGACGGAGGCCAACCGCCCACGACTCCTCGCGGAACGGCGCGAGCGCCGCTCGCGTCTTCCCGAGATGCTTCTTATGGTTGGTGTAGACCGACATCGAGTCATAGATGAAGGCGTCGGCCCGGCCCTGCAGCACCTCCAGAACGGCGGTCGCTTCCGTGTCGAGCACGAGCACGCGGGCCTGCTTCAGCGAAGCGGCGGCCCACTGCTGGCCGGTCGTTCCCTGCTTCACCGCCACGACCCGGCCCGGTGCATCGAGATCGGCGGCCGACTGCACCGGCGACCGCTCCGCGATCAGGAGGGCGAGGCCCGTTTTGAGATAGGGCTCTGAGAAGGCGATCGACTTCGCCCGTTCGGGCGTGGCCGTCATCGACGAAATCACGCAATCGACGTGGCCGGCCTTGAGGGCTGGAATCAACCCATCGAATGCGATGTTTTCGATGACGACTCGCCGCCCAAGATGCGTGCCAAGGGCCTCGGCAAGCTTCACGCTCACGCCCGCCGGCTTGCCCTGCGGATCGGTCATCTCGAAGGGCGGATACGAGAGTTCCATCCCAACCCGCAGCGGTTCAGCGGCCACGGCCGCCACGCCGCAGCCAGCCGCCCAGCCGCAGCTCGCCGCCAGAAGGCACCATGTCCATACGGCGGAACGTCGAGTCCACTCCATCTCGAACGTGTCCATGTCGAACGTGCTTTCAGTTCTCAGGTGGAAAAACGCGAAAGATCACCCGCCCCGACGTCCGCTCGTCGGGAGCCCGAGTTGCGTTCGCCTTTCCTCCATGGCGCGGCGATACTCTGCCTGCTGAGCACGTTGCTCGGGCGACGACCGGTCGATGCGGCGCTTCGCCCAATCGTTGCGGCTTTGCTCGGTGCCGCCACCACGTCCGGGGCCGCCTCCGCCGGGTGCGCCACCACCGCCACCAGATGCCCCTCCGCGGCCGCCACCGTCTCCGGCCTGCTGACCGCTTGCCGCACGCTGCTGATCCCGCTTCTCTCGCTCAGCCTGCCAGGCCTTGCGGCGATCCTCATCGGCCTTGATCCGGCGGTCGAGTTCCGCCTGCCTTTTCTCCGGTGGCATCGCGAAGTAGGAGGCCATCTCGGCACGTTCGCGGGCCTCCCAGAGCCGGCCCATCTGCGAACCGATCTGTTCGCGATGCTCCCGAGGCATGTCCCGCATCTTTTCATAGATAACGCTGGAACTCGGCGTTCCATACGGCACCTCACCGCGGGCGATGCGGTTGTATTCGCCGACCTGCTGATCGACGAGTTGCCTGATCTCCGCCACGGCCGGAGGGCTGGAGAAAAACCCAAACGCCCAGAGTGTCGGCATCGCGATGAGGAACAGCAGCAGGAGAGCCAGCGCTGATCGTTTCAGAAACCGCCCGCCCGCGCCCTGCTTGTTCCGATCCGCCGCAAAGGCGGCCACTGCTCGCCGCTTGTCAACCGTGGATGCCATGAGTCACCTCTCGTGCGAGTCTCCTGCGAGAAGAATAGCAACGCCGCAGACTGCCGCCATGGGCTCTTCAACGGCCGACAGGCCGGCAGGTTGCGAGGGAGATCACACGGCTCAACACGCAACGGGGGGCGAAAACCCGTCAGATGTCGCGGAACGCGGAATCCAGGACGTCGAGCATGAAATCGGCGTCGGCGGCGGTCAGGCACATCGGTGGCTTGATCCGGAGGACGTTGCCCTGAAGCCCCCCCTTGCCGATCAGGAGACCGAGTTCCCGGCACCGTTCGAACACCCGCATGCACTCCTCCTTCGCGGGTGCCTTCCCGACGTGGTCCTTGACGAGTTCCACCCCCAGCATGAGCCCCAGGCCGCGAACGTCGCCGATCACGTCGTGCCGACGTGCGAGATCCTGAAAGCCGGCCTTGAGCCTCTCCCCGATCGTGGCGGCATTTGCCTGGATGCCATCCTCGTCGATCACCTGGAGCACGGCACGACCCTGGGTGCAGGAAATCGGATTGCCACCGAAGGTGTTGAAGTGGATCCGCGATGTGAGCGCCTGGGCGATGGCAGGCGTGGTCACCACGGCGGCGAGCGCGGCTCCATTGCCGATGCCCTTCGCCATCGTGACGATGTCGGGAATCACGCCCTGTGTCTCGAAGCCCCAGAAGTGGGAGCCCGTGCGGGCAAAGCCCGACTGCACCTCATCGGCGATGCAGAGACCGCCGGCGGTGCGGACATGCTCGTAGGCCGCCTTGAGGTAGCCGTCTGGAAAGACGACCGCACCGCCGACGCCCTGGATGCTCTCGGCGATGAAGGCGGCGACTTTCCCCGGCGTGCCGAACTCGATCAGGTTCTTGAGGTCGGCCGCATACTTCGGCCCGGCCTGGGGGTCGTCGTAGCCGTACGGGCCGCGGAGGCGATCGGGGAAGATCGCGTGGTGCACCCCGAACGAGTGCGGCACGTTGAACTTCCAGGTGTGGTGGCTGGTCAGCCCCATCGTCTGCATGCTGCCGCCGTGGTAGCAGTTGCGGAGCGCGAGGATGTCGAAGTTGCCCGTGTAGGCCCGGGCCATCAGGATCGCGAGGTCATTGGCCTCCGAGCCCGAGTTGGTGAAGTAGCAGACCTTGAGATCGCCGGGCATCCGCGCCGCGAGATCGCGGGCATACTCGGCGATGCAGGGGTTGAGGTAGATCGTCGTGGTGTGCTGGAGGATCTCGTTCTGGCGGTTGACGGCGGCCACGATCTTCGGGTGGCAGTGGCCCACGCTCACCGTCACGATGCCCCCGAAGCCGTCGAGGTAGCGGCGCCCCGTCTCGTCGTAGAGGTATTGCATGTGCCCCTCGACGATCATCAGGGGCTCTTTGTAGTAGGTGAAGATCGCCGGATTCACGAACTGCTTCCGCAGCCCGATCACCTCCTGCTTCGAAGGACCGGCGTAGGGCCGCGGGCGGTGACTGCACGGCGGAAGCGACGGGGTGGCGTGGACGACGGCCATGGTGGGCCTCCTACGAGCGGGGAAAGAGCGGGCGGAGCAAGGAGTAGAGCACGAACCCGAGAGCAAAGCCGGTGAACCATGCATAGTGGTACCCGGCCACAAGCCAACCGGGAAACGCCGATTCGACCGCCGCACCGATCCGGACAAGGAAGCCCGGAAGATTGGGCAGGACGGCGAGGGCCAGGCAGGCGAAGGCGACGAGGCTGAACCCGCCGCAGTACCGGTACTCGCCGCTGGAGCGGTAGAGGTCGCCCACCACCAGCCGGCACCTCCGCCAGAGGAAATAGTCGGCGATCATGATGCCGGCGATCGGCCCGAGCAGGGCGCTGTAGCCGATCAGCCAGGTGAAGATGTAGCCGCTGGGATCCTGATAGAGCTTCCAGGGAAACATCAGCACGCCGATCGCAGCGGTGATCAGCCCTCCGGTGCGGAAGCTCACGAGCCTGGGGGCGAGGGCCGCGAAGTCGTTGGCGGGGGAGACCACGTTGGCCGCGATATTGGTGGAGAGGGTGGCCACCACGAGCGTGATCAGCGCCAGGGCCGAGAGCCAGGGGTTGCCGAACCGGGCGATCACCTGCACGGGATCCCAGATCGCCTCGCCGAAGATCACCACCGTGGCGCTCGTGACCACGATCCCGATGAACGAGTAGAAGGTCATCGTGGTGGGCAGGCCCACCGCCTGACCGATCATCTGATCCCGTTGCGAACGGGCGAACCGCGAGAAGTCGGGAATGTTGAGCGACAGCGTTGCCCAGTAGCCGATCATGGCTGTCAGGCCAGAGCCGAACACTGGCCAGAACTCCGCCGCCGACGCGAACTTCGAGGGCTGCGCGAAGATCGGCCCGAACCCATTGGCGGCCTTCCAAGCCCAGCCGACGAGCGCCAGGCCCACGAGCAGCAGAAACGGCGCGCTGGCCGCCTCCATCCACTTGATCGACTCCATCCCGCGGATGATGAACCAGACGTTCACCGCCCAGAAGATCATGAAGCAGAGAAACTCGCCCGCGGAGATCCCGAGCACCGGCAACGGCTGGCGGGCGGCAGGGTCGAACCCGAGGATCACGGCGGCCGTGGCATAGATGGCGGCGCCGCCCACCCAGGTCTGGATGCCGAACCAGCCGCAGGCCACGAGCCCGCGCATCAGCGCGGGAATATTGGAGCCGAGCGTGCCGAACGGCGCCCGCAGGAGGACGGGAAATGGAATCCCGTATCGTGTGCCTGGATGGGCGTTGAGCGTCATCGGCACGAGCACGATGAGGTTGCCGAGGAGAATGGTGAGCGTGGCCTGCCACCAGTTCATCCCCTGTTCGATCAGGCTCGCCGCGAGGGTGTAGGTGGTGATGCAGACGGCCATCCCGATCCAGAGGGCGGCCACGTTCCACCACGTCCACGTCCGCTTCTCGGCCGGAACGGGCGCGAGGTCTTCATTCCAGAGCCGCGGGTCGGGGGTGCTGCTGTTGATCATGTGTTACCTGGCCGCAGTGCCACCCGAAGCAAGTCGGGGCTGCCGGTGTCCTCTCGCTTGACGTTCACGTCGGCCCTCCAGGCCTCCGTTCACTGCGTGTCCGCTGCGCTTCGCCATCCTGGCTTCGCTTGCTCCCACAGCCCGCTCGAGGCCACCGGCAGCCCCTCCTGGGTCAAATGTCAGACGCCAAAACGTCATGTTCGTGCGTCCGCTAGTCAATGGCCTCACACCCGGGGTTGGCAGTCTCGGCGGAGTCGGTCGGGGGCACGCGCAGAAGCCGGTGACATGTGCGGACGCTGGGCAGCGCCGTACCGTTGGGGCATCGAACTCGCACATGCCGCCGGCTTCGAGCATGTCACCGCCGGCTCCGAATGGGCTGTCTTCTCATGTCCGACCACTGGCTAGGACTGACGTGGCGATCGTTCCAGAAACCTGCCCCGGCCCACCGTGCCGCAGAAGCGGCCGTCGCGGACGGCCACCTCGCCGCGAACGGTGACCACCGCCGGCCGGCCCTCGATGGGCCAGCCCTCAAAGGCGTTGTAATCGACCGCCTGCGTCTGCGTCTTCGCGGAAATCGTGCCGCGATAGGCCGGGTCGTAGATCACGAGGTCGGCGTCGGCGCCGGGTTGGATTACACCCTTCCGCGGCCAGAGGTCGAAGATCTTCGCCGCATTGGTGCTGGCGACCGCCACGAACTGCTGGAGGGAGAGGCGGCCGGCCTTCACGCCGTGCGTCCAGAGCAGGTTGATGCGATCCTCGATCGCTGGGATGCCATTGGGGATCTTGGTGAAGTCGTCCTTGCCCATCGGCTTCTGGGTGAGGAAATCGAAGGGGGCGTGGTCGGTGCCGACCGTCTGCACGAGGCCGCTGGCGAGGCCGTTCCAGAGCACCGCCTGGTTGGCGCGGTCGCGAAGCGGCGGCGACATCACATACTTTGCCCCCTCGAAGCCCGGCTTCTCGGCCCAGGTTTTGTCGATCACCAGGTACTGGATGAGCGTCTCGACCGAGACGTTCACGCCCCGCAGCCGGGCGGCGATCGCCCCCTCGAGGGCCTCGCGGCACGAGAGATGGACGATGTAGACGCGGGCGCCGGTGAGCTCGGCGAAGGTCATCAGGTGGTGCACGCCCTCCGCTTCGACCCGCGGCGGCCGGCTGTCGTGGTGGGCGTCAGGCCCGGTGCGGCCGGCGGCCAAAAGCTGCTTCTGGAGCTCGGCGACCAGCGTCTCGTTCTCGCAGTGGGCGGTGACGATCACGCCGAGTTCCTTCGCGAGCGTAAGCGTCTGCCAGAGCTCGGCGTCGTCCACGCCGAAGGCTCCCTTGTACGCGAGAAACACCTTGAAGCTGCCCACCCCAGCCCTGACGATCTCGCGGAGCTGCGCGGCCGAATCGGCGTCGAACCGCGTCACACCCATGTGGAAGCTGTAGTCGCAGCAGGCCTTGTTCACCGCCTGCTGCCGCCAGAGTGAGAAACCCTCCGCAGGCGACATGCTCCGCGACGGGCACA
>Ga0315903_10005740_pt1 | contig 16113 bp, 11 predicted proteins | sample LakEriMetagenome_7_FD_203524 | JGI IMG/M metagenome (GOLD analysis project Ga0315903, IMG submission 203524) | Freshwater fungal communities from buoy surface, Lake Erie, Ohio, United States - Buoy 2 MA119 | ecosystem: Environmental > Aquatic > Freshwater > Lake | place: USA: Lake Erie, Ohio...
GACGGATCCATTTTTGTGCGGCCCCCGTACAAGCCCAACGCCGTAAGGCGTGGGGCGAACCGCCACCAGACACCGCGTCCAAAGTAACGCGCCCGCGGCCTCACGGCCGGTCGGCTTCCCCTGCCCTCGCCCAAACCCAACGCCGCGGCACCACATCCGTTTGGCACGCCGATTGCTCTCTTCACTCACGCCGCCAAGAGTCGCCGCGACGACCTGCGGCCCAGGTGGCTGTTTTGACGGCCCAAACACCATGGAGCCAGTGCCGTGCACCCCCCACGATCTCCCCGTCGTCCGTATCAAAACGCAACGCGCGCCGCATTTTGCATCGGCCCAGAGCGTTTGGAATCCCGGTCCCTGATGGCGGCCGACTCCCACATGGCCATCGGCATGAATCTGGAGAACGTCGTCGATTGGTCACCGGCTTGGACCTTCAAAGATGCGTTCAAGGCCTCGCGGCCGTGGATCGACCAGGCCTTCAACACGACCACCTGGGCGACGTCGTGGGACGATCCCTCCACGCCACCCCTGGCTCTCGACGCCGACGGCAACGTCCTGCGACTGGCCACGTGGACCAATGCCGCCGGGCACACGGTGCAGCAGCGGGCAGGCACGCTCATGTTCCGCGGCCTCGGGGGCGGATACGCCGCCGGCACCTACCATGCCGAGTGGGACGGCGACGGCGTGGTCTCCTTCGGGTTCGATGCCCGCGTCACCGCCAGCGGCCGCACCGCGGCGGGTCGCAGCTACGCCGACCTGCTCGTCACCCCCTCCGACGACGGCATCCTCATGGTGATCGAGTCCACGAATCCTGCGAATCCGGTCCGCACCTTCAACGTCTGGATGCCCGACTGGCAGGGGCAGCGTTTTGCGGGGCAGCAGTGGCAGCCCGGGGCGTCGTTCTCGCCGTTCCATCCCCTCTTCCTCCAGCGGCTCACCCCCTTCCACACGCTCCGCTTCATGGGGATGCAGGAGACCAACTCGTCCGACATCCGCACCTGGTCGGACCGCCGCAGCGCCGCCGACATCCGCCAGGGCTCCGGACCGGGGGGTACCGCCAGCGAGCCGACCGTCAATGGCATCTCGGTCGAATACATGGTGCAGCTCGCCAACGACCTCGACGCCGATCCGTGGTTCAACATGCCCTACCTCGCCGACGACACCTTCGTGCGGCGATTCGCGACCTACGTGCGAGACCACCTGGAGTCTGGGCGGAAGGTGTTCGTGGAGTGGGCCAACGAAGTCTGGAACTTCGGCTGGGGATTCGAGGCCTCGCACTGGATCGAGGCACAGAAGCGACTGCCTAAGAATGCCGGCCTCGATCCCGATCTCGCCCAGTGGCAGATCGCCGGCCGCGAGGCCAAACGCGACATGGACATCTGGTCGGGCGTGTTTGCGGGCCGCACGGATCGGCTCGTCCGCGTGGCTGCCGGCTGGGCGGCAGTGGACTGGGTGAGCGGGCAGATCGCGGAAGCGATGGGCGGCTCGTTCGACGCGATCGCGATCGCTCCCTACATCACGCCGACCGACGACCAGCGGGCCGCCTACTCTGCAGGCACCACCGTCGATCGCGTGATCGCCGACACGCGGGCCAACGTGGCGACCAGCCTCGCGTGGACGGCCAACCACGAACAGCTGGCGCAGCAGTGGTCGGCACGGCTCGGGAGGCCGATCCAACTGGTCGCCTATGAGGGCGGCCCTCACCTCGACGGCCGCGGCGAGCCCTACCAGCAGGCCTTCTACGCGGCCACCAACGACCCGCGCATGGGCGACATCGCGCGCGACTATCTCAAGGGCCTCGACGCAGCGGGCATGGACCTGTTCGTAGACTTCCAGTTCACCGGCCAGGCTGGAGCCACTCCGTGGGGCGACTTCGCGAAGCTTCACCGGATGGACGAACCGCTCGCCACGGCCTACCGCTACGCGGCCGTGGTGGCCGCCGCCGACGGCTCCCTCTGGGCCCCGGCGCCGCCGCTGCTCCCATCCCTGAGCATCGCCTCGGCGGCCATCGCCGAGGGAAACACGGGGCGGAAACTCCTCGTGTTCACGCTCACGCTGTCAGCGGCATCCGCCACGCCCGTCGCGGTTGCCTGGGGCACGGCCAATGGCACGGCCGTCGCCGGCCGCGACTACGTGGCAGGCCGCGGAACGGTCACCTTCAAGCCCGGACAGACGCGGCGGACGATCAGCGTGTGGGTGATTGGCGACCGGCTGCGCGAGGGCAACGAGACCTTCTCGGTGAACCTCACCGCACCGGCGAACGCCGTGCTCGACTCAGGCAGCTCACGGGCGACCGGCACGATCATCGACGACGACGGCCGCCGCCGTGCCGCCTTCGCCGCGCTGGCGACCCCGGCGCCGGCGAGCGTCACCGGAAAGCGGGTGCGGTAGGAGGTCGGCTTCTCCTGCGGGGGATGGCCGCGTAGACTCCTCCCCCATGGATACAGCCCTTCTCAATCGCTCCGCGTCGATCCGGGCCCGCCTGCTCCAGCTGCGGGACTCTCTTTGACTGGGAAGGACGCAAGGAGTCGGCCGCCCGGCTCGAGGGCGCGATGGGTGAGGCCGATTTCTGGAATAACCAGGAAAAGGCTCAGGCCACGGTCGCCGAGCTGAAGGGTCTCAACTCGATCCTCAAGCCGCTCGAGGAGGCTCTCGCCACCGGCAACGACCTCGAGGCCCTCGAGGAACTCGCCCGCGAGGATGCCACGCTCGAGAGCGAACTGGCCACGGAGGCCGACCGCCTCGAGAAGATGGTCGATGCGCTGGAACTCACGTCGCTCCTCTCGGGCGCCCACGACTCCAGCGACGCCCTCGTCTCGATCCACGCCCGCGACGGCGGCACCGACGCCAACGACTGGGCCGAAATGATGCTGCGGATGTACTCCGCCTGGGCCTCGAAGCACGACTACACCGTCGAGCTTCTCGATCGCCAGGACGACGCCGTGGCCGGGATTCAGAGCGCCACCATCGCCATCAAGGGTCCCTGGGCCTACGGCTATCTCAAAGGCGAGACGGGCATTCACCGGCTGGTCCGCATCAGCCCCTTCAACGCGGAAGGCAAGCGGCAGACAAGCTTCGCCGCCGTGGACGTGGCGCCCGAAATCGCCGACGACGACACCGAGGTCGAGATCCGCGACGAAGACATCCGCGAGGACGTCTTCCGGGCCAGCGGTGCCGGCGGCCAGCACGTCAACAAGACGTCGAGCGCCATCCGGCTCACGCATTTTCCCACCGGGATCGTCGTGCAGTGCCAGAGCGAGCGGAGCCAGCACAAGAACCGGGCCACCGCCCTGAAGATGCTCCGCGCCCGGATCGCCCGGATCCAGGAGGAAAAGCGGGAGGCTGAGAAGCACGCCCAGCACCAGTCGAAGCCCAAAACCGGGTTCGGGTCGCAGATCCGCAACTACTTCCTCCACCCCGACCAGCGGGTCAAAGACCAGCGAACCGGCCATTACGTCGGCAACTTCCAGAGCGTGCTCGATGGCAACCTGGACGGGTTTTTCGACGCCTACCTGCGGTGGAATGCCTCGGGCTCCGCGGCCGCCGCAGACGACGACGCCTAGCCTTGCTGGACTGTCCAGCGGCGGCGGGCTACATTCGTGCCTGTCCCCCCGCTGGTCCACCAAGGAAATCCATGGCCGAGAAAGAACAGGCTCTCGAGGTCGAGGGCGTCGTCACGCAGGCCCTCGCCAATACCCGCTTCCGGGTCCAGATCGCGGGCGGACACATCGTCAACGCCCACGTCGCCGGCCGCATGCGGAAAAACTTCATCCGCATCGTGCCTGGCGACAAGGTGAAGGTTGAACTCTCCCCCTACGACCTTACCAAGGGTCGGATCACGTTCCGCGAACGGTAGATCCCGCGCCACCCGGCCCGGGGCCTTCACGACGCGGCCGGTGCTTCGCCGTCGTTCTTCTTCTCGAGGAACTGCATGAGGTCGCCGAAGGTGCGGAGCGGTTCTTTACCCTCGCGCATCTCCTTGGAGATCTTCGCCGGCGGCGCCTTGGGCTTCGACACGTAGACGCGTGGCTCGGGCTGGCGGGCCGGCCGTTCAGGCCGCTCATGCCGCTGGCCCCGGGGCCGCGGAGGCCTGGGGGGCCGCTCCGTGGGCTGGGCGGCCCGCTGCGGCGGCTGCTCGGCCCGCTGGGCCTTTCGCTCCTTCTGCTCTCGTCGGGCCTCCTCGAGCCGTTGCTGCCGCTCCCGCTCCGCCGGCGGGATCATCGTCAGCGACACCCGGCGTCGGGCTTTGTCGAGTTCCAGAACCCAGACCGGCACGATCTGCCCCACGCTGACGAAGTCGTGAGGATCACGGACGTATTGGCTGGAGAGCTGGCTGAGGTGCACCAGTCCACTGTCGTGGAGGCCGATATCGACGAACGCCCCGAAGTCAACGACGTTGAGGACCGAGCCCATGAGCTCCATGCCCACGGCGAGGTCCTCGAGCTTGAGCACGCCCTTCTTGAAGAACGGCTTGGGGAGGTCCTCGCGGGGATCGCGGCCCGGCCTCGCCAGCTGTTCCACGATGTCGGCGAGCAGCAGCCGTCCCACACCCAGTTCGCGGGCGAGCGAATCGAGGTCCACCGCGGCCGCCTTCTCGGCGAGCGCCTCGGCCTGCGGACGCGATGCCAGATCGGCGACGCTGCCGCCGAGCCGCTCGAGCACCTGCTCCGCAACGGGGTAGCTCTCCGGATGAATCCAGGTGGAATCGAAGGGGTTCGTGCCGCCCGGAATCTTGAGGAACCCCACGGCCTGCACGTAGGCAGCCTCCCCGAAGCCGGGAACCTCCAGAAACTGCTGCCGCGACGTGAACGGTCCGTTCTTCATCCGCCACTCGTGGAAGTTCTTGGCGGTGGCCTGATTGAAGCCCGACACCCGCCGGAGCAGCGCGGGGCTGGCCGTGTTCACATCCACGCCGACGTAGTTGACGCAGCTCTCCACGACGTCGTCGAGTGAAGCATGGAGGTGACGCGCCTTCACGTCGTGCTGATAGAGCCCAACGCCGATGTTGGCGGGCTCGATCTTCACGAGCTCCGAGAGGGGATCTTGCAGCCGGCGGCCGATCGAGATCGCCCCGCGGATCGAAGCCTCGTGGCCCGGCAGTTCCTCGCGGCCGAACGGGCTCGTCGAGTACACGCTCGCGCCGGCCTCGTTCACGATCGCATAGCCGACGTCGAGATCCTTGAGGTCGCCCGCGACCAGGTCGGCGACGAGGTTCTCGGTCTCCCTGGCCGCGGCCCCGTTGCCGATGGCGATCACCGTGCAGGCATGGTTGCGCACCAGTTCCGCCACCTTCGCGGCCGCCGCTGACCGCTTCTCCTGCTTGCCGACGACGTGCAGCACGGCGTGGTCGAGCGGCGTGCCGCACTCGTCGATCACGGCCACCTTGCAGCCGCTCTTGAAGCCGGGGTCGAGGGCCAGCACCCGCCTCCCCGGCACCGGGGACTGGAGCAGGAGATTCCGCAGGTTGCGGGCAAACACGTGCACCGCGTGCGACTCGCAGACATCCGTCATCTCCCGACGGATTTCCCGCTCGAGGCTCGGAAGAATCAGCCTCGCCAGGGCATCGCGGGCACAGGCCTTGAGCACCTCGCCGTGCGGATGCTCCGCAGGCACGAGCAGCTCTTCGGCCACCGCCTGCATCTCGTCGGCCGGCCCCTCGATCCGCACCTTGAGGAGCCTCGCCCGCTCGCCCCGGTTGATCGCCAAAAGCCGATGGGGCGGCACCCGCTGAATGTGCTCGCCGTAGTCGAAGTAGTCGCGGTAGTGCTTCTCCTCCTTGGAGAGCGCCTTGCCCTCGCTCTCCACCCGCTGGCTGCGGAGGTGGGCCGAGCGGTAGAGGATCTCGCGAAGCCGCTGCCGCAGGTCGGCCCGTTCGCTGAACTCATGGGCGATGATGTGACCGACTCCGAGGAGCACATCGGCGACGGTGGCCACCTGGGCGTCGGCATCGACGAAATCGGCCGCGCGCACGTCGAGGTTTGCGGCCGCGGGGTCTGCGGCAAGGATCTCCCGGGCGAGCGGCTCGAGTTTCCGCTGCCGCGCGACCTCAGCGAGAGAGAGCTTCCGGGGCTTGAAAGGGAGGTACAGGTCCTCCAGTTTCTTGGTGCTCTCCGCGGCCGCGATCCGCGACTCGAGCGCGGGGGTGAGCCTCCCCTGTCCCTGGATCGTCCGCAGGATCGTCTGCTTGCGGTCGGCGAGTTGCCTGGCCCGCGCCACGGCCTCGGCAATCAGGCGGATCTGCTGCTCGTCCAGACCGCCGGTCTGATCGCGGCGATACCTGGTCATGAAGGGGACCGTGTTGCCCGCATCGAGCAACTCGACCGTCGACTGCACCGCCGCGACGGGAAGCCCGAGCCGCTGGGCAATCTGGCCCAGATCGATGACAGCAGTGATCGCCGTGGATCCCATCCCGCTCGCGGGGCAGCCAAAGGGTGTGGCCGACTCGCGCAACTCTCCTCCTCGATCCCAGCTCCCGCGCATGCGCGCAGGTGGCACACGGATCTGGAACACGCGACGAATCTAGGGCGTGCCCCTGATCGGTGTCAAACGCCGAAAATCGACCATTTCCCACGAACCCCCCAGCCTGCCGCGATTTCCCACTCCACCGCCATGTCGCCTGACCTTGACCCTCCGTCTCCGATTCGCCTATTCCCCGCTCGCCGCGGCAGTTTGTCGCCTGCCGGCGGCTCTGTCATCGAACCGACGGAATCCATTGGAGAGGCCTGCACGATCGTGACGATCACGAAGCGGAGCCCGGTCGTATCGACCGCGCGATCGTGACTGCCACCATCCACAATCCAGGCCCGACGGAGTTCGCCCCATCATGATTCGCCGCAGCACGGACGCCGACGCCACCGAGACCACCAGCCCCGCCGCGGACCTGCTGAAATCCGTGCCGCTCCTCGCGCTCGACCGACAGTATGACACGCTCCGCGATCAGATCCGCGAGGCCATCAACCGCGTGTGCGACTCTGGCCGGTTCGTCCTGGGGCCGGACGTCGCCGAACTTGAGGCCGAACTGGCCACGGCCCTGAACGTGCCGCACGTCATCTCCTGCGCTTCGGGCAGTGATGCGCTGCTCCTGGCGCTGATGGCCCTCGACATCGGCGTCGGCGACGAGGTGATCGTTCCCAGCTACACCTTCTTCGCCACCGCCAGCGCCGTCACCCGGCTGGGGGCTGTTCCGATCTTCGCCGACATCGACCCCACGACCTACCTCGTCGATCCCCGCGACGTCGAGCGGAAGATCAGCACCCGAACCAAGGCGATCGTGCCGGTCCATCTCTTCGGTCGCACGGCCGACATGGACGCGCTGCATCCGATCGCCGCGCGGGCGGGCCTGCCGATCGTGGAAGACGCCGCCCAGTCGATCCTCTCGACGTGGCACGGCCGCTGCTCGGGCAGCCTCGGTGACGTCGGCTGCTTCAGCTTCTATCCCACCAAGAACCTTGGCGGCGCCGGCGACGGCGGTTTCCTCACGACCACCCGCGACGACATCGCGAAGTCGCTGAAACTGCTCCGCGTTCACGGCATGGAACCGCGGTACTACCACGAGGTAATCGGCATCAACAGCCGCCTCGACTCGATTCAGGCCGCGGTGCTCCGGGTGAAACTGCCGCATCTCGACGCCTGGACCACCGCCCGGCAGGTCAATGCCGGCCGGTATCGCGACCTGTTTGCCGAGTACGACCTGGCCGGTCGCATCGCCGTGCCCGGCGACGAGCCCCGCGGCCGGCACGTCTGGAACCAGTTCGTGATCCGCGTGCTCGGCGACGACCGCGACGCCCTGCGGGCCCACCTCGCCAAGCAGGGGGTGGGCACGGAGATCTACTATCCGGTGCCGCTCCACCTGCAGAAGTGTTTTGCCCACCTCGGTTGGGCGAAGGGCGACCTGCCGGAAACCGAGCGGGCCGCCGAGCAGACGATCGCCCTGCCGATCTTCCCGGAACTTTCGGCCGTGGAGCAGCGGACGGTGGTCGCCAGGATCGCGGAGTTCTTCGGTGCGGGCCGGAAGGAAACGGCCGCAGCCGCGACGTCGGCGTTGCCGACGCCCCACGTCCTCCGCCGCGCCGTCGGCAAGGCCGATGACGTGCGGTGCTGAGTTGACCACGCGGTCGCAGGAAGCGTAACGCCGTAAGGCGTACGGCATGCTCCGGAAGCGTAACGCCGTAAGGCGTACGGCCGAATCAACGCCTATCTCCACACCGGGCAGGCCCCCATCGCTCACGCGATTGGGCTTCCTGAACCGGCAGGATGCCGGTGTTTCGCGTGTCGCCGCCACGAGGGCGGCGAGTCAGGCGCGGCGAACCTTGGCTTCGCCCCGCCTGACCCAAGCGAAAACCGGCAGGATGCCGGTGTTTCGCGTGTATTCAGTCCAGCCAGTCGGCTTCGGCAATGCGCTCGGGCGTGTAGGTCTCGGTCACGTAGCTGATGTCCTTCGAGATCAGCGACTCGACTTCGAGCTTGAAGCCGTTATCGAGCATGGTTTCGATCTCCTTCTGCCACGCCTTCTTGCCGGCGAACCACGGGTAGGCAGCGATCTGCTTGGCCCGCTTGATGTCGGTGTCGTTGAGCTGGATCTGCACGCTCGGGCTGAGCTTGCACCGCTGGTAGTCGCGGGAGCGGATGCCGAGGAAGCGGGCCTCGGGGATCGCCATTCGCTTCGACTCGTAGGCGAGATTGATCGAGCCCTGCTTGAGCACCGAGTAGATGTAGTAGCCCCAGGGGTCGTTGTCGAGCAGGCAGTAGACCGGCAGCTTGAGCTCGTTGTGGAGCCGGTAGAGCATCCGCCGAACGCCCCGCGGCGGCTGGCCGCCGCCGTGCGTCAGCAGGCAGTTGTGCTTCCGCCAGAATTTGTCCTCGTTGAAACGCCGCCAGACCGTGTCCTTTTCGACGTGGAGGATGAACTTCGCGTCGCACGACTTGAACTTCACGATGTCGGCCTCGACGATCGACGGAATCGAGTAGCCACCAGAGCCCATTCGGGAGCAGTCGATCTCGTCGCCCGAGTCGATCAGCGCGATCGGGCCAACCATGCCGCCGCGATTGCTGGCGTAGACGTGGAGCTCCTCGCGGAGGCTCTCGAGCGTCACTTCGAGGTCTTCGATGATTGGGTCGCACTCCTCCTGCGTGGCGAATGTCTCCTCGCGGGTACCCTCGATCGTGTGCTTCAGCAGGTAGTAGAGGCCTCGGATGCTGGTGGTCTTCTGCTGGTCGATGAGCTGCTTGCAGCCGGTGGCCACGAGAAGCGTCTGCATGTAGCTCTTGGCCTGCGAGAGGTTGAAGAGTTGGCGGCGGTTGGTCTGCCCACCCATCTCGATGATCTTCCGCGACTTGTTGAAGCGGACGTTCGAGAGGCTGCGGGTGGGAATATCGAGATGCGGATCTCGCTTCTTCTCGGCGGCGGAGGCCACCTCGTCGGCGAGATCGACGATCAGCCGGAGCGTCTTCTGATCGATGACGGGCAGCTTGCCGGCGGCCTTCGGTGGACGTTTCGACTTCGTGGCCATGTCAGGTGAACTGAGTGCGGAGGACAGGGGCGAACAACGCCGGGAATCCTACCTGCAATCCCGGCGCCCCGCACACCGGCCGAAATCCATGCTCTCGTGCCCCGGCGACGCTTCCTGCTCAGGAAGCCCAATCGCGTGAGCGATGGGGGCCTGCCTCCCGAGGAGATCGGCGCCGATTTTGCCGTACGCCTTACGGCGTTACGCTTCCTGCAGCCGTGCCGTATCGCTTCACCAGCGACGCTTCCTGCTCAGGAAGCCCAATCGCGTGAGCGATGGGGGCCTGCCTCCCGAGGAGATCGGCGCCGATTCTGCCGTACGCCTTACGGCGTTACGCTTCCTGCAGCTGTGCCGTATCGCTTCACCGGCGACGCTTCCTGCTCAGAAATCCCAATCGCGTGAGCGATGGGGGCCCTACGCCTCTTCGCGGAGCATCGCTGGCGGCTCGTCGAGGTCTTCGAGTTCTGGCGGGAGCTGGAGCTGCCGCATCGTCTCGTCGGTCTTTCGCATGCCCTCGGCCACCTCGTCCACCCGCTGGGCGATGTCGGTGACGTCGCGCTTGGCCACGGAGCTCTCCGCCAGGGCTGCGATCTTGGCCTCGAGCCGCTCGATCTCGGCGGCCACGAGGTCGAGTTTCCGCCGCGCCTCGTCGATGTTGTCGAGTCGTTCGCGACTCGTCTTGAGATGGTCCTCGAGCGTGCCCCGCATCGCCGCCGACCCCGGGTCGTCCTTCGGCATCTTTGCCAGCCGCCGCTCCAGGTCGGCGATCCGCGCCCGGATCGCGCCGTCGTCAGTGCGATCGAGAAAGTCGGAGAGCGTGTTGGCGCCCCAGATCATCCGTAGGTAGCCCCAGAGCAGGCGATCAAGCGACTCCAATGCCGTCTTGTCGGGCCCGCTCCCATCCGGCCCGCGGATGCTGCCCCCGAGTTCCACGAGCTTGAGGCAGTGATCGCGGAGCTGGTCGAATCGCTTGAGCAGGGCCGGCGGAAGGTTCTTGCGGATTCGCTCATAGGCTTCGCGGGCTCCCGCCGCCTCCGTCGCCCGGCGAGACTTCGCGTCCTGCGCCTCGACGGCGCTGCGGAAGCGGTCGTTGGCGAGCATGCTGGCGAGATAATACACCTCGCCTGCCGCCACCAGCGGCAGGATGATCCCGGGGAAGCCGCTGATGAAGGCCGCCGCCACGCCGCCGCCAAAGAGGAGCAGGTTCCACTTCGTGGTGAACGCGGTCTTCAGGTAGGCACCGACGCGGCTGAACACTCTCACCTCGCTCCATTGGGCCGCTTGGCGGCCGCCTCGACCTGCTCGATCCGGGCGTGCAGGGCGTTGACCTGCTCGTGAAACCACGGCTCCGACTGCACCTCGCGGGCGGGCGCCGAGGCCGCCGGCATCCGGATCTCGTCCACGATCCTGCCCGGCGTCGTCGCCATCACGAACACGCGGTCTCCAAGATACACCGCCTCCTCGACCGAGTGGGTCACGAAGAGCACCGTCGCCTCGACCTCCCTCCAGAGCTTCACCAGCAGGTCCTGCATGTCGAGGCGGGTCGCCGGATCGAGGGCCCCAAAAGGCTCGTCCATGAGGATCACACGGGGCCGGAGGATCAGCGTGCGGGCGATCGCCACCCGCTGCCGCATGCCGCCAGAGAGTTCGTGCGGATACTTGGCGGCATCCCGCCTCGGATCGAGCCCCACCTTCGCGATCCACTCGAGCCCCTCGGCCTCGCGCTCCCGCCGGGCGACTCCGCGGCACTCGAGGCCGAAGACCACGTTGTCGAGCACGGTGCGGTTGTCGAAGCTCGTGTAATCCTGAAACACCATTCCGCGGTCGGCCCCGGGGCCGACCACTGGCCGGCCGAGCACTGTCACCCTGCCGCTCGTCGGCGGATGCTGCGGCTCGAGCCCGGCCACGAGCCTGAGCACCGTGCTCTTGCCGCAGCCGCTCGGCCCCAGGAACGACGAGATCTCGCCATGGTCCACGATGTCGGGAATCGTGAAGCTCACGGACGAGATCGCCACGTATTCCCTGGGCGTGCCCTCGCCGTAGATCTTGGTGACGTGGCGAAACTCCACCGCAGGCGGGCGTTCGGGTGCGGGCGGAGCAGCGGGAGCGGGCGTCGCAGCGGGGGGCGTGGCAGGGATGGCGTCGCTCATGGGGCCTCCGTCGATGCCGTGGCGCCGTGGAGCAGCGAGCCGACGAGTCGGGGGAGCAGCCCGCGGCCGCCATACCGATGGGGAAACAGGTCGCACTGCAGCCACCAGAGGGCCCGATCGATCGCGTAGGCGACCAATGGGATCACCACGAGCACAATCAGGATCGGCTCGCGCTCGCCGCGGCGCTGCGAGACGTTGATCAAGTCTCCGAGGCCCCCGGTGTCGCCCCCCAGCTTCACCACCTCCGCGAGCATGACGTAGCCGAAAGCGATGCCGAACAGCAGCCGCAGGGAGTTGAAGATCGCCGGCGCCGCCAGCGGCACCAACACCTTGAGGATGATCTGGAGCCGCGAGGCCCCGAGCGTCAGCGCCGTATCAACGTACCGCTGCGGAACCTCCAGCACCGCCGCCGTGGTGTCGCTGACGACAAAGGCGACGCTGGCAATGAACAGAAACATCATCTTCTGAAACTCGCCGATCCCGAAGAAGAAGAATGTCAGCGGAATGAGCGCCGCCACCGGGATGTTGCGGCCGAAGATCGTGAGCGGGGCGATGAAGGATCGCACCGCCGGAAAGCAGGCGGCCAACACGCCCAGCGGCACGCCCACCAGCCCGCTGAGGCCGAATCCCAGGCAGACCCGCCGCAGGGTCACGAGGGTATTGGCGACGAGCCGACGCTCGCCAAACGTCGTCCGCAGGGCGGCCAGCGTCTCGGCCGGGCTCGGCAGCGTGGCAGGACTGATCAGCCGCGTCTCAGGACCACTCGTCTCCGCTTCGGGGCCGGCGCCCAGCCGCATGCCGTCCGCCGTACCCACGAACCAGAGGGCCAGCACGCACGCCACGCAGGTCACGCCCCAAAACAGCCCCGTTGCCGCGGGCACCTCGCCCCGCAGCGGCTTGGCAGGCTCCGCGGTCGGAGGCCCCGGCTGCGCCGAGGATGCCGGTGCGGTGGTCATTCCTTTTCCGCGGCGTAGACCTTGATCTCCACGCGTCGATTGAGCGCGTGGTTGTCGGGATGGTCGTCGTCGGCCGGCCGATCCCAGCCGAGGCCGTCCACGGCAAACCGGTTGTCGTCGAAATCAAACTTGTCCACGAGGGCGTTCTTCACCGCCCGAGCCCGCTCGAGCGAGAGTTCCCGCACCATCGCGGCCGGCACCGCACCCCGCATCGACGAGTCGGTGTGCCCCTCCACCACAATCCGGGCATTGCCAAACTGCTTGGCGAGCGCTCCTGCCTCGTCGAGTACGAGATCGACCCGGGCGTCGTAGGGCTCTTCCACGTCCTTGCCTTCGATCCGCCGCGTCACCTTCTTCCGCAGTTCGGCGCTGTTGGGGAAGAAGTGGATCACGATCGTGTTGGTGAGGATTTCCTCGTTCTCGGCGCGGATCTGCTGCACCGTCTTGGGCGGGAGCGACAGGGCATACTCGTCCTTCGTCTCGGCGTACTTCGGCTCCTTGCCGAGCTTTTGGATCACCGAGAAATCCATCACCTGGTAGAACGGCACCGGGTTGTTGGAAATCACCCCGATCCGACGGTAGAGCATGTAGGCCTGCTTCCAGATCCGCTCGAAGTTCGCCGGGTTGTTGCGATTGAGGAAAAACTGGTAGTTCTCCGCCCAGTTGGTGCTGTGGGCGTCGCCCAGCATCGAGAGCGCGTCGGCGGCTGGGATCGTGTAGCCGTCGGCCATCAACTGGGCCACCTCCTGCCGGGCGGTCTCCGACTTGAGTTCTCCCATCGCGTCGAAGATCCCCCGCGCGATCGCCTCGATCTTGTCGGGGTGGTCCTTGGCGAAGTCGGCGCGGGCGAACCAGATGTCGGCGATCAGCCGATTGGCGGTCTGAGTGGTGACCAGCATCCGGTTGCCCTTCGCGTCGGCGAGGTTGTAGATGTCGGGCGCCCACGACACACAACCGGCGATGCTCTTGTCGCGGTTGAACGCGGCCGCAGCCTCGAAGGCGGTGCTCGTGAACACCATCTCCACGTCCTGCGGCTGCAGGCCGCCGGCAACGAGCATGTTGAGGGCGAAGAACTGGCTCGGCGAGTTCTGGGCGAGCACGAGCTTCTTGCCGGCGAGATCCCTCACCGTCTTCACCGTGTCGCGGACGACGATCCCGTCGCCGCCGTTGGAGAAGTCCACCTGCTGATAGACCCGGGGCATGATCCGCGAGTCCTTGGCGAAGCTGTCCACGAACAGCGGGAGCATGTCGAGCGTGGCCCAGCCGATGTGCACCTCGCCGGCGGCGTAGGCGTCGCGCATCTGCACGGGGTCGTCGATCAAAACGAGCTCCACCTTGAAGGGCTTGCCCCCCGGCGCCTGCCAGAGCTTGCCCGCCTTGAAGCCATTGTTGGCCCGGATGATCGGCGCCCAGCCGGCCCACACGTTGAGCGCGAACTTCACGGTCTCATCCTCGAGCGGCTTGTAGCCGCTCACGCCCTTCACCGGCGGCAACTTCTCGGCCGGCTTGAACGTGTATTCCTTGACGGTCGTGGGCACCGACACGTCCGGCGCCTCCGTCATCCCTTCGGCACCGCCGGATCCTTCGGCTCCACCCCCCGTGCCAGCACCTGCCGGACCGCCGCCCCCGGCTGCCATGGGCCGCTGACCTGCGGCGCCCGGGCGACCGAGGCCAAACTGCTCGAGCATGCCGGACCGCCAGGCCGCGAGGCCGACGAGACCGAAAATCACGGCCCACACCGCGAGCCAGAAGGGGGCCTTGGGTTGACTGGACATGCTGCGCCTCTCGGGAACCAGGGTTAGGAATGATCCGCCTGCGGCTGTTTGTCAGCCGCGAAACTTCGTCTTTGCGCGGGCGTGGCCGGCCATGTGCAACGCCTGCATGAGGTCGTAGGCCGTCACCTCGCAGAGCAGCCGCGTCACCTTCTCATGGGCTTCGGGCGAGAGGAGCGGCTCGACTTCCTTCATCAGCACCACCACCCGCTTCTCCTGCTCGTCGAGTTCGCGGGTCTCGATCCGCGCGTCGGCGACGGCGTCGAGGAAGGAGTCGAGCTTGCGGGCATACTCCGCGATCAGGGGCGTGTCGGTCGAATCGTCGAACCAGGGGGTCTTGGCTGCCATGAAACCTGCTCCTCGAGTGTGCGTGGTCTTCGATCCAGTATTTTCAAAAAAGCGTTCGTCAGGAACCGATCACCTCGCGGATGGCCGCGAGCCGCTCCTGCAGATGGGACCGGCCGCCCGGCTCACCCACCTTCTCCTTCCAGCGTTCGGGGAGGAATCGCTTCTCGGTGCATTCGAGCACCGCCGCGATCTCCTGCATCTCCTTTTCGAGGCCCTGGGCACTCGGCATGAAATCGTCGAGCGCCGCCTTCAGGTCGTCGGCGGAGATCGTGTCGGGGTTTGGGGCTCCGGCATCGGCGGCCCGCTCCAGACCTTTCCGGCGGGCGGCCAGCACCACGCTTTCGATGTCGGCACCGGAGAGGCCGAGTTCGAGGTCGATCGGCCCGGGCAGGCCGGGGGCGAGCTTCACATGCGACTTTCGCGCCATCGCTGCGAACATCGCGTCCATCTCGGCCTGGTCGTGCGGATAGAAGAGCGGGATGTGCACCTCCGCCCTGCCCTGCCGCTTGAGGTCGATCGGCAGCAGGTCGGGGCGGCTCGTCAGCAGCATCCAGACGATCTTGCCGCGGTACCGCGTGTCGCCCATCTGGCGGGCGATCATTGAAAACACACGGGCGCTCGTGCCGGAGTCGCCGTCGCTCTGGCGGTTGCCGAGGGCCGCGTCGGCCTCGTCGATCACGACGACAACCGGCCCGAGGCTGCGAAGCACGCCGAGGGCATGCTCGAGGTTGCCCTCGGTCTCTCCCACGTACTTGCTGCGGAAGTTCTTCAGCACCACGCAGGGGATCCCCACGCTGCCCGCGTAGCACTCGGCGATGAAGCTCTTGCCCGTGCCCACCGGTCCACAGATCAGGTAGCCCATCGGGGCGCTCTCGAACTGGCCCCGCTTGATCGCCCGGGCGTCGGCCTCGAGCCGCTGCTTGGCATCCACGTGGCCCGCCACGGCGTCGAGCGTAAGCCGCGGCTGGATGAACTCGATCAGCCCGTGGCACGACCGCTCGATGAGGTCCTTCTTCCGGGCAGCGAACTCGGGCCCGTTGGGATCACTGCCCTCGCGCGCAGACAGGGTGATCACGGCACGGAGGCTCTCGAGCGTGAGTCCACCCGAGACGGCGGCCACCTGCTTCACGCCCTCCATCTGCTCCGGCTTCACGCCCGCGGCCGCCGCTGTCGCCAGAGCGAATCGCTCGCGGTCGCCCGCGTCGGGCATCGGCACCTCGATCGCGGTGATCGCGGGATTCTGAACGAGCCGAGGATGCACTTCCGAAATCGTGTCGGTGAGCAGCACGATCGCCACGTTCACGCGGCGCAGCAGCGGGTTGGTCGCCCAGCCGAGCACCCGCACCAGCCGGCTGGCAGCGGTTCGCGATCCGGACTCGCCATC
>Ga0315903_10005755_pt1 | contig 16091 bp, 11 predicted proteins | sample LakEriMetagenome_7_FD_203524 | JGI IMG/M metagenome (GOLD analysis project Ga0315903, IMG submission 203524) | Freshwater fungal communities from buoy surface, Lake Erie, Ohio, United States - Buoy 2 MA119 | ecosystem: Environmental > Aquatic > Freshwater > Lake | place: USA: Lake Erie, Ohio...
TTGTTCGACCTGTGAGACTGAAATCCAAAGAGCCGGATGTGTGACCCACAAGTCCGGTTCTGTGAGAGGCCTGGGGGCGAAAGCCCCCGGGCCTACTCGACAGCCTCGAGAGAGTGGAGGCCTGGAAAGCCGAAACGAACGACCGGCGATGGGGCGTGGGCAGTCCCGACCAGCGTCACGCGCGAGGTTCAAGTGTGAAGCGTAGTAGCTCTGCCTCGTGCCACGGGCCAGCGAGCAGGGCCACGTCGAGTGCCTGCTGGACGTCGGTCGGCCGAACTTCCTCGTGCCCCGGAGGCGTTGGGGATGGAGAGGAGTTGGCTGGCGACGCATCATTCAGAGCGTCAGGCCAGTTCCCCAGAAGCGGTTGATCAGCCGCAGAATCATCACCAGCAGCACTGCACCGAGCGTGGCACCCAGAACGGCGCCCAGCAGGCCCTCGCCGGAGGGTATGCCAACCGCCTGCACAAGCCCGCCGCCGAGCAACCCGCCCAACACGCCCACAACGATGTCCCCGAGCATCCCGCAGCCGCTTCCCTTCATGATCAAGCCCGCCAGAAGCCCAGCCACCAAGCCGACCACGATGAACCAGACGAATCCCATGGCTTCCTCCTGGAACTGAGAGTGGCGCTCGAGTGACCTCACCCGGCAACACGTGGCCTTATGGCAAACTCGTCAGCAGAGTCTCGACTCGGAAAACACGCGGAGCGGCCCAGGCGGCCTGCTGCGCCTGGATCCTTTCCGCCCCCGACCGCAATGTCGTTCGTGACGGCACACACCCCAGAGACGCATTTCGCACCTTCTGCGGCTTGCGTCTTTTGGAGATACGTGCCGACGTTGCCTGAAAGCGTCACCGTCCCATGGCTGGCGGGCCGGACGGCGGGACGTCAAGCGAGCCCAAGGCTTTGAACTCCGGTGAAAAGCCACGGACGGCGCTGAGACCTTCCCGGCGATCAGCCCGGGGCGTCGCCGCTGTCTTGGGGAATGCCCGCCGCAACGTGCGTTGCGACACCATGGGGCTCAAGCTGGAAAATCTGTACGACCGTGCCGCTTGTGAAGGCGTGAACGATAGCCCCGGTCGCAGGTTCGACGACGACGGCGGCCTCACGTACCTTCCGCCCTGTAAGCCGCTGGATCTCCTTCCGCAACTCGTCGCAGGAAACAGCAAACAGCGCGCGATGGTACTGCTCCACTTTCGCCGCCCCTGCCTCGGTGCGGGCCAGAATCTTTTCGGCAGGCGTCAAAGCCTCGTGCAGCGTCAGCACGACGGTCTCATCGCTGGCGACCACGGTCACAGCCTTGGGGGTATGCCCCGTGCGCTCTGACTGCATCGTCAGGGCAATTTCAGCCAACGCCTTGGAGAAGTTGGCTGATTGCGTTTGTCCACCCATTGATGCACGGTCTTTCCGTAAGGTTGATTGTCACGTTGAACACATGGCGGCGAAACAACTATAGCGGATCGCGCGAAACGAAGGCTTCGTCAAGACTTGCGTCACCCATAGTGCGGCATGGCGTGCTGCCCCCGATCAGTCACCCATGCGGCGTTGCCACCGCTGGAACTGGTACGGCGTGATGCCTGTGAGGCTGCTGAACAGTCGCGTAAAGTGGCTCTGGGAGGAAAAGCCAAGGTCGAGCGACAGTTGGGCAAGCGGCGTACGGCCGGTCTTCAATAACGCGAGGGACAGGCCGATCCGCCGCCGATTCATGAAGCGATTGAGGCTCAGGCCCGTCGATTGCTGGAACTTGCGGGCAAAGTGGCTCGGGGACAAGCCGAAGCCACTGCTCATTTCCGCAAGCGTCGGTTGAGTCATGAGGCGGGCGTCCACGCGTTCCACGATCTGCCGCATGACGCAAGGCGTGAACACACTGGTGTCCTTGATCCAGTCTGGCGATCGACCTCCAGTGACGGCCGCAAGCCTGATGATCACCTGCCGTGCAGCGATCTCTGCGCCAACATCCTCGGCGACGTGTCCGCGTGTCTCCCCAACAAAAAGCCGATGCGCACACGCCAACAGCAGTGCGTCGCGAAATACCGAAATGACGCAGAGATCCACGTCGTGCCGTGCACCCTCTGCCTCACATACGCTCTCCAGATGAGCGATCGGCATGAGCAGCACTTGCCCACGGTACCCTCCTGCTGAAGTGATGCCAAGGGAGTGCAGCCCGAGGTCAGCGGGGCAGAAAACAAGGCCGCCACAACTCGCATGGCGAGCAATGGCAGTTCCGCGAATGGCCCACGACAGGTCCGCGTCGCCGTTCTCGGTGAGGATGAGCCGGTGCGCCACAGCCTTGTATTCGTGGAGAACGAACGTCCGTGGAGCCGTGATGCAGATGCCATAGGCAAGCCACGACAGATGTGGGTACCGCGTCAGTCCGCTCCCGTGCATCGCCACCTCGCCGTGGAGTTAGCCAGTCGCTCGGCATGCGTCGGCGCGAGTCCTGTTGCATTCTGCACTATGTCATGAGCAACTGCATCATCTGGCCCGAAGGCATGGCTCGGCGTGCGCGTGCGGTGACAAAACCGCGTATTGGCGTTGCATCGTGCGCGTGCCGTGAGAGATTCATGAACGTGGAACCGCGACACTCCACTCCACGGAGCCAAGCAGGATCGCTTGGCCGGTCATCATCACGGAGGTGTTCCATGCGACCCACTTATGACAAATCAGCCCCAGCGGCCGCCATCCTGACGCTCGCGGAGATCAAGGCGGCGACGGAAGCATTTGACCGCGGCGAGTCCAACGTGCTCGACACCTTGGACGCGATCATCGCGGCGGTCGAGGGATACCAGCACGCAGTTGCATCGCGGTCAGATGCCGCCTGACGCTGTCCGGTCGGAGGCGAGGTCTCGACCGACAGGCGTTGCGTGGGCGGATGACGGATTCTGAGAGCCGCCCATGCCGCATGATCATCGGTCCGAAAAGCAAATGGCTTCAGGCCGATGCCGAAGCCGGTACGGAGTCGTGTTTCAGAATGCCGTTGGGCTGCGGCATTTCACCGGCTGGCTCCGACAACAACCTGCCCATCGCCTCAGTCAGCGTGTCAACGGCCTGCTGGGTACGACGCTCATGCCTCGCAACCATTACCGCGGGGGCAATGAGATCCAGCCCCTCCAGTTCGGCATCAGGTTCTTTGGGGCGATGCGTTGCCTCTGATGACCTTTTGCCCAGCCCTTGATGAGAACTGGAGCGGACCGCGACCAGACCATCGCGAGACTGCAGCAGTGTGATTCATCGCCCCCGCTTGGCCCGGGCCTCTTTGGCTGCCGCCCGCTCGGTCTCATTGAGCTTGCCATCGCCGTCCCTGTCGAACTTCTCCAGGAGCTTTCGGCGACGCTCTGGGTCACGTGCCCCCTGTCCGCCCGGGCCTTTGCCGCCCCCCTGTTCCCGCCGCTCCTGCACGGCTTCCTTGGCGGCTTGCTTCTCGTCAGGGTCCAGCTGGCCGTTGCCGTTCTTGTCGAACTTCTGCAGGGCTCTCTGGCGTAGCTCAGCCCGCTTCCCATCGCCTTCTCCGGGGGCTGCAAAGGCTGGCTGGCACATCGCCAAGCAGCCAAAACCAGCCAGGAAGAAGACGGCGAAAGAGACGCGGCGGCACATGATCGGGGGCTCCGGGGGGTGTTTCTTGCGGGCTTGGATCGTCGGGCTGTTCATTCAACGGCGATCGGGCCGATGGGTTTCGAATGCCGCCGAAAATCACCTCCGGACACCCTGCGGAGAACCCGGGGGAACCCAATTCAGGCCCGTTGATCCGCCAGCCGCGAGTTCCCGGGCTCGCTTGCCATGCCTGCTGACGCCCTGGGGTTTGCCGGGGCGTCGCGGGGTTACGGGGCTGGTTGCATGACTGCGGGGCTCCCGGGAAGACCAGTCGTCAGGGTATTCTTGTCGCTCGCCATGAAAAAGAAGCCCCAGAAGAGGAAACGCAGGCCGTCGGGCAGGTCACTGGACGCAGAAGCCACGTATGTCTGCGACTCGTGCGGCGAAGAGATCGTCGTGCCCGTGGATGTTTCAGCGGGCTCACGCCAGGACTACGTCGAAGACTGCCCGGTTTGCTGCCACCCCATGAGCCTGCACGTGGACATAGATCCGGACGGCGCGGCTCATGTAGAGGGCGAGCACGAGTAGCAGCGGGCCGCGCTGGAAAAATCCCAACCAGTGAATTGAACGTGGCGACAGTTTCTGCCGATTGAATGGTCAGAAGGGCTCGCACGGGCCCGGATCCAGTCACGAACCCGAGGGAGCAGCACCATGGGCAAGGGAAACAACTCGCAGAAGAACGACAAGAAGAGCATGAAGCCGAAGCAGGACAAGGCGAAGCCGGCTGCCAAGAAGTAGCCCGTAACGACCGGGCAATTACTGCGGCGCGTTGCCCGCGTCCCCCGCCGGCCACGCCCTGGGCTTCGCGTGCGTGACGGCCACCTTGCCCGTGTAGTGGTCCATGCGAAAAGGCCCGGCGGCTTGGGTGACGTGCCCGCGTGCCATCTCGGCGTCACCCGGATAGAGCAACACCCCTTCTGTAAATCCGGGTTTTCAGAGGTGGGGCATCTGGCTTCCATGGTCAGGGAGGCACGATCGGTTTCCCAATCGTCACTGACTCTCTGAGAGAACGGCGCGCCACCACAGTCCGGTGACGACTCGGATGACGGGCCCGGCCCCGGCAACGCACCGGGCGGCGGCAGCAAACCGCCGTCCGGGCGACGGCTCCGCGGAAACCGCGCGGTTTCCGACGCGGGCGAGGTGCACATAGCCGCGCAGCACGCCGCCGCAGGAAACGGCATGCTCTCGCAGCAATCACCTCAAAGCCCTTCGCCTGCAACGACGTCTGCCGCGTCGTGCGCCAGCGTGCCGCAGCGTGCGAAAAGCCGAGGCGGATGGGGTGGGATTCGAACCCACGAGCGACTTTCGCCGCTGCCGGTTTTCAAGACCGGTGCATTCAACCGCTCTGCCACCCATCCGAGGCCGGCGGCCGCCGTGTGACAGCTGCCGATCGGCTCCGACAGTCTACAGCCTTTTCGCCGCGGCCTTCCGCGGCGGCTTTGACGCGATTCTCATCTTTTCTTACAGTTTCCGCTTTCCCGATCATTCCCACAGGAACGCAGAATTCATGGGCGGCATCAGCAACCGGATGAAGGAAGTCAAGCGGCGGCGGCACCGCAAGCAGAAGCTGGCGAAGATGCAGACCAAGCTCAAGAAGGCCACGACCAGCGAGAAGCTGGCGATGGCCGAAAAGCTTCGCAAGATGACCCCCGGCTGCAACGACCTCATCGCCCGCATGGGCCTCGAGGATCGCAAGCGCTGATCACGCGGTCGCCGAAGGCCGCCACGGCCCTTTGCGCCGCGGACAAACACGGCATCAGCCGACCTTCGCAAACGTGAAGCCGTCCTGCACGAAGTCGATCCGCACCACGCTCCCCTCGGGAAACTTCCCGGAGAGCAGCTCGCGGGCCAACTCGTTCTGCAGCTGCTGCTGGATCACCCGCTTCAGCGGCCGGGCGCCATACACCGGGTCATAGCCAAGCCGGGCGATCTCGTCGAGGGCCGCCTCCTGGCACTCCAGCGTGATGCCAGCCTTTTCGGCCTGCTTCACCAGCCGCCTCACCTGGATGTCGACGATCCGGCGGATGTGTTTCTTGTCGAGCGGATGGAAGACGATCGTCTCGTCGATCCGGTTCAAGAACTCGGGGAGGAACCGGGCCTGCAACGCCTCCTTGACGGCGTCGCGGACCTCCTGCTCGCTGCCCCCCTCCTTCGTGATCTCCTGAATCGCCTGGCTGCCGACATTGCTCGTCATCACCACGATCGTGTTGGTGAAGTCGACCGTATGCCCGAGGCTGTCGGTGAGCCGGCCGTCGTCGAGCACCTGGAGGAGCACGTTGAACACGTCGCGGTGCGCCTTCTCCGTCTCGTCCAGAAGGACCACGGAGTACGGACGCCTTCTCACGGCCTCGGTGAGCAGCCCGCCCTCCTCGTAGCCGACGTACCCCGGGGGGGCGCCGATCAGGCGGGCGACGGTGTGCTTCTCCATGAACTCGCTCATGTCGATCCGCACCATCGCGTTCTCGTCGTCGAACAGCACCTCGGCGAGCGCCTTGCAGAGCTCCGTCTTCCCCACGCCGGTGGGCCCGAGGAAGATGAACGACCCGATCGGCCGGTTCGGGTCCTGGAGCCCGGCCCGACTGCGGCGGACGGCGTCGCTCACCGCCTCGACCGCCTCCTCCTGGCCCACCACCCGCTGGTGGAGCCGCTCCTCGAGCACGAGCAGTTTGGCCCGCTCCGTCTCCACCAGCCGCGTGACGGGAATGCCGGTCCAGGCGCTGACGACCTCCGCGATTTCCTCGGGGCCGACCTCGCGGCGCAACAGCCGCTTCGCCGCCGCCTTGCCCGCCTCCTTCTCGGTCCCCTCCTGCTCCAGCCGCTGCTGCAGGGCCTTCCGCTGCACGTCGAGCTCGTAGAGCTTCTGGTACATCTCCTCGCCGACCGGCTGCCCGGAGGCCTGCCGCTCCTTGATCTGCACGCCGGCCTGGTCGAACGCCAGCTGCACCGCCTCGAGCTGCTGCCGCAACTCCTGGGCGCTGCCCACGCCGCTCTTCTCCGCTTCCCATTGCTTCCGCAGGTCGGCGAGCTTCTTGCGCAGCCCGACCGTCTCCGTCTCGATCTCCGCCAGTCGCTCCTTGGCATGCTCCTCGGTCTCCTCGGCGAGCTGCCGGGCGGCGAGCTCGAGCTGCACGAGCCGCCGCTGCACCTCGTCGATCTCGCTGGGCACGCTCTGCAGCTCCATGGCGATGCGGCTGGTCGCCTCGTCCATGAGGTCGATCGCCTTGTCGGGCAGGAAGCGGTCCGCGATGTAGCGGTGCGAAAGCTCGGCGGCGGCCACGAGCGCGGAGTCCTTGATCTTCACCCCCTTGTGGTGCGCCTCGTACCGCGGCTTGAGGCCGCGGAGGATGGCGATCGTGTCCTCCACGCTCGGCTCACCGACGAACACGGGCTGGAACCGCCGCTCCAGGGCCGCGTCTTTCTCGATGTGCTTGCGATACTCATCGAGCGTCGTGGCGCCGATGCACCGCAGCTCGCCGCGGGCGAGCGCCGGCTTGAGCAGGTTGGCGGCGTCGGAGCCCCCCTCCGCGGCACCCGCGCCGATGACCGTGTGCAGCTCGTCGATGAACAGGACCACGTTCCCGGCGGCCGCCTCCACCTCCCGCAGGATCGCCTTCAGCCGATCCTCGAACTCGCCGCGATACTTGGTGCCGGCGATCAGCGCGCCCAGGTCGAGGGCCACGACGCGGCGGCCACGCAGGTTCTCCGGCACGTCCGCCTGCACGATCCGCAGGGCCAGCCCCTCGGCGATCGCCGTCTTGCCCACGCCCGGCTCGCCGATGAGCACGGGATTGTTCTTGGTCCGCCGCGACAGCACCTGGATGACGCGCCGGATTTCCGCGTCGCGGCCGATCACCGGATCGAGCTTGCCCTGGGCAGCCCGCTTCGTGAGGTCGATGCCGTATTTGTCGAGGGCCTGAAACTTCTCCTCCGGATTCTGGTCCGTGACCCGCGACTGGCCGCGCACGGCCTGCAGGCCCGCCAGCAGTTCCTGCTCACCGACGGCCGCCAGTTGGAGGACGTTCTTCGCCTTCGATGGCACCTTGGCCAGGGCCAGCAGGAGGTGGTCGGTGGACACGAACTCGTCCTTCATCCTGTGCGACTCGGCCGTCGCCGCCTCGAAGACCTTGATCAGCTCCTGGTCGGGCTGCGGCTGGGCGCCGCCCGAGACCTTCGGGAGGTGCGACAGCTCGGCCTCGACGATCCGCTCCAGGTGGCCGCGGTCGGTCCCGATCTTCTCCAGCAGCGGCCGCACGATCCCCTCGCGCTCACCGACGAGCGCGTGCAGGAGGTGGACCGGAGTCACCTGCGGATTGCCGCGGTTGCCGGCCAGTTCCACGGCGGCCTGCACCGCCTCCTGGGCCTTGATCGTGAACTTGTCGAATCGAAACGGCATCGCTTACTCCTTTGCCCGAGCCTCGTCGGTGTTGTGTTGCCCGCCATCGACTTCAATTACCCACCGAAGTGCATCGCAATAGAAATCGGCGATAAACGGTCCGAGCGGATGCTGACCGCGAAACTTCCAACCCCAGAGCCGTCGGTCGCGCAGCAGGGACCACAAAACCATCTCTGGTCCCGACTGAGCGCGGCGGAGAGTTCGGGCGCGGGTCAGCAGCTTCTCTGCAACCAGACGCCCCGGATCCATGACCCCGGCACCCTCACCCGGCCTTCGGCCACCCTCTCCCCGAGGGAGAGGGAAATGAGACGCTATCCTTTGACTTCGAACTCCGCGTCGATCGTGTCGTCGGGGCCCTTGCCTCCCGGGGCCGCCCCGGCCTCGGGGGCCGTGCCCCCGCGTTGGGCCGAAGCCTCGTAGAGCACCTTCGAGAGGGCGTGGGCCGCCTGCTCGAGCGCGTCGTGCGCCGAGGTGATCGCGTCCACATCCTCGCCCTTGCTCATTTCGCGGGCCTTGGCCACCGCCGCCTCCAGCGGGGCCTTGTCCGCCGCGGAGAGCTTGGCGTCGTTCTCCTTGATCAGCTTCTCGGTCTGGAAGCAGAGCGCCTCCGCCTTGTTCCGCGCCTCGGCCAGGCGGTACTTCCGCTTGTCTTCCTCGGCGTGGCTCTCGGCGTCCTTCCGCATCCGCTCGATCTCGGTCTCGTTGAGGCCGCTCGACTGCTCGATGCGAACCGTCTGTTCCTTGTTCGAGCCGAGGTCCTTCGCGCTCACCGAGAGTATGCCGTTGGCGTCGATGTCAAACTTGACCTCGATCTGCGGCGTGCCGCGGGGCGCCGGTGGGATGCCCTCCAGGTTGAACTGGCCGAGCAGCCGGTTGTCGCGGGCCATCGGCCGCTCGCCCTGGAACACGCTCACCGTCACGGCCGTCTGGCTGTCGGCGGCCGTGCTGAACACCTGCTTCCGCTCCGTCGGGATCGTCGTGTTCCGCTCGACGAGCTTCGTGAAGATGCCCCCCTCGGTCTCGATGCCCAGTGACAGCGGGGTGACGTCGAGCAGGAGCACCTCCTGCACGTCGCCGCCGAGCACGCCTCCCTGGATCGCCGCACCCAGCGCCACGACCTCGTCGGGATTCACGCCCTTGTGGGGCTCCTTGTTGAACAGCTTCTTGACCAGCTCCTGGACCTTCGGGATCCGGGTCGAGCCGCCGACCAGCACCACCTCGTCGATGTCCTTCGGATCGAGCTTCGCGTCGCGGAGAGCCTGGAGCACCGGCCCCCGGCAGCGCTCGATGAGCCCGTCGCACATCTGCTCGAACTGGGCCCGCGTGATCGTCATCTGCAGGTGTTTCGGACCCGTGGCATCGGCCGTGATGAACGGCAGGTTGATGTCGCTGCTCTGGGCGCTCGACAGCTCCTTCTTCGCCTTCTCGCAGGCCTCTTGGAGCCGCTGCATCGCCATCGGATCCTTGCGGAGGTCGATCCCCTGCTCCCGCTGGAACTGATCGGCCACGTGGTTGATCAGCGTCTGGTCGAAGTCGTCGCCGCCGAGATGCGTGTCGCCATTGGTGCTCACCACCTGGAACACGCCGTCCTTCGAGACGTCGAGCACCGACACGTCGAACGTGCCGCCACCGAGGTCGAAGACGACGATCTTTTCGTCCTTCTTCTTCTCCAGGCCGTAGGCCAGGGCCGCCGCGGTCGGCTCGTTGACGATCCGCATCACCTCGAGCCCGGCGATCTGGCCGGCGTCCTTGGTGGCCTGCCGCTGGGCGTCGTTGAAGTAGGCCGGGACCGTGATCACCGCCTTGTTGACCTTGTGGCCGAGGTAGGCCTCGGCAGCCTCCTTCAGCGACCGCAGCACCTTCGCCGAAACCTCCGGCGGCGTGAACTCCTTGTCGCCGGCGCGAACCTTGACGTAGTCCTCGGGCCCGCCGATCACCTCGTAGGGGACGATCTTCTCCTCGGATGCCACCTCGTTGTGCCGCCGGCCCATGAACCGCTTGATCGAGTAGATCGTCCGCTTGGGGTTGGTGACGGCCTGCCGGCGGGCGATGTCGCCCACCAGCGTCTCGCCCTTGTCGTTGAAGGCGACCACGCTCGGCGTGAGGCGATTGCCCTCCTTGTTCGCGATCACCTTGGGCTCCTTGCCCTCCATCACCGCGACGACGGAGTTCGTCGTGCCGAGGTCGATGCCGATGATCTTTTCGCCCTGCTTCGTTGCCATGGTTGCTGGTTTCCTCTCGGTCGTCGCGGTGGCGGCTCGGGGCCGGTGCCGAACGTCATTTTGGGCCCGACGGGAGCCGCCCGGCGGAAGATGCAAAGTCCGTGCCAGCCGGGCCCGGACCGCTGTCAGCCCCCGGATTGGCCGTATTTACGCCGCGGTTCCGCAGGGTAGAGTTGAAGCCGAGTTTTCAGTTCCACAGGCGGGCTGCCATTTTGGCCGCTCCTCTCTGGAGCCCGACATCCATCCTCCATGGCCAAGAGCCCCCGCGTCTCTCCGAGCCCCGACGCCGGCAAGTCCACGGGGCTCGCCGCGCTGCGGGCGCAGATCGATCGCATCGATCGCGAGCTGGTCGGGCTGATGAACGCACGGGCCGAGGTCGCCCGCCAGATCGGACACATCAAAAAGTCGTCGGGCCAGGAAACCTACGATCCATCCCGGGAAGAGATGGTGCTCGAGCGGGTCACAGCCACGAACCAGGGGCCGCTGTCGGCCGACAGCCTCAAGGCGGTGTACCGCGAATTGATTTCCGGCTCGCGGGCCATCGAGCAGCCGCTGCGGGTCGCCCATCTCGGCCCGGCCTGGACCTACAGCCACCTCGCCGCCCTGCACCGCTTCGGTAGCTCGGTCGAGTTCGTGCCGGTCGCGAGCATCTCCGCGGCCTTCGAGGAGGTGCACGCGGGCCACTCCCACTACGGCGTCGTGCCCCTGGAAAACTCCACCGACGGCCGGATCGCCGACACCCTCGACAACTTCTCGCGGCTGCCCGTCAAGATCTGCGCGGAGGTGCCGCTGCGGATCCACCACACGCTGCTGGCCGCCTGCGACCGCTCCGCGATCGCGGAAGTCTACAGCCGGCCCCAGGCCCTGTCGCAGTGCCGCAACTGGCTCGCTCGCCATCTGCCGGCGGCCCGCCTCGTCGAGGTGACGAGCACCAGCCTGGCCGCCGAGACCGCCGCCCAGAAGCCGCACGCCGCCGCGATCGCCAGCCGTCAGGCCGGCGTCCACTACGGCCTCGACGTCCTGGCCGAGAAGATCGAGGACGTGGCCGGCAACACGACCCGCTTCGCCGTCATCGGCCATGCCGACGCCAAGCGCACCGGCAAGGACAAGACGGCGATCATGTTCGAGATCGAGCACCGTCCCGGCGGCCTGGCCGACGCCCTCTCGATCCCCAAGAAGCAGAAGCTCAATCTGACCTGGATCGAATCGTTCCCGCTGCCAGGCACGGAGCGGGGCTACATCTTCTTCGTCGAGCTCGAAGGCCACCGGGAAGATCTCCGCGCCCGCCGCGCGATCGCCGCCCTCGAAAAGCGGTGCAAGCGGGTCGTGATCCTGGGCTCGTATGCCGCCGCCGGGGCGGTGGGCTGATCGGGCGGCCGGCGCCGCCGGCACGTGAAACCGGATCGCTTCGGCCGGGTCGCTGCCGCCGTGAAGTCTTGTTTTTGGCGGCGACATCAAGGGGGACGCCCATTCCTTGACTTTCCCGCGGCACGAGGGCTAAATCGGACAAAAGGCCGCGCTCCATATCTGGCCGCTCTTGGTGCCCCCCTGCCGGTTCTTGGCGGAAACCGGGGAGGCGGGCTCTGGAACTGGCGGGGGGCCGCGGGCGGCCCTCAAGCTCATCCACTTTTCACTTCACGGACGTCACGAGCCATGTCAAGCCGCCGCCAGAAGGATCGTGCGCGCACGCGGAGAACATCGATCGGTCGACGGCTTGCCGCGCTCGGCCTCCCGGAGCAGCTCGAGCCGCGGAAGATGCTCGCCGTGGCGCCGCTGCCCAGCCGCGACGAACGGCTGGCGGTCGCAGCGCTTGCGGCGTCCGGTGCGGAATCCTTCCCGACCACGACCCGGGCCCTCGTCGTGGTCGATGCTTCCGTGGATGGAGCCGCCACCCTCGCCGGCTCGTTCACCGACACCGCGGGCACGCTCGTGGTGGATGCGACCGACGACGTGTTTGCCCGCGTCTCCGACGCCCTCTCCGCGTTCGATGGCGTGTCGGCGATCCACCTCGTGAGCCACGGCTCGCCGGGCCGGTTCACGCTCGGCAGTGCGCGATTCGACGCCGCGACGATCGACGAACACGGCCCGTCCCTGCTCGCCTGGAACCGGCTCGCCGGCCGGGGCGCCGACCTCTACCTCTGGGGCTGCGACATCGCCGGCGGCGACGGGGCCTCGCTCGTGGACTCGATCCACACGCTCTCCGGCTTCGACGTGGCGGCCTCGATCGACGTCACCGGCCCCGCCGTCCTCGGCGGCGACTTCGACCTCGAATACGCCGTGGGCGACGTGGCCGTCCCCGCACTCGTCGCGGGTGTCGACGTGCTCTGGGACACAACGCTGGCGGCGGCCATCACCGCGTCCGGCGGCGAAACCGCCCACACCGTGCTGGGAGGCGCGACCGTCGTCGATGCGGCCATCACCGCGACGGGCGTCGCGGCCGCTGAAATCACCGTCACCATCGGCAAGACGGGCGCCGTACAGGGCGACAAACTCGCCGTGCCGGCCACGCTGGCCGGCGTGACGACGGCCTACACGGCGACCTTCGACGCCACCACGCTCGCCCTCACGATCAAGGCCACCACGGGCACGTTCACGGCCGCCGACATCCAGAGCCTCTTCCGTGCGGTCACGTTCACTGGCGGCGCCGCCCATGCGGCCGACGACGTGAGCATCACGTTCGCCGCGGGCGGCGCGTCGGCGACCAAGACGGTCACCGTGACGGCGTACACGCTCTCGGCGACGCAGCGGACGAACCTGACAGCCGCGTTCACGACGATCGAGGCGCAGATCGCCGAGAAGATCAAATCGCAGACCACGGCCGGCCAAGACAACCCGGCCGACGTGCCCTTCACGGGACGCACCGTCAGCGACCTGTTCTATCCCACGACCGGGGACACGAACGACGACGGCACGCCCAAGCGCGATCTCACGAAGGCGATCCAGCCCTACAGGATCGGAGAGCTTCTGAAGCTCGGGACGACGGCGACGGCGACGCTCGAAAAGGACACGGCGACCCCGGCGGACCTCGTCACGGACCTGGCGACGCAGATTACGTCCGTCGCCACCGCGCCGCGGGTCACGAGCCCCCTCACCGGCGTTGTTCTCTTCGATGGCATGAACGCCAGCACGACCGCGATCGACGTGGTCGCCGGGACGGTCGAGGAGAGCGGCACGGTCAAGAGCCTCACGTTCACGCTCGACGTGCTCGCCCTGCGGGGCTCAAACGCCAAGCTCGATCTCGACACCGTGGCGGAGGATCTCGGGATCAAGCTCCTCTCGCCGCCCGACGTCACCGTCGGCGGGGGCGTCCGCTACAAGATGACCGTCTCGCTCAACCTGACCGACTCGGTGGTCACGGTGAGCTTCGACCCCCTGAAGACCGGCGGCTTCGGCGGCGTCACGCTCGAGGACGTCGATGCCGACGTCACGATCGGAATGATCGGCGGTCAGCTCGTGAAGGCCTCCGGGTCGGCCGGCGTGCTCCTGCCGCTCGATTTCGGCGGCAAGCCGTCGCAGACCGTGGCGAATTGGGCCACGACCGAGGTGAAAGCCTTCGGCACCGCGACGGGCACCGCGGACTTCACGCTCCCGATCTCGGCCAAGATCGGCACCACGACCGTGACCACGGCCAACACGCAGGTCGTCGTCGCCGACACGGACATCTTCGACGACACGCCGGCCACCTACACGACCACCGACTTCGACACCGTCCGCTGGTTCGCCGGCATCACGCCCGAGCGGGTGATCCAGCAACTGCTCGACGTGGGCGGCGTCTACGATGCGTTGGCCGGCTCCAGCAGTGAACTCCTCGGCGTCACGGTGCCGTTCGTGGCCGACACGTCGCTCGGCGACCTGTTCGACTTCAAGTCGCTCTTCGACGCCAAGATCGGCTCCAAGATCGACATCTACGAGCCGCTGCTCAACACGGCCGGCCGTGACGAACTGCTCGACTGGAAGCTGCCGCTCAGCGACGACGACACGCCGCGGCCGTCCTTCTATTCCGACCTGCGGGGCGACTTCACGTTCGGGATCGTGATCAACGAGGCCTGGCCGGTGCACGCGGTGAGCGTGGCCGCCGGGATGACTCGCAACTCGCTCGCCGACCTCGTCGCCGACATCAACACGGCCCTGGGAGCCCTCAACGGCGGCACCGGCATCGGCATCACGGCCTCCGTGGTGTCGAACAAGATCGTCTTCAAGGCGACGAGCGTCACCGTGCAGTCGTTCGCGATTGTCCCCGTGGCGGCCGCCTCGGCCCGGCTCGCACCACCGACCGTCGCCTCGTCCGCCACCGTCGGCTCGCTCACCCCCGGCTGGTACACGGTCACGGGCACGACGACCGGCGCGGTCACCGGCACGAGCTTCTACGGGCTCGACACGCCGCTGGGGGCGGCCGCCGTGCATGCGGGGCTGCTAGCCAGCGGCGAGACCGGCGTGGTGCGGGTGGGCGACACGCTTGCGAGCCTGACGCTTGGTTCCAAGCGGCACGGCATCACGAGCCTCAACGGTGGCGGGTTGATTCCGGCCGTGATCGACGCGCGACTCGTCTCCTCGGGCGACATCGACCTTGCCCGTCTCGGTGTCACGCCGATCGGTGAGCCGCTGACGGTCCTCGAGACCGCCGACACCGCCGGCCTGACCGCGACCCTCCCCCTGCGAGCGACGACCGGGGCGGCGAGCTTCCGCGTGGGCGACGGCTCCACCGCGGGCACGCTCGTGACGCTCGCCGCCCAGGCGAACGCCTCGGTCACGCAGACGCTCGCGGCCGTCAACGCCGCCCTGACGACGGCCGGCGTCGCGGCGAACGTGCGGGCCCGGCTGGTGAACTCGGGCGGCACCGCGATCACCGGCGAGCCCACCGGCTCGGCCTATCTGCAGTTCTATCTCCCCACGGGCAGCACCTGGACCACGCTCGCCGTCGCGCCCCAGAGCGACGTCCTGGCCGACAAGGTCGTTGAACTCGGTTTCCTGGTGGGCGACATCGCCTCGCGTCCGCGGCCCGCCGCGCTCCGCACGTTCGACGACTTCACGAGCACGACGCTCTTTCCGGGCATCACGATCACCCCGGTCTACACCGCCCCGAATGGATCGACTCCCGGCTTCGTGACGATGCAGTTCGCGGCCACGGGCTCCGGCACCGCGACGCGTGCGGCCGATGTTTCTTTCAAGACGTCGCCGCTGGGCGCCGTGGCCTTCGCCGACAACTCGACCGTCTCCCTGCCCACGACCTACGGACTCAACTTCGGCGTCAAGTTCGGCATCGGTCCGTCGAGCCCGGCCGTGCTCGTGGCGGGTTCGGCCCCGGTGGCCACCGGCGTCCTGACCGCCGACGCCACGTTCGCACTCGACCTCGTGATGCAGGATCGCTATTCCGTCACGGTGAAGGAGGACTGGACGAATGGCACGGGCGGAACGACGAAAAACACCACCCCCCAGGATCTCGTCAGCGACCTGAACCGGGGCCTCGTCGCGGCGACCGACAGCGGCGGCGACACGGTCGACCTCACCGACCGGCTCGTGGCCCGCTACGGCCAGTTCTCGGGCCGGATCGAGCTGGTAACCGCGTCGCGGGCCAATGACAACGCGGCCGTGACGATCGCCCCGGCGACGCTCACGGGCACCCTCGCCGCCGACCTCGACGTCTCGTTCACCTACGCCGGCCGCACGTGGACGGTCACGGTTTCCGCCGCCGATACGGCCGCAGCGGACACCCTCCAGAGCCGGATCGGCCAGCTCAACGCGGCCCTCGCGAACGCGGTTCCCTCCACCGGAGCGGGCGAATCGCTCTTCGACCGCGTCTTCTTCACCACCCGGTCCAAGACCGACAGCACCGTCGAGGTGCTCCTCGCCTCGGTCGATCCCCCCGCGGAGGCCTGGCCGGCCACGGTC
>Ga0315903_10005757_pt1 | contig 16090 bp, 37 predicted proteins | sample LakEriMetagenome_7_FD_203524 | JGI IMG/M metagenome (GOLD analysis project Ga0315903, IMG submission 203524) | Freshwater fungal communities from buoy surface, Lake Erie, Ohio, United States - Buoy 2 MA119 | ecosystem: Environmental > Aquatic > Freshwater > Lake | place: USA: Lake Erie, Ohio...
TGGGTTTAGATAAATTAATTTCTGGGGCAGGTGATTCTGTCAACCTTGAAGGTACGACAGCCGGCGAGACAGGGTCTTCAAACTCCACAACATTTGGATCAATTGCATATGGCGGTAATCATGCACCCGCAAGCCAAATCCCCGTAAACTCTCCCGGAGGATACTTTTCAACCCCTACAGTATGGTATGGCGGCCCTGGCGGCCAGCATTTGCATGTAGGTGCCAATTGTTCGCCTGCTACTGGTTTAAGCACGCCTATTAAACCTAGACATACTAAATTTACGTTATTAACAAATCCATCGCCGGCTAATTTTTTACCAGCAGGATCTATACAAATGAATGAAGATAACGTATGGGCAGATGGCGAAGCATTTTATGCGCCCCTTGACGAAACAGGTGCCGGCCGTGCGGCATTTGTTGTAGGATCTAATAAGTTTGAATACGTTGCAGCAAATTCAAGTGCTCATACATTTACGTGGACAACTGGAAAAGCTTTGAATGTACCACATTCGCATGCCAGATCAACATCCCCTGCACAAGGTTCATATAGACCCTCGGTCTATCCATCTCCTTTGGCACCTGCTAACTATGGGCTTGAACTATATTTAGACAATACTACACCAACGGGCGGACATCAACATACGCAGACAAGAAGCGTGACTATAAGTAATATGTCAGGAAAATTATTAAAATTTTGGAAAATTAAAGGCAGAAGTATTCCAAAAGGAAATTCTGTCATGATGCATACTTCCAAAAGTAGTTTATCTGGTAGCATATGGGCATATTGCAATGGCACCAACTCTACTATAGATATGAGAGAAAAGTTGCTGGCGATTCCGGATGAAGGATGGTTAACACGATATCCCTTGTCTGGTAGCCCAGCTGGATACCCTGCACATGGTGCGCCAACATTTGCCACAAATCCTGTAGACTACACCCTTACAAACCCAGTAGCTACAAATAATGGGAATTGGCCGCATTATCATGCTCGTACAGCATCTATGAATTTGCTATATGGGTCTAACCAAGCAGGACATACTGTAGAAAATATTACACATTCGCATGGGGTGTCGGGCGGCACACTGACAACAAACTATACCCCAGGTGTTATATTTCTTTCATTTGTACGATATATCGGACCACAATAACATTTAAGGAAAAATAATGTTAATACAACATACAATTATAAATTTAGATTTTTACAACGAATCAATTAGTTGCAAAATCAACGGAACCAATCATGTGTTCTCATCTGTTGAAAGTTTTGTGACTAAAACAAATTATCCGTTTGCTTCTTCAGTCGGACTTTGTGTATATGAGCCTACTAGAAATATTTTTCTAATTGAGGAAGTAGGCGGCCATGGCAAAGAAGGTGCAGACTTACCAGAAATAGTTTGGTGTAAAGATAATTTATCTGTTATGGAAAATGCTGCGATAGAGGACAGAAGAGAAACTAGTCCAACATTGACAGCAAGAATGCAGGCAACTGAATTGTTATACATGACAGATTGGGTATCAACAAGATGGCAAGAAGAAACTTTGCTTGGTATTCCGCATTCTATTAGTCAAGAAAAGTTTAATGAATTTTTACAATATCGTCAAGCATTAAGAGAATTACGAAGTGATACACCTGCGATGCAAGTAACATGGCCAACTAATCCATTAGGTTAAGGAAAACAAAATGATAGAACAAAATATAACTCCCCCAACAGCTGAGGAAATTGCCGAAATCAGAGAGAATGCATATAATGCAGATCATCCCGCTACTTGGATATGGAACGAAGCGGCAGTATCATGGGTTGCCCCAGTAGATCCACCCAATGACGGGTTTCCTTACATCTGGGATGAAACAACAAATAGCTGGATCCCATTCCCTGGTTATCCTAGAGATTAAATCTCAGCATATAAATATAATTTTAAACATTGTTATGAGGAATCATTATGGCTTCAAATTTAAATTCAGAATTTAATTATCGTTATCAAGTTATCGGCTCAACTCCTTGGGAAAAAATTAAAACACTTCAAGGGTTTTTAGTTGGAAGAACAAGAGCAGCAGTACTTGAAGAATGTGCAGAATTAAAATATCAAGCTAAACTTGAAGAGCTGAAACATTTAAAAACAGTTCCAGCATTACCACATATTATTCTTAATCTTAAAGCTGAGATAATTGAGTTAGAATCTCATTTGGAAGATCAAAAACACGCGTTTGAACTTAATCGTAAAGAGATTAAGATTCTAGAAAAGCTTTTAAATGAACTGTATACTGAAGTTGAACCAACTAGACTTAAGCATGAAGATGGCACACCTTATACAGATGATGAAATGTTTGAAGCCAATGCTAATTATGAGTTTACAGTAACAGTTGGTCGTGAGATACAATCCGAAATCATTGCAATGGGTAGACCAAGCCCAGCTAAGTTACTTAATGCAATGAGCAATCCACAGACATTAGAAGCACTTAAAATGGTTGGTCTTGTTCCTAAAGAAACAGTATTGTTAGAGCAGAAAGATATTATGCTACAACTTACTAACGAAACAAAACCCGCACTTGAGACAACAAAAGAATCCACAGTAGTTTCCATCAAGAAAAAGAAAAAATGATATTAAACGGAGTAAATATAGAAGGAGGCAACGGACCGATTGTTGGATGGTCTATGGGTGATACTCTTTCTTCAAGCGAAGGGGGTGTCGTAAGTAACACCAAAAAAGCTATATTTGGTTATGGATTTAGTAGCCCTAATTATACGTCAATAACCAATTTAGTATCAGATACCGGAGTGGTAGCAAGTAATACAACAGGTGTTGGTACTGCTAGAACCTTTATTGCGGCCGCAGGATATGGAACTGATAAGGCTATATTTGGATACGGGTCTCCTAGTAATGGAGTTTCGACAGCAATAACCAATCTAGTTTCAAATACAGGTGTAGTTGCTACAGATACTGCAGGTGTAGGTACAGCTAGATATAATATTGCAGCCGCAGGCTACGGTACTGACAAAGCTATTTTTGGTTATGGATTTACACCTGGACCCACGGTATATTCCCTGACTAATTTAGTTTCTAATACAGGCACGGTTGCTAGTGATACTACAGGTGTTGGTACTGCTAGATATAATTTAGCAGCCGCGGGGTATGGTTCATCTGGTCAGGCCATATTTGGATATGGTTTTACCGGAGCTTACCCAGCCTTATCAATGACCAACCTAGTATCAAATACAGGTGTTGTTGCTACAGATACTACTGGTGTTGGTACTGGTAGGTCTAATTTAGCAGCCGCAGGTTATGGTGGTGATAAGGCTATTTTTGGATATGGCGCTAACGCCGCGCAAACTAATACAGCTATAACTAACTTAGTATCAAACACAGGAGTTGTGGCAACAGATACTACTGGTGTTGGTACTGCTAGGAGACTACTTGCTGCCGCAACTTATGGCACAGACAAAGCTATATTTGGATATGGACTCAGCGGGTCAGCTACCGCTATAACTAATTTAGTAAGTAACACTGGTGTAGTCGCTACAGATACCGCAGGTGTTGGTACTGCTAGAACTGGACTTGCAGCCGCGGGGTATTCATTATAATCATGAGTATAATTGACCATTGGATTAAAGAAAACAAATGATATTAAGCGGAATAACTATAGGCGGTGGCACACCTGGTACTTTTTTAACAGTGCAGACTAGCGACACTATTCAGACTGACAATACACCAGCTGGAACTAAAAAGGCTATATTTGGATATGGATTAGCTTTTACCGGAGTGTCATCACTAACTAACCTAGTAAGTAATACGGGTGTAGTCGCTACAAATACCGCAGGTGTGGGTACTGCTAGACGGGCATTAGCAGCCGCAGGTTATGGTACAGATAAAGCTATCTTTGGTTATGGCGACACCGACGGAGGATTTGGGGTAAATATGGTCAATCTTGTATCAAACACTGGTGTAGTGGCAACTGATACCGCAGGTGTTGGTACCGCTAGAACTATATTAGCAGCCGCAGGCTATGGTACTGATAAAGCTATATTTGGATATGGAGCTACTCTCTCACCAACTACTAGCGTATCAATGACCAATCTAGTATCAAACACTGGTGTAGTATCATCTGATACGGCTGGGGTTGGTACTGCTAGATATAGACTTGCAGCGTCTGGGTATGGAACTGATAAGGCTATATTTGGATATGGAATTGGCCCTTCAGGTTCCTCAGCAATAACCAACTTAGTAACCAATACAGGTGTAGTTGGTAATGATGTTGCAGGTGTAGGTACTCTTAGAAGTTATCTAGCAGCCGCAAGTTATGGTGGAGATAAAGCTATTTTTGGTTATGGTATTGGATTAGAAGTATATTCAATGACCAACCTAGTATCAAACACCGGAGTTGTTGCTACTGATACTACCGGTGTAGGTACTACTAGGCATTCATTAGCAGCCGCAGGTTATGGTGGTGATAAAGCCATATTTGGGTATGGTAATAATAATGTGAGCGCACAATCAGTAACCAACCTAGTAAGTAACACGGGTGTTGTGGCCACAGATACCGCAGGTGTCGGTACTGCTAGACAACAACTAGCAGCCGCAGGATATTCATCAACTTAAAAATATAACTATGAGTATACTTGAAATTATAATCATTGCATTTGTAATACATATGCTATTGAATTACTTCTTATTCAGAAGTAAACGGGCAGTTCTACAATATAGATTGCAAACAGTAATGGAACAGATTGAGAAAAACACAGTAATATGTTCCATTGAGATGTACGATGGCTTGATATATCTATGGGAAGATCAAACTAAAAAGTTTATAACCCAAGGCGCAACTATCAAAGAGCTAAAAGAAAATTGCTTAAAGTATTTTCCTAATACAGCATTTGTAATATCAGGCGATGAGATTACGGTTGCGGATGCAGAATCTGTAAAACAACCATAGCAATTGTAATTGCGCTTACTAAAAAATAATATAAAGCTGATTTAACCATAAAATCTATCTTTGATTGCTTTGATTGCTTTGACTTTAGATGCCTGTGCTATTGTAACAGTAAATGATGTAGCTGCATGATGTGTATCTGATTGTTCCACAGCATCAACGCATTCAGCAACGATTAGCTCTACAAAATCCTCAAGTGATTTAGTGTAATCGCAAGCCCAATCAATGCCTTCGCCAATTTCATTCTCGTCCCAAAATATAAAGCCGGCTTCTTTTGCAAGTTCTTCAGTTAGTTTGTTCATTTAAAATTTCATCCTATCTTTTGTATGTTTAATACTATCGAGTATATCAATAGTTTTAAGTAAATCATCTTTGTATAGAATAGCAATACCATTGCCCTTCTCATACCAATCTTCAATATTGGAAACTCTGTCATCGATTAAGATGTCTCCAGGTTTACACCATTTCCATTTATCAGTACTAAACGGACCGAAGTTGACTTTATAAGTTGGAAAGTATTTTTTAATCCAACGTGTTTTATCATCTTCAGCTTCAGGCATTGTTGTCTTACTGGGCAACGCAGTTAAAAACTCTACATTGTATTTTGGTTCAATGCTTGAGCAATAACCGACAAGCGCAGTAGCATTAGCAAGCAATGGCAAGCGCCAATACAAATCACCAATGGCAGTTAGCTCAGCCCATTCTGATTTTGTAATTGTTCTGTCTGTCCAATGCACAGACCTGCCTAGTTGTTTACTGACATAGCCATCAAAATCAGCAACGACCCCATCCATATCAATGTATATTGTACTACGCATATCGGTCAAAATTCATTCCAACAAATAATAATCTTTTATAATCATAATACTCCTGTCGTTTATCCGACGCGGTATATAGATTTAATTCTTCTAATTCTTTTTTACGCAAATAGTTTATATTCGCTTGTATATTCGCATCTACTTTTTCTAAACGCTGTTTATTATGCTCATCTGATCTAAAAGCATCTAATCTTTTAATATCTTCGATTTGTCTGTCTACACGATTGTGTTTAGCATTAAAATCTACAATTGGTTGTGGGATATTATTTACAATCATAGTGTTAAATCGTTTCTATAATAGTATACATATAGTTTTAAATAGTAATTGAATAACGCTGGATAATGGACAGGCGAGGGGATATTATCCCCGAATACTTCTCGCATATGATTAGCAATTGATTCTACTTCTGTGTCGTCCATTTAGTAAATACTTCGTTATATTGTTTTCTATGTTCATCAATATCAAATTCGATTTTAGTATCCTTTATCTTAGCAATAACAGGATGCATTAACTTTGCAGTTAACGATTTAGACATAGTTTCTAAGACAGTATCTACATCTTTACCAGATTTAATATCTTTAAGGGCAGCATTTAATGCCTTTAATCTAGCTTCTTCTGCCCAGTCATTATTCATTTAAAATAGTGTTTCAATGTCAAGAGTTTATTCTCATACTCTGACATTTTAGCAATCTCATTATCAAATGCTTGAGTAATATTTTCGCCCAAACCAACAGCAACTACATGATTAAGAATAACCTCTGCATTGATTCGATGTTGCTCGATTTTTGTCTCATAATGACGTCGAGTAACATCAATAATCTCTGTTCTAAAATCCATATTGTTCCTTGTGAATCTTTATATTATAACGCATTTAGTTAAGTAAGTCAATACTGATATGGCAAAGCATAATTCAAATGACATTACAATGGATAAGAATATCCAATCAGCTTTAGTTAAATCGTACCACATCTTTGTGTTTAGTGATAATGATACGATGTATTTTGTCTTCAAATCTAATAGGCAAATCTAAATGCACAGTAATTTCAGGTCCGTCAATAAGATTAACTAAACGATCATTGCCTACACTACCAACAAAGGGTATGCCATTCCAAAGACCCATTATCCTATCACCTAAATCGTAGGTATGTTTATAACCATTAGCAATAAACCAATCGGATTGTCTACCCATTATGTCTCAATACGATCTATAAGATTGTGTAAACGATAAGTACAATGATTAATGGATTCATTGATTTGTTTTGCCATAGCTACAGCAGTAGACATTGGTCCTGTTTTTTCTGTGGGTAAAGAGTCTTTTGCTGTTTCTTCCGGATATAGTAAATGATATAGTTTATTTTCTAATGTTGAAATCATATCATGCAATTCATCTAGACTTTTAAATGTAGATTCTTGCGAGTTAAGTAATGACCTTACTGGAATATTTCCTGCCGTTGGTGTTTGATAATCAGTTTTAGCATATGCTCTATCATATTCTTGAGTATATGGTTCAGGTTGTTCTATGTGTCCAAGTTTTCTATTATAGTCCATTTTGACCTTTCAAAGTAAATTTATGTAATAATGATTTAGCATCATCTAAATCGTTAACGGGTTTTTCTAATTGATGCATCATGTCAATTGCACGTTTTGCTTTAAATAGACTTAATGCATAATCATAATCATCTGGCGTTGCACGCAAACACCATTGCTCAAATTCTTCATTAGAAGCATTCATTAGAAACTTTAAGTTATTTATGTCTCGACTATTCATAATCTGTCTCTTTCTCCATCCGCTTTTTTCATGATTAATGTGAATTCAATGTTGGCGCCAACTCACCTATTAGTGATCTTTCCAAAGCATGCGCTTCACGCTTGCCCCTGATGACAGCAAGCTCTTGTGCAACAAACGCTGAGACCCCGTAGGACCGTATAGCGTCGCATAACGCCCAGGACTTACCCTCAGTCAATGCTCGTCTAATGTGCTTTTGTACGCGTATTTTGAGGTCTCTTTTTCTGAAACCCTGAGTAATACCAATATAGAAGTCGCCTGTCTCGACGTTAGTCAGACAGTAGACAATGTGCTTACGATCAATGCGTTTTTTCCTAATCATGTCCCAATTATAACACCTTTTAGTATCCGTGTCAACCGTAAGGTTATTCAAAAGACCATGATTTGACAAGGGTTTTTGGTTGACAGGTGGTGCAAAATGTGCTATAATTACGGCATGAACACAAGAAAACAGTCAAATAATGCAAATGCAAATAAAATGCAAATGCAAAAGACCCAGCGCAGTAAAGGGTCTTTGCTTGACGAAGTGTCCAAAAGCACTTATAATAATGACATTGTAGCGCAAAACACAGGAGCTAATATGCGTGTAAAAGTAACATTTAACAAAGCTAAGAATCGTTTCGAGGGCTTTGTCGACGGCAAAATGGTCTCAAGATCGCGTCACGAATCATATGTTCGCGACCAGATTGCTAAGCTGGGTTTGCAAGTTGAATTGACCAGCGGTGCTGTTAACACGCAACCCAAGGTTGACGAGTTTGGTATTAACAAGCGTTTTGCATTTGTTGAACAAATGGTGACGATGGTTGCTAAGAAAACTATTGCATCTGCTATTATCACAGGTCAAGGCGGATTGGGTAAGACTCATACTGTTTTGAAATCGCTCAAAGCGCAGAACTTGATTGACACTACAGACGTAGCGTCATTCGAAGAAGGCGAGCGCATTAATACTAGTAAGTCATTTCGTGTAGTCAAAGGTTACAGTACCGCTAAAGGTCTGTATCGCACATTGTTCGAAGGCAACGGTCAAGTGTTAGTGTTTGATGACTGCGATAGCGTGCTCAAAGATCCAGTTGCGCTTAACTTGCTCAAGGGTGCGTTAGACTCATACGGCGACAGGTGGATTAACTGGAATGCAGATATGAAAGATGACGATCTGCCTAGAAACTTTAAGTTTACTGGTAGCATTGTGTTTATTAGTAATATGGATCTTGATCGTGTAGACCAAGCTGTTAAGTCTCGTGCTATGTGCGTTGACTTGAGCATGACACAAGATCAAAAGATCGAGCGTATGGAAGTATTGATTAATGACGAAGCATTTATGCCAGAGTTTGCAACAGCACATAAAGCTGACGCAATTGCATTTATTCGTAGCATTAGCAACAGCATTGAGAATTTGAGTTTACGCTCATTAATCTCAACGACCAAGATTCGCGCTGAAGGTGGCGATTGGAAAAACTTGGCTAAATACGTTTTGACGCAAGGCGCTTAATATGACAATGAAGTTTAGACAAGAAGTATCTAAAATGGTACATAATCTAAAAGATTTAGAATTTAGAAAGAGTGTGAATGGTTACGATTATATCGTAGTACCATCTAGTTTAACTAGGGGTATATTGCCAGAATATGTGCAAGTACAATCTCATAAGACAGGTAAATTAGTACGATTTAATCATATTAATCCAGAGCATCCCAGATACGATGAAGATGGGTGGGATGGAGAACAAGCAATATATCAACCAGCGGATTTATCTGCAGTTAAAAACAGCAATTTACTATTAGTTGTACATCATGAATAAGTTAATAAGAGATAATAAAGTAGCAGTACTATATTCACCAGATTTTGGTTCTGGGTGGTATTCCTGGAATAATCAATATCCTGAGATATTATTCGATCCGTTTATCGTCAAAATGGTTGAAGATAATACTAGTTATGAAACTATAATGTTATACTGCGAAGAGAAATATCCCGGTGGATATTTTGGTGGCGCATCTGATTTAGAAATAGAATGGGTTGATATTGATCGAGATTTTAGAATCGATGAATATGATGGTAATGAAACTATTACATTTAGAGATAATGACGGCGATTGGATTACAGCCTAGTGTGCATTTTAACATCGTTCAAGTGTTCTGTCAAGCGTTTTGTAGTACCCATACAAGTTGCTAGGGAATGCTTGACGGGTTGTCCAAAATGTGCTATAATAGAGTCATAGTAAGAAGGAAATATATGAAATTAGTAATATCAACTCAAGTATATGAAAATTATGGCGCACATGATTGGGACGGCACCGGCGAGTGTCCTCAATACTGGAAAGCTAAAGGCGGTAGCGATTACGTTATCAAGCGGTTCAAAGGTGGCGATGAGGAAGCTGTCAAAGCAATCTTTTGCTTACGCTCACAGATCGAGAGCGATGACGAGTTCTATCGTGAGTCTATTTTGAGCTGGAACATTGTCGGTGACGACTACTTGACAGAGTTCGAGAAAGATCAGTTAGAGTATGAAGGCAAGATTCGTTTCCCAGCTAAAGAATTGGAGTGGTAATGCGTACTAAGACATTAATCGACGGGTTCAAGAACTCGCAAAAGATTCGAGTTATCATAGATGGCTTTGGAATCTACACTACGGTAGGCGGTGTGTCAAGTGTGTTTGCTCATCATAGTTTGAAGCAGGCAGCATTTGATGGGTTATTGCGTTTGAGTAATGATCGATATTTTGCTAAAAGAGCAAACGAAGAATTGCCAACGATGGTTAGTATGAAAAGTATGAATACTACTCAGATTGCTAAGCAAGTACAAATTGATTTGATTTAAGGAATAGATATGCCTAATTGGTGCAGTAATACAGTTCGCCTCACTCATGAAGATCCAGCTATGATTATTCGAGCGCGCGACGCTTTGACAAATGGTAAATTCTTTAATGAGTTTGTTCCAGTACCGAAACAGTTATCTGAGACAGCGGCATCATCGCAGACAGATGAAGAGATTACAAAAGCAAACATCGAGAAATATGGTTATGCTTCTTGGTATGATTTTTGCGTAAATGAATGGGGAACGAAATGGGATACTGAAGCGCATAGCGTTGACACCTATGAGGAGTATCCTGGCACACTCGAGGCAGTATTTGATACAGCTTGGTCACCACCGATTCAGTTTTATGAAAAGCTAGAACGCATGGGTTTTCAGGTTGAGGCAAAATACTATGAGTCTGGTATGTGCTATGCTGGAATGTATGAAAATGGTTGCGACAGTTACTACGAACTTAGCGGTATGTCAGCGGAAGATGTCGAGCACACGATTCCTGAAGAGCTTGATGCAGAGTTTGGTATCAGTGATAGCATGTACGAATACGAAGCTGACAACACTGAAGAGTGAGCATTTTAACATCTTTCAAGTGTTTTGTCAATACCCCAGTACCCTGAAGGGTTACTATACTTTCGGTTGACAGGATGACCAAAATGTGCTATAATAGAGGCATAGTAAGAAGGAAATAGAATGAAAAAAGAAAACACAATTTTAGTCGAGCTAAATAATGCTCAAATTCAAATGCTTTTAAGTTGCTTATTTGAAGCTAATTATCGGGGTCTAATTCAACCCGAGGATACTAAATTATTCGCTCAAACTCAAGAAATAATCGAGCACGCTGAAAACTCTATTTGGGAATAAGGAATTATATTATGTCTATCAATTATCACACATTATCAGAATTTGATCTAATTGCTGATTATACTAAAAGATCCGGATTTGGTTCTGAGATTATTTTAGGTTTACAATCAATTGCTGAAAATTGGGAACATTTTCAGGATACAGACGAGGATTTATGTGATGCTTATGAAGAAGTCATTTACCAATTATCCGAGTTTATGAAATTACCTAAGGCGTCATCATAATGCATAATAATATAGTTGTTCCAGAATATGGAATGTTCACAGAACAAGGCGATTATGAAATATATCGAATCGTCGATTTAGCTAAACGCGCCAGATTAACCTGGCATCAAGTATCCGGATTATTACAGCAATTATCAAGTGATCCCGCATACGAAGAAGCAATGGATACTGTAGTAAGAGAACGAGTTTGGGAGGAGTTAAAGTATGAATAAGCAAGAGTTTATGGATATGTTAAACGATGATTATCCGCCGGTTAATCTAGCTGGTATTGAATACTCTTTTGGATATATTCTAAAAGAGGTCGATCCAATTAGATTCGATGTTTGGTATAATGATTATATCTCATCACTAGAAGACGCAGATAATGCTCTATACCAGGATTTAGAAAATGCTTGATAAACTAATCGAAGAATACACAGCAATACTGGATAAAGACCCACTAGATCAATCTCAATCAACTGATATTATTCTAGCAGAGTTCGCGAATAAAGTAATCAAACAGACAATATCCGACCTGGGTCAAAGTAATTATTATAAACCCGCTACACTCTCATTCAAATGATAACGCTGGCGTATATTGTTGCAATTATATTCTCATTATATGCAATACATACAAACGATGTATACTACCTGATTCTATCGTTAATCGCGTGTTCAATAGCAATAATTGCAGGAAAAGACTAAATGCCAGAATTAGCGTTTATTGCATTATTAGTACTAATCTTTCTAATAGTAACAAACGATAAGGAATAATCCATGTTTAAAAAGAAATATATTGTTGCTGGTAATTACGAAGAATATAACGAGTTTATGTATAGACATCGCGATACTCCCAATGAAGTATATGTATACGTAGATAGTTATACTCAACTAAAAGGAATGGTTAATATAGAAGGTTATTACGTAGGAACGTATTATAAGAGACACGATATAGGAGCGATTAAAGATATAATTAGAACGAGTAAGAGTAAGAATACGACAGGATATATCGCAGAACCAGTAAATACTTTAGATAATAATCACGTAATAGATAGAAGAAACTATAAGGAATTAAACGATAATGCTATGATTGATTCTATGCGAGATAGAGATTAATCGTTCTCGATAAACTCTCGAAAAGACATAAACGACTCGTTGAATTTGCGTTTATGTTTCTTAAACCCTTCAGGCGCATTATCTTTGCGATATGTTTTATTTGAAGCATTAACGACCCACGATTTACCTTTAATCGGATCATAATGACCACGGGCATTACTTATACGATTTTTAGCTTCGTCGTCATGTTTTTTCCCTGAATGATTTGATTTCTCTCCGGATAATGCTTTTGATATTTTCTTTTTAGTTTCAGGTGATTGACGCGTTCCTCGATGAGCAGAAGCAATAGCAGCCTTATGTAGACCGGACATTTTCTCTTGAATATTATCGTTATTATACATCTATTAACCTAATCTAATACATTCGGGATATAGTATTTATAGTATAATAGAATGCAAAGATACGATAGATAAACCCCCGGATAACGAACTCTATATAGAGCGATTAAATCGGGGGATAACCCGTGTAAAATCCACATCGCGATGCGTATTTATAGCGGATAAATAGGAGGATAATCGAGCCTATTTATAAATGCTATATAGCGTTGTAGATGTGTGAATACGGTCAGATAATACTTAATAATAATCGTTTTAATTAAACTAATATTAAAATCTATTATCAGCACATAATCAACATAATCATTAACGCTGATTATCGGATAATCCTTTTACTGATTATCGCATTATATCTGTTCTGAGATTGCAGATTTTTTACAAAACCTACACACTGAGACAAACCTTATTATAGCATAAAACGCACCACCTGTCAACCGAAGACCATACGACCCTTGTGGACAAAGGGTTATTGCTTGACGTATTGTCCAAAATGTGCTATAATAAGCACATAAACAAAAAAAGGAAAATAAATGAAAGTATTAAACGTTACTTATAATAGCAATAAAGATGAAACTAAAATAGTGTTTACTGAAGCATTTAATAACGCATGCGGTGCGCAAAAATTACAAATAATTGAAGATTTAATTGCTGAAATTAATAAACAACATGATGCGTTATGGCCCAGCTCCTGGAGCTTGCTTGAAACTAAATAATAAAAAGGAAAATATATAATGACACTTAATCAGGAAAATATTAAAAACGATATTATTAGCGATTTAAATCACATAATGTCGAAAATCGCTGAGGAAATGAATTCAGCGTGCGAGGATAATGCGATATATTATGACGATGCTATATACGCGATTCAGTCAGCAGTCGACTTATTGGAAACTGCTAACTGCTAATATAATATAACGGCCTATAATGGCCGTTTATTTTTGGCTATATTTACTATAGCATTAGCCACCTCCGCCGTCCACCCCCTACTGTTCGAATGCTTTTATTATAGCACATTTTGGTGCAGGTGTCAAGCAGTAACCCTTTTAGCATCCAGGGTACTTTGTATTGCTTGACCTTTTGTCCATTTTGTGCTATAATAGAGACATAGAAAGAAAAAAAGGTTGCTGAAGGAAAGAGCATTTAAGCCCGCTTGAGGAACAGCGGTAAAGCCCCAGAGCACTAGGGCACTTAGATGGGGCAACGAGTAATCAAGGTTACGCCAGAACGCGAGACAAGCGCAAGCAAAAAGTCAAGCAAGGCGTATTAAATGAGATTGTATCTCAGCCAATCAATACAGCGGAATGGCGCAGTCGGTAGCGCGCTGGGCTCATAACCCAGAGGTCGCAGGTTCAAATCCCGCTTCCGCATCCAGTTGACATATCACTAAGTACCCTACCTTTCCAAAGGGTTATTGCTTGACACATTGTCCAAAATGTGCTATAATTGAGACATAGCAAAAAGGAAAAGAAAATGACAAAGACACAAGAATTAGTTAGTAAGTTAGAAGCGTTAATGGATGAGATTGCTGCAGAAATGAACGCTGTAGTAACAGAGGATTCTCCAGAATTCGAAACAGCATTTGACGATGCTATTATGTCAGTTCAGCAAGCTATTGATTGCTTAAACGAAGTAGATTAATTAAGGAACTTATATGAGAATAGAGACAGCAATCAAGCATTTGGAATCAGATGCAGACTTCTTGGGAATGGAGTTTTTCGACTTCATTGCTTTTGTCAAAGAGAATCCAATGGCACAGACTCGTAAGACCATTGAGGCATATGCAATCTTCGCAATCGAAAGTAAAAAAGCATGGGACAAAGTATCATGAATAACGATCTAAGAGAACTAGCACCAGTACCGAAAGATGTCGCCCGTGAGATGCAAGAAGACGCAATCGCAAAGTTTCTAGCTTCCGGTGGTTACGTACAAGAACTCAAAGGCCGTAAGAATCCGAAACCGGTCTCAGCAAGGGGCAAATCGAATTCTGGCATGAAGCTTCGGGCGGATCCAACGGCTAGATTCCCCTCAAAAAGCTATTGACAAGATTTCTATTTGGTGTTATAATACTCTATGTAGCAAAACAGAAAGGTCTATATTATGCGTACATTAACAGAAGCTGAATCTACACTGATTAACACTACAGAGTACACTGTAGATTGGTCTGAGCTATCAGAGACTACATCTGAAGAACGACTCGAAGAAATGTTTGAAGCACTCATGACTGACAAATACGACGAGTGCGATGATCTTGGGGGTTTAACTGTATACTTCAAAGATGACAAACTCGTAGCATTTTACGACTATGAGCAGTTTGCTGGCACTGTTTTTTAAGTGTTGCTGGCGCTGAGAAACGAGAAAACGGCGTTATAAGTCTATGTCAGCATTAGCATTTTTACGCCGTTTTTCTAAAAGCATGCTAAAAGGAGCAGTTCGTGTACCTATATACCCTACTGCTACGTATGGTCTTTGCTTGACAGGTTGTCCATTTCGTGCTATAATTGAGGCATGAACAAAGGAACACAGATGATAAAAGAGCTAGCGATAGAAGTATCCCAAGCAGCGCTGTTTGTAGCAGTTGCATTCGGTCCGTTTTTCTACTACATTTTGACAGAGGTTTGATCATGAACAGCAGAGAACAAGCAATGTACGGTATGTCTACAGAAGACATCAAAGAGCAATACATGGACAGCATTACAGCAAAGTGCAGCGGTCTAGAGATGGTCGTAGCAGGTATCTTATCAGATGCACAGGAACTGTTAGCATACACCAACACAGCATCGTATCAGTCCTCAGAAGAGGTCGTGCGTAAACAGCTAAATGTCGCGAAGTTTATTCTATTTGAAATGATGGATCAAAAGGAGAGAGTATGAGTAATATGAAGAATCTATACGCAGAACTCGTAGAGTGCGTAGCAATGGGTCTCAGCAACGAAACGATCGCTAAGATCACGGGTCTCCCCAAAGAGGCCGTAGCGGTTCTGGCACACGACATCGAGACAGAACAGATGCGGAATGACCTGATCGAAGGCTACGGCGAGTACTACGGCGCCTGATAGCAAGGGGTACCCTAAATTATGAGACAGACAGGGTGCTTGCTAGATCAGGGGTATATGTGCCTCGCGCTTTAACATCGTGTTCAACCAGTCTCAAATTCTTTCCCAAAAAAATTTCCCCCAGAAAAATTTGCACCAGAAAAAGTCCTTCTAAAAAGTTACTATGTCAATATCCACTCCTCTAGAACC
>Ga0315903_10005761_pt1 | contig 16084 bp, 32 predicted proteins | sample LakEriMetagenome_7_FD_203524 | JGI IMG/M metagenome (GOLD analysis project Ga0315903, IMG submission 203524) | Freshwater fungal communities from buoy surface, Lake Erie, Ohio, United States - Buoy 2 MA119 | ecosystem: Environmental > Aquatic > Freshwater > Lake | place: USA: Lake Erie, Ohio...
AGACTCAGGTTCGGGTTGCCCCTCCTCTGGTTGCGCCTCTGCACTAGTGTCAACACCCTCTTGGCTGTCTAGCATAGTAGCAAAGCTTTGCGCTGCTTGATTTACTGTAATCGAACCGATTGCATTTGCGTTATCGGACATATTTACCTCTTAGTTTAACAATCATTTGTTTGGGGGTCTACCCCGTCTACGTACAAGGGCAACTTCTGCCATCTTGCCTGTATCCATAACAGAGCGTAGTTTTGCTCTCAGAATATCAACTGTTGTCAGAAGCAAGTAAGCTTGCTCTCTAACTGGATTCTCCATTAACTTGGAGTTTCTAATCTCACGATAACAGTCATCTTCTATTCGTTTAAGCATTTCATTAAGGAGTTCATCCTCAAGAAGTAACTTAGCCCTGTCTCCTCTTGCGAGGTTAATTTCTAGATCGTCCATTTACATCATCGGTTGGGGCTGTTGAGGGACTTGCGTCTGGCTCATTGCAGCTTGTTGTCTGATTAATTCTCGGTCTGTATTCATTGCGGCATTAATCTCCGCACTTTGAATTTGTACACCATATTTCAATTCTAGCTCATATCTACGCAAAATACCATCTTGTTCAACACGATCTCTTTCACGATCATCAGACATAATCATTTTTTGGCGCTCTAAATCCAATTCAGCGGCTTTCTTTTGAATATCAGCTTGAATAGATTGAACCTGTACTTGAGCCAACATCTCCTCTGGAGTGGGCTTTGGAGGAGGTGGTTCTGGCAATTGGAAATCAACAGGTAATTGGTTAAAGTAATTCTGTGAATCCTTAATACCTGCCAACTGCAACATTTTAGTTAATGTGTTTGTATACTGTGGTAAAGAAACAACAGGATTATTAACACCAGTTTCTTTAATCAACATTTCCTGACGCATTGCAACCTGATTCAGAATATTAATTCGGTCTTCAATAGTGCCATCACCAACGCCTACATTAACGATTACATCCATATTGGCATCCCAAGAACGGGGGTCAATAGGCACGAATGTATTACGCAAACGAATCATGCGTTCTTTATCTTGATTCTCAATAACGAGTTTCAAGATGCCAGTAAATAGTTTACGCAAACCAGTTTCAGCAAAGATACGGGCAATCATCTCGATATGCTGATGTGCGGCATTAACAGTCGCAGATACTGCGGCTTTGGTAGTGCTTTGCAATGCGTCTGCATCCAAGCCAGAGGCCGCCTTAGAAATACCTGTACGGGTCTGTTTAATGTCATCCAAGTAGTCAAGCATTGGGAATGCGGCTTGACCAACAAAAGGAGTGGTAAACGGCTGAACCATACCTGGCGCTCTCATGCGAATAACAGCACCAACTTCTGTATTCAACACGTCTTCCATGTTGGCCTGACCCTCAACAATCGCTGTACGAGGGTGGATAGACTGAGCCAAAGAGTCCAAAATGCCACGTTGGACATTAGACTTGATACGCTGAATATCCATGACCACATCAGCAGGACACATACCAAAGAAGGTATGGGGTTCTGGATCTGGGCAGAAGTCAGCAAACTGGCGGTCATCAACAATCTCATTGCGGATAACTTTGTTGCCAGTACCAACTGTGCAAATCCTACGCATCTCAGCAATGCCATCACCATCAAAGTCTACCTTTAAGTAGCCTTCAATATAGAGAACACTCTTGCTTGATGGATCACCATTGTTTGCAGTACTGATAACGGCAAATGGATTACGGGCTTGGTATTCTTGGTTGTTGTCAAAGTCATTACCATTACCTGCAACCTCAACCATTTCATCGTAGTCATAACCCATTGCGACTAGATCGGAAACAGTCTTCATAGTCCTGTGGCCTACAAAAGTAGCCTCATCAATAGACTTTGCTCTGCGGTCAATCAGAAACTCTTCAGGTGGTAATGCCTCAATCTTTACCTTGCCTGACTTAATTCTGCGCTTGATCTCCACATCGTACATCATGGGAGGTGGAGTCATAATGCCTTGGGCATCATTCATTGGTTGAGTGCCAGGAACAGGATACTCACGCACCGCAGAAATTTCAATGTCTGGGTCTTGAGTCAGGAACATCATTGTCTGCTCATCAAGCATAGAGAATGACTCGGCCTTAACTTCTACAGACTCATCCCACCAGTACTTCACGATACCGCACTTGCGTACCAAAGCATCTTTAAATGCCGAGTGCAAAATCTTAAAGCCTGGGTTATCACGCTTAAAAATAAAGTCAACATAGTCTGTTGCTTGTTCGGCAGACTGTACATCCTCTGGTCCTTGTGGGGCAAACTCAACCACACGCTCTGGGCCAAAAAAGATACGCATCAGGCTTGGGAGAATGCCTTGTACAGTATCACGTACATCCATTGATACTACTTGTGAACGGCCTTCTTCTTCATCACCAAAGGCTTGTCCATAATAGTATTCAGTAGCTAATGCACGATTGCCACCAATGTCATCATCAATAAATGAGATTGCGTCATAAATTTCAGCAGAGATAACGCCTTGAAGTTGTTCTTCAGACATTACCTCATCTTCTTGCATCTCACCTTGCAAGGTTTCAGCCATCAACATTGGGTTTTCTTGTTTCATTTTTAATCCTTAACGTCCAGCAATGTATGGAAGAATACCTTGTGAAGCACCGCCATAACCTTGGAGTAGTGACGGAATGCCACCAACATAATTACTACCCATACCGCCACCACCCATACTAAATTGTTGGGGAGCCATCATTTGCTCCTCTTGTTGAGTTTTGGGGTTAAAGGCATACTTGTATGCACCTGACAACATATCACCAGCAGTAGCGTTTGGATTGGTGAAAGTCTTATAAGCGTCCATAGTTGGAGAAATTGCTTGATTACCAAGACCGCCAATAGTGCTACCCAAGCTTTCAGCAGTAGTTGGGGCAGCCATACCGCCACTAGCAACTGCTTCAGACATACCACCACCAGCTTCAGCAGCGGCAGGTAAAAAAGATTCCATCAATGCGGCTAAAAAGGCTTCCATTTAGTCTTCCTCATCTTCCATGTCGTATTCGGTCTTAGCCATCATCAACATATTCTGCTGATTCTTGGTCATCTTCTTGGTGATAGGGCCACCAGATAGCCATGCTGAACAGGTACGCTCACCTGCGCATTTAAAGTCAAACAGCTCACAGTAGCCAAGATTAGCCGCACCTTGGACATCTTTGGCATAGCCATCAGTCTCTTCATCAATACCTTTGAGAATGCAATCTAGCATCTCAGGGGTTTGGATAAAGGCAGCGCAGTTACCGCAACGCATTTCTTGGACTTCATCAATAGATACTGACCACATATCAGCTAGGTTCTGCCAGTACTCTTCGTTATCTTCTTCTGGGTTGGCAGGACCATAGTCAACATTCTTGATCGCCCAATTACGGGCTTTCAAGTTTTCCTTGATGTCATAAGTAGCGATAGGGCAGTTCATGTTTACCACTTTACTTTGTTTGCCCAGAATGCTGCACTCATCTTGCCTTTGGCAATATTCTGAGCGTGACGGGCTTTAAATGCTTCGTTTCTTTTAGATCCATCAGGACTACCAGAAACACCTTGTTGACCAAAACGAATTAACTTTACATCGTCACCAGATTTAGCCAATACTGCGTGACTTTTCTTTGGGTGGTTAGGAGTTTTCTTTGGCTTGTTGTAGCCAGAGAACTCTTCTGAACCACGCTTAATCATTTCTTTTTAGCAGTCTTAGCCGCTTGCTTAAAGTCTTTAGCAGTAGGAGCGCCTTTTGTGCCAGGCTTTCGCATCTTTTCTTTAGAGCCAGCTTTAATTCGTTCTTGTTTGGCATTGATATTGGCATAGAGTCCAGCCTTCATTTCTTGCTCCGATTAGTAGCGGTGCGACTTCCACGTTTGGGCATAGCACGAGCCTCGCTCATAGCAATGGCAACAGCTTGGTCACGGGATTTAACCTTCTGACCAGAAGAAGACTTTAGCTTCCCACGCTTGTATTCACCCATTACTTTGCCAATCTTGTTGGCGGCTTCATCCATTTTCATAGGAATCTCCTAACATAGGTTACGTGATATTACCATATTTAAAAAAAAGAGCCACTTTTTTAGGGTGGCTTAAATGGCAACGGCAATCAGACCAATCCTCGGATCAACCTTTTAATCGGTTTTCCCCAAGACAGGTTAGACCCCCAAGATATGGTGGCGGCATCTGAGGCAAATGTCAAGACAAAAGCATCAGCCATGTCGGGAGATTTCAATCCCCTACGTCTAATATCATCTTTGGACTCAATCTTTATCTTCCCGTTAGAGGTAAAGGTGTACCTAACTGTCGCCAGTTCAGCAATGAAATCCTCATTATTGGGTATCTTGCAGTCCCGCTTCTCAAGCCAAGCCTTGGTTTTGTGCCAAAGTTCTGCTCTTAGGTTGAGATACGTGCCACCCATAGCAGGGCTTTCTGACACATTAATCCCACGGCATGGCAGTTTTAGTTCTCTGAGTCGGTCAACAACACCTGCACCGAGGCCAATAGAGTCAACCAGAATCTCTGTAGGGCGGCTCTTGTGGTCACAAGCTTCGTATTGGGCCACTACTGCACCAGTTAACTGCATCAGATCCAAGTTCCTCCACCTCTCAAGAGTGTGTACAACATTAGACTGACGTTTACATAGAACTGAAGAATCGGAGCCAAAACGTGCCACATCGAGTCCCCAAATAATCGGAGCATCTTCATAAGCTCTTGTATCCCTGTGTTTAGCAGACTCAAGCAACTCCATAGGAATAATCGTGTCATCATCGCTCCTTGGAAACTCACCCAGAACCCTGATCCGATAGGCATTACTTTCCTCGCCATAGCGGGATTTCATGTCTTCTACGTACTCTTTACTCACCCGAGTAGAGTCTATACAAGATACTCTCTTTGTCCACCACTCATCTTTAAGTCTATTATGTGTGTCAAAGAAGAAGCCAGAAGACCTAACTGGATTGCCCAACAGAATGGTCAAAGCATTGTGACCAGACATAGAACCTGCGGCAGCCTCAAATACTGCCTCTGGAACACCAGAAGCCTCATCCGCAACCAACATGACGTTCTCAGAGTGGACACCTTGTAGGGCTTCAGGTTGTTCAGCACGAGAAGTCCTTGCAGAGATAAAAGCCTCGGTAGCGGAAGCCTTTAGCTCTATCCTCTCTTGTTTGACATCAAGTAAGTCTTGGATCGGTTGGGGTAGTTCTTTAACCCACCTTTTTAGCTCGGCAAACAAAGCATCATAAAGTTGGGCAGAAGTAGGGGCAGTAACCACCACCTTCACAGGATACCTGGTCAACAAGAACCATAGCATTGCCCAAGAAGCAGTAGTTGACTTACCAACCCCGTGACCAGACCTGATTGAGATCTTTCGCTCACCAGTAGCTACAGCATTAAGAAAGTCCTTCTGCCAATCATCAGGCTCTACTCCCAGAACCTCTTTGACAAACAGAACAGGGTCATTCCTGTATAGGGTAATGAACTGAATAAACGGGTTATTAGCCATTGTTTTCCAATGTCTCTACGACAACTTCAGCCTTACCCATGTGCTTTAAAGCTTGTAGGTGTAGATCACCCAAAGAGATATTGACTTGGGTTTTAGCAGTATCACCATAGTTCTCAGGATCAAGCTTGGAGGCCATCCACTTACGGGTATCGACTTGGAGTCTGGCTTTATTAACACCACTATTGCTTGTCTCATCTGCTTGGTCAGCAATGTCCAAAGCCTCTTCTGCCAGTTTCTCAGCCTTTAGCTTACGTGCAGCAAGCACCGCATCTCTTCGCTCATCAGTATGGTTTATCCAGAAAGAAAGCATTGGCCTAGAACACTCTATGAACTCTGCCAAGCGTCCAATGGTCATTCCTTGGCTAATGTGAGCTGTCACAAACTCTATCCCCCCAAGCTCTTCAATCTTCCTCTCCAACGCTCTACGCATAGGGAATCCTGCCATTCTTCTCTCCTTGATTTAATGTCTACAAATTCTAAACTATAAAAAATTTTTTGGAGGGTTCTTTTGTTCCTGATAGGGGGTGGGTGGGGGTCTATGGATTAAAGGGTATGTTGATGTGTGTTTATGTCCCCTGCTACAGCGCCCCCTCCATTTATCGATAGGGGGGGGTAAACCCTTACTGGTAAACCCTACCCTTACGTACTAACCCTTAAGGGTAAACCCCTAGGTAGAAATCCTCATAGGGTAAACCCTAAGTCTAAATGCGAATGATTCTTATTTGCGTTTGTCTCATAGGTGTGTAGAGATTGAATGTGTCAATGTGTAAAAGGTTTCTATGTAGCGTTTTCTTTTATAGGTCTATCAATCCCTGATCTATCCTTTCCCCTTATGTAGTCTTATCTATCCCTTGTCTTATCCCTTACTTGAATGGGAGTCTATGTAATGGGTTATCCCTTTCTTTTCTTTTCTAATTGTGGCCACAAAATCAAACTGTAAACCTATGTTCTAAGGGTTTCTACTAATAGGGTTTTGGAGGGGTCAATAGAATCAACAACTTGCGAGAGTTGGCACGATTCTTTTATGCTATATATGTGAGAGGGTAGATTTTTACTCTCTCTCTTATCAACTCTCAATAGGTGTTACATGACTCTACAAATTGAAATCAAACGGGTTTATGGCAATGTTGTTGCCTATCCTATCTGTAACCAGGCGAAGCTTTTTGCTTCCATTGCTGGTACATCTACCCTCACCTCCGCTGCTCTTAAGAAAATTCAAGCTTTGGGCTATTCCTTTGAGTGCAAAACCTATGACATTCAAGAGGTGATGCAATGAGAAATTATCCAAACATTGAACGATCGGCTTTTCGTAAAGGTGAATACGTTGGCTATTGTGAGGGCAAAGTTTATCGCATAAGCAAAACTAATAGCAGCTTTGGCACATGGTTTGCCCATGATCGGGATAACTATAACGATCAAGTTTTTGCCTTTGGCCTTGAATCTATGTCTATTAAATTGCAAGCAAAAGAGGTGACGACATGAAAAGCACAAGATCCGAATATCTTAATTTTTTTGGTAATTGGCTGCATTATCAGTTTCCACGCAATGCGGACATTGTTCGCAATGTTTTAATCATGCGAGAGGTTCAAAGCATCATTGATAGCGATAGCGAAGCCGCCTATTGGGGTGATCGTGATTGTTGGACAATGCACGACATGGCAAACAAGAAAATTCAATCTAGGGCCATTGAGGGCATCACAGCATGAAAAACACTTTTTTAGACTATCTGGCAGCCATTGCCATTGGCCTTGTGCTTTGCATAGGGTTGCTGCATTATTTTGATGTCCTGGTTAAGTAAACACATTTTTTTAATAGGTGAAATATGACAATAGAAACTGAAACACGCTTGCAAGATCAAGTAGAGCACATAGCCCACACAATAACTGACGGCTTTGGTGATGAGGTTAACTTAGACGATGAGCCGATTAGCGCATTTGACTATTTAACTGACGCTTTGGACATTGAATATATTGTCAATGGGAAGCGTGAATACTTAGGCGCTAGAGTTTTAGTGGCTTTTGGTGGCCCAAATATATGGGTTAACACACGCACCAAAAAAGTTGAGGGATATTGGTGGGGTGAATATGCCAAAGCCTCATTTGATGACGGCATTGGCCTTGATGACGCTCTTGAAACTCTTTGGAATTGCTAAAATGACTACTAGAAAACCCAAAACACCTAAAGTACACCCAAAAATTCTCAATGAGTTTATGGTTTATGAGGGCATCAATGACATAAATAGCGTTTTTGGCGCTTTAACTGTACTTGACGCATATATTCAAGGTGATAAGTTTCAAAAATACGCTGCAAGCATGGCAATAGATAGCATTAGATCTACTTTATGCGCTGGCACGGGAATAATTGAGGAATGGCTGCAAATTGAGGAGGAGGTTAAACCATGAAAATTGGCAATGTTGTTGCTTATGATTGTGATCCAGCAAGAATCGGAGAGGTTATCAAAATTTCAGTTTGCGCCATAAACTGTAAAACCTTTTTGACAATTAAACCTTTTGACAATACTGATTGGGTTTATAAATACAAATGTGAGGTTTGGCTGCTGGCCGATAACCTATAAAACATTTCCATAAATTCCCGCCTTAAAAAGCGGGTTTTTTTGAAAGTGTTTGCGAAGTGAGTGCTCACATCATAGAGATTCTTTTAAAGCGCCTAGAATCGGTTTTCATGGTTTCAAGCATAGTAGCCATGCACTAAGCAAAAAAACGGCTCAAAACGGGTTTTAATCGCTTTCTAAGTGCATTGTTGCAAAGTGTTTCCCGTGATAGTTTGACAGCAAGTGAAGTGAGTGCTAACTTACATAATTTTGCGAAGTGAGTGCTAACCAACTAAAGAATAAGGGTTTACCCTAATAAACGGGTTTTTATAAAAAAGTGGCATTTACTTTTTAGAAAGTAAAGTTAACCAATTTTTCAAAGTTCAAAGTTTTTGAAAGTTTCAAGTTTTCAAAAAACATTATTATTTTCTGACGCAGTTTCAAATAATCTTTTAATCGTATTATTAAGTGCATCAATCTCATCCATCTTTTTAATATGCCACATTCTCTTTTGACCATGCCAACCTAATATCGAATTAGTATGGCAGTCTTGACATAATGCTATACAGGTATATTGAAGACCTTGTTTGTAATGGTGGGCTTCTGATGGTCCTGATTTATCACATACTGAACAGGGAAGCATCTTCACCCTTGCTAGGTGCAGTCTTTCCTTTGCGTTCAGCTTGTTGTTCATTGGGTTGCCCTGACCTCTAGTCTGGCTGAGTACTGGTTAGTTCTCCAGACCTCGATCCTTGCTTGGGCAGCGGTCATTAGCCACCGATACTTCTCTTCCTTTTCTACGGCAGCTCTTATTCCTTCTAACACTTCTATGTATTCCTCATGGGCATAGGCAAAGGTTTCTTGTTTACCCAGAACTTCAGTCCCTGCCTGGCTCATCAGGTGAGCCTTCTTTGACTTGCGGAACTCCTCCAAGTACAGGCGTTCTGCTTTCGCTTGGGCGTACAAGGGTGCGGTGTCGATCAAATACTGAATTGCTTTGTCGGGGCTTATCTGGCTCTCCATGAATCAATCTCCAATGTTTCTCAGCTAAACGTCTTATTCCCTCGGACAAGGAACCATTCCCTGCCAAGGTCAATGCTTGCTCATGGATAGGCGCTACCCTTGCTCGGATAGTCCTACCTTGTTCGCTGATCTTCTTCCTACCAGCACCTTTTCTTGAGCCGCCACGTTGTTTCATGGCTTGAATTATATGCTACAAAATCAATTCTTTATGGCTTTTAGCACAAACCTGATGTCATCATCCTCTTCTTGAAAGACAGTTTTAAAGTCTGCTTTGTAGATATTCCTGAAGTCGGACATTGGTGTTCTGCCCACCTGACGTTTGTACTCATCTTGGGATAGGAAGACCAATTGTTCAAGCTGCATGATTCTTGTATGGCTTGGATCACCATAGGCCCAGACTGAAGTTCTTGATGGACAAGTCGCAAGGAAATGACCATTTGGCTTGAGTAGTCGCCAGAATTCTGAGAACTGAGCAAAGAATAGTTTGTAGTCGCCCTGTTGTCCAAGATGTTCTAGCACCTGATAAGCATGGATTTCATCAAACTCATTGTCTTTAAAAGGTAGTGGCAGACTCATCAAGTCCCAATAAACGTCTGGATTGTGGTCAGCGTTGTAATCAAGAGTGGTTAAGTTATCAAAAACTTGTGTTCCATCAACGGCCATCTTCTTTATGTGGTTTGACCCACAACCGATTAAAAGTTCTTTTTTCATGGCTCACCCTTTAATTTAAAACCATGCTCTGCTAGTTTCTCGATTATTTCATTAACACTTTTTCTGCCCATATTGGGAGTTTTTAATAATCTGTCTTTTGTGCAGTTTAATAATTGAGATAATGTATAAACTTCATCTGCTTTTAAACAACGCTCAGAACGAACGGTTAAATGAAGTTTTTCAATTCCATCAAAAATCAGTGCCTCGGTCAAAGCCCATTTGTGAACTATTGCATCCCTACGCTCAAGCACACACTCCGCTATGTTGTAAGCATCACGGGCTAAGTTATGGGGCAGGTTCTTTAAAACTTCAATTGCGATCTGATCTAGTAGTTCTTCTCTAGTCATTTAATATCTCTTTCGTAATGTCGATATATAGGGGCTACTTCATCTCTGCCACATCTCCTACTATGCTCGTTAGCCTCTTGCAGTATTGGGAAAGCCCATTTGCAGTTAGTACACACCCAATATGGTGGGTTGCCTGGTGCGTCTTTCTTTTGTTCGATCACGGCTGATAATCTTCTGTTTGTTTGTAGTTCAGTTTGTGGTGCTGAAAGCGCATGGCAGCTTCCATCTCTAATTCTTTGAATTGCTCATCAGAGAGAAGACCAATGACATTTCTGCCCTCAAACCAGATCTCTTCAATGTTTTCGTTGTAGCTTGAGTCAGCGTCATATTCGTACTTGTAGACTACTGTGACTACCTCGCTACCTGCACCGATTGTTGTGTCAAATTCGTATGTTGATTCCATGATTCACTCCTGTTAAAAATTAAATCTTACCCAATTGTTTACGTAATACCATAGGGATTTACCCTAAGTCTTCTTTAACCATAATCTCTATTGCGGGTGTTTCTGCATAGACCTTGGTCACATGAAGATTTATTACTTGTTTGTCATCTTGGTAGACAATCCCGTTCATTCCATCTAGGAAACACTTGGCAATGTTGTCAATGTCAGGCTTCTTTGTTGGCTTGAGTATTCCTTCCAAGGCATCTTTTCTCTTCTGCTTTGAGAAGGATGTTGGTATTCCAACTCTGATATAAATTGCAACTGTTACAGGGGTATCTAGTGGCTCTGAACTACCCATTGCAGCTCTAGCCATCATCCTAATTTCATCTTCGTATGTCTTTGTCTTCTGTGGGGTGTATGTAGACACAAAGTTTCCACGTTTAGCGAACCTGGGCCGTCCCTTGCCAACTGGTTCCCCATAAACCATAAACATTGTCATAAAGGTCATTTCAGGAGTCCCCATGCAGTTGCGGCACAGAGAGGGACTTGTCCATTGCCAATGGCTTTAAGTCTGTCCACCCTAGCGTCCACCCCATGAGCCACTCTACCCAAGTCGGGTTCAACTGACCACCAGGTGTTGTCGGAGCCGTAAATGTTTTGGTCTTCGTTGCGCCCCTTTCTACTGCGTAATCCAACCTGTCTCTCAGTTGTCCCGTCTGCCCTGCTCCCTTGTAGTCTGTTGCACATGGAGTCGGGAACTTCTCCCTCTCCAGTTGCGCTACCGCACTCACCAGAGATACTTGATGAATCTTTTTTGCCATCAACTCCGCACTCATTGGACCCCTCTTCCCATCCCAAGCATTCGGAGTCGGAAACATTCTCCTGCCCACTATTGTTTCCAAGTTGGGATTCCTCTTTTCGTCCCATGCTGACTCTGGAGTTATCGTTGATGCCATTGCTGAACAACTGCGAGGAGTCGGAAACATCTCCTTCGGTGGCGGGTAGACCACTTGCTCCCTCAAAGTGGAGTGAGTTGTCCTGCCCTTCCTGTTGTTCTGATACTGTCTCTCCAAGGCTTCTGGATTTCTTGCGGGTAGTCCATCCATTACTGTTGGAGTGAGCCACAATCCAGATTCTGTCCCTTTGGTGGTTTGCACCAACGTCTTTTGCTCCCACAATTCCCCATTTCGCATCAAACCCCATTGAGGATAAGTCTCCGAGAACGGCTCCAAGTCCCCTAGAAACGAGCATTGGTGAGTTCTCCACAAAGACGTACTCTGGTCCCACTTCGCAAATGATCCTCGCCATTTGCTTCCACATTCCTGATCGCTCTCCATCAAGTCCATCTCCTTTTCCTGCAATGGAAATGTCTTGACAAGGAAATCCTCCCGAAATGACTTGAGCAACTCCTCTCCAAGGTCTTCCGTCAAAGGTTTGAACGTCATCCCAAATCGGGAAACTCGGGAGAAGGCCGTCATTTTGTCTGGCGGCAAGTACGCAAGCTGCGTATGGCTCCCATTCAACGGCACAGACTGTTCTCCATCCGAGAAGTTGTCCCCCAAGTATTCCTCCACCAGCACCTGCGAATAAAGCCAACTCATTCAATTTGTCCTTCTTTCATTCTTGACATATAGGTCCTGACTCGATCTCTTGCGCCTGATCCATAGACCTTTTCGCAACGCTCAAGTCTGGCACGAACAAAATCGTTATCTCTGTTTGATTGCCAAGTTCGGTAAATCTCCCTTGCTTCGGCTTTCTCCAGAACGACTCTGTCTCCTTCATTAGATATATTTTTTCTACTGTATGCCATAGGTATATACCCTACTCATCTAAGTCACCAGTAAGTTCTAGTGCTTTGTTTATCAGATGTATCGGAAATGGTACGCCTTCACGTACCTTGTCCAACAGTCTCATGGCATCGTAGTAGCTCATTCTTCATCAATCCCCGTCCAAACTTGATCTTGTTGTTCTATCAACTCAGGAAGCATTTTCTGCAAAATTTTGCTTTGCTCTGGGTTTAAAATTATTTTTATTTCATAATTTTTAAAAACTAAATAACCAAAAGTTGACACATAAAACTCAACTGGTTGAGATTTAAGAAATTTCATACATTACCTTTCACTTGTTTAGCAAACTGACGAACAAAATCAGGCATTGGCGCTGCATTCTTTGCATCAGCCATAATCTTTAAAAGTTGAGGATCAGGCTCATTTGATGGTGGAACTGTGATCCTGCCAATGTCGGCAGGGTTTGCTTTTGTCGCAACCCAATCTGCTTTGAATGCTTGCCAACCACGAACAACACATTCTTCCAAAGCTTTCTCTAAAGTCCAACCTGCTTTGTTTGCTTCGATGGTTATGGCATCAATGGCTCTTTGGGTTATCGGGGCTTTCTTGGCTTTCCTCAAAGATTTGAATTCCTGCCAAACAGAATCAGAAACGCCTTCAGGCGGTGCAACGCTAGTTGCTTTCTTCTCTGTCTTTGTCTCTGTCTCTCCCTCTGTCTCTGGGATAGCAACTTGCTTGCACTCTGCTATCACTCCGCTAACAACATTAAAAAAGTCGTTATTAATCAATGGCTTAACACCATCTTGATATTCTTTTGGAGTGATGTGTAGACGAAAAACTAGCTCATCTAGTGAGCCATCAAAAACACCATCTTTTGACTCGCTTGCAAGCAACCAAAGCATGGGTGCTATCGCTTTGCTTGCAATAGGCAAGCGCATATAAACCCTGTCGTTTAACAGGTCACGATGAAGTTTTATCCAAGGTGGGCATCTGTCTTTGTAATGTTGAAAGACGGCCCAGTTTTTTGGCTGTAAAAGCATAAAGTTTTCCTCGCTCTGTCCACCCTCTAACAAAAAGAAACAATGGAAGGAGGGGAGGCTCTCTTTTCGGAACGGGGATCAATCCATTCCTATCCATGCTTCAAAACATTGTATCAAATAAACTGATTGTTGGTAATTTCTTTAGTGAAATTAGGATTGCCCTTGTAGAAGTTTCTAGCTTGGGCGTTCATTACAGCATATTCAGACTTGGTAAAAATACCCTTGGCATTGCGTATATCAAAGGGATTTAGTTTATCCCAAGGCTTATCAGGTATGGCATTCTTGGCCTCGATCATACGATCTTCTAGGGTGTACTTGGTTATCCAAGAACGTCCACTTTTGATCTTTTCGGTTGTAAGTTCCTTCTTGCGAAACATCTTCTTACAAGCAGCGACAATTGAAGTTCTTGGGATGCCTGTTAGGTTCTCCATCTCATAGGATGTAAGTGGTCCATTCTGTAGGCATCTGATAACGGCTTCTTGGGTCATTTGTAAAGGTTCTCCAGGTTAATTGTTCGGTTTAGATGGAGTTCTAGCGTTCTGGCAAGCAAAGCTGTTACAGCCGCATCAAAGTCCTCTGGTTCGGTTGTATAAGCACCTGCCATTGTTTGAGAGTACCCAAGCAAGGCTTCAGCGCATCTTTTTTCAAGTATTTCAGTTTTCATGCTCAGAATAATACTGTTGTTTTTATGCTTGTCTATTAGGGTTTATCCTAGTATAAAAAGATAAAAAGGTGTGGCACATTATGGGTGTGGGCAAACAGTAACCCACGTTTAACAGGAGTAAATATGCCGATTCTTAATGGAAAAAAGGTTGTAGACCTAGAAGTGGGTGGAGTAGATAGTAGTGATTATCCAGACTTCTCTGATGCCTACTTTTCAAATGGATGCTATGAAGATGGAACACCATTGACAGACGATGAGTTAGATAAACTCACCGATCTAGCGGGTGATGTTCTATGGGAAATGGCTTTTGATAGTTTGATATGAAAACACTATTTCAGTTTTTTGTGGAAGAGTTTTCAGACATTCAATACTGCCCTTACTGCTTGGCAATCAAGGGAGATAAAATAGTTTGCTGCCAAGAAGCAGACTTTATCGAGTTCAAGGATTTGTATCCTGAACAACAAAAAGAGATTATTCAACAAGAGTTAGATGAAAATCAAAGGAGTTAATATGTCAATAGAAGCGTTACTGAAAAGAGATGTCAATTCTCATACAGAGAAGAAAAACAACCTGACCTACCTGTCATGGGCTTGGGCATGGGCTGAAGCCCTTAAAGCCGATCCACAAGCCAGTTTTAGTGTGCAGATGTTTGGCGACAAATGCTACATGGAAATCAATGGTACGGCAATGGTCTGGGTGACAGTCACAATGTTTGGCAAACCAATGGTCTGTCAGCTTCCTGTGATGGATAACTTTAATAGACCAATCCCAATTGAAGGGGTAACAACAACCAATAAGTATGGGAAAGAAATAACCACCAAGCTAGATAGCTTTAATGTCAATACAGCAATTATGCGGTGCATGACCAAAGCACTTAGTTTGCATGGTCTTGGCCTGTATATTTATGCGGGCGAGGACCTTCCAGAAGAAGGTGACAAGCCAGAAAAAGTAATAATTACGCCTACTCAGGGCGCACAAGATAATATTCCTCTAGAGGAATTACAGTACTTGCAAGAGATGGCAGTTGAATTGATTGCTACCTGTGAGCAAGGTGACCCCAAGGCAGCTTGGGATAAGTTGGAATCAGAGAACCTAGATAGCGAACAGAAAATTGCTCTCTGGACCCTGCTTCCCAGTAAGGTGCGTTCAGCATTAAAGAAAGCAAAGGAAATCTAATGGAAAAGCGTGACAACTCAGGTGTTTTGTTCAAAAACGATAAAAAAGAGTCAGAAAAGCACCCTGATTACAAGGGAAACATCACAGTAAATGGTCAGGATTTCTGGCTATCTGCATGGATTAAAGAAGGTAAAGGCGGCAAGTTCATGGGACTAGCCCTCTCACCCAAAGAGCAACAAGCCCCCCAAAAAGCAAGTCCTAAGAGTTCTGGATTTGATGACATGGATATGCCTTTTTAAGTTAATATAACCACGGGGCGAAAGCTGTGCAAAGGATTTTCCTAGCTTGCGGACGAGCAGTTAGTAGCCCCACCCAATAGGAGTCAATTATGAGTTTACTAACAAGTGTTTATTTCAAAGATACGTTTAACAGACTCTTTGGTTCAGAGCCAAAGATGATGGTCAGGACCACAGATCCAGACACAAGCATGGATGCTGCTGAGAAGGTTGATTCAACAACTCTTGAGCGACAGGTCTATGAAGTTATTGCCAAGCATCCTGACGGGTGTATTGCAGAGGAAGTTATGTCTCACTTCCCCAATCATGGAGTACAAACAATTAGTCCACGATTTGCACCGCTACTTCGCAAGGGTCTTATAGAAGACACAGGTGAAAGACGCAAGGCTACTACAGGCCATTCTCAACGAGTTTTGAAAGCAATTAAATGATAGAAAAACCACCATATTCAAAGATTAGCTATCCCTCTATGCCAAACAAGGATTTCAAATGGGAATCAGGTTCGGATGTGCAAGCCCTTTGGAGAAAGCATGGATGGACTCCACCCTCAGAGAAGATGTTGCCACCACCACCAGAGAAGTATCAAGAGCCTTTAAGGAGAGTTAGATGAGCTACGCTGCAATTGAAATGAAGATAATCCAATGGGCAGAAGCCCGTAAG
>Ga0315903_10005765_pt1 | contig 16078 bp, 26 predicted proteins | sample LakEriMetagenome_7_FD_203524 | JGI IMG/M metagenome (GOLD analysis project Ga0315903, IMG submission 203524) | Freshwater fungal communities from buoy surface, Lake Erie, Ohio, United States - Buoy 2 MA119 | ecosystem: Environmental > Aquatic > Freshwater > Lake | place: USA: Lake Erie, Ohio...
TCGACCAATGTCTCCCCGATGCAGTCCGAGCCGATGCTGGATAGTCCATTTAAGACCCGACCCAATCCGAGTCAATGACAAACTCACCCAAACGATCCAAGAAGCTCCGAGGGGCAACCAAACCGAGGCTTCACAGTCCACTTCTAAAGGGTGAAAACAAGCTCCAAGATGTAAAAGACCTCTGTGAGATTGTGAAGATCCCTTTATTGCCGTGGCAAGAGTTCGTGCTTAAAGACATGCTCACTGTGGACAAGAAAGGTTCATGGATACGCAAGACAAACCTCATTCTCGTAGCTCGTCAGAATGGAAAGACGCACTTAGCGCGTATGCTGATCCTTGCTCACTTAATAAAGTGGGAAACTAATGTCCTGATCATGTCCTCTAATAGAAGCATGGCATTAGACACCTTCAGACAAATCACTAGCCTATTGGAGAACAATGACCACCTCAAAGGGTTCGTTAAACAGATCAGACACGCCAACGGCACAGAGTCAATTGAGATGCTATCTGGAGCAAGGCTCGATGTTGTTGCGGCAACTAGAGACGGCAGCCGCGGTCGTTCAGTCAATGGACTCCTCTACATCGATGAAATCCGAGAAATCACAGAAGAAGGATTTAGAGCTGCTACTCCTACAACTAGAGCTCACCCAAACTCTCAGACGCTTCTTACCAGTAATGCAGGAGACGCTTTCAGCGTGGTACTCAACGATCTCAGAGAACGCGCCATAGATTACCCGCCTAAATCATTTGGCTTTTATGAGTATTCTGCGCCACAGTATTGTAAGATAACCGATCGTGCTGCATGGGCTCTGGCTAACCCCTCTTTGGGATACACCATCACAGAAGAGGCGATTGAAGAAGCGATTGCTACTTCGCCGATTGAAAACACGCGCACTGAGACTCTTTGTCAGTGGATCGACTCCCTAAGTAGTCCATGGCCGCATGGCATCCTAGAGGAAACATCCGACAGCACTTTAGAAATGGCGGTTGGGGCTTACACAGTCTTTGGTTTTGATGTTAGCCCTTCAAGGCGTAACGGATCTCTAGTTGCTGGTTCTCTATTGCCAGACGGCAGAATTGGCATTGGCATCTTAGAGACTTTCAGCTCACAGGTAGCCATCGATGAGTTAAAGATGGCAGCTTCTATCAAGGCTTGGTGCGATTTATACAAACCGCGGATTGTCTGTTTTGATAAATACGCAACCCAGACGATTGCAGATCGCCTAGCCAATGCTGGAGTCGTTACCGAGGATGTCTCAGGGCAGCAGTTCTACAAAGCCTGTGGAGACTTGCTAGAAGGCTTAGTCAATCATCGAGTCGTTCACAATGGTCAGGCAGAATTGATCCAGCAGATGAATAACTGTGCAGCTAAAGTCAATGACTCTGCTTGGCGCATTATCAAGCGCAAGAGTGCTGGAGACATCTCAGCCCCAATTGGTCTGGCGATGGTAGTTTCCAAGTTAATGATCCCTCAGCCTAAGCCTCAGATTTATACTTAGACACGCCGCGGCGTGTTGTCTAATTACTTGACAAATGCTACACTTTATGACTATGGGTCTATTCCGCAAAACTGAAGCAATCAATAATGATCAGCGTTCATCGCTTTTAGCGCAATACGCCCCTCAAATTATGGGAGAAAATCTTAACTCCCTTTATAACTATGTACTCCCACGAGTGCAACGCAACGAGGCGATGTCAGTCCCAGCTGTTGCCAAGTGCCGCAATCTTTTGAGCGGTGTCATCGGTGGATTGCCACTTAACTTGTATCGCAAGTCCACAGGTGAAGAGTTAGGCAATCCGATCTGGGTTGATCAGCCAGCACTTAATCAACCGCGTTCAGTAACAATGGCGTGGACTGTAGACAGCCTTTTAATGTACGGCGTGGCTTACTGGCAAGTTACAGAAGTGTATGCAGAAGATGGTCGCCCTTCTCGTTTCAAGTGGATACCAAATGTCAAAGTTACATTTACCACTGATCTTTACGGCATGGAAGTTACTCAGTATTACATCGAGGCTGAAGCTGTTCCAATGTCAGGACTTGGATCACTTGTAACATTCCAAGCATTTGATGAAGGTATCTTAGAGCGCGGATCTGAAACTATCCGAGCTGCAATTGATCTTCGTAAGGCAGCAGTATTGGCAGCATCGACTCCAATGCCTTCTGGCGTGCTTCGCAACAATGGAGCAGACCTTGATCCTAAAGAAGTTGCAGGATTACTTGCAGCATGGAAAAACGCTCGCAACAATCGCAGCACTGCTTACTTAACATCGACTTTGGAATACCAGCCAACATCATTCTCACCTAAAGACATGATGTATGACGAAGCACAGCAATTCCTTGCAACTGAAATCTCTCGCTTGTGTAATGTACCTGCTTACTTGCTATCAGCAGAAGCAAATCAGAGCATGACCTACGCAAATGTATTAGATGAGCGCAAGCAATTCTATTCTCTCAGCCTTGCGCCTTATGTATGCGCTATTGAAGATCGTTTGTCAATGGATGACATCACTGCTCGTGGCAACGCGGTTAAGTTCGATGTGGACTCATCATTCCTAGCAGTTGAACCAATGGAAAGACTGCTAGTAATTGAAAAGATGTTGTCTCTAGGCTTGATCACAGTTGAGCAAGCGATGGAGATGGAAGATTTAACACCTAACGGCAGCGAAGGAATAGAATAATGGAAAACCAAGTAATTCACTTCTCGTCTGGACTTATTGCCAATGTTGAGGAAAGACTAATCTCAGGCAAGATCGTTCCAGCAGGTACAGGTGAAGTGGGCAACACTTCAGCAGGTAAGGTTGTATTTGAGAAGGGCGCAATCGCACTTCCAGAAGATCCAAAGACTGTCAAGCTACTTAATCAGCATGACTCACGCCAGCCATTAGGCAAGGCAACACAATTTACAGAGCAAGAGGATGGCATCTATGCATCCTTCAAGGTATCACGATCTAATCGTGGGTCTGAGGCTCTTATCCTTGCTGAAGAAGGATTGCAGTCAGGTCTTTCAGTAGGCGTAGAAGTTATCAAGTCAAAGCAGAAGGGAAATGTTATGTTCGTTTCCGCTGCTAAATTGTTAGAGGTTTCATTAGTGACAGAGCCAGCATTTAAGTCTGCTCAGGTCATTGATGTAGCGGCTGAGGAAACTCCAGAGGTCGTAGAAGAAGAAATCACACCAACAGAAAGCGAGACAGCTGTGGAGAATACTCCAGAGACAGTTGCAGCACCAGCAGTAGAAGCAGCAGCGGTTGAAGCTGCTCGCCCAACTGTAGTGACAGCAACTACATTCGTGCGCGAGCGCGTAGCACCAATCACTTCAGCACAATACCTAGAAGCCAACATCAAGGCTGCTCTAGGTGATGACGAGGCTCGCCGCGTAATTCGCGCAGCAGATGACTCAACATCAACAAACACAGGTCTTACACTTGCACCACACCTAAACACATTCCTTACTGACACATTCACAGGACGCCCTGCATTTGAGGCAGTAACACGCTCTGCTCTATTGCCAGAAGGTATGTCATTTACAGTCCCACGCTTGTATGTAAACAATGCAACAGCAAACACAGCACCAACAGTTGCAGACACAAACGAAGGTTCAGCACCATCTGAGACAGGTATGACATCTGCTTATGACACAGTAACAGTTGAGAAGTTCTCAGGTCTCAACCGCGTATCATTTGAGCTTATCGACCGCAGCCAGCCAGCCTTTATGGAGCTTCTAATGACAGAACTTCGCAAGGCATACGAGAAGGCAACAGATAACGCGATGATCGCAGCTTGGACTGCTAACGGCACACAGGCAACTGGAGTAGCAGCAACAGCAGCAGGACTACAGTCATTTATCTCCACAGAAGCAGCAGCAGCCTACAAGGGAACAGGTGGCGATTACGCTAACAAGCTAGTTGCCTCGACTGATCAATGGGCTTCAATCATGAGCTATGTTGATGGAGCATCCCGCCCTCTATACGCAGTCGCATCTCCACAATTCAACGCTTCAGGTCAGGCAATTCCTACATCTGTTCGCGGAAATGTATTGGGAACAGATCTCATCGTAGATCACAACATCTCAGTCTCAGGCATTGTCGATGAGTCAGCGTTCCTAGTAGCACCTAACTCTGTGTATGCATGGGAGTCACCAACTACACAACTTCGTGTCAATGTTTTGACATCTGGTGAAGTTGAGATCAACCTTTACGGATACCTAGCAATCTATGTTGCTAAGTCAGGTAAGGGTGTTCGTCGCTTCAACTACACAGCACCATAAGAAGCAACTAAGTACGCTCTAGGGGGTCAGTAGCCCTCTGACTCCCTAGAGTCTTTAGAAAGGATACAAATGGCACTCACAACAGTCGCAGAGCTTCGCAGCACTTTAGGCGTTGGCACATTGTATCCAGACGCGACCCTTCAAGAAGTGTGCGACGCATCAGATGCAGTCCTACTTCCTATGCTTTGGACTAATACCACTTATAACATTTCACATAGCAATACAGCAACAACAGGAACACTTTACTTTCAAGACAAAGTAGAAAAAGTCTTTTATGTAGGGCAAACAGTAACAATCGCTGGCAACGGCGCAAAGCACAACGGATCAAAGACTCTCACTGGAGTAGGCGATTACTCGATCACTTACAACATCACAGGAAATAACAACACTCCAGCAGTAGAGCATCCAGTCCAACCTTTCGGATCAGTTTCAGCCGATACTTATGTAGATTACACTTTAGACACAGCAGTTCAGAACGCAGCTTTGATGATCGCTGTTGAAATCTGGCAAGCACGAACCGCTACCCTTTCAGGTTCTAATGCTGTCGATTTCCAGCCCTCACCTTACCGAATGAGCGCACAGCTTCTCGCTAAGGTTAGAGGATTGATCGCTCACGCGTTGAGCCCTAATTCGATGGTGGGATAATGCCAGTTGCCATCACGACACTTCGCACCACATTAGCAACCGCCCTAGTCGATAATGCTAAGTGGCAGACATTTGCCTTTCCACCTGCAACAGTATTGGCTAACTCTGTGATCGTGTCTCCAGATGATCCGTATCTAACACCAAACAACAATAGCCAGATTTCTATTAGCCCAATGGCTAACTTTAAGATTATTATGACAGTCCCATTGTTCGACAATGAGGGCAACCTTAACGGCATTGAGGACACAGTAGTTGGCGTGTTCACTAAACTTAATGCCAGTAACTTGACCTATAATGTAAGCGCAATAAGCGCACCAAGTATTCTCAACGCTGCAAGCGGCGATCTGCTCAGCTGTGAGATGTCCGTAAGTATCCTAACGAGTTGGAGTTAAAGATGTCCGATTACGATAAAGAGTTGGAAGCCTTTCTGATCAAAATCGGTCAGGTAGCACCAACAGCACCAACACCAAAGCCAGTAACTAAGAAAGACGAGGAATAATCCAATGGCTGTATTTCTAAACAATGGCGTGGTATTGACAGTCAATGCAGTGGACTTGTCTGACCATGTTACAGCAATCACAATCAACCGCACATTCGATGAGCTAGAAGTTACAGCGATGGGTGACTCAGGTCACAAGTTCGTTAAGGGACTTGAAGCATCATCAGTAACAATTGATTTCCTAAATGATACAGCAACAAGCGAAGTCCTACAGACTTTGCAAGCTGCATGGGGAACATCTGTAACAGTAACAGCTAAGCAATCATCTGCTGCCACATCTGCTACAAACCCTCTTTACACAATGACTTGCCTAGTAAACAACACAACCGACATTAACGGATCAGTTGCAGACCTAAGCACACAGTCAGTCACATGGAATGTGAACGGCACAATCACAATCGCAACAGCGTAATTAACTAACAAAGGGGCAAACTCATGGCAAAACTGAAGATAGTTCGTAACGATGGAAGCGTACTAGAAGGCGAGATCACTCCAGCAGTGGAGTACGCATTTGAGCAGTACGCTAAAAAGGGCTTCCACAAGGCGTTCCGCGATGAAGAAAAGCAGAGCGATGTCTATTGGTTAGCATGGGAAGTAACACGCAGGTCAGGTGAGTCTGTTAAGCCTTTCGGGATGGAGTTCATTGAGACACTCAAAAGTGTCGAGGTGCTTGACTCTGACCCTTTAGCTTAAAGCGGGATCTTCCATTCACCTACTTGATTGCTCGGTTGAGCATCAGGTTGGGGATCTCGCCACAAGCATTATTGGATTTAGATAAGACAATGCTCGATGCACTTGTGCAGGGGCTAAAAGATGAAGCGAAAGAGGTGAGCGATGCCAGCAAGCGTAAAGGGCGCGGTCGCCCTTAGAAAGTCGCTACGCCAGTTCAGCCCTGATCTAGCCAAAGCATTACCCAAAGAGGTTGCAGCAGCCTTAAAACCTATTACAAAGGCTGCTAGAGGGTATCTACCAGATAACGGACAAGTGCTTAGCGGATGGTTGCCTAGACAAATGTCAGAGGGTCGCTTCCCTACTTATAACGCTCGTATTGTCAAAGCTGGTATTGGTTACAAGACAACACCATCCAAGCCTAACCGCAGGGGCTTTAGATCGTTAGCTCGCGTGTTTAACAAAACTGCTGCTGGTGCTATTTATGAGACTATGGGGCGCAAGACCCCTACAAGTCGCTTTGTTCAAAACCAGCAAAGCAAGTATTCATCATCCATGAAGGGTGACGGCAAGTTGCAAGGTCGCGCACTATTCCGCGCATACGATGAAAATAACGGCAAAGCCAGAGAAGCAGTTTTAGCAGCGATTAAAGGCGCAGCAGATAAACTTAACAAGCGCGCAACAGTGAGAGGCTAATCATGGCTAATGTATTTATTGACATCGCCGCCGAGTTCACAGGCAATAAAGCCTTCAAGCAAGCAGACTCAGCAACCGAGAAGCTCAACAAGGGTGTTAAGCAGTTAGCAAAGACCTTTGGGCTGGCATTTGGTACTGCCCAAGTTATTGCATACGGCAAGGCTTCAATCAAGGCGGCAGCAGCCGATCAGAAGGCACAGCAACAATTAGCCCTAGCCTTAAAGAATGTTGGGCTTGGTCGCGATGCTGCTACATCTGAGGCATACATCCAGCGACTACAAAGCGAGTTCGGCGTTGTCGATGATCTACTACGCCCTGCCTATCAGACATTGGCAGTTGCGACAGGCGACACAGCCGAGGCGCAAAGACTTCTCAATTTATCGCTAGACATAGCAGCTTCAACTGGCAAAGATTTAGGTACTGTAACAGCGGCATTAAGTCGCGCATACTTGGGTAACAACACAGCACTATCTAAGCTCGGTGTTGGTATCTCAAAGGCAGACTTGAAGGCTAAATCATTTGAGGAAATCACAGCACAACTAACCACAACCTTTGCAGGATCAGCAACAGCGGCAGCAAATACCTTTCAAGGCTCAATCGATAAATTGGGCGTTGCCACAGCCAATGTCAGCGAGATCATCGGTACTGGCTTGATCGATGCCCTGACCAATTTGGGTAAAGATACAAGCGTTGCAGACTTAGCCGCTAACATGGAAAAGACAGCGCAATACCTTGCAGATGTCATTCGTGGTGTTGGAGTGCTTGCAGCCAAACTCAAAGACATTCCAATTTTAGGTAATTTCAATGTTGGAATGATCCCTATTGTGGGCAGTTATTTGGAATTATTGCGTGAGGCTGGCAGACAAACCGCTATGGCTCAGGCATCTGATAATGCTCACTTAAAGTCATTACAAAACCAGTTCGCCGTCACTAAAAAAACTATTGCTCAAAATAAAACTCTCACTAAAGAGACTGCTGCTCAGTTAAAGAATAAGAAATTACAACAAGCCATCGATAAAGCCAACCTTGCCCTTAATAAGGGTGAAGAAGTCTTTGACATGGACAAGATACAGATTGCAGCAGCTCTTACCAATCAAGCTGAGCAATTAGGCAAGGCAACCAGCGCAGCACAGGTGCTACAGATTGCCAATGACACAGCACGCCTTAATGTCAAGAAGTCGATCCTTGACCTTGAAGATGCTATTGCAGCTAAAGATGAGAAGGCGATCATCAATGCAACGGCTAAACTGAATGCAGACCTGAAGGTACTTAATGCCCTAACTGGTCAAAACGCTACAATGCTTAGCATTGAGTCAATTCTTAATAGCCTCAAGCCAGTCGATCTAATCAATCAGGCTAATCTAGATGCTGCTCTAAAGAAGATCCAAGACATGATCGACTTGCTAGCCAAGGCACAGGCAAGCTCTAAGACACCTGTACCTACTAGCTCATCTCTAGGCTCTGGTATCCCAGTTGGTGACTTTATTGCTCCTATCTCTAAGGAAGTAGCAGCACAGGGATCTATCGCAGCTATTCTAGAATACGCGGATGCAGCAGCAGCTCGCGCAAACGCTTTTGCAGACTTGCTAGACCTAGACACAGCCGCTAAAACTCAAGCTCTACAGTCGAGCTCTATTTATAGCAACTCAGGTGCATTGCAATCATTCCGCACAGCAGAAGCCGCAACTGTGAACATCTACGCAAACACTATTGCTAACCCAGATGAGCTTACTGGATTGATCCAAGACACAATTATCCGACTTAATAAGCGTGGAGATTACTTAACAACTGCTGGAGCATTATGACCAGACCAGTCATCAATGTAATTATCAACTTTTCAACTGGTGCAGGCTTTGGTAATCCTTTTATTATTGATCAAGGCATTTTAGGTGTTGATCAATTAGCAGATGCCACTGGGCCAATCGTTGATGTGTCTAATCTTATTGATACAATTTCAACAACACGCGGCAGACAAATCAACACTGAGCAGTTTAACACTGGATCTGCAAGTATTCGCATTATTGATCAGAATGGTGATTTTAACCCTCAAAATCCATCTAGCCCTTATTACACCTATTTAAGCCCAATGCGTAAGATCGCTATTACTGCAACTTATGAAAATGTTACTTACCCGATTTTTGCTGGCTATGTAACCAATTACAATACCACGACCCCTAAGTTCACAGGCGATGTTGTTTATACTACAATTTCAGCTGTAGATGGATTTAGATTATTCCAGAACGCTCAATTCTTTGGAGTAACTGGCGCAACAGCAGGACAGACAACAGGCACACGCATAGGCAAAATCCTTGACACTATTGGCTGGCCTCAATCTATGAGAGACATCGACACAGGATTGACCACTGTCCAAGCAGACCCAGCAACCCAACGCACAGCCCTTTCAGCTCTACAAACAGTTGCTACCACAGAGTATGGGGCAATTTACATCGGGGCAGATGGTAAAGCAGTATTTCAAGACCGCACAGTGACAACAGCATCCATAGGCACAACCCCTAAAGTTTTTAATGATAACGGCACAGGAATTGGTTACTTCGATGTCAAGTGGGTGCTAGATGACTCTCAAGTCTATAACAAGGCAACCATCACCAGAGAAGGTGGATCTGTCCAGACTGTGACAGATACTCCATCGGTCGAAAAATACTTCACCCATAGTTACAACCAATCAGGACTTCTTATGCAGACAGATGCAGAAGCCTTAGATTATGCCAAGGCTTTTATCGCTAGCCGCAAAGAAACCTCAATCAGAGTCGATGAACTGACACTGGATCTGCAACAAGACAACTACACAGACGGCACAATTGCAGGACTTGGGCTTGACTTTTTTAGCCCTATTACAATAACCACCACACAGCCCAATTCTACCTATTTGACCAAAACTGTGCAGGTTTTTAACATTACCCATCAAATCAGACCAGACTCATGGAAAGTCAGGTTCGGCACAGCCGAGCCAATAATTGACGGATTCATCGTCGGATCTAATTTGTTTGGTATTCTAGGCACTAGCGTTTTATCATACTAAGGAGTAGTAAATGGCAACAGGATTTCCATGGAGCACAGGGGATGTTCTCTCAGCAGCAGGTGTTAATGGACTTGTTGCGTTCACACTCAATGCTCAGACAGGCACAACTTACACAGCAGTAAGCAGCGATCAGTATCAGGTGCTAGTCACCATGAGCAACGCTTCTGCTAACGCGTTTAAGATACCAACAAATGCATCTGTGGCGTTTCCAGTTGGCACAGTCATTACAGTAATGAACATTGGTGCAGGTGTTTGCACAATTTCAGCAGTCACTTCTGGCACAACAACTGTGTTATCTGCTGGCGCAACAGCGGCATCTCCAACACTTGCACAATACAAATCAGCAGCTTGCATTAAAACAGCAACAGATACATGGTATGTCGTGGGGGCTATTGCATAATGCTTAACACAATTACTTCTATTTTTAGCCCACCCGGGCCACCTACTTTCTTGGTAGATTATTTGGTTGTTGCTGGTGCTGGTGGTGGTGGTGGAAAGAACACAGGCGGTGGTGGAGGAGCTGGTGGTTATCGTGCATCAACATCTTTCAGTATAACTGCAACAACAAATTACACAGTAACAGTTGGTGCAGGTGGAGCGGGTGGTACATCGCCAACACAGACAAAAGGTTCTAACGGAAGCAATTCGGTATTTGGATCAATTACCTCATCTGGTGGTGGCGGTGGCGGTCATGGAGTACCACCTAATGCGCCCGATGCACGATTAAATGGTTTAACAGGTGGATCAGGCGGCGGTGGTGGCGGTACTGATACAGGCTACGGCGGTACTGGTGCTGCTGGTAACTCAGGTTCGTACAGCCCTGTCGAAGGTTACGCTGGCGGTAATGGTAACAATGGTGCTAATGGCGGTGGCGGCGGAGGCTCGTCAGCTGTAGGTGCTAATGGTGTTGAGCCAAGCGGTGGTGTTGGCGGTAATGGTGGTAATGGCGGAGCTGGAACATCTAATTCAATTACAGGCAGCGCAGTAACTTATGCTGGTGGCGGCGGTGGCGGTGCTAATGCTACAGCTGGTACTGGTACAGGCGGCGGTGGTAATGGCGGAGCTGGAAATCCTGCATCGACAGCAACTTCAGGAACAGCTAACAGAGGCGGTGGCGGTGGCGGAGCTGGTGGATTTGAGACAACCGCTTCAGGCGGTAATGGTGGTTCAGGTGTAGTCATTATCAAATACCCTGACACTAAAACAATCAATGTTGGTGGCGGATTAACTTCTTCAACATCTACAAGTGGCTCATACAAAATCACTACCTTTACAGCTGGCACTGGAACAGTGAGTTGGTCATAATGGCACATTACGCATTTTTAGATAAAAATAACATTGTCATTGAGGTAATTGTTGGTGTTGATGAGACTCAACTTATTGACGGCTTAGACCCTGAAACTTGGTACGGTAATTTCAGAGGTTTAACCTGCAAGCGCACTTCCTATAATGGAAACATTCGCGGCAAATACGCTGGGCTTGGTGATACTTACAATGTTGATGAAGACATCTTTATCGTTCCTCAACCTTATCCGTCATGGACTCGTAAGGGTTCAATCTGGGAAGCACCTATTGCTTATCCAACAGGTGAAAATCATTATGCATGGGATGAAGATTTAGGGGCTTGGGTTGAAGCCGAAATTAAGTAAAGCTGCAATCCAATTAAGGGAGCAGATTGATGACTCATTCCCAGATCGTGACCGCACATCGGATGGTTGGATCGGTGATACCCGACACGCTGCTCGCAAGTCTGATCATAATCCAGATGAGCAAGGTTGGGTTCGTGCCATTGATGTCGATCGTGACCTATTCAAGGGATCAAAGCCAGACATTATGTGCGACCTTGTTGATCAGCTTCGGAGAGCCTGCAAAGCCAAGACAGAGACACGCATTAGTTACATTATTTTCGATGGGTACATCTATTCCAGAATACTCAATTGGAAACCAAGAAAGTACACAGGGGCGAACAAGCACACAAAGCACGCTCATTTCAGCTTTAAGAAAGAAGCTGACCTATTGGGTGAGTTTTATCAAATACCTATGTTAGGCGGAGAATAATGAAAAACATCAAACACCCTGCATACCTAGCCGCGGGCGCGTTCCTTGCAGCTTGGGCATCTAGCAACTTTGACCTTGACTACCGAGCAGTACTCTGGGCTGCCCTATCTGGCATCTTTGGTTATGCCTCACCTAAAAAGTAATGAGCCTGCAAGACACAGCAGCAATCGCTGTTGCTGTGACAACAATCGTTGGTTCATTTATTGGCTCAGTGCGATGGTTAGTAAAGCACTACCTAGCAGAGTTAAAGCCTAACGGCGGCAGTTCTATGAATGATCGACTTAATCGACTAGAAGCGCGTGTCGATACCATCCTTGATCTATTGCAGAAGCGATAATTTAATCATGGCAAGAAAAGCAACTAAGGCATTAGAAGAGCAAGGCTACTCAAAGCTTGATGCTTACTGCATTGGGCTTTATGAGTACTTCTGCTCATTAAAGCGTGCTGGTTTTGCTGAGGATGTGGCGATGTTCATGATCACAGAGCCGCAAGCCTATCCTCATTGGATACTGCCTGACCCTATAGAGCCTGAGAAGTATGGCGATTACGAAGATGAGGATGACGATTAAAAAAATAGTGGTCGTGTCCGATCTTCAGGTACCCTACCATGACAGGGTTGCCACGCGCAACCTTGCTTCATTTATTAAGAAGTTTAAGCCAGATCAAGTAGTCACCATAGGCGATGAGATTGACCTACCCCAGATAAGCAAGTGGGAAGAGGGTCGCATGGGCAGCTACGCCCAGACCTTAGATGATGATCGTAATGAGGCTGTTGATCTACTCTGGGAGTTAGGCGTTACTGACTGCATCCGTAGCAACCACACAGACCGCCTTTACAATGTCATCATGGCTAAAGTTCCAGCCTTCGGGGCTTTGCCAGAGTTACGCTTTGAGAAGTTTATGAAGTTCGATGAATTAGGCATTACCTTCCATAAAAACCCGATGCCAATTGCGCCCAACTGGATTGCAGTGCATGGAGATCACACACCCATCAAGCCACAGGGGGGCTTATCAGCCCTAGAAGCGGCTCGTAGGCATGGAAAGAATGTTATCTCAGGTCATACCCACAGAGCAGGGCGTTCAGCCTTCTCAGAGGCTTCTGGGGGGCGAATAGGGCGTGTCCTGCATGGTGTTGAGGTAGGCAATCTCATGGACTTTAAGCAAGCTGCCTACACAAAGGGAGTAGCCAACTGGCAGCAAGCCTTCGCCATCATCTATGTCAATAAGGCTAAAGTGCAGGTTGATCTTATCCACATCGAGAAGGATGGCACATTCATTGTGTCTGGAAAGAGCTACGGCAGACCAAGATAAAGCGTTATAAGAATGTTATCAAAATGTAGCGTGTTTTGATCTACACCTGTGCCACACTAATCCTGTAGCCAATCAAGGGCATTGGCACAGATAGGTAAGAAAATGATTAAGTTCAACAGAATTAACGGATGGTCTTACAAGACATCTGATAATGCTTACATCATTAGCAACTGTGGTAATCGCACATGGTTCTCAGCTGAGATTGATGCAGAAGCTTCTCTGAAGCATGGTTTTGAGATCGCAGTAGAAAATAGCAAGATGTACCACACAACACTTACAGAAGCACAAAACTGGGTGCGCGATTATAACTACGCGAAAGTGAGTGCATAATGAGCAACTTAGACAAGCTGCTTCTGATCTGCATTATAGGAATGGTTATAGGATTTGCCATTACGATCTTTGATGTGCAGCGTCGCAGCTATGACAAAGGTTTAAGAGACGGCTGGCATCGTGGTCGAAACTTCCGTGGTGATTTAGATTGAAAGCCAATGAAATCCTACTCACAGCCACAGACACAATCAGTCAGCGTGGTCTATCGTATGGTCACCCTGCGGATAACCTGCAACACACAGCGATGCTCCTCTCAGCATACTTACAGACACCAATACACGACTATCAAGTGGCAGGGATTATGGTGCTCGTTAAACTTGCAAGGACTAATCAGTCAGCCCAGCAGATCGACACATGGATTGACCTCTGTTCCTATGGGGCAATCGCTGGACAACTAGCAACAGAGGAGAATGATCTCTATGTTTAATTTAGCCGATTACGAGCCAGTCGAGGTGAGACTTGAAAAGTTTATTAAGGATTATCCAGCGTTCCGCATTTCAACTGAGCTGGAAGTTGTCGAGGCTACTAGATACATTGTTAAGGCGTATCTATTTAAGGATGCTAGCGATAGCGTTGCATGGGCGACAGGGTACGCTGAGGAAACAGTTACTAGCCGAGGCGTTAATCAGACTTCAGCACTGGAGAATTGTGAGACTTCGGCAATCGGCAGAGCGCTTGCAAATGCGGGTTATGCTCCTAAAGGAAAGCGCCCAAGCCGAGAGGAAATGAGCAAGACTGTAGCCAAGAAGGTTGAGAAGCCAGTGGTACAAGATGTCGTACCAGATGATCAAGACTACTGGACAACACCTGTGGGCAAGTACAATAAGGTAGTGGATGCACCTGTCACGCTTGAAAAGGCGATGGAGAACATCGCAGCTGTAATGGGTACAGGTGAAGCACAAGAAGCACCAAGTTGCAAGCATGGACACATGACATGGCGTGAGGGTCAAAAGAATGGCAAGGCTTGGGGCGGTTACTTCTGCTCTGTAGTCAATCATCAAGGCGGCGAGCCTAAGTGCAACACGCTTTGGTACACACTGGGATCAGATGGCAAGTTCCAACCTCAGAAAGCGTGGGCATAACATGGGCTTTGTAGAATACTTTGATGAGACAACAGGCGAGTGGACTAACATCGAGGATGTGCCACTATTTGACACAATTAATTGTCAGCTGTGTAATGAGCCTACCGAGGCGCATGACATTGTAGCTGAGATTAAGTTCAAGGATGATCAGCCTATCGTCGGTGCTTGGCAGTGCCGCAAGTGCAAGGCTGTGAATGGCTAGTCAAGCAAGAAAACACAGAGGCTTCCGAACAGAACGCGTAGTCGCACAGTACCTATCGACTGTGTGGAGTGGTGCAACTGTCGGAAGGGGTAGCGGTAAGGACATTGTTAATGTTCCGTTCGATGTTGAAGTCAAAGCCCGCGCTGGATTTCAACCATTGGCATACATTAAACAATTAAAAGCTCGCACAGCTCTTTCGGGGGAATTGGGCTTTGGAGTAATACGACTAAACGGACAGGGTGAAGATGCGCGTGAGTATGCCGCCATCATCCGCTTAGAGGATCTCTTACCGCTACTTGTATTAAAGTATGGTCACATTACTAGCGAACCTACAGAGGCAGACATTGACCGCTGCCAAGCCTGTGGGTCTTACATGATACAGAGGTGCTTAACTTGCCATCCTACGACTACAAATGTTCCCGATGCAATCTTAGTCAAGAAATCTATCATGGATGGCACGATCGACCAGTAATACCTTGCACATACTGTAATGAGCCTATGACTAAGGTGATTGCAGCTACACCTACAGTATTTAAGGGTAAAGGGTTCTACTCAACCGACAAATAGTTATCCACAGAAGTTATCCACAGGGGGTAATAATGAAAGCGACACGCACTCTGAGCAGGGCTTTTACAAATAGATTTGACATCAATGGTACGCTAACGGCGCAGAGCCTCTCAAAGGCTCACCGCGAGCCCCTTAGGGGCGTAGCTCGCGGGGTGCTAGTAGCTATTGGGATAGCTCTATGCATCATGCCTGATGCAGGTGGATCTAAACCAGTGCAATACATAAGCTATAAAGAGTATGCTCTTATTTCATTAGATTATAATCTTAAAGAGTATAAGTGCTTAGTTAAGCTCTATGGTAAAGAGAGTGCATTTAATCCTAATGCTCGTAATGGATCTCATTATGGAATACCACAAGGTAGAAGTATTTACTTATCCACACTTAATGGCTATGAGCAGATACAATGGGGACTCAACTACATAGGTCATCGTTATGGTGAGCCATGTGTAGCATGGGCGCATTGGGGTAAATACGGATGGCATTAGATAAGCTGAACAGCAGACGCTATAGAGAGCACAGAGAGCGTGTGTTTGCTAGAGATGGACGCGTGTGCCAGTTGTGTGGTACAGATGAAGGTGAGATGCACATCGATCACATCATCCCACGCAAGGTTGGTGGTGGTCATGACTTGGATAACCTTCGTGTGCTGTGTAAGAGCTGCAACCTACGCAAGGGTGCGCTCAATGAGGGGGTTTTTTTAGCACGAGCGGCTAC
>Ga0315903_10005766_pt1 | contig 16078 bp, 14 predicted proteins | sample LakEriMetagenome_7_FD_203524 | JGI IMG/M metagenome (GOLD analysis project Ga0315903, IMG submission 203524) | Freshwater fungal communities from buoy surface, Lake Erie, Ohio, United States - Buoy 2 MA119 | ecosystem: Environmental > Aquatic > Freshwater > Lake | place: USA: Lake Erie, Ohio...
ATCGACTGTAGAACTGTAGATTTAGGTCTAACATTTACGGTTAACTCATCAAAGTCATTATCTATTGATAAAGGAGAAAAATCGTTTATTGTAATTTTACCTAAAACATAATCTATTGTTCCAGTAACTCCTTCATTCTTTGAAGCATTTAAAACAACTTTTGTGCTTCTACTGGTAACTTCATCCGGTTTAAAATATGCTAGACGAATTTTACCAAATCTATTTTCTAAAACAGCTTCAGCTGTAGCTCCAGTTCCACCTCCACCAATAATTCTTATAGCTGCGGTAGTGTAACCAATACCAGGATTAGTTACTTTTACAGAGTTTAATTTTCCATTTACTATGATAGCCGTTGCTTTGGCTCCTCTACCATCACCAACAATTTCAATAGTGGGAGTAGTAGTATAATTTGATCCTGGTGTAATAACTGATATTGTTTCTACTCCAGTAAATGAAGAAGGAACTTCTTCAATAAAACAAGTTCTTTCGACAAGATTTTCGTCCAATATAGTAAATGTTGGAGAAGAATAAAAATTATCTAAAGTTGTACCTCTAGATAGTTCAACTCCAAAATCTAAAGTATAAGTATTTGTTTGATTTAATAATGGTCTAAATCTCTTTGATAGAAATATTTCTAACTCATTTGAAACAACAGAAACATCACTATTATCAATATTTGTTCTAAGTTTTGATGAACTAAAAATAGAATTAAATTTATTTAAATTTAAATTGGAGAAAGAATTTATAGCTGTACTAATTTTTGATTGCAAGGTTTGAGCATTTAAATCTGTTTTTGTTGGATCATAGTAAATTGTAGAAATTAATTTTACATAATTATAATCAACATCAACAAATTCTGGAGTAACAGTTAGAACACTTATTGGTTTAACGATTTCATTTATAAAAAAATCTTTTTCTGTGTCAGAAACTTCAAATCCTAATTTTGGTTTAGCGGAAATAAAAACTTTACCATAAACAGGAGGAATATTTTCTTCTCCACCCCAAACATTCACAGCTTCAAACTGAGGATATTTTTGTTGAATTATTTTAATATAATCATTTTTTGTAACGGCTCTGTTTTGAGAAATAAACTGTAAAGGAGCAGCAAACTTAATCTGATCAACAGATTCTTTTTCTGATCCTCCGGATGATGATGCAACAGGATTTACCGAAAATGTAGAGAATGAAGAAATGGGTGTTGTAGCTACAAAATTATTTGCTCTATTCGCAATCGATCCATTTGTGGAAAGATAAGTTACATTTACAACTCCACCATCAGGTATTTTTTTACCAATAACATTATCACCAAAGTAAATTTCATACTGATTATTAATTCCTTCTTGTAAGAAATAAACTGTTGAATTTGATGTTAAATTTAAAGCATCTGTCGCCAAATTATAAACTACCGAATTGGTATTCGATGATGATTGTTGAACAGTAACTTTTAATGTTGAAGTATCAATATTTTGATCTGGTATAGAAAAAATTTGTTTTGGATTAGAAGATTCAGAATGATTAAAAGAATATCTATTCAAAAATCCTTCATATATCTTTAAGTTATTAAATACGAAATTCGTACCAGTTTTTGTTACTGTAGTATCTTCTAAGGTAACAAAGTTATATACTTTATTATCGATTAATGAAGATAAAAAGATATATCCTCTAGGTAAAGTTAAACTGCCTGGAGTAGAGTTTAAAGAATTAACTGTAAAATTAATAGTTGCTCTTGCTGCTGTTGCTGATCTGGGTACGTAACCAAATTTTTTAGCGTGAGAAACAACAGAATTTCTAAGTAGAGCAGTATCTAAAAATGATTCATTTGCAATCATATTCAGATAGTATGCATTATAATGAGTATTGTAAGCTAGAATATCTAATAGAACACTTAACCCCGAACCATCGAAATCATAGTCCGTAAATTCATTTTGACTTTTTAAAAAATTTTTTAGATTTGTTTTGATTTGATCAAAATCAAGTTCTGTTACTCTTAAACGATCTGTCATTTATCTTACTCGATCTAGAAAAAATGTTATTGTTATAGGTTCGGTTCTATTGATTATGGTGAACTCCATATCTACTGTAAAACCATTATTATCATAATCTGGTAAAGCTCGTACTCTATAAACAGAGGCTCTAGGTTCAAAATTTTTTATGGTCTGGAGAATTTCTCTTTCCAGTGCGGCTGCCGTCACAAAATCCAACTGTTCGAACAACAATTTTGAAACATTAGATCCTATTTCTGGTTGAAAAGGACGCTCATAATGGTTGGTTAAAACCAAGTTTTTTATAGAATTAATCACAGCCATTTCCGCTGTGTGTTTATTAACGTCTTTTTTTATTGGGTGAACATTAAAAAGGAGGTCTAGATCCTTATAAGTTCTTGCAACATTGGTGGTAATTGTGGCCATCTATTATTTATTCAACTCCTAAAGAGGTTTTGAGTTTTGCCGTTCCTATTTTATTCGTAATTAGATTTTTTTCAGTGCTTCCAGAATTTTGAAGTCCGTTCAATATCTGAAAATCTCTTAAAATTTGTTGGGATGTATAAAAATAGTTCTCATCTTCAGTTCTTCTTGTATAAAGCAAAGTATTTGCAGTGTTTATAATCACATTCATTGCATTTACTTCAGATGTTGTTAGTGAAGATGGCACTGTTTGTAATGAATTTTTCGTATTTCCTATACTCCAATTATTGGACGTTAATTCACTTTCAATATAAAGACTAGTAAAATTATTCAAAATAGGAGAAGAATTTCTAACATTATCCGTTGTTCCTAATATGGTTAGTAACATTCCACCTGTTCCAACACAATCTTGATAATTAGGTTTTATTGTTCCTGTAGAAACATCAACAAAATTTTCTGAAACTCCCGATATTCTATTCGTGTGTTGTAAAAACAAGTTCAATTGAGTTACCAAATTATTTGATGAATTAGCTAAATTTCGTACAGCATCTGTTGAGGATGGATAATTGTTAGCTGGATCGAATGTGCATAAAGTTATAATTGAATTTAAATTAGAAGATATACTAGAAACATAAGATGCAACAGGATTTTGAAAATAATCCGAACGTGTTACTGCACCGTTAGCTAAGTCACTAGCTGCCCAAGAACTTATTTTTATAGGACCAGTATTTAAAAAAGCTTTAGCTCTATCACTTAAAATAATATCGTCACCAAAATTAGATGAATTGAATGTGGTAGTTAATCTACTCAAAACATTTGCCATTATAAAGCTCCTACGGTAGGTGGAAAAATTGTTGCGCCTATAGCTGGGTGTGTATGGGCTGTATAAGTAGCCCTGAACAATCCTATCGGTCCGACGATATCATTCAATATTGGTGCTGTGACCGAAGAAAGTGATGTAATGGGACCAGCAGAGTATATTCCTGGTAAAACAGGACCTGCATCAGGAAGGCCAACTAAAACTCCGGTAGTAGTTACTAAACCTAAAGCACCGAAAACTTTTTTAGTTGCTACAATATTTTCCGCACTAGCAATTGGCCCCGTAGAGGATATTCCTCCATTCACTGTTAAATCACCCTCAACATGAACGGAAAATGGAGCATTCAAATTAATTTGTCCAGTCAAACCTCCAGCATTAATATTTACATCTGATTCAGAAGTTAAATTTACTTCACCAGAAACAACACAATCCATATTTTTTTCAACGTTCTGATATACGTTACCTCTTATATTTTGATAAACATCACCTCTAACTTCTAATTTAGAATCACCTGTAATTACCACTGAACAATAACCGTTTACAAACACATGGTTATTTTTAACCATTATTTCATAATTATCACCAATAATTTTATGAATTTCAGTTCCGTCAGACTGTATTTCGGTGTAATTTCCCTTTCTATGTTGTATGCGTATTCTTTCATATTGTGGTGTGTCATCCATTTCCACAAAATGACCAGAATCGGAATAAAATCCTTTTACATGAGGATAAACTGAATTGTTTGCTTGAGAATCAGGTTCATACCAAGTACTATCACCTTCTGGTTTTTTAACTTCTGTATCTGCCATTATTATACCTTTTCAAATGTTGCTTCTATAGCTTTAATTTCTGTATACACTATCGTTGTTGCTTCTACTGTTTCTGTTGCTGTTTGAAATGTTTTTTGTGCCTGAGATACTAAATCTGTTACTTCAGAAAAAGAAACATTTTCTCCACCCGCACCACTTAAAGATATCGACTCTGAAAAAGCATCACTCAATGAATTGAAGAAATGCACTAAACAATCTTGAAGTAAAACTAACAATCTTGCAGGTAAACTTAGTATCCAGTTTATTAATTGTCTTATCTGTGCAGTAATTTTTGCAATTTCTAATATTATTTCATTTACAAATTTTAAAAACTTCTGAATACTTTTTAATACGGCTGCTAAATGTTTAGCGGTTTGTTTAATCCATTGAGCTGCAGCAGAATTGCCATCAATTGGAAAAAGAGCAAGTATTTTATCTCTCAACCATTTAATTGCTGTTGCTATTTCTTGTCGTTTCGTAAGAATTTTTAATCTTGTTTCATATGAAATGTCACAATTCCAAGTTTTATCATTATTTGATTTCTCTATAAGTTTACTGTCAGATGGATCAATAATTGTACTTAGTTGTTCAGATTTAGATCCATTAAGATTCGTTGATTGTAAATAAGATTCTTCTGTTATTCTACCCTTAGAATCTATTGGTATTAATTTTTTTCTTTCTGGTATAGATGGTCCAGGTTGTAATGCATAACCAGGTAAATAAAAAGTATATCCAGTCCAATTACCTATTAATTCTTCTTGAGTATTATAAACTTTTCCTGAAGCTTCATCATATCGGCCTACTCTTGCATCCAATGATCTTGCCTGTTCTATAGAAAGTAAAGCATTCGGCGCATTAGAAGCTTGAGATTTTAATTGAGTTAGTTCTTTATCTATCTCTTGTATTCTAAGACTTTGTTTGTTTATTTCTTCTTGAATTCCTTGTTTTTGCGTATTTACTCTATTTAAATTTGATGTAGAGTTCTTATAAAGATTTGCCAGGTTTGTCTCAGCATCTAATATATTTCTTTCTAGTAGTCCTTTTCTGGTTACTAAATTAGCTCTTTCAGTTAGTTCACGAGAATTCCAAACTTGATCGGCATATTGTTCTAATGTTAAATCTTGTTCATCTTCATTTCTATTTGGATACGCAATCTCAGCTAATTTTCTACCATTTTGTATTTGAGATTCTAATTGAGAAATTCTACTATCGTAAGATTGCCCACTTACTGTACCAATTGAACCAACATCATTTAAAAAGTTATTGAGTTCACTTTTTGAGTATTCTATAGCTACATTCCATCCAGATTCGTCTATGGGTGAAACTTGATATTTTTCTTCATCTGCAATTAAATTTTTTAGTTCTTCCTCATTAACTTTTTTGCCGTTTTCTAATGTTTTCTTTTCTTCTTCAAGTTCAGATATTTTATTTTTAATCGATGAATAATCTACAGGACTCTCATTTAAAAATTTTTGTTTTTCACTATCAAATTTTAGATAAAGTCTTGGATCTCTATTTTCGGTTAATTTTAAATATGGAGAAGGTGAGTGCCACTCTAAAGCGTCTTGGGCAGCAAAAGACCTCATTGCATTTCCAAAAGAAAATCTATATTTTACTTTTAGTGGGGTCCATATTTTTGGAATAGAAACAAAATTTGGAGATTGGGTTGAAAATGCCCAAGGAAGATTCTCAAATGGAGTTTTAATTCCACTTATATCATGAACACCATAGATAAAAACTTGAACTCGACCTTCACCTCTAGGATCGGCATTATTTACGACTATAGCATCTCTCTCTACAACCTGAAATGTCATTTCATTTTTCCTTTAAGTTTTTATGCAAAGTTTTGATTTGGATAATAATCGGTACTAATTATTTTATTATTTTTATCACTTCTATTTGAACTATTCGTACAAGCTTCAAAAATAGTTTCATGTTTATTATCTGGTGTTAATTTATGTCTTGATGCAATTATTAAATAATGTCCATATAAAGTTCTATCTAGATTATCTTCTCCTGGAACTTTTTCTGCAAATTTAGGAATGTTCAAGTACACATTCGTTCCAGATGAAATTGCAAAATTTCCAGGAACCACTAACTTAACTCTTTGAGAAAAAAAGTTTGCGAAAATAGCTTTTCTTTGGAAAGCAATTTGTTCATGTGGTATTCTTTTTTCTGTTTCACCAGGATTTAATTCTTTTATTTCTGGTACTAAAGATGTGATAAAAGTGGTTCTAGATTCAACTATACTCGATTCGGTAGAAACATCCAAAATACTTCCATCAAACACCCTCAGATTTGAAACAGCAGGTCCATTATTCAACCCTGTAGGATGATTTATAGAATTATAATCAAAATTTAATTCCATACTTTGTCCAATATTAGAATCATAACCTATAAATTTTCCACCATAAACTCCATTTTTAATGTTCGATAAAATATCAAACTGTTGAATTACTTCAAAATGCCTTGCACCAAGCATATCTTTTATTTCTGTCGAATTACTTAAATTCTTAGGATCAAAATTTATGTTTACAATAGATCCTCTTTCCAATAGATTACTTAAACTAGCAAAGTTATAACCAAAAATATTTTCATAAAAAAGAAAACAAGGTCTACTCATTTCGTCTATCGCACATTCTTTTGCCATCCACATAATGGCTTCTATTGGATTAAAATATAGTGGAACAATAATGTCTGCTATACCTAAAGATCGATTAAATTCACCTTTTAATATTTTATTTTCTGGAGTTTTCATATAATCTCTCAGAATTTTAATAACAGCGTCTTTATAAGTTGTATTTAAAAAAGCTTGGCCAACTTTTTTGAATTGCGATGTGATAAATTCTTCGGATATAAAATGTAGTATATAAGTTTCTTTATTTTGATTAGATACTGTTCTATCAGATTGTTTGTATATTCTAAAAATTCTTTTTATATCCAATCTATCATCATCAACTTTACCTATATGAATTTTTATAAAATCATTACCATCTAACAAAAAAGAGTCGGATAAACCAGAAGAATCTTCTATCAAAATATTACCAGTTAGACATGGTTGTAAGATAGAATCGAAAATATTTAATTCTGTATAATGTCCGGTAAGAGATATTTCTGTTTTGCCTTTAACAACCAAACTCAATTCTTTAATTCTAAAACCAGTTGATATTAAATAATCATTATCCATATTATTTTGTCAATTCTTTAAATTCTTTTTCTAATAAAGGAACGAATTCTTTTTTTAGTAGTTTGATTGTTCTTTTACTTTCATTGTTTTCATGTTCATATTCATAATAAGTTTTAGTTCCTCTAGTTCTTCTTAATTCTATTTGAGTACTATCTCCCAAAGTATAATTATTTGTTGTTACAGGAGAAGTGTTTGCATAATCTTGTTGGGTTAAAAATATTGTTTTTTCGGTATATTCACCTGTATTTAATATTATTTTTTTCTCTTTCACAAAATATTCTTTTGTATTAGATTCTGCCCAAGAAAGTCCACTCACCGAAGTGTTTGATGTATCCGCATAATTATTTGTAGAATACTTTGAGTTAATAAATTTGTTTAGTGTTGTATAACTCATTGGCCAATCTAATAAAGGATTTATTATATTATTTACCATTAAAATTATCCAATGCCTCTCAGATGAATTATAAAATTTATCAGCTAAAATTTCTGGTGTTTCTCCTTCTGGAACAATGTAATCATAATAAACAACAGAGTTATCTTTAAAGGTATCATTAAACTTAAATTTAAAAGTTAAGTTTGTAATTGTGTCTAAAGATGGTTGATCTCTATCGGAGAAATAAAGAGTCTTAGGAAAATAATTGAAAAATTTCGACATTTAATTTTAAACCTTTAAGCTAAAGTTCTTAATATATTAGCACCAACTGAAGGGTCTCCAAAATTAGATTCACCCGTTTCTCCAATATAATAATTGTCTTTGGTCATAATTTCTGTTTCTTGGAAATTTAAAGATAATCTGATACCAACAGGCATACCAGTTTTTCCTAAACTAGCTTCTCCTTTATCATCAGGAACTTCATATGCCGCCCAACCATTAGGAGCATAATCGGTGTCTATAGATGTTAGAACGCAAGTCGAAATTTTTGGAATGTTTGGATTTACTCTACCATTATAATAGAATTCAATATCGAACTCTGATGGAGGCACTAAAAAGAAACCACCTAAAGCTCCCGCACCTTCTTTAAAAATTTCTGGAGCTTGATGAAATCTTAAACGATTTAATATTTTTTGTACTTCGTATGCTTCCTTACTACTTCTAGGATACAACATAAAGTCAAATCTAAATTCTCTAAAAGAAGGTGAAGTGTATATCATCTCAAGTTGAGGATTTACAACTGTTCCTGTACCTGCTGCAAAAACGCCAGCACCAGCATTTCCAAAAGTATTTTTTAATACATTATTTAAAATAAACGGAGTTAAATTTTTCATTAAAGTTTTCGTTTTTTCACCACTACCACTTATTTGACTATAACCTGCGCCAGCTGCTGCTAAGTAAGCTAGAGGTGATGCACCAAATTCCATTGAAGAATATTGCTGATTGTTAGTAAAATTTAGTGTATCTGGCATGTATAGAGCTATACTATCGGTAGTTCTTTCTATCGTCCTTAATCCCTTATCCGAATTCAGTAAACTAAAAACATCTCTTAAAACTTCCACCGCTCCAATACCACCTTCAGTAAGACCCGTAAGTACACTTTTAACTCGTTCTCTAGTTTCAGGATTATCTATTTTTGAAATAGCAGCTTCTATTTTTTCTTTAGTTAAAGAGGCAAAATTTTGTCCACCAGAAAGAAGATCGTTAATAACGCTTGTGCCTCGCAAATCTTCAGCTAATTGTACTGTGCTTGAAGCTGTTTGTGATATTGCACTTTTTGTTCCAAAATTTTTTTGATTTGCTAAAATTGTAGGAATATTTTCTTGATCAACAGGTCTTGGAAATCTAGTTTTTACCTGTTGATTTATGTGAATCACCATATAGTGACCTTTGTCTAAAGATCCTATATCCAAAGGATATCTCAAAATATTAGTAACATACTTACTGTTCGTCAATGAACGAGCTGCTGAAATTTTTGTCTCAGGACCTTTTATTTTAATATCCGTTAAATTGAAGAATGGCATACGATTCCTTTGTGAATATATAATATTTATGCCATATTCAGGAAAGTTTACTCCAAAGAATCCCACCAAATACAACGGAGATGCGACAAATATAATTTATCGATCTTCGTGGGAACTCTACGTCATGAAATATCTTGACGAGAACCCTATGGTCACCTGGTGGGCATCCGAAGAACTTTTCATACCTTATCGAAGTCCAATCGATAAGAAGATGCATCGATACTTTCCAGATTTTGTTGTAAAAACAAAGAAAAAAGACGGAACTGTAATGACTTATGTGTTAGAGGTGAAACCAGCGGTTCAGACAAAAATGCCTAAACAAAAGAGAAAAACAAAAAGATTTCTTCAAGAAGCTGCAACCTACGCAATAAATCAAGAAAAATGGAAAGCCGCTGACATCTTCTGCAAAGAACACGGCTGGAAGTTCCTCATACTCACGGAAAACGATCTCGGTCTAGTATAAATAGTCGATGGCATATTTAATCGACAGAATTCAAGCATCACTCCAAAAAGAAGGTTACGCTTCTAGATCAAGAGAATCTAGAGACTGGTTACGCACGAAAGTTGCAAACTTAAAACCAACAAAAGCCAGTTTAATGAATGATATGGCAAGGTTGCGAGAACGCAGTATTATTGGTAGAATGTATTTTTTCTTTTACGATCCAAAAACTAAAGAAAAAATGAAATACTATGATAGATTTCCTTTAGTTCTACCAATAGAAACCTACGCTGATGGATTTTTAGGATTAAATTTACACTATATTCATCCTAAACAGAGAATAATATTAATGGACAAACTTAGTTCATACGCCAATAATGACAAGTTTGATAAAACAACAAAACTAAAATTATCTTATCAGGCACTCAAGTCGGCATCAAGAATTTTTGAAAAAAATGCTTGCATTAAGAGATATCTGTTTACACAAATACAATCCAGATTTTTAGAAATAAGTGCCGAAGAATGGGACATAGCCGTTCTGCTTCCGATGGAAGATTTTACATCGGAGAAAAAACCTGTTTCTAAGTCTGTAGTTTTTCAAGATTCTAAGGATACATTTTAATGTCTTTTACACCAACACTATTTTTATCAAACATTCGTGCTAAAGATGGTTTAGCAAGACCAAATAGATTTAAAATGATTTTACCTATTCCTCGTTACATTGGTAACTTTGTTAGTACCGGAGTACTAGAAGAATTATTAAACTTACCAAATACTCTTGTTACAGATATAACAGATTGGGTAAGCAAAACAACTAGTTATGAAACTACTGGTCAACCATTCAGAAGAAGTTCAAATCCATCGATTACAAGATATTTGTCGTTACAATGTGATACAGCTGAATTGCCAGGAAAAACATTACAAACAGCTGACGTAAAAATTTACGGACCAACATTCAAAGTACCATATCAAAAGCAATACAATGATATTAGTTTAAGTTTTATTTGTACGAATGATTTTTATGAAAGAAAACTTTTTGATGCGTGGCTAGATGCAATTATGCCAACCGATACCAACAATTTAAGGTTTTCAAAAGATGATGATACACGATATATGACAGATATTCAAATTCTTCAGTATGATGAATTCATTAAACAAATATATTCTGTAAAATTAATTGATGCTTTTCCGATAGGCGTCGCAGCACAACCTTTAGCTTGGAGTGATGATGGATATCACAGATTAACTGTTCAATTTGCTTATCAAAAATATCAGACGATATATGAAGGTAGTTATGATCTTGGTGAAGCTGCAGCATCCTACTTCGGAGCAAAGAGTACAAAATTATTTGAGAATTTCTTTAAATTTTAAATGGAGTTACTATGTTACCTAAAATTGATGTTCCCGTATATGAAATAAAATTACCTTCGAATGGTCAACCAATTAAATTTAGACCATTCACGGTTAAAGAAGAAAAACTATTTTTAATGGCATACGAATCAGAAGATGTAAAATATTCTGTTGATACAATAATACAAGTTTTAAATAATTGTGTAATAAGTGATATTGATGTAAAAGATTTACCAACATTTGATATTGAATACTTATTTTTAAATCTAAGAGCAAGATCAGTTGGTGAAGTAGTAAAATTAAAATATCGTTGCAACAATGATGTAAACACTGAAGAAGGTGTAAAAAAATGTAATAGTTCGGTTGAAATGGAACTGAATGTTTTACAAATAGAACCAACTAGAGATGTTAATCACAATAATAAAATAGAAATTTCGGATAATTTGGGAATTGTCATGAAATATCCAAAGATTGGATTAATCAAAGACAATACCAATGTAGAAGATTTTAATATAATTTTAGAATTAATAATTAATTGTATTGATTATATCTACGATGAAAACAACGTATATTATGCTAAAGATTCGTCGAAAGAAGAACTAACCGAATTTTTAGACTCTTTACAATCCAAAGATTTAGAAAAAATTAAAGAGTTTTTTGACACTATGCCTAAGTTGAAGAAAAAAGTGGATTTTCGTTGTAATAAATGTGGATACGAAGAAAATATTGAATTAGAAGGTATACAAAGTTTTTTCGCATAATATTTGGTCATGATAATTTACAGAATCACTATCACACCAATTTTGCTCTAATGCAACATCACAAATATAGTTTGACAGAATTGGAAAATATGATTCCGTGGGAAAAAGATGTCTATGTGAATATGTTAATGAGATATCTAGAAGAAGAATCTGAAAAATTAAAAGCAGCTCAGCAAAAGAGATAATATATGGCAACAAGAGGAAATACAAAAAAACCTAGTACACAAAACAGACTAGCCGAAATTGTCGCATACAGAAGAAGTCAAGGTGGCAGTGTTACTGGTTCTTTAGCTGGTGGAATTAAGGAAAGACTAAAAGAAAAATTTGATCCTAGAAAACTCTTGGATCAAAAAGGATTGCTTACAGCTTTATTTCCTGGATTGAAAGCTTATAGTGCTAAAACTGCAGCGGCTGAACTTTCAAAATCCTCTATGCAGGTCGCATCATTCGATGAGATAAAACCTACTTTAGAAACTATTGCTTTCAACACAAAAATGACAGCAAAAAATACTATGGTTCTTCCAGCTTTACATAGAGATGTAAATGTAATACGCCAAAATATTGTTAAGTTAATTAAATTAAAAGGTGGCGACACTAGAACAAAAGCAGACATGTACTTTATGAAAGCAAAAGAGAGGGAGGACAAATACGAGAGAGACTTGAAGAAAGAAAGAGTTAAAAGAGATAATACTCAAAAATTAAAAGATGATGAAGAAAAAAATAACAAAGGTATGATCGGTAAAATTATTACCGTCATGATAAATGGACTTAAAACTATAGTATCAGCAATTATAAACTTGGGTAAAGCAATTGTTGGAGCGTTCAAATTTATAGCTGATGTTATAATTGAAACTATGACAAGTGCCATAGGACTTATATTAAAACCTCTAAAGTTGTTAGGAGGAATACTAAAAGATTTTATTGGAGACTTTTTTAAAAATAGACTTTTACTCCTTTTGGTTAGTTCAATAGTAAAAGGAACAATTAGTTCTGTTTTCGGTCTACTATTCAGTAAAAAGAATTTAGTTAGATTAGGTTATTTTTTACTTGGAGTTTTCGCAACAACTTTTGGTTTACAGTGGGCAGCAGAAAAATATAGAGAAGTCAGTATGACAGAAAGTGGTTTAAGTGAGTCGGATACTCTAAAAGAAAAAACAGAGGCTGCAAAAAAATCTTCTGAAAATTACAAAAGTCTATTGAAAACGGCTGAAAGTAAATCAACATTGCCCTATAAAATAACCGACGAAGAATTTCAAGAATTAAAAACTTCAAAAATACTTCCACAAAATGCTAATAGGGAAGCAACTGTGGGTAGACAAGCAGGTTATGCTGGAAAACAAATGCAAGTTTCGGATGGCATGTTTACGGATATTATTCCCAGTGTAGAAGAAGCTGCACATGGAGCATATAAACAAAGTGCTCTTTTTAATGCAAAAGCTTATCAAGATTATTACAAATTAAAAAATAAAGGTTTATATAAAGTTCCTGTTCCTGGATTAAAAGATCCTTTGACACTATTACTCACTAAAGAAGAAGCTTCAGAGTTTGGCAAAAAGACAGTCTTGTATGACTTGACAATGGAAGCTTTAAAAAATGAAGCTAGTCAAAAAAATCCTGATGAAGGTATCATAAACGGTTTGATTAGAAAACTAAACGGTATTAAAAGTGAGATGGCTGAAAAGTCTTTAAACTTGGTTGAAGATCAATATAGTCCGGAATATAAAGAATACGATTTAGTAAAAAAGTCTTTAACTATATTAAAAGACCTATCTCAAAGTCCATCGATGTTAGGATTAGCAGCAGAAAGTGTATTAAAATTAATTACCGATTCCGATATCTACAAAGAACAACAAAAGGCATTTGGTGAATCTGTAGATAAATTCATCGCAGATAAAAATCTGAGTAGTTTCGACAACCTTTCAATTGATAGTGCAACTATAGATCAATTAAGAGGAAAAATAGAAAATCGTTATAAAGAGTTTCAAGCTCAACATATAATGGATAGAACCAATGAAAATCAAAACCAATTCACAAGTGTTAAACAACCAATTATAATTAACACAGAAAATCAATCAAAAAAATCTTCACCATATGACGGACTTGGTACTCCAGCTTCAGCTTGGAATAACGATTTTATTGATAAGTATTTTTCCGAAATGATGTCTAACCCATTAGGTCCTTTTAGGAATTAAAATGTCTAGACTAGCACAAATAGTTTCTTCCAGAAGAAGTCAAGGTGGCAGTGTTACTGGTTCTTTAGCTGGTGGAATTAAAGAAAGACTAAAAGAAAAATTTGATCCTAGACAATTAATAAATCAAAAAGGTTTATTAGTCTCACTTTTTCCTGGATTAAAACCTTTTAAAGCAAAAACAGAAAGAGCTTCTAGAGAATCTGGGAAATCTATAGAAAAATCGTCATTAGACTTTTCAAATGTTAAACCCATATTTGAAAATATTCAATACAACACAACAATAACAGCTAAAAATTTGTCTGTTCTTCCTTCAATACATAGAGATTTTAATGTAATCAGACAAAATATCGTAAAATTATTAAAATTAGAATCGATAGATGCTGCGACAAAAGCCGACATGTTTTTTAAAGCTGCAGCAAAAAGAGAAGAAATGTATGAATCTCAACTATCTAAAATTAAAACTGAATCCAAAACACCGTCAAAAATAGAAAAATCTAAAACAGGTTCAATTTTCGATCTTTTAATATTTGGTGGTTTATTAGCACTACTAGTTGTGTCAATTAAAAAAGTAGTTGAAGTTGTAGATAATATAAGAAATATTGATATGAAAAGTGCTATGCAGGACTTTGGAAACTATTTAACAAATTCTTTTGAAAAAATATTCGATTCTTTAAAAAACATCGCTGACATACCAGCAATGTCAATAGGAGACTTGAATTTAAAAGATATATTTGCGAGAATACGAAAAGGTGAATCTGGTGGCAAATTAAAACCAGAAGATTATAACGTAGCCTTTTTAACAAAAGGTCAAAAAACTCCTGAGCAGTTTTCAGGTAAAAAATTGACCGATATGACTCTACAAGAGGTTTTAGATTTTCAAAAAAATAGAGAATCTGTTCAATCTGGTCAAAGTGCTGTTGGTGCATACCAATTTATGCCTACGACATTATTTGGAAAAGAAGGTTTTTATGGCAAAGGTAAAATAGGTGGAATAGTAGCTAAATCAGGTTTTTCTATGGATACAAAATTCTCCAAAGAAACACAAGATAGACTAGCAGAAATATTAATGCAAGAGAATGTCAAGGCTTTAGAATCAATGAAATTTCCAATTACACCACAAAATTTAGCCATGGCCTGGTCGATTGGTCCCGGTGGTGTTGCTGCAGTTTATAAAGCAATAAAAGAAGGTAGAGGAGAAGAATCTGTTGCTAGTGCATTGAAACATGAGAGACTTCCTGTAAATGAAAAAAATAATCCTCATTTAGTAAAAAACAAAGCAAAAGATTTTTATGGATATTTTACGAAAAAAATGGGTTATAGTGAAATGGAATTACCTCCGGGAGTGACGCTACCAAAAAATGTTCAAACGCAACCAGACACATCAAAAACAATAAAAGAAGAACCGAAAAAACAAACATCACCAGTTTCTTTTAATACGAACGCAAATAGAGATTTAAACTTGGCTGGTGTTTCTTCTAGAAGTAGAGCAAGTTCATTACAAGATAGATATCTTGATGTTTCAACTCAAAATGTGTTACAAGAAACTCCCATAGTTTTCATCAATACAAATAATAAACAAAATCTTGTGGTTTTAGGAAAAGAAAGTAAGTCTAAAGATTATTTACCTTTCTTGTTTGAAACTGTTGTAATATAAAAAACCCACCTTTCGGTGGGTTTTCTTTTAGTCTTGAGCAGCTAGTGATTTAAAGTAATCTAAATCGTCATCATCAATGTTCGATGTACTATCAAAGACAGGACCTTCGAGATCAGGTGAATTTTTAGGTATCACATAATCTTCAGCTTTAGTTCTTGGTGCAACAGCTTCAAAACCTAGAGCTTTATCCAAACGAGCCTTCAATTGCTCATATGATTTAAAATGTTTCTTCTCTGTAAATTCTTTGAGAGAATATTCGTTCTTCCAAAGTTGTTCAAGTTTATCATCATCACCATCAAGTAAGGCTGACTTATCAGCAAACTCTGATTTATCATAATTACGATAACCTTCAACATTACGAATCTTCAATTTGAAGTTAGCACCTTCCCACAAATCAAATGGATTTACAGGAGTTTCATCAGCAAATTCAGGATTCATTGCTTCAGTAATCTTGTCGAAGATTTTTTTACCAAACTTGAACAGTTTAATCTGACCTTCATTTTCA
>Ga0315903_10005768_pt1 | contig 16077 bp, 12 predicted proteins | sample LakEriMetagenome_7_FD_203524 | JGI IMG/M metagenome (GOLD analysis project Ga0315903, IMG submission 203524) | Freshwater fungal communities from buoy surface, Lake Erie, Ohio, United States - Buoy 2 MA119 | ecosystem: Environmental > Aquatic > Freshwater > Lake | place: USA: Lake Erie, Ohio...
TCGGCTCGTTCGCCCTCATGAGCGCATTCGGGAAGGTCGTCCTTGAGGTCCGCAACGGTGTCCTGCTCCATCGCACCGGTTTTCTCGGCCTCTATTGGACCCGCCGGCGCGACTGGGGCGCCTTCGACCGCGCCGAACTCGAGGAATCGACCCGCCGCGGCAAGAATGGATATAGCACGAGTCACTCGATCTCGCTCAAGGGTCCGGACGGCGAGACTGTGGTCGGCTTAGGCGTCGCCCGCGAGCGCCTGGCCTGGGCCCTGCGTTACCTCAACGCCAAGCTGGCCCTCGGGCGCTGACCCGCTTGGGTTGCCTTGAGCCGGACGGCGAGTCGCCGACCGGGTGCCGCGTCCATCTCGAGGCGCGCCGCCCTCACGCCCACCGCCCGCAGGAAGCCGAGGATCTCCCCGAGGCGAAGCTCGTCGTGGGGCGTGGCCTGCAGGCGCGAGACCGTGGACTGCGAGACGCCCATGCGGCGGGCGACCTCGTCCTGCGTGAGCCCGGCGGAGCAGCGGAGCCATTCCAGCTCGGCGGCGACCGCGCGATTCCCCTGGCGTTCCGCCGCCTTGCGCCGCTCGGCAGGGGAGGCCCCGGCGCGGGCGAGGATGGCGTCGATGCTGTGGTAGCGACGGGGCGCGGTGTCGGCGGAGGGGCTCATGGCATGTCACGATGACGGGAAACCCAGTCGATGCAATATGCAATATCTGCATTTTGTGACCGCTTGTCGCCGGCCCGGACCAGCCAGAGCTCCCGCGTCGCCGTGTCGGGGTAGGCATAGATGCGGATCTGGGCGCGGTAGGGCCGCCGACCTTGGTCGATGGCCAGGACGCCGGCGGGCTCGATGTGCACGAAGCCGGGCTGGGTGAAGCCGCGCGGCGGCCCGAGAACCTCGAGGTAGCGCTCCCGGTAGCGGCCGACATTAAGTATCGCGTCGTCGACCGCCTCGGGGTGGCGGCGTCGCAACCGGGCGAGGCCGCGCTCGAAGCCCGGGGCGACAGCCAAGGTCCATGGGAGCATGGTCCGAGCCTGCATGGGCGCCGCACGCCGGTCGACCGCGCCTATCCCTCAGGGGAAACCGCCCGCCGGTGGCCTAGGCGAATCCCCCTTGCCCTCGGGCGGGGGAATTGGGCAATCTCGCCCTGTCATGCTCGATCCCAAGTTCCTGCGCGAGAACACCGACGCCGTCCGCAAGGGCGTCGCCCGGAAGAAGTTCCAGGTGGACCTCGACGCCGTGCTCGCGGCCGACGAGCGCCGCCGCCACGCCGTGACGGAGTTCGAGGCCGCGCGCGCCGGGCAGAACGCCGCCAACCAGGAGATGGCCAAGCTGCCCAAGGGCTCGCCTGAGTTTCTCGCCAAGGTCGCCGAGATGAAGGCCCTCTCGGCCAGGGTGAAGGAGCTCGAGAAGTCGGTGGCCGACGCCGAGGCCTCCTGGCGCGATGCCTGCCTGACCGTCCCCAATGTTCCCGATCCCAGCGTCCCCGACGGCCGGGCCGAGGCCGACAACGTCGTCGCCGCGACCTGGGGCGACCCCGCCGCCCTCGTCTCCGCCTCCGCCAAGCCGCACTGGGACATCCCCGGCTTCGCCAAGGCGATCGACTTCGAGCGCGGGGTCAAGGTCGCCGGCGCCGGCTTTCCCTTCTACGTGGGCGACATGGCCCGCCTCGTCCGAGCCCTCGTCCAGTTCTTCCTCGAGCACGCGCACGAGCGCGGCTACACCGAGGTCCACGCCCCCCTCCTCGTCAACCCGGCCAGCGCCACCGCCACCGGCCAGCTGCCCGACAAGGAGGGTCAGATGTACCACGCGCCGACGGACGACCTCTACCTGATCCCGACGGCCGAGGTGCCCGTCACCAACTTCTTCCGCGACGAAATCCTCGCCGCCGCCGACCTGCCCGTGAAGCGCTGCGGTTACACCCCGTGCTTCCGCCGCGAGGCCGGCAGCTGGGGCGCGCACGTCCGCGGCCTCAACCGCCTGCACCAGTTCGACAAGGTCGAGCTCGTCAAGTGGTGCGCCCCCGACCGCTCCCTCGCCGAGCTCGAGTCCCTGCGCGAGGACGCCGAGCTCATCCTCCGCAAGCTCAACCTCCCCTACCGCGTCCTCCTCATCTGCGCGGGCGACATCGGCTTCCCCCATAGCAAGCAGTACGACCTCGAGGTCTGGGCCGGCGGCCAGAAGCGCTGGCTCGAGGTCTCGAGCTGCTCCTCGTTCACCGACTTCCAGGCGCGCCGCGCCGGCATCCGCTACCGCGACGCCGAGGGCAAGGTCCACACCGTCCACACCCTCAACGGCTCGGGCCTCGGTCTCCCCCGCGTCCTCGCCGCCCTTCTCGAGAACAACCTCCGGCCCGACGGCTCGGTGGCCATCCCCGAGGCCCTCCGCCGCTGGTTCGGCAAGGACAGCCTCGCGCTGGGCTGAACCCTCCGTTCCGGCTGGCGAGCAGGGCGGGGCGGGGTAGGGTGGCGCCATGGAGATGTCGCCTTCGGACCTGCGCGACCGCCTGATGGCGGCGGGGCGCGCCGTGCCCCTCGACCACGCCCTCGCCGAGTCCCTCGCGCGCGAGCCGGTCCTCGCCGTCGCCGTCTCGGGCGGCGCCGACTCCGTCGCCCTCCTCGCGTCGCTCGCCGCGCAGCCCGCGCTCCTGCCCAGGCTGGTCGTGCTGCACTACGACCACGCCGTGCGCGGCGCCGAGTCGTCCGGCGACGCCGCCTTCGTGCGCGCGCTGGCCGCCGCCCTCGGCCTTCCCCTCGCCGTCGGCCGGCGCGCCGAGGCCGGGCCCGCCTCCGAGACCGCGCTGCGCGAGGCGCGCCACGCCTGGCTCGCCGAGGCCATGGCCGCCCACGGCGCCAAGGCGATCTGCCTCGGCCATCACGCCGACGACCGGGCGGAGACGCTCCTCCTCCGCCTGGCGCGCGGCGCCGGGCCCGAGGGCCTCGCCGCGCCTCGGGCCGACCAGGCCTTTCGCGACGGCACCCGCCGCCTCCGACCCCTCATCCGGCTCCGGCGCGAGACCCTCCGCGCCGCGCTCGCCGCCGCCGGCGTGCCCTGGAGGGAGGATGCGACCAACGCCGCGCCCGGGGCGCCCCGCAACCGCCTCCGCCTCGCCGCCCTGCCCGCGCTCGAGCAGGCGCTTGGCGCCGGCTGGCACGAGGGCCTGGCCCGCGCCTCGGACAACCTTGCCGACGCCGCCGACGCGCTCCGCGCCTGGCTGGCCGAGCTCGGCGGCCTGCCCGACGCGGAGGGCGTCTCGCGCCTTGGCGCCCTCAGGGGACGTCCCCGCGCCCTTGTCAGGCTCGCCTGCGCCGAGGCCGCCTGGTCGGCGGGCGTCGGCGAGGTCGGCGGGCCCTCCTTTGAGCAGCTGGTCGACGCCGTCACGGCCGGCCGTCGCACCCAGCTCAGCCTGGGCGGGCTCGATTGGGCTTGGGACGGCGACCAGCTCCGGGTCCGGCGGGTCGCGGCAGGCTGGGGCGGCGAGCCCAGGCCGCTGCGCGCCGACGGCGTCCCCTCGGCCTGCGGCCTCGTGGCCGAGCGGCGGGACCTCGATGCGGCGACCTGGGCCGAGCTTTCCGCCGGGCGCATCCCGCCCACGCGCGAGGTCTGGCTCAGGGTGGCGCCCTCCGCCGGGCTTGCCTGGCGCTCGCGCCTGCCCGGCGACGCCTATCAGCCCCTCGGCGCCCCGGGCGCGGCCAAGGTCTCCGACCTGCTGATCGACCGCAAGGTCCCGCGCGAGCAAAGGGAATCCCTCCCTGTTGTTCTTGTGGAAGGCCTTCCTGCCTGGGTTCCCGGCGTGCCGCCCGCCGAGTCCCTGCGCCTTTCCGGCCCGGCGAAGGGGGCTCTCCGGTTGACTTGGCAGGGCCCGTTCTCACCCTAGACCGTCCGCCATGAGCCAAAACGACAATCCGGACAACCCGGGTCGCTTCAATCCCAAGCCCCTTCTCGTCTGGTTGCTCCTGGTCCTGGCAACCCTCGCGCTCGTCCAGTTCTCGGCCCCCCAGGGGCCCGAGGTCCAGCAGCTGAGCACGGCCCAGGTGCTCGCCTTCGCCAAGGAGGGCAAGGTCAAGTCCGTCACCCTCCAGCCCGACCGGTCCGGCGGCGCCGACAACTGGTTCACCGTCACGGGCGAGCTCGTGGTCAAGGGCGCCGAGCCCGACGCCAAGCCGGCCCGCTTCGCCGCCTCGGGCAAGCTCACCGACAAGGACTTCGAGGGCATCCGCGCCGCGGTCGGCACCGACAACTTCAAGGAGCTCAAGGCCGACACCGCGATGTCGTCCTTCCTCGGCCTCCTCCCCTCCCTCATCTTCTACGCCGCCATCTTCTACCTGATGTGGCGCATGCTCCGCAGCTCCCAGCGCGGCGCCATGCAGTTCGGCAAGTCCAAGGCCAAGCTCTCGGGCAAGGAGCGCGAGACGGTCACCTTCAAGGACGTCGCCGGCTGCGACGAGGCCAAGGAGGAGGTGCGCGAGGTCGTCGACTTCCTCCGCGACCCCAAGAAGTTCACCAAGCTCGGCGCCCGCATCCCCCGCGGCATCCTGATGGTCGGCCCCCCGGGCACGGGCAAGACCCTGCTCGCCCGCGCCATCGCCGGCGAGGCCGAGGTGCCCTTCTTCAGCATCAGCGGATCCGACTTCGTCGAGATGTTCGTGGGCGTCGGCGCCAGCCGCGTGCGCGACACCTTCGAGCAGGCACGCAAGTCGGCCCCGGCCATCATCTTCATCGACGAGATCGACGCCGTCGGCCGCCAGCGCGGCGCGGGCGTCGGCGGCGGGCACGACGAGCGCGAGCAGACCCTCAACGCCCTCCTCGTCGAGATGGACGGCTTCGACGGCAACGAGGGCGTCATCGTCATCGCCGCCACCAACCGCTCCGACGTGCTCGACAGCGCGCTCCTGCGCCCCGGCCGCTTCGACCGCCAGGTGCACGTCGACCTCCCCGACCTCCGCGGCCGCGAGGCCGTGCTCGCCGTCCACGCCAAGCGCTTCCAGCTCGCCCCGTCCGTCGACCTCCACCGCCTCGCCCGCATCACCCCGGGCATGGCCGGCGCCGACCTCGCCAACCTCCTGAACGAGGGCGCCCTCCACGCCGCCCGCCGCGGGCGGGAGAAGGTCGAGATGACCGACATCGAGGAGGCCCGCGACAAGATCGCCTTCGGCCGCGAGCGCAAGAAGCTGATGGACGACGAGGACCGCCGCACCACCGCCTACCACGAGGCCGGCCACGCCGTCGTCCAGGCCGTCATCGACGACGGCTCCCTCCCCCTCCACAAGGTCACCATCATCCCCCGCGGCCGCGCCCTCGGCATGGCGATGTACCTGCCCAAGAAGGACATCCTCGGCCACACCAAGGCCCGGCTGCTCAACTACATCTGCACCGCCATGGCCGGCCGCATCGGCGAGAAGGTCGTCACGGGCGACATCTCCAACGGCGCCGCCTCCGACATCAAGCAGGCCACCCGCATCGCGCGCCAGATGGTGTGCGACTGGGGCATGAGCGACCTCGGCCCCGTCGCCTGGGGCGAGAACAGCGACACCGTCTTCCTCGGGCGCGAGATCGCCCGCAGCCAGTCGCACAGCGACGAGACCGCCCGCCGCATCGACGCCGCCGTGTCCGGCATCATCGCCGCCGAGTTCGCCCGCGCCGAGACCATCCTCGCCGAGCACGCCGAGGCCCACCGCAAGGTCGCCGAGGCCCTGCTCGAGCACGAGACCCTCGAGGGCGCGCACGTCAACGAGATCCTCCGCACCGGGGCCATCCAGACCCCCCTTGTCGGGGCCCCGGTTCCCGCCCCGGCGCGCGAGCCCCGGCCCGAGGCCGGAGCCGCCCCGGAGGCCTCCGAGGGTTCCCCCGCGCCGGCCTAGGTTCGTCACAAGGGGTTGCCTTCCGCTCGCTTCCGGGCACGATGTCGGGATGCGCATCGGACTCACCGGCGGAATCGGTTGCGGCAAGACCGCCGCCGCCGCCTGCTTCGGCCGCCGGGGATACCAGGTGATTTGCGCGGACCGTCTCGCCCACGCCGCCTTGCTCGACCCCGCCCTCGTCCGCGAGATCCAGTCCCGCTGGGGCGACGAGTCCCTGCTGGAGAACGGCTTGCCCGACCGCGACTTCATCGCCGAGCGCGTCTTCTCGGAGCCCACCGAGCTTCGCTGGCTCGAGTCGCGCATCCATCCCCGCATCCGCCGTGAGTGGCAGGAGGCCATCCGGGACTCGGCCCACGACTGGGTCGTCGACGTCCCCCTGCTCTTCGAGAAGGGCTGGCAGGGCGACTTTGACACGACCGTCGCCGTGGTCTCCAAGCCTCAGGTCCAGGTCCAGCGCCTCCTCGGTCGCGGCTGGACCCGCGCCCAGATCCAGGCGCGGCTCGCGGCCCAGCTCCCGGTGGAGGAGAAGGCCCGCCGCGCCGACCATGTCCTGACCAACGACGGCACCCTGGAGCAGCTCGAGGCCCAGGTGACCGCCTTGGTTGCCCAGCTGCGGGCCTCCCGGGCCTGAATTTAGGCTTTGCCGCCCCCCCGGGCGGGTCTAGTTTTCCTCGGCCCTTCCCCGGGGTTTGGCCATCCCTTCACCCCAGCTTCCCCAGGACCCCTCCCGTGACGACCGCCGACGACTTCGTCATCCAGTTCATCCAGGACAAGGCGCTCGTGTCCCCCCAGGCCGTCGCCGACGCCCGGGCCTCCCTGGGTGAGGTGCCCGCCTCCGCCAACGCCGACACCCTCGCCCTCGAGAAGCTCGTCTCCGGGGGCGCCGTCACCTGGGCCGCCATCACCGCCGCCCTCGCCAAGGAGTTCGACATGGAGGTCGTCGACCTCGCCCTGGTCGCCCCCGCCGAGGACGTCCTCAAGCTGGTCAGCCGCGACCTCGCCGAGCGCCACCGCATCCTCCCCCTGCAGATGGACGGCTCGGAGCTCGAGGTCGCCGTCGGCGACCCCCTCGACACCGACTCCCTCGACACCCTCTCCCGCATCCTCAAGCTGACCCTCAACCCCCGGCTCGCCCCGCCCGACCAGCTCACCAAGGCCATCGAGCGCTGCTACTCCGGGGGCCAGATGAACGTCTCCTACGAGGATGTCTTCGGCAAGACCACCGAGGGCGCCGAGGCCGGCCTCGACCTGCCCGCCGGCGGCGACGTCAAGGAGGACGACGCCCCGATCATCCGGTACGTCAACTCCCTCATCGTCGACGCCATCAAGCGCAAGGCGTCCGACATCCACCTCGAGCCGATGGAGAAGCGCTTCCGCGTCCGCTTCCGCGTCGACGGCGTCCTGCAGGAGATGAAGGGCCCGCCCAAGCGCCTCCAGGCCTCCATCATCTCGCGCCTCAAGCTCATGGCGGACGTCTCCCTCGCCGAGAAGCGCATCCCCCAGGACGGCCGCATCCAGGCCAAGTCCGGCGGCAAGGACATCGACCTGCGCGTCTCCGTCCTCCCCACCGTCTACGGCGAGTCCATCGTCATGCGAATCCTCGACAAGGAGGGCCTCCGCCTCGGCCTCCCCGAGCTCGGCTTCTTCGCGGACGACCAGGCCATCTTCCAGGGTCTCATCGGCGGCTCCGACGGCGTCTTCCTCGTCACCGGCCCGACCGGCTCCGGCAAGTCCACCACCCTCTACTCCGCCCTCAACTACATCAACAAGCCCGACCGCAAGATCATCACGGTCGAGGACCCGGTCGAGTACCAGCTGGCCGGCATCAACCAGGTCGGCGTCAAGCGCGAGGTCGGCATGACCTTCGCCGCCGCCCTGCGCGCCATGCTCCGCCAGGCCCCCAACATCGTCATGGTGGGCGAGATCCGCGACAAGGAGACGGCCGAGATCGCCATCAACGCCGCCCTCACCGGCCACATGGTGTTCTCCACCCTCCACACCAACGACTCGGTCAGCGCCGTCACCCGCCTGGTCGACATCGGCGTCGCCCCCTACCTTGTCTCCGCCGCCCTCCGCGGCGCCCTCGCCCAGCGGCTCATCCGCCGCGTCTGCCAGTCCTGCGCCGCCCCCTACCAGCCCACCTCGAGGGAGCTGGCCGCCCTCGGCATCGCCGAGGCCGACATGAGGGGCGCCACCCCGATGAAGGGCGCCGGCTGCGCCCGCTGCGGCGAGCGCGGCTACAAGGGCCGCCGCGGCGTCTTCGAGTTCTTCGTGGTCAGCGAGGAGATCCAGCAGATGATCTACTCCGGCGCCACCCTGGTCGACCTCCGCCGCAAGGCTCGCCAAGCCGGCATGCGCACGATGCGCGAGGACGGCATCCGCAAGATCGCCTCCGGCATGACGACCGTCGAGGAGGTCGTCGCCGCCACCGTCGCCCCCGACGCCTGACCGCCATGGCCTACGAGATGCACCAGCTGCTGGAGGCGATGATCGAGAACGGCGCCTCCGACCTCCACCTCCACGTCGGCCAGACGCCCTGCCTCCGCATCTCGGGCGACATGGTCCCGCTCGAAGGCGAGAAGCTCACGCCCGAGGACACCCAGGCCCTCGCCCAGTCCATCGGCCCCGCCGACCAGCTCGAGCGCCTCAAGCGCGACGGCGGCTGCGACTTCGGCTTCTCCTACCAGTCCAAGGCCCGCTTCCGCGTCAACGTCTACCGCGGCAAGGGCGCGGTCGGGCTCGTCCTCCGGCTCATCCCCACCACCATCTACTCGCTCAAGGACCTCCGCCTGCCCGACATGGTCAAGGACCTGCTGGCCCGCCCCCGCGGCCTCATCCTCGTCACCGGTCCCACCGGCTCGGGCAAGTCGACCACCCTCGCCTCGATGATCAATTGGATCAACGAGAACAACGACGGCCACATCGTCACCATCGAGGACCCCATCGAGTACTACCACTCGCACCGCCGCTGCGTCGTCACCCAGCGCGAGGTCCACAGCGACGTGCCCTCCTTCGCCGACGGCATCCGCTCCGCCCTCCGCCAGGACCCCGACGTCATCCTCATCGGCGAGATGCGCGACCTCGAGACCATCGAGGCCGCCGTCTCCGCCGCCGAGACCGGCCACCTCGTCTTCGGGACCCTCCACACCACCGGCGCCGCCCGCACCGTCGACCGCATCCTCGACGCCTTCCCCACCGGGGCCAAGGACCAGATCCGCGTCCAGCTCGCCTCCTCCGTGGTCGCGGTCATCTCCCAGTCGCTCTGCCGCACGGCCGAGGGCAAGCGCGTCGCGGCCTACGAGATCATGGTCAAGACCGACGCCATCGCGGCCAAGATCCGCGAGAACAAGACCTTCCAGATCGTCTCCGACATCGAGACCGGCGGCTCCCGGGGCATGCGCACCCTCGACGCCGACCTCCTCGCCCTCGTCCAGCAGGGCCGCATCGACGCCGCCGAGGCCCTCGTCCACTGCCAGGACCACGAGATGATGCGCAGCCGGCTCAAGGAGGCCGGGAAGCTTTGATCCATGTTCGACGACCATAGCGACAGCCTGAGGGAGATCGCCCGCTCGCACCATCTCGTCACCGACGAGCAGGACGCCGAGATCTGGGAGAACCACCTCTCGAGCGCGAAGTCCTACGCCGACCTCCTCGTCGACTCCGGCATCGCCGACAAGCCGGCCATCCTGCAGGCGGTCGCCGACGCCCTCGGCGTCCCCTTCTACGCCACCGTTCCCGGCGACGTCGACCCCGAGGTCACCCGCATCCTCAAGCCCGCCCAGGCCCACCGCTACCTGGCGCTGCCCGTCGCGCTCGACGGCACCCGCATCACCCTCCTCGCCCGCGACCCCTTCAACTCCTCCGCCGTCTCCGAGCTGACCTTCATGCTCCAGAAGGACGTGGAGTTCGCCGTGGTCGACCCCGAGCTCGTGGAGCCCGCCGTCGTCCGGACCTACGGCGAGCCCGCCCAGTCCTCGATGGAGGACCTGCTCGGCGAGTTCGAGACGGTCGAGGCCACGGCGGGCGAGGCCGCCGGCGAGGCCGACGTGGCCGAGGCCGCCAACCAGGCGCCCATCATCCGGTTCGTCGACCTCGTCCTGCAGGAGGCGGTCAAGGCCAAGGCGTCCGACATCCACTTCGAGCCCTTCGAGGACCAGTTCCGCATCCGCTACCGCATCGACGGCTCGCTCTACGAGATGGCGCCCCCGCCGCGCAACCTGGCGCCCGCCGTCATCGCCCGCGTCAAGGTCATGTCCGCGCTCAACATCGCCGAGCGCCGCGTCCCCCAGGACGGCCGCATCAAGACCACCATCGGCGGCCGGGCCATCGACCTCCGCGTCTCCACCCTCCCGACCCAGTTCGGCGAGTCCGTGGTGCTCCGCATCCTCGACAAGACCGTGGTCAACCTCGACCTCGGCAACCTCTCGATGCAGCCCGACATCATGGAGGGCATCCGCGAGCTGGTCAACCGGCCCAACGGGGTCTTCATCGTCACGGGCCCCACCGGCTCGGGCAAGACCACCACCCTCTACTCCGCGCTGCGCGAGGTGAACACCGAGGACGTCAAGATCCTCACCGCCGAGGACCCCGTCGAGTACGAGGTCGAGGGCATCATGCAGGTGCCGATCAACCACCAGGTCGGCCTGACCTTCGCCGCCGCCCTCCGCTCCTTCCTCCGCCAGGACCCCGACACCATCATGGTCGGCGAGATCCGCGACCTCGAGACCGCCCAGATCGCCGTCCAGGCCTCGCTCACCGGCCACGTCGTCCTCTCCACCCTCCACACCAACGACGCGCCCGGCGCCATCACCCGCCTCATCGACATGGGGCTGGAGCCCTTCCTCATCTCCGCCGCGGTCGAGGGCGTCCTCGCCCAGCGCCTCCTTCGCCGGGTCTGCAAGTCCTGCCGCACCGCCTTCGAGCCCGACCAGGAGACCGTCGCCCTCCTCCAGGTCGACCCCATCGAGATCGCCAACAAGCGGTTCTTCTTCGGCAAGGGTTGCCCCGACTGCAACAAGTCGGGCTACAAGGGCCGCCAGGGCCTCTTTGAGCTCATGCGCGTCAACGACCCGCTCCGCGAGCTCATCACCCGCAAGTCCCCCACCCTGGTCCTCAAGCAGAAATCCATCGAGTTCGGCATGCGAACCTTGCGTGACGACGGCCTCCGGGCCATCTTCGACGGGCAGACCACCATCGACGAGGTCCTCAAGTACACCTGAACCTTCACCACCCCACCCCATGCCCGAGTTCAAGTACACCGCCATCGACCGCAGCGGCCAGCAGGCCACCGGCAAGGTCGACGCCGATTCCGCCGACGACGCCCGCAAGAAGCTCATGGCCAAGGGGCTCATGGTCACCGCCCTGTCCGGCGACGGCCCCGCCGCCGCCAAGCCCGCCGCCGCGGCCGCCGCCCCCGCCAAGAAGGGCTTCCGCTTCGGCGCCAAGGTCACCCCCGAGGAGGTCACCACCATGTCCCGCCAGCTGGCCACCCTCCTCACCGCCGGCCTCCCCCTCCTCCGCGCCCTCGAGCTCATCTACAAGCAGGAGCGCAACCCCCTCTTCAAGGACATCCTCGGCCAAATCGCCGACAACGTCTCCCAGGGGAACAACTTCTCCGAGGCCCTCGCCGCCCACCCCAAGGTCTTCGACCGCCTGTTCGTCAACATGGTCAAGGCGGGCGAGGCGGGCGGCGTGCTCGACAAGGTCCTTGGCCGACTCGCCGGCTTCCGCGAGAAGGCCCAGCGCATCCAGAAGAAGGTCAAGTCCGCCATGGTCTACCCGGCGGTCGTCGTCTCGGTCGCGGTCATCATCGTCATCGTCCTCCTGGTCAAGGTCGTCCCGGCCTTCCAGAACCTGCTCGCCGCCCAGAAGACGGCCATGCCGCCCCTGACCGCCTTCGTCATCGGCATCTCCTCCTTCCTCCAGAACTGGATGCTCCCCTCCGAGCTGTCCGTGACCGGCCTCCTCCGCCCGGTCATCGCCTATGTCGCCATCTTCGGCGGTTACCTCGGGCTGAAGTCCTGGCTCTCCAGCAAGGCGGGCAAGCAGGTCTTCGACCGGCTGCTCTTCCGCCTTCCCAAGATCGGCGGCTTCGTGCAGATCGTGACGGTCTCGCGCTTCGCCCGCACCTTCGGCACCCTGATGGCCTCGGGCGTGCCCATCCTGCAGTCGATCAACATCACGCGCGACACCCTCTCCAACGTCGTCATCGCCGACTCGCTTGAGCGCGTCCATGACCGCGTGCGCGACGGCGAGCCGCTCTCCGTCCCCCTCGAGCAGTCCGGCGTCTTCCCCCAGATGGTCACCTCCATGATCCAGGTGGGCGAGGAGACCGGCCAGCTGCCCGAGATGCTCAACCGCGTGGCCGACATCTACGACGAGGAGGTCGACAACGCCGTCGGCGCCCTGACCTCCATCATCGAGCCCGTGCTCATCGTCTTCCTGGCGGTCGTCGTCGGCACCATCGTGCTCGCGATGTTCCTCCCCCTCATCACCCTCATCACCCAGATGACCGGGGGCTGATCCGCGCCCCGGCGCACCGGCCCAAAAAGGAGGCGGGCTACGTACCCCTACGTAGCCCGCCTTTATTTTCTACTTTGTCTTACTTACCCCATCTCCCGTAGGAGATGATGGATTCACTGTGGATAACTGCCCGGCTTCTGCAAGTGAAATAAGCCATTTTTAGCCAGTTATAGGTCGGCAAGGCTGTTTGGAGGCCAAAAATCGATTCTGGCATCCGGTTGGCTACGGGTAAAAAGTGTCAAATGGCCGTAAAAGACGGGCTGGTTGCTAACATCCGCTGGGTGCAGGGGTAGGATTTGAACCTACGACCTTCAGGTTATGAGCCTGACGAGCTAACCGGGCTGCTCCACCCTGCAAATCAGCGGAAAGGTCAGATTGGGACGGCCGCCATCCGGGGCAAGAGGAAAAAGCCCCAACAGAAAGGGCCCGCCAAGGCGGGCCCCTCCGAGGGTCCGTCGGGCCGCGGCCTCAGATGAACCCGACGTCCTTGAAGCTCGCCTTGCCCAGCACCTTGGTCGGGTCCGACTTGAGGAAGCCGCTGAGCACGGTGGCGTAGACCTGGCGGAAGTCGGTCGAGAAGGTCACGTCCTGCCCGGGCTTGAGGTCGAGGCTGGGCGGGGTGCCGGTGACGGCCCGCTTCATCCCGGTGTGCATGACGAACAGCGGGGCGGCGGTGCCGTGGTCCGTGCCGACGGTCGAGTTCTCGCGCGCGGTGCGCCCGAACTCGGAGAACGTCATCGTCATGACCTGCCGGTCCAGGCTCTTCTTCTCGAGGTCGGACTGGAAGGCCGCGAGCGAGTCGCTCAGGTCGCGCAGGAGCTGGGCGTGGCGACCGAGCTGGTTGGCGTGGGTGTCGAAGCCGCCGAGGGTGGCGTAGTAGACGCGGGTCTCCATCCCCGAGGCGATGAGGGCGGCGATGCGCTGCAGGGACTGGCCGAGGTTGCTCGTCGGGTAGGGCGCCGAGGGCTTGTAGGCGGCGATGGTCTCGGCCACCCGGCTCTCGGTCACGAGCGCGTCCATCATGGCGTGGCGGAGGTAGTGGGTGTTGTCCGAGGGATCCTTGTCGTCGACGCCGGGCAGGGAGGCCGCGTTGAGGTCCATCAGCAGCTCGGTCTCGTCCTTGCCGCCCGAGGGCGACTTCGAGCCCTTGCGGGCGCCGCGGCCGCTGCCGCCGCCGAGGCCGAAGATGTTGTGGTTGCGCGACGACTGGAAGGACTGGGGCAGGACGCTGCCGCCGTGGATGGCCAGGGGGTCCTTGCCCGGCGCGCCGGCGCAGTCGGCGTCGAAGTAGCGGCCGATCCACCCGTCGTAGGCGACCTTGTCGCTGTCGGACGCCGTCTCCCAGATTTCCGTCGAGCGGAAGTGGGAGCGGTTGGGGTTGGGGTAGCCGACGTTCTGGACCACGCCCAGCTTGCCCTCCTTGAGCAGCTGGTGCATCTTGCCCATCGACGGGTGGAGCGAGATCTGGTCGTCGACCTTGAGCAGGCCCGCCGAGGGGCGCAGGGCCAGGTTGGGCCGCAGGCGGTGGTAGCCGTCGTTCTCGTGGTGGACGACTGTGTTGAGGCCGTCGTTGCCGCCGGCCAGCTGGACGAGCACGAGGATGGTGCGGTCCTTCTCGGCCTTGGGTGTCTCGGCCTTGATCGACTGGACGAGGAAGGAGGGGGCGAAGCCGGCGAAGGCCACCAAGCCGAGGCCGCGGCCGGAGGTGGCGAGGAACTCGCGGCGGGTGTGGGGGGTGAGGCGGAGGCTCATGGGGGTGTTCAGGAGAGTTGGTAGAGGGGAGCCTGCAGGATGGCGACGACCGCCTCCTGGATGCTGCGGACGCGGTGCTGGTCGGGCTTGAGGTGCGCCTCGAGGACCTTGCGGAACTCGGGGCTGACCGGGGCGGGCAGGAAGTAGTTGCAGAGGTGGAGGATGATCTCGGCGTCGGTCCGGTTCTTCGCCAGGTACTCCAGCCGGTCGGGCGTCACCACGTAGTTGCCCCGGCCGGCGGCGCGGGCCTCCTTGAGGGCGGCCTGCTCGTCGGCGTTGAGCCGATCCTCGTTGACGGGGTTGAAGAGGCCGCGGGCGACGGCCCGCCGGGCGGCGAGGGTGGTCGAGCTGATCCAGTTGCGCCCGTAGATCCAGCCGCGCACGTTGGGCGGGTTGAAGAAGGGCTGGCCCATGCCGCGCAGGGCGTTGACGACCGGGGCGGGGTAGGGGACCACGTCCACGCCCAGGTCCTGGCAGAGGCCGAGGTAGTAGGCGATGGGCGACTTGATCAGCTTCCCGCGGAAGGCGGGGTGGTAGAAGATCTCCGAGTTGAAGAGGATGCGGGGAAGCTCGGCGACGCGGTGGCCGGACTGCTTCCAGATGCGCCCGAAAGCCTGGGCGTAGGCCCTCGGCAGGCCCTCGGCCACGAGGTAGAACTTGATCAGCTCCTGCGGGGCGTAGGCGGAGGCCGCGGGCTGGCGCATCGTGAGGTCGACCAGCGTGTCGGGGTTGAAGTTGCCCTTCTGCCCGAAGATCACCTTCTCGCCGTCGTCGTGCTGCTTCGGGTCGACAAGGAAGGTGCCGCGGCGGAGGGTCACGCCGGTCATGGCCCGGGCGGCCTCCTTGACGTCGGCCTCGGTGTAGTTGCCCTCGCCCAGGCAGAAGAGCTCGAAGAGCTCGCGGGCGAAGTTCTCATTGGGCTTGCCCTTGCGGTTCTGGTTGAGGTCGAGGAACTCGACCATCGCGGGGTGCTTCATCACCGCGCGCACGAGCGCGGCGTAGTCCTTGTCCAGGTGGGAGCGGATGAGGGCCTGGTAGTCGAAGAGGGTCTCGGTCCGGCGGATCTTCTCATTGTTGACCACGAAGACGTCCTGCAGGAAGAGCACGAGCTTCTCCTGGGCGCTCATCTCCGGGCGGCGGGCGAACTCGAGCCACTCGACGTTGTAGTCGCGCATCGCGGACTCGGACTTGCGGCGGAGCTCCTGCAGGAACTCGCGCCGCTCGTCGGGGGTGAGGGTCCTCAGCTTCTCCCGGTTCTTGTCGCTGTCATCCGAGAGGTCGGCGAGCTTCTCCGGCATCGGCATCGGGCGCACCGCGGAGAAGGCCCGGCGGACGGTCATGGCCGGCCCCTCGCGCAGGGCCTGGGCGGTGGCGGCGGGCGTGGCGGTGAAGCCCATCCTCCGGAGCAGGTGGCGGGCGCACGCCTCGTCCCAGCGCCGGGTGTCGAAGGGGTGCCAGGCGCGTTCGGGAGGGGGTAGGGGCGGGGTGGCCGACATAAGGTATTTTCCTCGTGAAACTATAAACCCCTGATTGGGACTCAAGTTCGTCCACGGGCTCGGAAATCTGTATTTGTTTGCCCCCCGCCACCCTGCTTTTAGCCTAGGGTCATGTCCCAGACCCCCCCAGACGGGCTGCCGGAAGACATGCCCCCTCCTCCCGAGGGCGCCGACTCGACCGCAGGTCCTGCCGCCGCTTCCCCGGGGTCGTCCGGAGGCTCGCCGGGCCGCCGCAAGCTGCGGCTCTGGGACCGCATCGGTGGCCAGGGCCTGATGGCCTCCCTCGTCTTCCACGGGGCCCTGCTCGTGTTCTTCGCCGCCTGGGTGATCGTCACCATCACCGACGAGGCCAGGACCGACCCGGACACCTTCGCCACCGGGGCCGGCGGCGGCTCCAAGGGCGACAGGGCGGTCATCCGCGACCACAAGGTCACGCCGAAGAACGCCCAGAACA
>Ga0315903_10005770_pt1 | contig 16076 bp, 13 predicted proteins | sample LakEriMetagenome_7_FD_203524 | JGI IMG/M metagenome (GOLD analysis project Ga0315903, IMG submission 203524) | Freshwater fungal communities from buoy surface, Lake Erie, Ohio, United States - Buoy 2 MA119 | ecosystem: Environmental > Aquatic > Freshwater > Lake | place: USA: Lake Erie, Ohio...
GACTTATATCCTCTCAAAGGATTTTTGAAATGCCCTATTCATGGAAGAACCCTATCCGCATATGGCACTAAAGGGAGAAAACACATATATCACTATTACGTATGTACATATCCTGAAGCAAAATGTCCAAGATACCCGATTGAGTGGGCGCATAATTATATTTTGTCAATACTTGAAAGAGTAAGGTCAACTGCATTATCAATTAGGAGACGAAAAAAGGTTTTCGACTCTCTAATTGCAAATGAATTGACAAATAGAAGCCACTTCATTAAAAAAATGGAAGAAGAACTTCTTTCTATGAGGGGTCAGATTGCCCACCTAACAGATCAGTTTCTGCAGAAACAAATTAATGGAGACACGTATCAAGAACTACGTAAAGAAGTCGAAGCCAAGATATATCATACAGAAAGGAATCTTCGAGATATGGGTGGCGATCAGACGCCACTCAAAAAATACCTTTATGAAGATATCCGCACACTTGAATACATCGTGGACTTTTACCAGCAAAGTACTGGAGTGCTGAAAAAGCGGATTTTGAGTTGTATGTTTTCTGAAAAAATCTACTTTGACGAAAAAAAAGATACAACTATCAAATTCACCAAACCAATTGAACTTATGTTTCAGATTTTCAATGAGTTGGAAAATCCAGAAACGAAAAAACAGGTCGAATTTGACCTGTTTTCTCAACTTGCTCCTCAGACTGGACTTGAACCAGTGACCCTCTGATTAACAGTCAGATGCTCTAACCAGCTGAGCTACTGAGGAATGGGGGGCAAAAATAATAGATTCTTCTTTCCCCTCAAAACAAATTTTACGCTTTTTCAGCTTTGTAGCATACCATCGCTGGCCATTTGCTATTCAACGCTTTATCTTAACTTAATAGCCTCAATACCCCCAATAATGAAGCTATTTGCCGTTATATTTTTATCCTTGGCCACCCAATTTGTAATCGCCCAATCAAAAAGCCCGAATATCGTTCTGGTTTATTTCGATGATCTGGGATATGGAGACCTCTCCCGCAACGGAGCCATCGAATACCGTACCCCACAAATGGATAAACTGGCTAGCGATGGCGTATTCTTCACCCAGTTTTACTCGCCGCAAGGTGTTTGCTCGGCTTCACGCGCCGGACTGCTTACAGGTTGCTACCCAAATAGAATAGGCATCTCAGGAGCACTCGACCATACTTCTAAATACGGACTACCAGAACAAGAAACCACAATAGCGGAAATGCTGAAAACTAAGGGCTACTCTACCGCCGCATTCGGGAAATGGCATCTTGGTCATCTCCCTCAATATCTCCCAACTGCACAAGGATTCGATGAATTCTATGGTATCCCTTATTCAAACGATATGTGGCCCAATCACCCAACCACTAAAAATTATTACCCTCCTCTTCCACTTTATCAAAATTCTTCTGTTATCGAAACCAATCCGGATCAAACACAATTCACTACCAACTTCACCAATAAAACAATCGACTTCATCAAAAAAAATAAAAACAACCCTTTCTTCGTTTACCTCGCACACCCTATGCCACATGTCCCACTTTTTGTGTCAGATAAATTCAAAGGCAAATCAAAACAAGGTCTCTTCGGTGATGTGATGATGGAACTCGATTGGAGTATGGGTGAAATCAGAAAAACATTGGAAGAATTAAAAATCGATAACCATACGCTCTTCATCATCACGTCTGATAACGGCCCCTGGTTCAATTATGGAAACCATGCGGGTAACACTTCAGGACTTCGCGAAGGAAAAGGTACTACGTTTGAAGGAGGACAACGTGTTCCGGCAATCCTGTATTGGAAAGGAGTAACGCCCGCCGGCATCACCTGTAACCAAATGGCTTCCGCCATCGATATACTGCCCACAATTGCCGCACTCACCGGAGCAAAATTACCGGAACAAAAAATAGATGGCGTAAACCTCTCTGAACTGATCAAAGGAAATATGGATGCCGAACCCCGAAAAGATTTTTATTACTATTATCGAAGAAATAATCTGGAAGCCGTCCGACAAGGCCACTGGAAATTAGTGCTCGCCCACCCAGGTCGCACCTATGAAAATTTCTCTCCAGGCATCGATGGACAACCGGGCGGTGCGCATGAAAATCATGCATTCGAAGAAGCGCTTTTTGATCTTCGAAGAGATCCCGGCGAACGCTATAATGTAGCAAAAGATTTCCCCGAGATCCTTAAGCAATTGCAAGAACTCGCTGAAAAAGCCAGACTCGATCTAGGGGATGAACTGACCAACAGACCAGGTACGGGCAGAAGAGTACGTCAATAGCTTTATGCGGATATCACGCTAATCATATAGTACCACTTAGCTTATAAGCCCATGTGTATGTGCACGTTACACTAAACGGTAAAACGATTTTTAGGTCACGTTCAACCTCTGCTGAAATCTTAAAAAATGCTTAAAATAGTGGTCAAACAAGGGTTTGAAGGGAAACTGGGCTAAATTCGTCCCCTAAAACTTCAAAAATGGGTTTCCATATTAACGACAAAAAAGCGAATAAAAGCGGTGGAAAGGCCTCTAAATCAACACCCTCTGCTTCTAAGTTTATACCTAAGGCCTCTTCTAAATCCGCAGGGCCAGCTAAAAAACCTATCAAAACGGGAGGAGCAAGAGGTAGTTAATCATGATGACTAGTGTTGCGTGAAAATCTTAAGTATGAAAATTACCCTCCAAAAAATATCACTCTTTTTAGTACTGATCTTCTCAGTGCATAATATAGACTCAGTTGCGATAGCATCCAGAGGTAATTTGCCTATCTATTCCAAACCTGCAACTATTGTAAAAGAGCCGTCGAACAATTCGATATCATCTTCACTCTATACGTCCATCAATCTGAAAGCAGCAGGATTAAATGAAAATATTTTCAACCTGGCGCTCAAAGGATTTTCAAAACTTAGACATAAAGGATTGATTACATCGGATAGCATACTAACCATAATAGATTATACAAAATCGGCGAAAGAAAAAAGACTCTTTGTAATCGATCTTAAAAAACAAGAACTGAAGTTTAATACAATCGTGGCACATGGAAAAGAATCTGGTGAAGAATACGCCAGATCATTTTCGAATGTTAATGAATCCAATAAAAGCAGCCTTGGTTTTTTTATAACGAAAAATACTTACGAAGGTGCCAATGGTTATTCACTCAAATTAGAGGGAGCAGAACCTGGTTTCAATGACAATGCTATGAAGAGAGCAATCGTGATGCATGGTGCCGATTATGTCAATGAATCTGTCTTGTATAGAAGAGGAATTCCAGGAAGAAGCTTGGGATGCCCTGCCATACCTGAACGACTCACCAAAAAAATTATAGATAAAATAAAAAACGGAAACGCGCTGTTTACATATTACCCAGACAAAAAATATTTATCTAGGTCGAAATTGATCAAAGATTAATTATAAGAGCGTATTCGCTAATAGCTGAGACCCCATCCCCACAATAAACCCTGCTGCCAGATCGCCATTTTGATGATCACTGGCTAACTTTCTTGAACTGATTACCAAACCACTAACTAAAATGGTTATTATCATAGGTAGTCCACTCATCATCGAACCCTCCATCAGTACCAGAATCATGAGCATCAAGGCACCACCTACACCCATCGCGTGCATACTTATCTTGAAATAAATATTAAAGATCATCCCAATAATAGATGCATAAAATATCCCCTGCAACATATCTTTCATTATCTGGGGCATATCCGGCTTATTGTAAAATACATACCAGGTCCAGAAGAAGAAAATAATAGAGGCCATATAGGGAACGATCCGCTCCTTTTGTGTTTCCAGATAAATGTTTTTTGAAAATCCTAAACCTTTGAGCAATAAGACCACAACTACCGGGAAGATGAAATTATTATTAACGATAGTGGCCATACTCATGATCTTCTCTGTTGGATGCATGTACGTGAAATACACAGGGTTTAAAAACAGCATATACACCCCCATATACACACCTACCAATAACGGATGAAAAACAAATGAAATCAAACGAGCAAAACCTAATGAAACCTTCATTATCATAATTCTTTTCGCAACCGAGCTACAGGGATATTTAACTGCTCCCTGTATTTGGCTACTGTTCTGCGGGCAATGTTATAACCTTTTTCCTGAAGCAACTCGGTTAATCTTTCATCACTCAAAGGCTTACGCTTACTCTCGCCTTCAATCATATCACTTAATATCTTTTTAACTTCTCTGGTAGAAACTTCTTCACCACTCTCTGTACTCAATGATTCAGAGAAAAAGAACTTTAACCTGTAAGTTCCAAATTCTGTCTGAACAAATTTACTGTTTGCTACCCGACTAACTGTCGAAATATCTAAACCTGTTTTCTCCGATATATCTTTAAGGATCATTGGTCTAAGCGCGGTCTCATCTCCTGTAAAAAAGAATTCCTCCTGATGTTTCATTATGGCCTCCATGGTGGATAATAATGTATGCTGTCGTTGTTTGATAGCATCAATGAACCATTTAGCGGAATCAATTTTTTGCTTGATGAAAAGTACGGCTTCCTTTTGGCGCTTATCTTTTTTACTTCCTTTATCATATTCGCGAAGCATCTCTTTGTATCCTTCGCTCACGCGCAGATCTGGTGCATTACGGGAATTCAGCGTCAATTCCAACTTGCCTCCATTATTATAAATAAAGAAATCAGGAATAACATAATGGTCACTGGCATATTCGCCAATATTCCCACCAGGTTTTGGGGTTAACCGAACAATCTGTTGGATAGCCAATTTTAATTCATCATCCGTTAAGGATAGTACTTTCTGAATTCGATCGTAATGTTTTTTGGTAAACTCTTCGAAATATTCTTCAAGTATATGGATAGCGGTGGTGATAGATTTCTCCTTGCTTAAATGTTGCTTTCGGTACAACTGTAACAGTAAACACTCCTGGAGATCACGTGCACATATTCCTGGTGGATCAAATTGCTGTATTTGGCGGATAAACGTTTCAATTTCTTTTACAGTCGTATCCATATTCTGTCTGAATGCTAGATCATCCACAATGGATAAGGTTTCTCTTCGTAAGTAACCATCGTCATCGATACTACCTACGATTTGCTCTGCAATCTTAGTGGCGCGTTCATCTAGATTCAACATACCCAATTGCTCAAGCAGGAACTCATGAAAACTGGCTTCCGTCCGCTGCATTGAGCTTCTGCCTTCTTCTATTTCAGGATAGTTTTCATCTTTTAGCTTATAATCTGCAATATCATCCCCATCATCTCCTATATATTCACTTAGGTCAGGCTCATGCTCATCTAAAGACTCTGGTATATCTTCATCCATTACATCATCTTCTGTATCCGTATTGTCATACTCATCGGTAAGCTCGTATTCATCCCCATTTTCTTCCCCTTGCTCTAAAGCTGGATTTTCTTCAAGCTCTTCTTTGATTCGCTCTTCTAAATTGGCTGTTGGCACCTGCAGCAATTTCATCAATTGAATTTGCTGAGGTGATAATTTCTGGAGTAGCTTTTGTTGTAAACGCTGTCCTAAAGCCATAGGACACAAAAATAAACAATTTGCGGATTGGGGATGGAACAGCTTAATGGTAAAAACAGAACCTGCTAATTGATCAGGCCTTTCTTCCATTCCATTGCCGGAATCTCTGCCGGTTCTGCATAGTATTTCAATCGTAAACTATCGCTCCATCCATTAGGATTTTGGGCAAAAGTCTTGCTGCTGAAAAATATAGCCCCATGTATGTTGGGCGTATTCCGTAATAATTCGATCTGCCTGGGCAACTGCGAATAGTCTTTCCAGCTCGTATTGCTACCGGCACGATAAATTCCCAAACCTATGTAACAATGTTTGCCAAATGTATTTTTACTCCACCAGTCGATCAGCACTTCATAGGGAGCAGCTTTATGTCCAAATTCCCAATATAGCTGCGGAGCTACATAATCGATCCAACCTTTCTTTAACCATAATAAAATATCAGCATACAGATCATCATAGTTTGTTTGGCCGGCATTTGTTTTACTTCCTCTCGGATCCTTATCTGCATTACGCCATACACCGAATGGTGAGATTCCAAACTTACAAGTAGGCTTCACCTCACGAATCACATTGGCCAGTTTATAAATAATAGAATCGACATTGCTACGACGCCAGTCATCTTTGATCATCCCTTTTCCATGATTACGAAACGATACCTCATCAGGAAAATCTTTACCAGGTACTTTATATGGATAGAAGTAATCGTCAAAATGGATAGCATCCACATCATATCGAGTTAAAACATCTTTGATCACATTTGTTAAAAATTCCTGCACTTCTTTATTGCCTGGATCAAAATACCGCTTACCTCCATAATCCAAAAACCAATCGGGTTTAGTGCGGGTTATATGGAAGGGTGAAATGGAGGATTTCCCAATATTGAAAACAGCGCGATACGGATTACACCATGCATGAAACTCCATACCGCGTTTGTGGGTTTCTTCAATCATAAAAGCCAGAGGATCATAATACGGAAAGGGTGGACGACCCTGAACGCCTGTCAACCATTCACTCCATGGTTCATATGGTGAGGGATAAAAGGCATCAGTAGCGGGACGGATCTGTACGATCAAGGCATTCATCCCATTGCGTTGATGCATGTCTGCCAAACGAATAAATTCTGCTCGCTGCGAATCAGCAGGTAACCCCTTTTTTGAAGGCCAATCAATATTATCTACAGTGGCTACCCACGCTGCTCTGAATTCTGATTTTTTTTCAGGGGATTTGATGGAAGGACCCTGAGCAAGAATGCAAGTTGCACTCAAAAAAAAGAATACGAAAAAGGATATACTTCTCATTTTAACACACTTCTATTTAGGTTCAGGATTCAACAGGTCCATTTGAATGTTGATCTTGATGATGATGCACTTCAATAAATTCATTACTATAAATACGGATGAGCAATAAAAGGTAAGATAGCAATAATGGACCAAAAATAAAACCCATGAAGCCAAACAATCCTAAACCTACAATAACCCCCAAAATAGTTACTAAAGGATGAACATCCCCAATCTTACGCATAAGCGTTACACGGGCGAGATAATCCACATTACCTGTGATCAATACATTATATAATAACAACCCTGTAGCTTGCCAGTCTGATCCCTGCGCATATAAATAAACGACTAATGGAACGTAGATGATCATCGTTCCAACAACAGGAAAGAAGGCAAATACGCCAGTCAAAAATCCCCATAAACCAAAATCAGAAAGCCCAAATATCCAATAACCGATCAAAGCAGTAATGCCTTGTATTAAGGAAATTAAGGGTATTCCCAAAGCATTGGCTCTAACCATATTATTGGTTTCAAATGCCAACTGGCGAACATTGTTTTCCTGAAATGGAATTAATTTTTTCAGCGCATTCTCCATTCCTTGGCCATTCGTGTACATAAAAAATACCATGAAAAACATCATCGCTAAATTTCCAAGTATGGTGAAGGAACTGTTCAAGAAGGTGGGGATGAAATTGCCTATATAAGTTTGGGCCTTCGCCAGATTTTCTTCTGATAGCATATCGGATCCTGTATATTCTCGGATCTTGTCCGATAAAGTATTTAATCCGTGTATTAATTCTTCTGAGTGACTGAAAACTTCGTGCACCTTAGGCATGATCACCTTAATGGTAAAAAAAGCAGGAGTGCCAATAGCTATAATAGCCATCAAAATAAAAACGGCGGCAATTAGGTTAGGATTGTTTTTTTTCTCCGAAGTAAGTTTAAAAAATAAATCCCGGGTAAGGATGTACATGGTTACTGCACCTAAAAAGCCTGGTACAAAAATGTATAATTCCTTTATGATAAGAAAGGCTAGCATGATGATGATGATCAGCAATACAACCTGCCTGATACGATTATTAAACCGTGTTACTTTTTCCATAGATATATTTTATTAACCCCAAACATGAACACCTTCACTACAATTCGAACAAATATCAATATTTTTTCGTCCATTTATCAATGATTTTCGAAACGATTTATACTTAGCATTACGCCATGTTTCACGGAATGACATCGACCTAAGATCACCTAATTGATGTTGTGCATCTTTATCAAAACAACAAGGTACAACTAATCCATCCCAGGTGATCACATTGGCGTGCCATAGACGCCAGCAGCGATTAGCCAGTTTATTCTTAGGAAAATATTTTCCATTTCGATCTTTTTTATACCGACTATACTTATCGATAGTGGTGATCAATCCGTTAGGATCGTTTTCATAATCATAAACCTGCGCTGTTTTAAACCAAACGGCATCGACTCCGATCTCTTTTGCCAGCGCTTTTACCTCGTCGATCTGGTGTTCATTTGGTTTCACTACCAAAAATTGAAAGATCACCAAAGGTGTTGAACTACGGGCCTCTTTCTTTGCCTCTACTATATTTCGTGCGCCTTGTAACACTTTTTCTAAATGGCCTCCTTTACGGTATTGCTGATATACTTCCTGAGTAGTACCATCAATGGAAATGATCAACCGATCTAATCCAGATGAAACGGTACGTTGCGCATTTTCCTTGGTGAGATAATGAGCGTTGGTAGATGTAGCGGTATATATCCGTTTATCAGACGCATATCGTACCATATCTAAAAATGCAGGATTCAGATAGGGTTCGCCTTGAAAATAAAAGATGAGATATAATAACTCTTTATGCATCTCATCGATCGTTTGTCGAAAGAATGTATTTTCCAACATGCCGGTTGGTCGGGTAAATGCCCTTAATCCACTCGGGCATTCCGGGCAACGAAGATTACAGGACGTAGTAGGTTCAAAGGAAATAGAAATGGGATAACCCCATTGAATCGGTTTTCCAGTGAGCTGACTTACATAAAAACTACTAAGCACTTTCAGACCATTCCAGATCCGAAGGGGAGTAAGTTTTAATGAAAGGTTGATCAGGTCAGACCACATGGTTTTCGGAATGAATGCGAAAGTTTAAAATTAATCAATGATCCGGCAAATACAAAGGAAGCGATAGCAAAAAAAACGTTTATTTTGCAGTATGGAATATAGTAAAATCGTTTCAGTTACCGGATTACCGGGTTTGTTTGAAATTCTGAGCAATAAGTCTGATGGGGCTATCGTTCGTAGTCTGGAAGACAAGGCTACAAAATTCGTATCGTCGCGTGTACACAATCTTTCTCACCTGGAAAGTATTGAAGTATATACCAATGGGGAAAACGTAAATCTGGTTGACGTTTTTAAAGCAATGGAAAGTAAAGGATCAGCTCTTCCTGCTGAAAAAGACGCTAAAGCAGTAAAATCGTACTTCGAAAAAGTTTTTCCCGAGCTTGATTTTGAACGCGTATATAACAGCGATATGAAAAAAATGATTCGCTGGTACCAGATTTTAAAAGCAAATAACGTGGAGATTAAACTCACAGAATATACGGATGAGGAGCTAGCTGAAGATACACCTTCTGCAGAGCCGGTAGTGGAAGAAGTAACCAAACCTAAAAGCACTCGAGCCAAAAAAGCAAAGACTGAAGAATAATAGAGGCGAATGAACTATACAGCAGACATCAAAAAAATTACACGCCATTATCTACCTGAAACATTATCCATCACAGACTGGAATAGTCTGGAACCGTGGCTGAAAGAACTGCTCGATCGCCCAATTGAATCACGTGAAGCATTTGAAAAATGGCTCGCTGATCTCAACGAAGTAGAAGCGGTGATCAATGAAGATGCCTGCTGGCGACAAGTTCGTATGACCTGCGATACATCTAACAAAGAACTGGAAGAATCTTTCAATTATTTTTACATGGAGATTCTTCCAAAAGTTCAACCTTACTCAGATCTACTCAACCGAAAAACGATTCAATCGCCGTTTGTTGACGAATTGGATAAGGATAAATATTTTACTTACCTCCGCAACATCCGAAAGAGTATCGATCTTTTTAGAGAAGAAAATATTCCATTGCAAGCAGAGATCAATGTACTTCAACAACAATATGGTCAAATCGCTGGCGCGATGACCGTAACTGTTGACGAACAAGAATTCACTTTGCAACAGGCTTCTAAATTTCTTGAAGATCCTAATCGTGAAAAACGCGAAGCGGTATATCGAAAAATAAATGAAAGACGCGTTCAGGATAAGCAAGCACTTCATGAATTATTTTCCAAGCTGATCGATCTTCGTCATAAAGTGGCACAGAATGCCGGCTTTACCAATTACCGCGATTACAAGTTCGTAGAAATGGGTCGCTTTGATTACAAGCCTGAGCAATGTTACCAATTTCATGAAGCCGTTCGATTACATGTGATGCCATTGGTAAATGAGATCTTTGATGGTCAACGCAAAAAATTAGGACTGGATGTGTTGAGACCTTGGGATACGGAAGCAGAACCTGCTGGCATCAACCCACTACGCCCGTTCACAGATGGGAAAGATTTGCTGAACAGGTCTATTCAGTGTTTAGATAAACTCCATCCATTCTTCGGAAATTGTTTACGCAAGATGGATGAACTCGCTCATCTTGATCTCGATAGCAGAAAAGGAAAAGCCCCCGGTGGATATAATATGCCTTTGGCAGAAAGTGGAGCTCCTTTCATTTTTATGAATGCTGCCAGCCAAATGAGTGATGTAACCACAATGGTTCATGAAGCAGGACACGCCGTTCATTCGTTCTTGGCACATCCTTTAGAACTGAATGGTTTCAAAGAATATCCTACCGAAATGGCAGAAGTAGCGAGTATGTCGATGGAGTTGTTCACCATGGATCACTGGCAAACCTTTTTCGACAACAAAGAAGATCTGAAACGAGCCAAACGGCATCAACTCGAAAGAACCATTACGATTTTTCCCTGGATCGCTACGATTGATAAATTCCAGCACTGGATCTACGAAAATCCACAGCATACCATTGAAGAAAGAAATGAAACATGGATGAATATCCTTAGCGAATTCACCTCATCCGCAGTTGACTTCTCTGGTTTGGATATGTTCCGACAAACATCCTGGCAGCGGCAGTTGCATTTATTTGAAGTACCCTTCTATTATATCGAATATGGAATTGCACAATTGGGGGCAATAGGGATGTGGAAACAATACAAAGCAGACCCTAACAAAGCATTAGAAAATTATACGCATGCATTAAGCCTGGGTGGTACCAAAACACTCCCGCAACTTTACGCTGCAGCTGGATTACCATTTGATTTTTCTCCTGAAACGATCAAAGATTTAATGCTTTTTGTAAAACAAGAACTAGATGCGATAGGTTAAATCTATTGGCATTCTGGGCAAACTCCATTCACAACCATATCTATCTTACCAACTTTATATCCTTTGGGTAAACTAACAGAAGGAATAGCCACATCATCTAAACATGAGGTGCGTCCACAAGCATCACAAATAAAATGCACATGATTATCATGATGATGCCCTTCAGAACAATTCTCTCTGCACAAAGCATAACGTGTTCCACTATCTGCAGATGGAATAGTATGTACAATCCCTTTATCAATGAAGGTTTGTAGCGTGCGGTAGATAGTAACACGATCGAAACGTTCTTTCGTTTCCCGTTCAATATCCTGATGGGCGAGTGCAATTTCTGTTTGTAAAAAAGCTTCCAGCACAGCTCTGCGCGAATCCGTGTTGCTAAGATGATGTTTTTTTAATATGGTTAATACATCACTCATTGGGCTAATAAAATTCGGGTATCATAAATCAGTTGATCCACTTCATCTTTTTTGATCCCATCATATATTCCTCTTACCTGACCATTCTTATCCACCAAAGCAAAAAACTGCGTATGAAGAAATTGATCGGTTATGTTCTTACTGCTGTTCTTGGGATCATCGAGTAAATAACTTTCCCTTGCACTTTTATAAAGATTTTCTTTTGTGCCGGTTAAGAACCACCAATTATTCAATGAAGCACCCAGCGAATCTGCATAATGCTTTAAAGTTGGAACAGAATCCGTTTGTGGATCAACCGTATGAGATAGTATCAGAAAATTTTTTTCGTTTTTCAATTCACCATACACTTTTACCATATTGCGGTTCATCTTCGGACAGATTCCCTTACAGGTCGTAAAAAAATATTCAGCGATATATACTTTTCCTGTTACATCTTTTTCAGAAACCATATTGCTGTCTTGGCGGATAAACTGAAACGGCATCACCGTATTCAGTACGGGTAACTTAGGTTTGCCCATATCGGTGTACTTGTTCAGTACGATCAGGTAAACAGCAACCACCACAGCGAAAAAACCCAGGTATAAGATCGTTTTCTTACTCATGTACCGCAAAGTTACAGAACCTTTCTCTCCCGAATTGCAACTTCGTTGCATTTTTGTTTATCTTTGCATGGAGGGTTATGTTCAAGATAAATTACGATGCATTGGGGATTGCTACATCTATAGCCTGCGCTATTCATTGCGCAGTACTCCCGCTTTTATTGTCCAGTCTGCCTTTATTTGGGATCAACATCATCAATAATAGTCGGTTTGAAATTGGGATGGTCGTACTGGCTTTCGTGATTGGCATTTTTTCACTACGGAATGGGTACAAACACCATCATCGGGTAATTCCTATATTGATGTTTTCCTTGGGGATTTTACTTTTATTATTGAAGCAATTTTTCCATGCCTACCTGCTGAGTTTTTTAATACCGGCTGTGCTCTTGATAGTAGGAGCACATTGGATGAATTACCGATCCACTCAAAAATATGCTGATGCTTGTCCGGTTGATGGATGTACCACGCACTCAAAGCATTAGCCGGTAGTCAACCCTTTTACACCATTTTTTGGAGAATCCTGTTTTATTCTCTGCATCATTTACTAGAGATTCGCCTTTCAAAGAGGTTGGAAGGGTACACAATTTGCAGTAATTTCCTTGAATGAAATCGTTTAGCATAATCATGGCCGTGCTCTTTGTCCTTTTTGCAGCACTGCAGTTTAATGATCCTGATCCTTATTTCTGGATTATGCTTTACCTCTATGCAGCGTATCTATGTGTAAACAGATTTAGAGGGAAGTACCAACCAAGAGCGTATGCCCTCGCCATTTTAGTATATACTACCTATGCCGTTTATTTATTCTTTGACAAAAACGGAGTGCTCTCCTGGCTTACAAATCATCACGCTGAAAGTTTGGTCACCACCATGAAAGCTGAAAAACCATGGATAGAAGAATCCCGGGAATTTGGCGGACTGATGATTATGATTATATCAATCGGATTGAATTGGATAATAAAACCAAAAAATGAGCGGATTCCTTAGTTAAAATCTAAAGAATCCGCCAGTTTTATTTTTTCACCGCCTCCACATATACCGACTCTACTCCAGTCAATGGTTTCTTTCCTTTATCAGTGTATGCCGCGGTAATTAGAATCGTCTTACCACCTTCCACCTCTTTTGCCGATGGAGTAATACTACCCGAAATGGGTAGTGATTTTTCTTGTGGCTTATTCAATGATAGGATCCAGCTCACAATTTTATTGGCATCTGCAGGTTTAATATCTGGATGTGCCGGCATCGCTACTTCACCCCAAACACCTGCACCTCCTTTAATGATCTTCGTACTCAACTTTTCAGTCGCTTTCTTATCTTTCAGATATCGCTGTGCAACAGACAAATAAGAAGGGCCGATTGATTTTTCATTTTGCTTATGACAGGTTTTGCAATCTCCGGTTTCAATAAGTGATTTTCCTTCCATTATATTGCTCATCACTTGATGCCCAACAATCTGCGCTTTATCCGGACCACTTACATAATCAACCTTGATAAATAATCGAGAAGGATCAATTTTATTTCCTTCTTCTTTATCACTCACCTCCACTTTATAATGGATCGGCTGACCAACACTATAAGAACTCGCATCAACAATGATCTTCACTTTTGGTGCTTCATTGCCGGCATATACACTGATCGGTGTACTCTTTCCTTTTGCTCCCTTATTATCTTTTACCTCTACATATACGTCTTGCTCACCGGAAGTAGAAAACGTTATAGTTGTAGTAGGCGTTTTGGTTTCTTTTACTTGTTTGCCATAATGCCATACATAAGTCACGGCATCTTTATCTGGATCAACAGATCCTTCCGCTGATAATTTTACAGTCAGCGGAACAGAACCTGATGTTCTATCTGCTTTTATAAATGCCTTTGGCGGACGATTACCAGAATTGAAATCTATACGAGATAATGATGCATCACTATTCTTCGTAAACCAACCGGTTCCATATTCCAGGATATATACTCGTCCATCAGGACCCATTTCCATATCAATCGCAGAATTGAATTTAATTTGCTCAAAAACCGGTTCCATTTTTTCAAAATCGCCATTGGATTTCATCGTCACGGCTTTCACCCAACCGCGTATCCAATCATAGAAAAAAAGTTTCCCCGCATAATACTCCGGATAACGAGTTTCTTTTGAATAGAACTCAGGATAATAGATGGGGCCAGCCATGGCATTTCGCCCACCCGTTCCCACTTCAGGGAAATCCGGAGAGGCCGCATAAGGATACCAGATGAATGCCGGACTAACCGGAGGCAATTCACGCAATCCTGTATTATTTCGTGATTCATTCATGGGTTTGAGTGGATCATACACCGGACCTGATTCACCGGTGGCATAATCAAAACGATGATAAGGATAATTATTACCCACAAATAAAGGCCACCCAAAATATCCAGCCTTTCTTGCCTGATTCAATTCATCATAACCACGAGGGCCACGTCTGCTCAAGCTATCATTTCCGGCATCTGGTCCTACTTCACCCCAATATAAAAATCCAGTCTTGCGATCCACAGAAATACGATATGGATTGCGATTACCCATCACATAAATTTCTGGTCTGGCTTTTTCTATACCCTTGAATAAATTCCCTTCAGGAATACTGTATGTTCCATCAGCATTAATCTTGATGCGTAAAATCTTTCCGCGCAGATCATTTGTATTGGATGAACTTCTTCTGGCATCATACTGCTCGAAACCTGGACGATCATCCATTGGGCCAAAACCATTTAATTTATAGGTTGAATTAGGCTGTTCAAATGGAGTAGCATTATCGCCAGAAGATATATACAATAAGCCATCAGGGCCAAAAGCTAGCGATCCGCCCGTGTGACAACATATATCGCGTTGTGAATAAAATTCCAATATTTTTTTCTCTGACTTAAGATCAAAAACGCCATTGTTAAAAACAAAACGAGATAATCGATTCATTGGAGTGTCCAAGGCTGCATAGAAAATATAGACAAAATGGTTAGTAGCATAATTAGGGTCAGCGGCAATGCCTAATACACCTTCTTCGGCGTTAACACCGGGAACTCGGGCCTTATGATATGGTTTTAAATTAGCTACTTCTTTTAACTGCTTCGTGCGCGCATTGTAATGCAACACTTCTCCTTTACGCTGTACAACCAATATATCAAAATTGGGGAGTATGGTAAACTCCGTAGGTTCATCAAATCCTGTAGCTAAAATATTTTTTGAAAAACGATCGGCATCAGGAACACGTTGGCTCGTGGTCTTGGCATAATCCAAAACTACATCGTTACCGATGGCATATTTTATTCCTCCTAAAATATGCTGAAGAAAGGCAGGATCGGTGTAGGATTCTTCCGTATGCCCCAACTCGGTATAAAATGCACGGCCACCATCATATTCATGATACCAGGCCATTGGATGTTCATCGCCATTATCCCCTCCCTGATAAGATTTCTCATCAATAGAAAGCAATACATTGACATGTTTTGGAACGGCTTTGAAATTATACCACTCATCTGCCCGCTCCCATACATCAGGAAGATGATGGGTGCTGATATGATTTTTATTATTTACAATCAGCTTCGCTTTTTGAATTTTAGGATGACTTTTGAAATAACCGCCAACAAGTTTGCCGTACCATGGCCATTGGTATTCACAGTCAGAAGCGGCGTGTATTCCCATAAAGCCTCCACCGGCCTGTATGAATCTTTCAAATTCTGCCTGCTGAATATGATTTAATACATCGCCTGTTGGATTTAAAAAAACCACTGCTGCATATTGCTTCAATGAATCTTCCGTAAAGTAGGCACTGTTCTCCGTGGCATCTAC
>Ga0315903_10005772_pt1 | contig 16069 bp, 22 predicted proteins | sample LakEriMetagenome_7_FD_203524 | JGI IMG/M metagenome (GOLD analysis project Ga0315903, IMG submission 203524) | Freshwater fungal communities from buoy surface, Lake Erie, Ohio, United States - Buoy 2 MA119 | ecosystem: Environmental > Aquatic > Freshwater > Lake | place: USA: Lake Erie, Ohio...
CGTGTTGTTGCCAAACTCGCCCGTCACGCTATGCCCGTTGCCGGTTGCGTAGGCTTCGAGCGTCACAAATATGCGATCAGTCACCAGCAAGGCAGTCTCTGGCACGAGCACAGAGATCCCGACAAGCGCGGATACTTCGCCGATAGTCACCGCTGCCGAGGTCGCCAGTAGCGTCGGTGCGTTGCTGCCGTCGTACTTGTAGACTTTTGCGCGGACGCTGTTGCTGTGGTTGTTGTCAGCAACGCCGTACATCCAAATGTTAAAGTCCCACAAGCCAGCAGGGATGTCAGTTGAGCCCGGATCTTGCGGCGTGGACTCGGACACAAACCCAGCAAACTGCGTCCATGTTGTCGGCGTCAGACTTCCGGTCGTCGCGGTTGTCTGCGCTGCATCTGCGCTGCGCCCGAGTTGTTTAGGAGTGCCTGGCAGGTTCGTTGTCGGCGCGTCGGCGTCGGTGCCCTGGTTGAGGTAATAAGTCAGCCCGTTCGCTCCACCGCCACCGCCGCCCGTCGAGGCTGCCGGTGCCCATTGCGAGCCGTCCCATGTCAGCACCTGCCCGCTAGTTGGTGCCGTGCCGGAGACTGCGGAGCCCTTGATTTTGTCCACGCTCGTCGAGTGCAGCCCGCCGGAGATGTCGCCGGATAGGATGGGAGAGTTTAAAGGCATAAATTATTGATACAAAGGAATATAATAACCTTCGTTTCCAAGATTAAAAAATTGCCACGCAACTGGAGTAACAGTATTATTTGGCGTTCCTCCAATTGAACCAAACCTAAAAAATGAAGGAATCCATTGATTTGGAAAATTTGTCCCATCCCACACTAAACAGCTCCCGTTTTGCGGAAGACCTGCTGCAATTGGATTATTTTGAATTGATGTAGCGTTATTTATCTCAGCAGGAGCCCAGTCCGTGCCGTTGTAGACCAGTCCCTGCCCACTAGTCGGCGCTGTGGTTGAGATGGCAACACCCTGAAGTGATGTTGCGTCGCCACTGCCGCCGCCGCCGGAACCGGCAACTAGCGCGCGAATGCTGATTAGTTCGCCAGCAACGGGAGCCTCTACAAAGGTGATAGTGCCGCCCGCCGTGTTGGTGATCGAGTACTTGCTCGGTGGCTGATCAATGCCGCCCACGCTGACGATGTACCCACCGTCCGCAGTTCCGTTGTAACCGGCAAAAGTGAACGCCGTGGTAGTGCCGTCGCCCGTGTGCTCGGTTGCCGTAGTGCCTGCGGCCACGGGCCCGTTAATGAGCATCACGGCGGAATCACCGCCGAGATACAGCTCGCCGTTGAGCGTGTTAACGGCAAGCTCTCCAACCTCAAGCGTCGTCGGATATCCCGACGCCCCAGAGCGTTTTTTGGGTATGATCGGGAATGCCATAGATTAGTAAGTACCAGCAGATGCGACTGTTGCGGTGCCGTCTCCGGCAATTTCGATGCTTGCGGAGGATTTAATGCCGCCCACAACCGTGGAGGTGCCGGGCATGATTTTGGCAGCGCCTGTGCCAGAAACGGAAAGCGAGTTGCTGGCAATTGGATCGACGCTAAGCACGCCCAATTGCGAAGTGCTGGCAATCTGGAGTTGAGCGGTCGAAAGGAACCCGCTCGCGGTCAATTCTGGCACCCCGCCGGGAGTGGCGAGTTGCGTCAATTGCGCCGTGCTCACCGCGCCGATGTTCGCAGGAGTCAGCGTGATGTTTCCGTTTACCGGAGTCTGATTATTGACGCTGATCACTTCGGACTTGGCCCCGTCAACGAAGTCCCATGTGCTGCCGTTAAAAACGATCCAGTCGCCAGCCTCCACGCGAGCCTGACCGTCAATCGTTGGCGAGAGAGTCGCGCTGTTGCTGGCGACATAGTAGTCGCCCTTGGCAGCCGTGCCGGAACCGACGACACCACCATCAGCGATCACCGGCGAAGTGTTGACCGTCCACGCGCCCTTGTAATTAACGCCGCCAATGATCGACGCGGGAAGCTGCGCCGTAGAGATTTTGCCGTCGCCACCGAGCTGCGGGATCAAGCCAGCGATCGCGGCGGTCGTCAGTGCGCCAATCTGCGCGGTCGTCAGGTTTGCGATCTGGTAACTCGAGATTAACCCCGCACTGGTCAACTGCGGAACTTTGTTGGCTTCAGCGAGCCGAGAGAGGTCGTTGGTCGTGAGCGCGTTTGCAGTCCCGCCAATCTCTACCACTCCAGAATTGCCCTTCATGTAGAGTTTGCCACTTTGCGTGTTGACGGCCAACTCTGCCAACTGCAAAGCGCCAGCCAACGGCGCGTCGGGCGAGGTGGTTACTGCGTTACGAATGGGTATAATTGGAAATGCCATGGTCGTGGTTTAGTAAGTGCCTGCTGTGAAATCTACCGGCAGCCATTGCGTGCCGTTGTACTGGAAGATTTGATTTGCCGTTGGTGCGGTTGCCGAAACGGGTTTGCCGCGAATTCCTGTGACGGTTGCAACGGTTCCACCGCCGCTTGTTGCCAACGAGAGATCGCCGGTGACGCTTGTAAGCGACCCGGGCGGACCTTGTGGACCTTCCGGTCCCTGCGGACCTTGCAGTCCCGGTGCGCCTGTCAAAAGGGTCACAACGAGTGGCCCGCATGTAGAGTTGCAGCTCATTGTTTTAGGAAACGGTTACGCGGGCCTCGATCAACCGGATGTCCCAGCCGTCAGGACGCTGGACATTTACGGTCAACTGAGCCCCAAATTGGGCAGAAAACAGTGCGGTCTGTGCGTTGGTCAACCGTAAGGAAACTACATCCGGCACCGGGCGCACGATACTTGGGGTCGTCATCGATGCACCAGCAGCGGTCTTAAGCGTCACGCCGACAAACCAGTCGGTGAGGTCGGTGTACGCCGAGCACGGGCCGTCCTGCTGCAACTGGAAAGAAAAGTCCCAGTCAGTCCCACGCTGGATTGTTGAGCTTGTCTGGACGGCGACCATTACACTCTGGGGGTTCGGGACAAGTAATTTTGTGCCGAGTCGCAGCACCCGCTTACCTGCTCGGCTCCATCCGGCCACGCACGAGCGGCAATCTCGTCATTTCGGCTTGGAAGCTTGCCAAGCGGGCAGTCTGGGCGGTCTTGCAGGATGGTCCACCGCCCAGGACACCCGCCGTACTGGTCGCAATTTAAACACACTGCTGCGCGTTTGTCAGCTAGCCATTGCGGAATCATGCGGCAGTGAATGCGTAGTTGAGCGTGCCGGTGCCCACGGGAGTCGTCAGTTCAAAGTCGTCCGGTTTGTAGTAAGTGATCACTTCGCCGGGACCGATGCGGTCAAACCACCCAATAGCAAGTGTCTGCGCCATGTCATCGATGATTCGCACAAAGCCCTTGGTGACGCCAATCGATACCGTCCAAACTCCAAACCCGCACTCATAAAACGGATCGCTGCTGTTCTCCGGCTTGAACATGCCGGACGGAAAAACAGCAAACTGGTCCAGTACCGAATCAAAAACGGCAGCCGTTGCCACTGGTGTGCCCTCCAGATTTACCGTCAGCGGGTAACCGTTGTTCGTCTGAATAAAGGTGGTCAGGAAAAAACGCTCGTAGCCTTCCAGTCCGTTGCGACGGGCAAAAAACCCGTCGTAGCCCTGCCCGCATCGCATCCCTCGGCGCGTGTACGGCGGGCCGACATCCGGGTAGGTCTGGGTTCCGCTGATTGTCACCTGTAACCCAAACTCATCCAAATATGAGATCTCCGCTGAGATGCTCATTCCGGTTAAATTGAAACTGTGCCGCCATTCGTAACAGTTCACGGCGCAGGAGTGGACCAGTCTAACAGGCAGGGGTTCGGAACCGGCTGGGTGCAGACATTGTCGATTTGCGTGATGGCAGGTGGACTTCCTGTCACCGTCACGGTAGCCAGCAAGATGTACTGCATCGTGCTTGTATTTGCCAGCAGGTCATTGCTTTGCAAGATGGTGATTGCGTCAGCGTCAGGACCGATTACAAGGTTGACGGTGTCCCAATAAATGGCCGCGTAAATGTACGAGCTGCCGGATAGCTCAAGGATGAACGGCGGGTTGCCAATGCCCATTCCCTCCGGCCAACGGTTCGCAATCTGGTTCTGTGCCACTTCGACTTTTAACACCTCGCCCTCGCTGGCATCGGTCACCTCAAAATACTGGCACCCCGCGCCTTGAGACGCTGCGCCGCCAGAGCCCGTGCTTTGGGAAGTAATGGTAATTGTCGTGCCTCCAATTGACCGCGAAAATGTGCCACCAACTACGCTCGTGAGTTGCGCCGCTTTGACCATGTCGATCAAAGCGTTAAACGAGCTTGGCGGAATCGGTTGCCCGCGTTGTGCGTAGGGAGGGATCATTTAGTAAAGAATCGCGTTCCAAGCCGTTCCTGCCGGACTGCTTTGGTATTCGTAGGTCGTGCGGAAAAACGAGCCTTCCTGTTGCGAGCGCACACCAGACAGAATAAAATTACAGCCTTCTGCGACTTGGAAACCTGCTGGCCAATCCCCCCAAGCGTCAATTTTGCCCAGGTTCGTCATGTCAGGCGCACCTTCTTCAAGGACCGTCACGCGAGCGGTGACGCGGCCCACATAATAGCTTTCCATTCCGGCTTTTATAAAACCGTAGAACACCTGAAAACTGGCATCCTCTTCGGTCGCAGGCTGCCACAAATTTGTTGGGTTTTCAGTCGTCGCTCCTGTGCCTTTACCTGCCAAATAAGGGTCCGTCGGATTGCGTTTGTAAACCGTCCAGAGCTTTTTGATGTTCTCTGGGATTTCAAAATCCCCTCCAGCGTTAAAATTAGGGTTTGTTTCCAGCGGCTCGGTTCCGATCGAACCGTCAAAAGCAAACTGCGGTTCGCCCTGCTCGATAAGGAACTCTTCCACCAGCGTGTACACCGCATCTGTGTGATCCTCCCGGTAGCTGCGAGCATCCGGGTTTTTGGTAATCGGCCCATCAAGACTCTGCCTCGTGATCGTCTGCATCACGCAGCGATCCACGCCCATCGACTCTTCGACTTTTACTTCTGTTGCCATGTTAGATCACTCCAAGTTGCGGCGTCACATCGCCAATAAAACCGTTAGTCGCGGCTCCTGCTGCGGAGCGCAAAAAGCTGTCAATTGAGTTCGCGATGCGTTGCTGCACGGCAAGCTGTTCGCGTTGCACCACAACGGCATCATCGCCGCCCCAGATTGCGCCGCCAAACGCGCCCACTTTGGACGCGCTGGAAGTAATCATTGGTTCCATGGCATTGCTGACTGACTTTTGAATGTAGCCCGCACCAGAATCTCCCAGTTCTGGTGGTGGCAGGTTTTTGCGCGTTTCTGCGCGCTTGGTTTCAATGTCAGCAAGTACTTCGTCAAAAACGCCGGTTCCTTCCGAGGGGGCAACTGCTCTAATTGTTTTGATGATGTTGCCGATAAACCCAAAGCCTGCCATGCCAGCAATATTTGACGCTATGTCCTGTCCAGTGTTTTTAGGAAGCAGCTCTTTTGTTTTGCTGTAAAACGCGTCCAGTTTTTGCAAGTACCGATCCAAAAGCTCAAAGGAAACCGCAAGCCCATTTCCAAGACTCATGCCTGCACTGGTCAAATCCAGTTTTTCCAGCCGATCCACCAGTTGGATCATTTGCGGAGCGGTATTTGCTGCAAGGCCAATGAAGAATCCACGGATTTTGACACCAGCAATGTTCATAGCGTCTGCCGTCCTGGCAAACACGCCTGCGTTTTCGAGCATCACCGCTGATTGTTTACCAAGTGCATTTTGAACGCCTTCCATGCCAAAATCGGAAAACAGCGTCAGTAGTTTGCCACCGCTTTTTCCGAACACTTCCATGGCCATGGCAGCCTTTTGAGTCGGGTTCTGAATCTCGTTGATGGCTTTTCCTACCTTTTTAAGCTGTTCATCCGCAGAAAGTCCTTGGATTTCAGCAATATTGACGCCCATCAACGCAAACTTCTGAGCGGCTTCGGCGCTGCCGGAAGCGGCTTCGGCAATCGAGCGTTGCAACTTGGCAAGCGCAGGTTGCACATCATTTGCCTGCATTCCGGCAAGTTCAAACGCGAATTGAAGCTCCATCAATTTGTCGACGGCAACTCCAGTTTGTGCGCTGGCGTCGGCCAAATTGCCACCGTAGTCGAGAGCTTTGTAAAACTCGCGAGCTGCCAGCGAAAGCGTGCCCATGACGCTAACGCCGCCAATCACTTGTTGAACAACACTCCCAAGCCCAGCCATCGCCGTGCGAGCCCGGTTGATGCCTGCAACAAAGCCGCTTGTGTCTGCCCCGATCTGGATGTTGTTTGCCATGGTTTATCTCCCGAAAATCTGTTGGCGCGTAAACACGCCGTTTGCGATCGCCGCAGTCAGTTGCGATCTCATGTTGTTGGCTGCCCGAAAATACGCCTGGTCAAGGAACCGTTGAATGCGCCGAGAATCACTGTGGCGGTTCGGGTTGCGCGCCTTAAACTCTACCGTGTTGCCGCTGACCACGACTTGACTGCTTCCGTTGTTGCGTGACGACCACCGAGTGATCCATTCAGGCACCCCGCGCACCGACAGTGCTCTTGCCGCAGTCACCCAGCCTGCCGCAGTTGCGCCGATAGTTTTTTCCAGAAGCGCAAAAACACGCTTGCGGGTCTCGACAGTCACAAAATGCTTCGGCCCGTTCTGCGGGTACTTTTTGCTGGGTTTTTGATTTTGCTTAATAAACCGCACCACTGACTCAGGAGAAGCTTCCAATTGCTGTTGTATCAGTCTGTATTGGTTGCGCCGGTCTTGGTTGCGAGTGCGTTCCAACCCTCTGGCAATGCTTTCGGCGTTGCGTGCGGTCAGAGCCAATTTAAGACTGCCACGAATGGCGCGTTTTGAAGCGGAAAAACCTTTGGCATAGGAACGATTGGCCATTGGCGGCGTGTAGGCGATCGCCCATTTCACCAGCCGTCCAGCCTCACGCCGCACCACCTGTTCCGAGGTCAACCGGCTAATTTGAATCGTCCGTTGCAGGTAACGGTTAAACCGTGCCTCGTTCGTCCCAAAATCTGTGGTCACTCGGATCGCATCACTCATCGTCCTCGTCCTCCGGTTGCTGTGGCGACAAAAACAGGCTTTCCAGCGCCTTTTCTTTGCGCCGAATAGTCCATGCCCCGTTGCCCCAAATCGCGGCGTGGTAGACGCGCACAAGCATTGCAAGTGGTGCTTTGCGTTGAATGTAGTCGTGCGCCCATCCTGTTTCACGCGCCAGTACTAGGAGGAATGACTCTTCCCAGCCTGGCGCTGTTAGTTTTTTGGCTGGTCAGTCCTTCCTCCCGGTTGCGGTATGACTTCCACGCGGCCCGTTTCCACGGCTTCAGCCTGCGCTCGGCACCATTCAGCAACTGGCTTTGCCAATGCCAGCGGAAACGCCCGTGAAAACGCTTTGATGGCGGCGGTTGCGGTTTTGTCGGAAATCGCCTGTTCCACTTCTTCCGGTTCGCGGCTCTGCATCCACGCAACAGCCACCACCTGTTCCTGATCGCTCATTCCGCCCAAGCCGAGCTCCATGATAGCCATTTGCGTGGTCAGCGTCCACGGACGCAACTCCAACGGCCCGATCACCGTGTTCTTTAAAAAAAACGGGTTCATGCGAATCGGGCTGCAAACTCTTGTTTCAGCCACTCTGGACTGTCTGGATACACGATTCCAAAGGCCCGCCCATCCTTGCGACTGATGCCCACAGCGGACGACCGTGCAAACCGTTTCAGATCGCGTGCGTTATCACGGTAGCCACGCATCCACGAAATGTCTGAGTCGGGATGCGCCTTGCACCAATCGAGGTCTTCAAATCGTTTGCGGAACTCGTCAAAATCGATCGGTTCCCCGTCAATTTTGGCGAGCACATCGCAGTTGACGATCCACCGCACATGCGGCTTGCCGGTTTCGTCAACGAAGTGCTGAAAGCCACCACGCTCGACGAGTGCGCCGCCTGAGGTCAACCAGGCGGCGATGATGTCTGTGTTAAAGCTCTTTCCGGGAGCTTCTGAGTCCTCAATTAATCGGAGGCGCATAATTTAGTTGCTAGGTTGCGTTTACATAGACCGTGCCGGTCGCGGACCAGCCACGGTAATCGTCGTTTTTTGAGTCGAGCGTCACATTCGTCCAGTAGCCTTTGCCAAACACGCCGGTCACGCCGGTGACTGTGTCAGCCACATCAAAAGGGCAGGTGTCGCCTTTGCCTTTGACGCTGATGGAGTAGGAAGTGTCGTAAGTCTTGGCCTCGGAGTGCTGTCCAAGCGAGTTGATGAGCTGTTTGAACTCACCCTTCATTTCAAGGTCAACCGATTCAACAATTGAGCCCGCAGCCGATACAATGGAGATGCCGAAAGTTGCCATGGTTTATTCAAAAAGGGTGTAGGTTGCTTCGGCGGTCGAGAAATCGTCGTTGGTTTGCGAGACCTTGGAACCCGTGAGCTTTGCGCCGGTAAAGTTGCCTTCAGGCACTGCCAGCAAAGAGGCTTCTCCCTTGGTTTTCACCGTGGTCGTGGTTGTGCTGCGCGGCTTTGGCTGCACCACTACCGTTTGCCCATCGGCATCGCGAATGGTTGCAAGTTCAACGGCAGTTTCTTGCGACGACTCTTGCAGGTACCCGCTTGGTGCGTTTACCCCGAAATCTATTGCTCCAAATGATACAGGCATGATGTGTTATGGTTTAGGGCCGTAGCCCACGATGTAGGGCATGGAGGTGCGCCAATGGCGTTCCTCGCGGAGATTGTCGGTGGACTGTGCGACCACCCCGTAGAGTTGGACTGCGTCCGAAACGAGCACCAGAGAGCGCATTGTGGCGTCTACTTCGGCTGCAAAAGCGGCCTGCTCGGCCTTGGTGTAGTCGTCAGCCTGCGAGATCACATTGAGCGTCAGCGTGCCACGCTGAAGCGGACTGCCCACGACGATGTCGCTTTGCAATTCCATCAGCACTGACTTGCCGGGGATCGCTTGATCGTCCTGTGGTTCGCCAATGTAGACGCCAGGTAATTCCAGCGCCAGAGCGTCTTGGACTGCGGCGGAAAAGACACCGTCGATCATCGCGAGATGTCCTCCAGATAAATCTTCCACGAGACCGGATCTTCATCCCAGCTCGTGATGCGCCGCTCGGTGTCGTTCACTGTGAGCTTTGTGCCCTTTACAGGCTCAGGAAACCCAGCTTTTGCGACACGCACAAAGCCCGTAAAATGCTGTTCAAAACCGCCCATGGCTAACAGGTCAGATGTCTTTTCGGTTGCCACACAATCCGCAGTCACGCCTTGGTAGGTCACGCTATCAGCCTGCATGTAGCCGAGTGCGTCCCCGAGTGCGGTTGCGGTGATGTCGGTCCAGTCAGACATTAAATCAGGCTTTCTTTGTTGCGCTTAGGAGCTGGGCGCGGCGGCGGCTGAACATTCTGAACCACCAAAGGGCGGCCTTTTTTTCTGTCGGGACGGTTAAGCACATGAAGCGAAAGCTCTCCCTTGTCAGGACTTAGCGCCCGGAACTCGCGGACAGCGGAATCGTAATCGGTGAAGCTGGCAAGAATCTCTTGCCCCTGCAAAATAACAGTAATCGGTTTTGACATACTCGGGATGTACAAAAGGGCGGGTAGCGGAATTGCCACCCGCCCTTCAGTTTAGGGGGATGACTACTCAGCGACGATGCGGATGCCCATTTCGGTGCGACCAGCCTGGACGCCGTAGAGGACACCCATCACATAGTTCAAAGAACCGCCGAGGTTGTCGTAGAAGCGGCGGAACTGAATCGGCAAGTTCAAGCCAGGCACAACAACATCAGCCACTTCGGTGCCCATCTGTTGAGCGCCGGAAGCATCAACGCGGCGAGCAGCCATAAGGAGCGCGGATTTGTGGAAAGCGAAACCGCCCAAGCCCTGCCCGTTGGTGTCAGCGAGGTCGGACTCGTAAACATCAAACCCAGCAACGCGGGGAATGAAGCCTTCGGTTTTCTCACGGATGAAGCCGGGGAATTCTGCGCTGTTCAGGCTCTTCACCAAGCTCGCGAAGTAAGTGGGGTTGAGCACAACGGCGCGGCCTTGCTGGGGAGCGCCAGCAGCGTTCAAAGACGCACGAAGGTCAGCCAGGTCGTCTCGGTTGAAGTTGCCGGCATTGATGCCAACGCTGTTGAAATTGCTGGAAGTGACCAGATCCCACAGATCAGAGAACACTTTTTTACCGGTTGCCTGCATGGCGGGTTCGACGAAAAGCTGATTTAAGTCGATTGCGGACTTGGAACGCTCCAAATCGGTGAAGCCGTAGGGGAAACCGTAGAAGTTGGAAAGCGTGATCGTTTTGGCAACGGTCTCAACTCCTTGCGGGCTGTAGCCGTTGGACAAATCCACAGCCGTCGGACGAACGGGGTAGCGGGTCGTGACGGAAGCACCTGCGGCAGAAATGTCGGAAGAGAAATCTACCGTTATGCCATTTAATGGACTGAAAAGGTGCTGAAGTGCGGGCAATGACTCTTGGGCGATGGCAGCGAGGTTAACCCCCGCGATGGTGTTGGACATAATGTTATGTGGGTGTGGGGTTTAACTAGCTGAGTTTCAGCACAGCTTTATGCTGTGCGTAAAATGCGTTGCGGGCTTCGATCGGCAGGCTGTTATATTCTGCCCAAAGCTCGGAGACCGTTTTGGTCGCAGTGATTTGCTCGGACTGAATAGCAACGGGAGCCACGCCCAGATTGGCGACGATTGCGTTTGCTTTTGCGGCGGCGTCAGCTTCGGCGGCCTTCACGGCGTCAAGCTGCTTGGCAAGTTCGAGCTTTTCAGCGTGCGATTTGTCCAGTGCCTCAGAAAGGTCAGCGGACTGCGCTTTGAGAATGTCAAATTGAGCCACCAGCGCGCTGTGCTCGGCGCTGAGAGCGTTAAGCGCCGCCACATCTGCCTGGGCGGCAGAAAGCGCGGCCAGCGCATCGGTGAGGGTCGTAGGAAGATCCATGCACCCTTAAGAATCGGGACAAGCAAAACCCCCTCCCGGGACAACCGGAAGGGGGTCTGAATGAACCAAACAAATGAACAACGAACGACTACAGCATACTCAAAAGCGCAGCGTAGGCAAGTTCCTGATTACCGATGCCGTCAATCAAATTCGCCGCTTTTGCACGAGGAGCCAAATAAGCGGCGCCTGTCATGTACTCGTCGGCCACAAGCCGGTTGCGAAGGACATTGTCGCGGAACTGCGCGAATGAATCGTCCACTAGCTGCTGAAGGCTTGCGCGTTGAGCTGGCGTAAGGGACGGTCCCATGCCTGCGCCTTTAAGCGGGCCCGAGGTGATCGGTTCCCACTTCAGCCCTTCTTCCTCGTACATCGCGGATTGGTCAACCCACGGGATGATAGTTCCGATGCTTCCCCATGTTGAGCCGATAGAGCCGTACACTTTGTCGCAACTGACTGCGATGTTGTACGCGGCACTGCAAGCCGTGTCGTCGGAGTAGGCGACAATTGGGACTTTAAGAAACTGAATAAGGTCGGTAATCTCGGAGCACCCCGAGCAACTTCCGCCGGGAGAGTTAATCTCGAGCAGCACGCCGCGCACATTGGCTTCCATCGCGGCTTCGAGATCTTCTGCCACCCAATCGTAATCCCACGCTCCGCAACAGGCTTCGATGGCGCTGATTCCTTTGGCGAGCGTGCCCTCAATGCAGATATGCGCGATGCCTTGGCCGTCAATCTCCATCGGCTCACGCTGGGACTTTATTATCCCTTCGTATTCGTCCCCGTTTGCGCGCACCAGCCGCGCCTCCACCAGCTTGCGCACCGCTGCGTAGCCGCCGGGTGTGATGAGCCAAGGACGGTAGAAAACCTGTTCAATGACGCGTTGAAATTTCATTCGGTCGGTACGGATGTGGCGGGATTGCCGTTAGGTGTTAGAAGCCCGAACACATCGCGGGTTAACCCGCTGCGTTCGACTCGCTTTTTAATTTCAAGTTCCTCGCGCTCCACTTCGTCGAGGTGCTCTTCCAAGGTTTTGGAGCCGCTAGCAAGAATGTCTGTCATGCTGCGCATCCCGGCACGGTACGCTTCGATGGCATCGCGAGAAGCGTAGCCGGAATCGGCGGTGAGCCTTGCTGGTTCGGTGAACCGGAACTGATACGCACCGCCTCGGTCCCGATCAGTTCCCCGATATTCGGGCAGAATGCCCATTTCGACAAAACGAGCAACAGCATAGGCGCACCGACGCTTGCAGAACGCGGCCAAATAGGCGTGCCGTTCGGAAGTAATGCGGTTGACCTGCTCCAGCACGATCCGAGCAGAAGCACCACCCAGTTTGCTCATATCCCAGCCGAATTCCGGCGGCCATTGTGCGGCCAGTAGTGCGTTTCGGATCAAACGCTCTTGAAGGCGGTCCTGTGCTTCTGTTGGAATTTTGGCGTCGATTTGTTCGATCGCTTCACCGGCGTTAGCCTGTAAGTATTCGATGCGACCACCAGCCATTGGCGTGATTCGGAGGCCCGGCGCGCAGTTCGGAATGACATTGTCAGACAACGCTTGGTAAGCATCGGAAGCGTCAGCCATTCCTTGTTGGTTGGTCACCAAAAGGCCAATCTTGGCGGCCATGCGGGACGCACTCTGAATATCGTCCCCGAGGTCTTTGAGGCTCAACAGATCGCGAATTGCCGGAGCGAATGCCGAAATTCCACGCACTTGGTCCACTTCGCGCGGGTCCATTGTCAGCATGGCGGATTGCACCGGTATGTCTCGATCCTCGGAACCGTCCAATGCCTCACCGAGCACTCGGTAAGCCACGGCACGGTTGGTCTTGGAAAGGATGACACCGTTGTAAATCCGCAATCCACGATACCGGCCAGACTGCAAAATGCCGTCGTCAATCCGGCTTCCGATTTGGTGCCACGGGACTTGTTGCAACTGCGGGTAACCTGTTTGCGCCGTGGTCAAAATGGTCAGTAAATCGCCCTCGCGGTCGATTGCGGTGGATTCCAATCGTAGGCCTTCCCACCACGATTTTCCGTCGATGTACGCGATCTGGAACCAGTCGAGCAACACCGCTTCGGCTTTTTTGCCCCACTCCTTGTCTTCGCCGACAAAAATCGGTCGCATGGCCATCCCGATGGATAGCATGGACTTCTGATCGATTGCGGCATTGACTAAACCATTGTTCCAATAGAGCTTGCGAGCCGCTGAATTGAGCGTGCGCCACTCTGAAACATTAAGTTCCTTGGAGATGCTTTGAGTGTGCGTCCTCCAGTACGGCTCGCCCCATACGCCGCCCTCAATCAATCGCTGGCGACGGTAAGAGTCGTACGCGCCTTGGACCTTGGGCGTTTTAAAACCCATCAGATTTTTGAGTCGGTCGAAAAAGCTCATACAAAGAATGCTTGCGTGCGCCGAACCGGCCCGTTGATCCCCGCTGCTTTGTAATTCAAAGCCTGTTGCGCCAGCATCATCACATCGAGCGGACTCAAAGTGCCGCCCACATTGAACTGGAAGGAAGCACCGTCGATGGAGCTGGATACCAGTGAGCTTTTGCCAGCGGAGACGAGGTCAAACTTTTGGGAAACGATGGCCCGCAACTCGGCAACATCGCGGGTTAAGAATACCTGGAGCAGGAGTTTTTGGTCGGGAGCCATCTATCCAGACGGTTCGGGACAAGGAAAACCCCGGACACCGCACTCGCGGGCCGGGGTCGTATATCCCTGATCTCTTCCTCACAATTTTAGGTTGAGGTTGAGCCAGCAGACTATTCCGCTGCGGCCGGTTCGTCAACCTCCGGTGCTTCCGAAATCATATCGGGAAGGATGCCGAGAATCTGCGCTGTGAGCACATTCATTGCTTCGGCGTCCCAGAGGTGGTTCGGTCTTCCGGTCGCCGTCCACCGCAAGCGGGTCTTTTTGGTTCGCTTGTCCACTGTCGCCCGTTTGCGCTCCGAGTTGAGATGCCGCACATACTCTGGTGGCGCATCCTGCGGGAACTCCCAAACCGGTGAGCCTGTGTTGCGAAGGTTGGCTAAAATGTCTTTGATGGGGTCGGAAGCCCAATAAAAGAAGGTCACGAACACCCGCTTTCCGGCAGCGTCTCGGGTGGTCGGTGCCACCACGCGATCCGGTGCCGAGTAGTACCGGCGCACGGGTTTGCCATCCGGCCCTCTGACGGTAAAATGATCCTCCGCGCGTCCAACTAATGCGGTCCAGCCGTATTTCGCGCAGGTATCGTAAACCCGCCCATGAAAGCTGTTCCCAGCGTCCAGCAGCGTCCTTTTGTCTGGGACTTTGAGCCGCGTCTGGATTTCGCGAATCTGGTCGACGGTCAAAATCTTGCCCGCCCAGAGTAGCCGACTGTGCCCGTTTTTGAGCCACACCCGCACGATGCCCCAATAGTGGTCCTGCTGACAATCCACCGTGAACACCCTGGCTGCCTCGTCTGGCATCGGGCGCCCGTCCTGCCATTCGTTCACCCAATACTCGGAGGCTTCGAGTTCCAGCGCTGGTAATTCTTCCTCTTGCTTCCACGGCTCGGCCAACCGCTGCATCCTAAAATCTTTTGTCGGCTGAAGCACCCCAAGGTGTCGAGCGTCCGAGGCTTGGCACCATTGGATAACTAGGTCGGCCCAGCGGATCCAATAAACCGATTGAGCCGAAACGCGCCGGGAGCGGTAGCCCTCGACATGGTCGTTACCCTCTGATCTCCATTCGCTTCGTTGAGTCAGCGCCCGCCGGGCTGCGGTCGTGTCAGGAGTTTGGTGCCCACAATGCGGGCACTCGTGCCGAACCGTTTTCACAAGCGCGCCCCAGTTCCATTCGCCGTTTTCGTTCTTGGCCTCGTCGTATTTGATGTCAGTCCACGCCGGTTTTACCCACTCTTCGCACCCCGGGCACCTATGGCACCACTGGAACTCTTCGCCGGACCTCCACTCCTCGGTGAGTTGGTGCGGTTCCTCGAAGCTCTGAGAGGTCAGGAGCGCGTAACCATTCCAACGGTCGTGAAGGCGTTTTTTGAACTGGGTGATGAGGTCGCTGTACTGCCAGCACTCGTCAAGAAACAACACCTGCACGGATTTTTCCTGCGCGTTGCTGGTGTTGGCACCGCCCAGCATCAGCGGCATATGAGGGAAATAAATCCCATCTTTTTTGACATGGTGCCGGTTGCTTGGCATCAGTCCCCGTAGCGGTTCGCATGCGTTAATCACCGGCTTAAGCCGCGTCTCCATCCACTCTGCCGAGGTCGCATCGGTCTGGGTAATACTGAGCATCGGCCCAGGTTGTTGAGCCACTGCCCAGCAAACGAGGGCTTCCAACGCGGTCGATTTGCCTGCCCCAGTACAGGCTTGCACAAAGGTTTGCCGACAAGTTGGGTCGGCAAAGTCGTGAAATACCGCGTTCCACCATGGCGCGGTGTGCCGGTCGAAGTGCGTCGAGCGAGAACTGTGCGGAAACCGTACATTTTGCTCCATCCAGTCGAGAGGGTCGCCGGTGTAGGCGAGCCGAACGCCGGCACAGCAGCCTTGAAGAAACGGCGTCATAACCCAGCAAAGCCCTCCCGAGCGTTTGCTTTCAAAAGCTCAATCCGGCTTTTGAGCTTTGGCTGGATTTCGGCCTCGGTAAGCCCAGCCAGTTGCCCAGGCAGGTCGCCAACCAGCGCGTCAAGTTCCGAGCACCAGACGGAGACAACCCGGGTGCCGAGTTCGCGCATCTCGGCGGCCAGTACCAACTCGCCCTTTTCGCGTTTGATGATCAGATCCAGCCGCTCGATCTCCTTTTGCAGCTTGGCAGTTCTGGCCTCTTTGTAATCAACCGGCGGCGCGGCAGTCTTTGCCGGTTTTGGTTCGTCAGGCTTCGGTTTTGCCAGCGGTGGCTCTACAACTCGGTCGGCTGTATAGGCCTTCCGCCATGCTTCTTGCTCCTCTGTAGACCAGTTTCGGTCAAAGCCTTTTTTCTCCCAAAACTGCACCGCAGATGGATTTACGCCGAAATGTTTGGCGACTTGGCTATACGATGACCGTTTATTCTGATTTGCCACGCATCAGTAGTAGACCAAGCAAGATTTGCCGGTCAATACCCTACTTAAACAGTGTACAATAGGAACTTTTTGCCGATTGCACAAAAAAGGGGCACGCGTCTCTGCCCTCAC
>Ga0315903_10005773_pt1 | contig 16066 bp, 11 predicted proteins | sample LakEriMetagenome_7_FD_203524 | JGI IMG/M metagenome (GOLD analysis project Ga0315903, IMG submission 203524) | Freshwater fungal communities from buoy surface, Lake Erie, Ohio, United States - Buoy 2 MA119 | ecosystem: Environmental > Aquatic > Freshwater > Lake | place: USA: Lake Erie, Ohio...
AGAAGATCGCCTAAACATTCGCTTGCAGCTAGAAACGCTTGGTCTGGTTGTCTACGATGCCGCCACCAAGCAAGAGGCGCAGGAGCTATTTCCGCTACGCGACTACAGCATTGTCTTAATTCACCTCGGCCACTCTCAGCTTGAGAGTATGCAGCTTTGCAGGTCAATTAGAGCGGAATCGACCGTTCCAATCGTCATGCTTACACAGCGCGATGAGGTTATAGATGAAGAGATGGCCTTGGCCGCTGGGGCCGACGACTACGTTACAAAACCTATTGTTGAGCGAATTCTCACCTCGCGCGTGACCCAGCAGATGAAGCGTGGTGAGACTCAGCGAGCACCGCGGGCCAACATCTTGACCTGGGGTCCACTTGAAATGGACCTTAGCCAACACAGCTTCAAAGTTGGTGGCAAGAGTGTGATGCTGACTAATGCCGAATACCAGTTCTTGCAGTTGCTGCTTGCTAATCCAGAACGAATCTTCTCCAGAGAGCAAATCCTGCAGACCATTGGCTCGTTTAGGGGATACAAGTCAGATCACCTGGTCGACTCCCACGCATCAAGGCTTAGGAAGAAGATTCGAGATGCCGGTGGTCCAAACGTAATTTCAGTTGTAAGAAGCGTGGGCTTCCGTCTGGCAGCACCAGCCGACTAGGAAAAAGAAAACCCGCTAAGTCGTGAAATTCTTAGCGGGTTCGCGCGCTCGGAGGGACTCGAACCCCCAACCTTCTGATCCGTAGTCAGACGAGTGCCCTGTATTCAATTTTTTTGATTCAACTTATATGGGCGGTGGCAGGCCGTAAGGGGCCGAAATTACTGGGTTTCGGGAATATTTACTGCAGAAAGTCTTTCTGTTGGTGCCTGGAAGTTATTCAAATATTTGACTACTAACTCCAAAGTTAGCTCCCAGAAACCTGAAGTAGCCATTTGACTAATTGTCAGCGACGGTATCAATAGAACTTGCGGATGACTGTGTTTTCTTGAGGATGTCTTCAATTATCGCAATCGCCCTCAGCTCACCAAAGACTGGAGCTTGGCTGGCGGGGTTTCAAATAACTTCACAGCGACGCTTCCTATCCCAAGAAGCTGAAAGTGCCGACTATGTTCGGTTTCGAAATGAGCACCAAGGTAACCAATAACTGGAGACACTGGAACTGCCTCTAGCAGCACTAAAAAATGTCAGGCACTCTTGGGTGAGATCCAACCGAAACAACAGGATTAAGGTTGTGTGATTCGGATGTTATCTGTTTGCCCGCTCGATTCTAGGGAAATTCGAACATTTTTGTACGTAAGAGTATCCCCTGGTTGCATTAGATACCTTGTTGCTAAGCGACCACGAACATATGAAAGATCTTTTCCATCCGGAGCTAGATAGTAGGACCATCGTTGGAACCGCGTGTCATTACCGGTATCAGCACCTGTCGATTCACCAGATCTGTCACTATCAAGTCGAGTATCGATAATGTAAGCGAAGACTCCCTTTTCGGACGAGGTCCATCCTGCAGAATAACCTTCAGGTCTTCGAGACTCAAATACCAGAATTTCAAACTCACTAATCTTCACCATCGCCGCCCTAAGGTTAGCTGCTCCCGATTCGAGTGGACGGAGTTGGATGGATTGACCTAAACCTGCATTTGCATCAATGCAAGCAATGTTTTGTTCGTCAAGCCAACCGAATCTAAACAACTCCCAGGTACTCAAGACCAACGAAGTTCCATACTGGTCCTGGCCTAATCCAGTGTGGAACCCGTTACCTGGGCCATGAAGTGCCTGGTCTTGGGAATGCAAAATTTCGTGAATCCAGAAGGCCCACATTTTTTCCCGTTTTTGAGCTGAAGATACGTTCCTGCTATCGAAGTGATAGGCGCCTCCGCCCCAAAAGAAGAATTGTTTCTGTCCCGACGGTGTATTTAACATGGTGCCTCGTCCACCCATGTCATAGTCAACGCTCTTTACGGTCGGAAAGTACAAAAAGATGCCATGCGCTTTTGAGTAGTCGAAGGAGTTACCTGCGACATTAATAATGTCTTGCATCAACATGCGTTGGGTCTCGAGCGCCACACCTTGTGAGTTAGGGACACTCTTTGGGACCTGATAAGCAGAATCTGGCTTAGGTGCCCTCACCCAACTTGTACCAATTTGAAATTCAAGACTCATTTTCTTCTTTGAGAAAAATTCATACCATTCCCGCATTTTCCCCGTCTGCTCTAGCAGGTAAGAACCCGGGTCACCCGAAGCCGGTTGATCGGAAAAATCAACAGGAATGACGATGAAGTTAGCTACACCTGAACTCGGAATCAAGTCGCGTCGCAAGGGGAATCCCACGTTATTGGGTTGGGTCTTATTTATTCTGGCGTCAGCGATTCGGCAAACAGTCAGGTCTTGGAGTGTTCCAGTTTCCACAAATCCCGGCGGAGTTGTGGAGCCAGGTGCTGATTCTTGTTGTCGCGGAGTTCTAACTTCTAGATTGACTCTCCCAGCGTTTGATCGAATGCTGGTTGTCTTATTCGCAATCGTTACAACTAGATTTGGTCTAAGTGTTTTGGCAAAGTTGCACGCTGCTCTGGCGCGATTGCTTGCCGCGGCAATTACAGATCTAGTGGCGCCACGCAGAGTTAGGCCTGCGCAAACAACCGCATTTGCGTCCGGGCTTTTATCTAGTAACGCCCTAACTTCAACTCGCTGCTTGTTTGGCAAGGTAGTTGTGCTGGAAAAGGAGCTGAGTGTCCTTTGGGTGGATGTGAAGTCAGAGAGTACTTCGATCGGTGTAATTTGACTTGCGACAACAACCGTTCCAGCAACAGTCACGCAAACTACACACATGTTAATCCCCTATAACACTTACGTCTGACGCCACCTTATTAGCGATTCCTCGTGCCAACAAGCCTATTTATAAAATCCATTGTGATCCAGGTCGAATTAGCGCCCTGTAGTCATTGAGTCTCTCAACTCACATTTCCTGAGCTTTCCTAATTCCTCAGAACTTCTACAAGGAAACCCTTGGGGTCGCTGTCTCTAACCTGAATAGTCCAGCCATCAAGAGTTAACTGGTCAGAGTTTGTAATCAACTGCTTTTGCGCTGAGATTGGGCCATCGCCATGTTGAATCCTAGAGTCGATTTTATAAACGAGTATTCCTCCGAATCTTCCTTCGATTGCGAGAGTAACTCCAGGAGAGAGATTGATGAGAATCAATTTGGCCTTATCGCTGGGCGAGTCGATGGTCTCTATGTAGTGTGTTGAGGAAAGCTGGTTAGTCAAGCAACGCACATTGTTTGCATCGAGCCACCCGTTAAGTAGTTTGTTCCATCCGAAAAATTCTTCAGCATTACTGCTCATCAGATCCCAGTTTCCAGCAGGTTGTGGGTCTGGAACGCTTGGTCTGGTGGGATTCAGGAACACGTAAAGGTCCTCAAGGCTGAACAGGGAATGCCCCAGCTCATGTGCAGTCACCCTGAAGTTGCCAGATGCGCTGCCAATTTCTAGGTTGACACCCCTGGCTATTCCATTTTTTGTGTTAAAGGTCATTCCGGTAAAGGCTTGGCCCCCATGCATTTTTTGTGAGTAGCCAGTCGTAATTACAACGCCGTCGTAGAGATTGAAGTTCACAGACGGGTCAACCAGCCTAAAGACATCCTCGACCATTGACGTCTTATTGTGTTGCGGAATGTTTTCAGGTAAACGATAGTCAGCCGCTGACTTAGACATATTGACCCACAGATTCTTTGGTAAGAATTCCGATGTCAATAAAACTCTGCCGTATGAAGTTTCCTTGTAAAACTTCGTTACTCGATCTGCTGCTTGCGTAATCCTGTTCAAATCAGAGTCATTGAATTGTAAGTCGCTGAACACAATTGGGACGTACAATATGCGGGCCGAAATTGTCCCAGTCAACGTTGTTGCTGGGCGAGGAAAACCGTTAGATCCACCTGAACGTGGCGTTAGGTCCTCAGTTTTGCAGGTTTCCAAATCTGTAAGTTCTGCCGCTTGAGTTATGGTTTGGTGCTGACTCAGGTCCTTCGGCTTAGGTGTCCTAATTGAAACAGTTACTCTGCCAACACCCGCTCTGTTGCTTGCGATTGAGGTAACAATCGTGGAATCCAGAAAAGAATTGAGTCTCTTCGCGTAGTCACAAGAGGCTTTGGCTCGGTTTCTGGCAATTGAGACCAAGGCTCGACTTGCTCCCTTTTGGACCAAGCCCGTGCAAGTCACAGTTTCAGCATCTGGGTTGCTTTCTACTAGAACTTTGATTACAGATTTTTGCTTAGTAGACAGCGTTGAGGACGAACCTGAGAAAGGAGTTAGGGTTTTCTGCGATGAAGTGAAGTCAGAGAGTGCCTGAATTGGCGTTATCTGACTAGCAACCAAGAAGGTTCCTGCAACCGTTACGCACACAACACACATGATTTATCAGAACCCTCTTTCAGGCACTAAAGATTGACTAATTTAGTTCTTAGTGACTCTTACCGTATCAGCGTCAGGTCCAACAGTTACAACCTCGATTTTCAAGCCCTCATACTCAACCGAATCACCTTGAAATAAAATCGCGTCAAGCTCCCTCCAATCAGGATAGGTATTCTTTTCGCGCAGATACTCTCTTATGTCTCTTGGGCTAAGCAAGACTTGGTTGCCTTGTGCAGAACCCTTGGTTGCATCGACTGTATAAATCAAGACACCATTTTTAGAATTGCCAGTTGAGATGTCGAAATAGTCATCATGTCTTCGTGACTCGACAACTATTGCTTTCGTTTCGTTCAACTTGATAACTAAGGACTCGGTTCTCCCTTTTACCTCGTTAATTGGATGAAGCCTGAAGGTGGCATTTGTGAGCGAGTCTTTTGTTACGCAGATTACCTGTTCGTCTGAAAGCCATCCGGCTAGCCACCGCAACCAGGATGTAATCGTCCTAGTTGCTCCACCTTGCATCGACATGATATCCCAGCCGCCTAGTGGGGTAACAATGAATTTCTCTACATTCGGCTTGTTGGCGTCCTCGTTCGCCTGATGTGGGATTCCAATCATGTGCCCAATCTCATGCACGTAAAAAACCCACGGCGGCTGGCCGTTGTTTGTAAGGAAAAAATCTCCAGCGACGGCACTGTTATAGATGTTTCCTTCGCCCGTCCTGAGGTGGGTGTTGTGAATAAAGTTAAACACGTGAAGTCCGCCTTGAAAGACGGATTTTCCTCTCGGAATGGCGAATAGCACTACGTCCGTAGTGGAGAAATCTGTTTCAGAATCGGAAGCAGCAACGGCGGAATCAAAGAAGAGTCTCTTTTTGGGGGCATCGCCTAACTGCAACTCCTCAGAAAAGCGTGTTGATACATCCTTGTAGGAGCCTGACATTCGAAACCATTTTTCTGAATAAGTGATCTTTATGTCGAGTTTGTTCTCGGATACCATCCAATAGAAATCTCTTAAAAATTTCCCTTGATTAGTGTAAAAATCGTAATCGCTCCTCGTCCCAGGAGAATCCGCCCAATCGACAAAAACCATGGAGACATTGATCTTGCCCTTCACCGGCAACGCGGTAGGAGCAAACGGAAATGCAGTTGCGTTTGAAGGATATCGACCCATGATGTCTTTTTGACCAGCAAAGTTTGGAGCAGGGTCTCCTAGCTTTCTGGCACGACTGTTCTCTTTTAGTCTGCAAATCTCTGAATTTAGGGCAGCCGAGTTACTACCTTCTGTTGGAGTTGGTGGGATAGGACCAGGGGTTTTAGGGGGAGCAGCTTGGTTCAAATCCCTAAGTTGAACGGTTACTCTTCCCGCGTTTGAACGAACAGCGGTGCTTCGAGTTACTACTGTTGCATTCAGCAGTGGATTGAGGGTCTTTGCATAATCACAGGCGACTTTAGATCTCTGCCGAGCGATTGCAGTGGCAGCCTTGCTTGCATTCCTTAGGGTAAGACCGCTGCAAGTAACAGCATTAGCTTTTGGGTTTCCCTCGACCAAGGTTCGAATTTCCGACTTCTGTTTCGTAGACAGCGTCGAAGAAGATCCCGAAAAAGATGTCAGAGTTCTTTGAGTTGCGGTAGTTTCGGAAAAAATTTCAATCGGAGTTACCTGGCTCGCCACGACTACAGTTGCAGCAACTGTGACGCAAACTACACACATGTCGCCCCCCCCACGAACGCTTTTCTTAGCGAAAGGCTATCAGGCAGCAACTGGCTTGTAATGGGGCATAAGGAATTTGGGACTCTTTGGCAGAAAAACTGAATAACTTTGTAAATTTCATTGAGATCTGCGGCTAGACATGTGATACCTGAAATATCGGACTTGGTGCGAGAGGTAGTTTGACGACGTTAGTGCCTTACTCGGGGGAGGAGTTAGTCAAACGGCACCTGAAGAGAAAGAGCTGTAAATAGAAAAGACGGGGCCGTGAGAACCCCGCCTTTTCAGCGCGCTCGGAGGGACTCGAACCCCCAACCTTCTGATCCGTAGTCAGATGCTCTATCCGTTGAGCCACGAGCGCTGGAAACCCCAATTCTAGTGGGAAAGCGGGCCTTACGAACAGCCGAAAATGGGCCCTGTGGGTAGCGGCATCTGACTTTTTGGCTAAGTAAATAGCATTTAGCCATGGCTGCTCGAAGCGAAAATTCTCTAATTGAACTAAAGATTGCTGGGCGTTATCGAATGATCCCGCTGTGGGCTACCAAACTCAAATTTGAAGTAAGACCCAGTCCAAGCTTTGACAAAAGGGCGTGGAAGCTCTGGAAGCCAATTTTGCTTCTGCTAAATGAGGTTTGCCGAAAAGAAAAGCTTCGAGTTAATTGGGTGAGAATCCATTCACACTTCAATCTAAGAGGTGACATCCCGCATGCTATGGGTTGGTGGGATCACGAGCAGCGAGCAATGTTTCTTTGTCACTTTGACAAGGAGACATTGCTTCACGAAGTTGGCCACGCTCTTTCAAGCGGCTACCACGGAGAACCTTGGGCCAAGGCTACAGCTCGGCTCTACCAAAAATACTTGAAGGGCAATGAGCTAACCGAGGCAATGACCCACTTGGGGCACTACCTATCTGGTCGCCGCATCTATAAAAAAATCTACGGAACGAAACCGCCAAAATACCAAGAGCGGCCAAGCATGTGGAGAAATCTAAAACCAAAATAAATATTTTGGTGGCTATTTACTCGGCCCAAGTGCCTTGTTCGTCACAAGAATTGATGTTGCTTGCAAGCTCGCAAGAAGAAGGAAAATCGAACCAATTCCAAATCCAGCCAACAAACCTGCCAGGGCTGGGACAACAACTTGCCCGAAACGATTCGCTGTGAGACGAATGGAAATCGCAAGTCCACGATTTTCCGGTTGAGCGATTCTCGATACCCAGGCCATGGTTGCCGGTTGACCAATTCCCATCGCGAATCCAGTGATTGCGATTATCACTCCTAGCCAAAAGAAATCACTAACCAAAGCGATTAGAACCATTCCGAGCATTGTGACGAAAGCCCCCGAATTCAAAATGACTTTCATGCCGAGCACTGCTGAGATCTTCCCAAGCACAACCCTCACGCCCATGGAAGCAATGGCTCGGATGGCCAAGAGAATTCCAATCTGGGATGAACCAAATCCAAGCTCTCTGCCTAGCACCGGCAAAAATACCAGCAAGACATCCACCACCGCAGTCGATGAGCCAGCAACGAAAATTGCTGACTTGTAGCCCTTAACTGCCAATACCTGCTTAACCAGACTTCCATCAAGATTGCTGCTGGGCTTTGCTTGCGTTCCCTTGTGCGCAACGGCAATGACACTGATTGCTGCCAGGACAAACAAAACGATGGCGAAAAGCAATGCGGAGTTTTCCTCAACCGCAATGCCGCCGCGATCAGCTAGCAAACCTCCAATAAATGGTCCAACTGCATGTCCAACCGATGCATAAAAAGTCAACAAGCCAAAGTTTCGCTCATAGCTCTTATCCTCTGAGCGATTCGCAATCATGGTTTGTCCACCGAGCATGGCAAACAGATGGCCAATGCCCAGAATCGGCATGGCTAAAAATAGGAAGGCAAGTGACTCAACAAAAACCAATGCCGATGTAATTAAAAGAGTGATGGTTGACCCAACTAAGAGAGCTGTGCCATCTCGACCTTTGTCCACCCACTTCCCCATCGTGATTGCAAATATCAGCGGTGCGATTGCAAAAGATGATCCAATAACTCCCACCAGGGCTGGATTGGCTCCAAGGTCTATTGCACGATAGCTGACCATGGGTCTTACGACATAAACACCTGCCTGAATAAAGGCGGAGTTCAGAAGTATCAGTAATAGCCAGCGACCATCACCGAAACGCAAATTATGCATTTAGGCCTGCTGTTTAGCTTTCCACAATCTGTAGATCCGAGGCGTGGCAATTACCAAAATTAGAAGGACATACAGCGTCACAGAGAAAGGTGTCGCAACCAAGATTCCCGGATCGCCAGCTGACCCCTGCAAAGCCCTGCGGAACTCTTGTTCGGCCAGTGGACCAAGAATTACACCCAGAATCAGCGGTGTAACTGGATAGCCAAACCTTCTAAAGAGCAGACCAATGATTCCAACAACTATGGCAATCCAAATATCAAAAGGTTCGCCATTTAGAACATAGGCACCAACCAGCGCAAACAAAACAATTCCGCCATACAGGTAAGGAGCTGGAATAAGCAACAGCTTTGCCCAAACACCAGCCAATGGAAGATTTAGAACCAGTAGCAAGAGGTTCCCTATGAACAAAGATGCAATCAATGTCCATACCAAAGTTGGATTATCTGTAAAGAGCAGCGGGCCCGGCTGAAAATCAAATTGTTGAAAAGCAGTTAACAACACTGCCGCAGTGGCACTGGTTGGAAGACCTAGCGCCAACAGAGGAACCATGGCACCGGCTGCATTTGCATTGTTCGCTGCTTCAGGCCCGGCAACACCTTCGATTGCGCCATTGCCGAACTCGTTGTGCTTCTTCTTAGCAAGTCTCTTCTCGAGGCTGTAACTCAAGAATGTTGGTAGCTCAGAACCACCAGCTGGTAATACACCGGTGGGAAAACCAATCGCAGTGCCTCGAAGCCAGGGCTTCCAAGATCGCTTGAAGTCTTCTTTGCTCATTGTTGCAAAACCTGAGAAGGCGTTTCTGTCTGCCTTACCAAGCTTTCCAAACAGGGAAACATAGAGTGCTTCACCAAGAGCAAACAGTGCAACGATTAGTACGACTGTTTCTATTCCGTCTGTCAACCGAGGAACCCCAAAGACCAAACGCGATGCACCAGTTTGAAGATCAAGACCAATCAGTCCTATGGTTAGCCCCAAACTCAGCGACAACAAACCGCGAATCACGCTCTGACCAACCACTGCTCCGACGGTGCCGAAGGCTAAAACCATAAGTGCGAAGAAATCCGCCGGCGTCATGCGAATACCAATCCAAGCAATTGCTGGCGCAGCAGCGGCAACGATGCCAGTTGCTATCGCTCCAGCCACGAAAGAGCCGATGGCGGCGGTTGCCAGCGCTGCTCCGGCTCGTCCCTGTCGAGCCATCTTGTTGCCCTCCAGGGTGGTCATGACCGATCCAGATTCACCAGGGGCATTCAACAAAATAGAGGTGGTTGAACCACCGAACATTGCACCGTAATAAATAGCGCCAAACATGATTAGGGCGGCAGTTGGATCGACAGTCAGGGTGACCGGAAGCAGCAGTGAGATGGCTAAAGCTGGTCCAATGCCGGGCAGAACTCCGACGAGTGTTCCAAGAACAGTTCCCAGCAAACCAAACAACAAGTTGGTTATCGTGAGGGAGGCACTAAAGCCAGCTAAAAAATTTGCAAAGTCCATTACCAGCCACTCTCGCCTTCTGCCGGACTAAACAGAAAATCAAAACCGAGTGGCAGATATAGTTGCAGCCCTTGCGTGAAAGCAACGAAAACTGCACCGGCGACAACAAACGAAACTATTGCAATACGAAGGTTGCCCTTGGCCCCAACGGCCTTGGCCACTGCAAAATAAAGCACTGACCCCATGATCAAAAATCCCAAAAACTCAACCAGCGCTGCGTACGCAACCAAGCCGGCCAGAACAATCCCGAGGGCTTTCCAGTTGGGCTTTTCCACCCCAACTCCTGCTTCAATCCCCTCAGGCTCTCCCCTGTCGCCTCTCCAAACAGCCCAAAGCTGAATTGCGGAGAGAAGAAACATTAGAGCGCCCACAATGTAGGCAAAAACTTTAGGTCCAACAAATCCGACAGCGTTTGACTCAATCATCAAACTTGTGTCGACTAAAACTATGAGGGAAGTTGCAAAGAGGAAGCTGGTAAATACCAGCTCCCCCTTTGCAATCTGCTTATCAGATCTTTGCACCGATTTAGAGACCCAATTCGGTGTAGAGAGTCTTGATGCGACCTTCTTCATTGACTAGCCATCTCTGGAAAGCAGCTCCTGGCAACCAGTTATTGCTCCAGACGTTCTTGGCTAGGTTTTCCTTCCAAGCGTTTCCGTTTCTTGTGACATCCAGTGCACGAATGACCAAGTTACGGTCTGCTTCACTGGTGTCCTTTGGAAGCATTAGACCGCGCCAGTTCAACGAGACTAACTTGACGCCCTGCTCGGTGAAAGTCTTGGCTGGAATGCCGTTGACCTTGCCGCCAGAAGTTACACCAAGTACACGCAAGGTCTTGGCTGCAACCTGATCCTTGAACTCACCCCAGCCAGAAATACCGGCCTTAGCGGTTCCGTTTAGTAGGGCAGCAGTTACCTGAGCACCACCGGAGTAAACCAAGTAGTTCAGGTCCTTGATTGTCAAACCAAGTGCTTCGTACATCTGCACAGCGGTGTAGTGGTCAATACCACCAAGGTTTCCACCAGCAATTGGCAGTGCAGTCTTCTTTGCTTTGATGTCCTTCACTAGGTCCTGCAGAGTCTTGTAAGGGGAATCTGCCGGTACAACTAGGACTTCGTATTCACCCATCAAGCGAGCTGCAGCAACAGTGTCTGAATTCTTGAATGCGACCTTAGTTGACTGAACTCCACCAACTAGAGCAAAGCCCATCATTAGTGCTCGACCTGGCTTACCAGTGTCATTGTTTAGGAAGCTGGATAGACCAGTTGTTCCACCAGCTCCTGGAAGATTGCGATATTCGGCATCCGATAGCAATACGCCTTCCGCCTTCATCGACTCCATTAGGCGACGAGCGGTTGTGTCATAGCCACCACCAGTTCCTGCCGGAACAAGAACGTTCATTCCCTTGAGAGTCGGCCACTTTGCATACTGCCAAATGCGCTTGCCCTTGAAGCTTCCCTGAGTTGCTACTCTGCAAATCAGATCACTTCCATCAGCACCGCGCTTGGCTGCAACCTGACCTCCAGTTGCACAAGCCAGACCGTAGCGGGCATTGGATGGGGCCACGTTGGCAGTCGCTGGGACTGCTGTAACGGTGGTTGCAATTAGCGCTAGCGTCGTTGCTGCGATTGCGATTTTCTTCACTAGTTGTCCTCCATTTGTCTAGTAGTAAATTCCGTTTGGAATTGCTCTTCGGAGGACTCAGGGAGAAGCATTTAGCGTCAACACCCTTGTCGACCAAAGACTAAGTCTCTTCCACCACCTTGCGGCAGCCGTTTGCCCCGGACTTTCGTCGTGATGACGAGGTAAACGCTTACGGAATACTCCCTCAGTTACAGGCAAGGCTAATAAATAGGGGGTGTCGCAACCTGCCGTTTATCATTTCGTTACATAAGAGGCCGTCAGCTGTTGATTCTGGACATAATCGCCGTAGAAGCTACCCTCTTATAGGGGGCAGATGAGACGGCAATTTGGAATTCTTGCTTCGACACTGCTGCTTGCCATTGGAGTTGGAACAACACCTGCAATTGGTGTGGTGAATGGTGAGCTGGCAGAGGGTGCCGATTTTGTGCTTGCGCTCGTGCACATCGATAATCCATATCAAGAGCGATGCAGTGGAGCTTACCTTGCTCCTCGAGTAGTGATTACAGCTGCTCACTGCGTAATTCGTAATGGCGGAAAAGCTACTGATTTTGCTTTTCCAACTGGAAGATTGTACGTTTCCCAGACTGGAGCGAATTTAGCGAGCGAAAAATCAAGAACGTCTCTGGTAAAAGTCGAACGAATCTGGACTGAGCCAACGTTTTTCAACCGATGGGAACCAGACAAAGGCCTCATGGAAACGCAAGTAGATGACATTGCTTTTCTTTTCCTGGAAAAGGAACTGAGCGGAAAGCACCTAAGTCGCGCTGCTACAAAAGAAGAAGTTGAAAAGTTTAGATCGGGCCAGTTGAGTGGCTTTCAGTCCGGTTACGGCTGTCTTGGTAAACGTGGTGAAACTTTTTTACCGAGTAAAGGTGTTCCCTACCGTGCCAATGGTGCTACTGGTAGCTACAGAACCGTGAGTCACATCCCAGATCGAGAAAAACACATGTTGGTCGATTTTCCACCTGGAATCGCAATCTGCCCTGGCGACTCCGGAAGTCCATTGATGGCAAAGATTAATGATGAGACCGTTTACCTTGCGACCGTCTTTGCTGGCAATGCATGGGACAGAATTCTCAATGGTGATCCAGGGATGCGTGGTGAAGCTCTAACAACAGTGCTTTGGCCATACCTTCCAAAGTTAGAATCTGAGCTCCTTGCAGTCGAAGAAAGCCGACGTGCATTAGAAGAGGAAGCTAAGAAGCTTGCCGAACTCGAAGCTAAAAAGAAGCTGGCTGAGCTTGAGGCAAAAGAAAAAGCGAGGAATGCCGGCACCCTGTTCGAGGGGGACGGTTGTCACGCTTCTGGCATAAACGCGGAGCTTCAGATATTTAGCAATAAGAAATGGCGGTCCTTAGCAAAGGCAAAAGCTTGGGAAATAGCCGCTGGTTGCCCTGAGGCCAATCCTGTTGTGCCGTGGACTTCAGCCAAGGTAAAGGCAGGCTCTAAATTGCGTTGGCGTTATTGGGTTCCCTACGAGTGGTCGGTAACGTCAAAAGTATTTATTGCTAAAAAGAAGAAATAGCTGGCGGAGACGGGGGGATTTGAACCCCCGAGGGGATTTTGGTCCCCTACCCACTTAGCAGGCGGGCGCACTCGACCGGGCTATGCGACGTCTCCAGTGCTCCCCAAGCTTAGCTGAAAACAGGGCTTGGGAAATTATCTATTTTTACTTCACCGCACCCGCTGATACACCAGCGATGATCTGCTTCTGCATCAGGAAGTAGAAGGCAATAATCGGGATGATGGAAATCACCAGACCCGCCATGGCAAGACCATAGTCAGAGGTGTAGGTGCCATAGAACACATATGTTCTAAGTGGCAGTGTTCTCTGCTCCTGCGTCAAAACAAGTGATGGAAGCAGGTAGTCATTCCAAATCCAGAGTGCATTGATGATGGCAACTGTCGCTGTCACAGGGTTTAGCATCGGGAAAATGATTCTTCTGAATGTTGCAAAAGCTGATGCCCCATCAATCGAAGCTGCTTCATCCAGTTCTGTTGGAATGTTCTTGATAAAACCGTGATACAAAAATGTCGACATCGCGACACCAAAACCAACATAGAAGAAGACAAGTGCTGGTTGAGAAGCAAGCATGCCCAGAGATCCGAACAAACCAACGAACGGAATCATCAAGGCCTGGAAGGGAACAATCATTGAAGAAACCAGGATCAGGAAGGTAACCGCTGAGAACTTGGTCTTGGTTCTAGCCAGGTAGTAGGCAAGCATGGACGATACAACAATGATCGCACTAACCGACAAAACAGTAATCAGAATTGAATTACCCAGCGAGATCCAGTAATCCATCTTCTCGGCAGCTTCTAGGTAGTTCTCAAACAGCCACTCTTCAGGAAGCGCGAGCGGATCATTTCTAATTGCTCGTTTCTCTTTGAAGGAGTTGAGCAAGACCATGAAGAACGGAAATGCGTAGAGCAGCGCAAAGACTGCACCGATTGCGAACAGAACGCGATTAATGGCTCTTTGACGCTTCATCGCTGCACCTCCGTCCGCTTTGAGATAATCACCTGGGTTATGGCGGCAACAGCAATAATCAAGAACATCAATACCGCCTGAGCTTGACCGGTTCCGAAGAATCCAAATCCAAAAGCTTCCTTGAAGACGTGGAGTGAAATCAACTCAGTTGAGCGGTATGGACCGCCGCCAGTCAGAGCAAGGTTTACGTCATACGCCATGAAGGTGTTGCGAAGAGTCAGGAACAATGAAATCGTGAAAGCAGATGCCATCAGAGGAATCTTGATCTGAGTCAGCGTTCTCCAACCTGTGGAGCCATCAATCAAGGCAGCCTCTAGAACATCCTTCTCAATGCTCATGAGGCCCGTCACATAGATGATCATCATGTAGCCAGACATCTGCCAGACAGTCACTATCACCAGTGACCAGAAAGCTGTTTCTGGAGTCAAGAGCCAGTTCTCTTGGAAGATCGGAAGGCTTAGGTTTTCTGAAATTGTCGGCAGTGCCTGGTCAAACAAGAACTGCCAGATCAGACCCAGAATCACTCCACCAATCAGGTTTGGAACAAAAAAGGCGGTGCGAAGTATGTTGGCTCCGCGCATCGGAATTGTTACCAGCAGCGCCAGAGTGAAACCAACCAGATTTACTAAAACTAGGGATGCGCCAACATAACCAAAAGTCATCCAGATGGCTTTCCAGAAAGTCTCATCTGCTAGCGATGCTTCGTAGTTAGCAAAACCGACGAACTCTTCGTATTCGAAGCCATTCCAGTCGGTGAAGGTATAGAAAATACCCCTAATAAAAGGTGTCACAAGAACAAGCGCAAAAATCATCAGTGGAATTAGTCCAAAGATTGCGAAGTTCTTCACATTCGCAATTCGCTTTGCAGTAGTTCGTGCCATGAAACCTCCTTTGAAGCAAGTCGCCTGGGAGCCAAGGCCCCCAGGCGACTCGATGCTTCTAGTTGATTGGATTTACGAAGTAAATCCGCTCAATTACTTAGCCCAGGCGGCGGCTAGCTCCTTAGCAAAAGTAGCACGGTTAGAAACACCGTCGTAGTACTTCTGCGCAGCAGCACCGTATACGTCCTGTAGGCCAGTTGGGTAGTAGCTGTTGATCCAAGCTAGGGACTTTCCAGCTGCAATGTACTTAGCAATGTCCTGTGACATGTAAGTGGTTGGCTGCACGGTGAAGCCATCGTAGACAGGAATGAAGTTCATTCCGTTCTCTTCGATTGGGCCTGACCAGTGCTGCTGTCCCTCAGGAGTAGTTAGCAACCAGGTGATGAAGGCGATAGCGCCGTCACGCTCTTCTGGAGTTGACTGCTCCTCATCAATGATGATGTAGAAAGGAACACCAACGCTGATGCCATCGTTTCCATAGGAAGCTGCATCGTTGCTGGTTGGTACTGGCATTACACCAAATGATCCATCTGGAGTGGTCTGCAGAAGGTTTGGCTCTGCCCAGTTACCCATGAACCAGAATCCAACCTCACCGGTTGCTAGGTTCTCAACACCCTGGTCGTAGTCAGTGTCAGCGATGGTTGCGCTGTCAATTGAGTACTTCTTGAGTAGGTCGAAGGTGTCTAGCCAGTTGACGAATGCTGGGTCAGCAAGTAGGTCCTTGCTGCCACCAGTTAGCTCGTCTAGCACTGCAAGACGACCAGCCTGGTCAGCTGCAGCGGTTGTGTGGTAAATGTTGGTGAAGTGAGCACCTAGTGACCACCATAGACCAGAGAAGTGAACAGCCTTGCGGCCAGTTGCTTCAACAGCCTTGAATGCAGCCTCTAGATCGCTACGAGTCTTAATGGCAGTTGGGTCAACTCCAGCTTCGTCCAAAACTGCCTTGTTGTATAGAAGACCGAATGCCTCAGCGGTAACAGGAATACCAACCTGCTTGCCATTGATGTTTGCCTTGTCCAGAGTTCCCTCTGCTGCAAGTCCTGCAAGCTCAGTTCCAGTCCAGTCCATTACGCGGTCTGCCATGTCAGGTAGCTCCTGCAGAACAGTCATTACTACCGGTGCGTTACCTGCCTCATATAGAGGAGTCGCTACCGAGAAGAATGGCTCGCCCTGTGGGTACTCAATGATGGAGATCTTCACGCAGTCGGTGTTTGTTGCGTTGTAGTCATCAACTGCTGCTACGAACTGCTCCT
>Ga0315903_10005775_pt1 | contig 16060 bp, 12 predicted proteins | sample LakEriMetagenome_7_FD_203524 | JGI IMG/M metagenome (GOLD analysis project Ga0315903, IMG submission 203524) | Freshwater fungal communities from buoy surface, Lake Erie, Ohio, United States - Buoy 2 MA119 | ecosystem: Environmental > Aquatic > Freshwater > Lake | place: USA: Lake Erie, Ohio...
GTAATATTTTTTCGCGGGGTACCACCTCGTTTTTATTTTCAATTAATAGTTTCAAGAGCATCGTCTCTTTTTTGCTCAACCGAATAACGGTGCCGTTATAACCGATGGCCTCTTGTGCCTTAAAGTCGATCTTGTTAGAACCAAACTGGTATTGATCGCCAAGGCTTGTTTTATCTTGTAGTTTTAGATTCTTGTTGATCAGCTTCGAAACGCGTAGTAACAACTCTTCGAGGTTAAATGGTTTACTCAGGTAATCATCGGCTCCTTTTTTAAGCCCCATAACACGATCGGCGCTGCTATTGCGGGCACTCAGCATAAGGATAGGGGTCTCGTTATTGCGAATCCGGATCGTTTCGGCCACTTGTATCCCGTCCATGACAGGGAGCATCACATCTAGGATGATTAGGTCGAAGTATGCATTATCAAACGCCTTAAGTGCTGCCGCTCCATCAAAGGCAGAACTTACCTCGTACCCTTCCAACTCCAGGTTTAGTTTAAGAGCCTCGTGCAGGTTCTCTTCATCTTCTACCAGCAAAATAGAGGCGCGGTTCGCTTCGCTCATGCAGCAAAGATAATATTGAAAATAGTGCCTTGCGGCGTATTGTCTTTAATCTCAATACGACCCCGGTGGTCTTTAGCAATCCGTTGGCAGAGGTAGAGTCCTAATCCGGTTCCCTTGGTGGTGCGTGTCTGCTCGTTACCAATTCGGTAAAAGCGATCAAATACCTTTGATTTCTCGCTGTCGTCAATGCCAGGTCCTTGGTCGGCTACTGATAGTAAAATGCCCTTTTCTACTTGTCGAAGCGTGGTGCGAATAACAGATTGCCCCGGAGCATATTTGATGGCATTTTCGAGCAGATTATTGACTAAGATCTGTAACAATAAGGCATCACCCTTAATATCGATCTCTTTTTCGATAGCGGTCTCGAGGGTTCTGTCGGGAAATCGCTTTTGAAAGGCTCCCACACAATCTTGCAATAGGGTCGATAGATCAAGATCTTCTTTGCTGGTCACAAACGCTTTATTCTCGAGTTGTGCCGAGACCAGAATATTATTGGTCAGAAAGTTGAGGCGCGCAGTCTCATCGAGGGTCGTGCGGATCAACTTTTGTTGTTTGTCCGGATCGAGCTGGTATTTCTGTAAGGTCTCCAGATTGAGTTTAGCTACGGCAATCGGGGTTTTGAGTTCGTGGGTAACGGCCATCATAAAATGTTGCTGCTGAAGCTGCATTTTAAACTGCCTTCGTACAGCACGAAAAATAAATACAGCCCCCACCAAGATTACCAGCAAAAAAGTGATGCCTTCGCTAATATACTTGGTCTGGTTGCGTCGATAGAGGTCATCGATAGTTTGCTGCTCGCTTCTGTAGGTCTGGGGGGGCAACGTGGTCGCACGTAGCTCGAGCAGTTCTCGTTTTTCTTGAGCAAGCTGGCGATTTTGCTGTTGTAGCGAAATAAGCCACCATAGCAGGGCGGCCAGTACATACAATAAGAGCGCCCAGTAAATTAGGGTCGTGCGTCTCAGCTTTTTTTTAAGGCGTTCGGGCATGTAGAAGCGTATTAGGGTTTCTTTTCGACCCGGATCCCAATATTCATGACCTCCTCTAGCGGATCTTCTCGCATGAGCTGCTCTATGCTAAAACGGTAGTTGCCTACCTGGCGAAACGAAACTCCCTTCTCCAATAATTCTTTTTGCAAGGAGATGCGGTGTTCGTAAATGTCGTCCATGCCAGTTCCCAGCCAACCACTCTCGTTGGTGCCGAGTAGCAGATCGGTGTCGAACGAGTGTGTTTTAGCTTGTGGGTCCGTTACTGAAATACGAAGCCAGATATTGTTATAATGATAACGGTCTCGGTGCCGAAAGACCAGTGCCACATCGTAGAAAGCACTGGTATCGCTAATCGTAAAATCAAAGACGGGGATATAGTCGCTTTTCCATTGTTGTTGGGGCAGCGGTACTGACCGTTCGTACAGCGCCAACGGGGTGCATCCCCCTATCATAAAACATATACCCGCCCATAAGAAAGCGGTCAACGGCCACCGGCTTACACTGCTCATAGGCTAAAATTACATCACATTTAAAATTTGCTCCTTGGCTTTTTCGAGTTCGTCCTTCATGAGTACCACCTTTTGCTGAATAACCGCATTATTAGCTTTTGAGCCGGTGGTGTTGATCTCGCGACCGATCTCTTGTAAAATAAAGGAGAGCTTCTTTCCCTTGCTTTCTCCTGGTTCGTGAAGCTGCTGAACAAAGTAGTCACAGTGGTTGAGCAGTCGTACCTGTTCTTCGCTAATGTCCATTTTCTCTATGTAATAGATGAGCTCCTGTTCCAATCGGTTGGGGTCATATCCTTCGTTGCCCAGCTCCTCGTTAAGAATTTTTTGTAGCCCCAAGCGAAGTTTTTCACGTCGTAGCGGTTCTAGCGAGCTGATCTCCTTTTGTAGGGATACGATCGCGTTAATACGGCCCAGCAGGTCGGCCTCCAGCGCCTTTCCTTCTGCCAGGCGGTGAGCATTAAGTTGATCTACCGCTTGGGAGATGCCTGTTTTACATTGTTCCCATTCTCCGGGCGTTAACGCGTCTGCACCGGGTGTAATGACCTCGGGTAATTTCAACAGGGCCGATAGTAATTGCGTGGTATCTAGTTGTAGTTCGGCTGCCAGCGCTGCCAAGGGCTGGTAGTACGATTTTGCCAGTTGTGTATTGATAGATATGGGTTGTGATTTGCCAGTTTCTTTAAGGCTGATGGTACAGTCCACGGTTCCCCGTTCCAGGGTAGATGCCAGCCAGCGACGAATGTCAAACTCATAGGGTTTTAGCAGTGCAGGTAGCTTTAATTGTAGATCGAATTGTTTTCCATTGAGCGATTTGAGATCGATTGCAAGCAATTTATCGCCAGCACGTACTTCGGCTCTTCCAAAACCGGTCATTGATTTGATCATAGCGGGAGACTTTGCATAAAGGTATTTTAAAAGCTGATTCGCAGCAGGGATAGTATCTAAATGAAAAAATCCCTCCGAAAACGGAGGGATCCTATATGGATGGGTTAGTAAGTACAGGGAAATAAATTTCCCTACACAATATTAGTATTTATTTCATATATCAAAAAAATTTTTTTCTTTTGATTTTATCAACATTTTAAAATTTGCTGTGGATAAGCGCAAATAAATTCTAGCTCCTCACTGCTTGCTACCTTTGCATAAAATAATAGCTGATGCAATTCGAAAAACCTGTTGCTCTTGCTGAATTAGCCGTGTTATTAAAGGCTACGCTTATTGGCGATGCCAACGGAGTAGCAACGGGCATCAATGAAATTCATAAAGTGCAAGCAGGCGATCTGGTCTTTGTAGATCATCCCAAATACTACGATACCTGTCTTCGCTCTGCAGCTACCTGTATCATCATTGATCAGGAAGTGTCCGTGCCCACTGGCAAATCGCTGCTGGTAGTAGCCGATCCTTTCGCTGCGTATCTTACATTGGTCGATACGTATAGGCCCTTTGCGCCTTCGCTCGATCCTATTAGTAAGACGGCTCAATGGGGAGAGGGAACGGTGGTAATGCCCGGCGCCTATATCGGACATCATGTTATTATCGGAAAGAATTGTATCATTCATCCCCAGGTAACAATCTTGGATCACTGCCGTCTCGGCGATAACGTAATCGTTCAGTCCGGCACTGTAATCGGTAGCGATGCTTTTTATTATAATAGAAAAAAACATCTTACTCACCAATACCGTAAAATGAAAAGTTGCGGTCGGGTGCATATCGAAGATTACGTAGAGATCGGGGCGGGCTGTACAATCGATAGGGGAGTAACGGCCGATACGATTATTGGAGCGGGTACCAAAATCGATAATCAAGTACATATCGGTCACGATTGTGTGATCGGAAAAAATTGTTTACTTGCTGCTCAGGTAGGATTAGCCGGTGCGGTTACAGTCGAAGATGAGGTTATACTATGGGGGCAGGTAGGAGTTAATAAGACATTGACCATTGGCGAAGGAGCGGTCGTATTTGGACAAAGCGGCGTTGCTAGTTCGATCGAGGGAAAGAAGACCTACTGGGGCACACCCGCCATTGATTTTAATGAGAAGCGAAGAGAATTGGTTTGGGTAAAGCGAATTCCCTCGCTATGGGAAAAGGTAAAGAGTATGCTCGGGTAAGAGAGTAATTCGTTAGCTGGCTTGGTTTGCCGCTTGCGCCTTTTCGCTATATTTTTTGCAGGCTTTGCGTATGGTCATTTCCAGCGGTGTATACGAAAACTCCGGAAAATCATTGAGTAGTTTACGATTGTCAAAGCGTGTGGCGCTCATCGCTACTCTGGCACTCTCGCGGGTCAGCAGTGGACGCTTGTTGGTTAACCAAGATCGTAGGGCCTCTAGTCGCCAGGCCAGCCCGAGCAAGATGCCCGACGCTTTCATCGAAGGTCGTTTGCGTCCAAAACCATCTGCTATGCAATACTGTAGTTGCTGAAAAGTCCAAGTGTCTCCATTGACAATATAGCGTTGCCCACCGGCAGCTCTTTCTAGTAACAATACCGTAGCCCTTGCTACATCTTCTACATCGACAAAACCATTCAATCCACTCGTATACCAGCGAAATCCATCGTAAAGTTGTTTAAAAATGGCACAGCTACTTTGTTCCCAGTTTCCAAAGCCAAGAATGGTACTGGGATTTACAATCACTGTATCGAGCCCTTCGCTAAATCCTCTCCAAGCATGTAACTCGGCTTGAAACTTACTGCGTGCGTAATGGGTATGAAGGGGTCCTTCTTTCCACTTTGCTTTTTCGTCTACCCATCCTCCTCCTGCCACTCGGCCCAGTGCGGCCACCGAGCTGATGTGCACCAACCGCTTGATCCTTTTTTCTAGGGCGGCATTGACCACGTTATTGGTTCCTTCTGTATTGATCTGGTAGAGTTGCTTGCTATCTTGTGGCGCAAACGAGACCATCGCAGCACTATGAATAACGACATCCATTCCCTCCATGGCTTCCTCGAGTGAGATAATATCGAGGATGTTACCCTCTACCCATTCCACATCCTTCAGTTTATCGGCCTCAATCCAGGCAGGACGTTTTTGATTTCGTACCAGTGCTCTAACCTGGTAACCCAGTTGCCGTAAGGTCACTAACAAATAAGAACCCAGAAAACCGCTTGCTCCAGTGACTAGAATTTTTTTTCCCATCAGGCCGATTTATATTGATAATATCCCTCGCCTGATTTTTGACCCCACTTGCCGGTTAGTACTAGTTCTTGCTGAATGAAAGAAGGTCTGAGTCGTTCCGGTTTTCCCAATTGTTCGTAGACGGAACAACTAACCGCATAGTTGATATCGTTGCCGATAAGGTCCATTAGCGCAAAAGGACCCATTTTAAATCCGGCTGCCACAAGAATACGATCGATCTGTGGCATACTAGCTTTTTCTTCTTCGGCTAGTCGTAGTGATTCTATATAAAAAGGCCGTGCGACCCTATTGACGATAAAACCGGGAGAGTCTATGCACAGCACAGGTGTTTTTTTAAGGTCTAGCATTAGTTGCCAAACCCTTTGTTGTACAGCCGAAGTTGTAAATGGCGTGGTAACGATTTCTACTAGTTTCATTAGCGTGGCCGGATTAAAAAAGTGTAATCCAATCACTCGTTCGGGATGTTGAATGGCTTTGGCCATTTGGGTAATAGAAAGTGACGAAGTGTTGCTGGCAAAGATGCAATCACTGTGATTGAGTTCCGCTAGTTGATTAAAGAGGGCGATCTTGGGTTCGGGCTGCTCTACAATGGCTTCAATAAATAGTTCGGCCACACAGTACTCGATATCGGCGGTAAATTCAATACGCGCAAGGGCTTGGGCGGCGAGCGCTTCGGTAATCTTTCCTTTCTCTATACTTCTGTTGAGTTCTTTTTTTAGTTGTGTTTTTGCTCTTTCGAGGGCTTCAGGCTGCAGGTCGAAAAGAATCGTGTTACAGCCTGATAGAGCCGCGGTAAGGGCAATTCCCCTTCCCATTGTGCCGGCCCCACATACTCCAAGGGTGTTGATCTCCATGTTGGGTGCTTATCAGGTGGCGGCTGCAAATTGTTGTAAGAATCGGACGTCGTTTTCACTGAACAATCGTAGGTCACTTACACCATACTTGAGCATAGCAGGTCTTTCTACACCCATGCCAAATGCAAATCCGCTGTATTTTTCAGGATCGATACCGCAATTACTGAGAACATTAGGATGCACCATACCGCATCCTAGAATTTCTACCCACCCCGATTTTTTACAAACCGGGCAGCCATCGCCTGAGCAGATAAAACAACTTACATCCATTTCGGCGCTGGGCTCGGTAAATGGAAAGTAAGAGGGACGAAAACGAACCTTTACATCGGCGCCGTACATCTCTTTTACAAAAAAGTATAAGGTTTGCTTTAGGTCAGCAAACGAAACCTGTTCATCGATGTACAATCCTTCGATCTGGTGAAAGAAGCAATGGCTGCGGGCGCTAACGGTCTCGTTGCGAAAGACGCGCCCAGGCATTAGCATGCGAATAGGAAGCTTGCCTTTTTCCATTTCTCGTATTTGCACACTGCTGGTATGCGTGCGCAATACCCAATCGGGGTTCTGTTGAATATAAAAGGTGTCCTGCATATCCCTGGCTGGATGATGCGGTGGCAAATTGAGGGCGCCAAAATTGTGCCAGTCGTCCTCTATCTCAGGTCCTTCGGCTACGGCAAAACCTAGTCGCTGAAAGATCGATATGATGCGATTTTTCATTAAGGTCACCGGATGACGGGATCCTAATGGAAAGGGTTGTCCCGGCAAGCTCACATCGATGGTGGTCGATTCTTGTTCGGAGGGTACGGACGCCAGTAATTGTTCGTAATGAGCCGCAACGAATGATTTGAAATCATTGAGTAGTTGTCCGGCTTCTTTCTTCTGATCGACTGGTACTTCTTTCATGGCATTCATCAGCTGTTTGACCGCCCCTTTACTGCCCAAGTATTTGATCCGAAAAGCCTCAATCTCTTCGGGCCGGGTGGTGGTAATGCTGCCGATCTCACTGCGGAGCGCATCGATCTGTTGCCATAGATTCTCCATATGACAAAAGTAAGTCCAAACCAGCAATTAATTATCTTGCAAGCATGTCAGATCATCTCGGTATCGAAGATTTCTTGGTTCCCATCGATAAATCGGTGCTCTCGCAAGACACCGGGTATAAAGAGGGACAAATCGGTCATCATATATTCTCCTACGAGCAAACGATGCCCGAGTTAGATGAGGCACAGCTGGTCATTGTAGGGTGCCCCGATCACCGCGGATCAGGTATTGAGCAGCACCAGACAATGGGACCTGATGCTATTCGTCGCCAATTTTATGCATTATTTTATTGGCATGCCGATCTGGTATTGGCCGATGTAGGAAATATTCGTACAGGCGCCACTTTATCCGATACCTATGCAGCTTTACGCACTGTTGTATCGACCTTAATGGGCGAAGGAAAAACCGTCATTATACTGGGAGGATCGCATGATCTTACCACTGCACAGTATCAAGCCTATGTGCATCGCAGGCAATTGATCGAAGCCACACTAGTCGATGCCCTCATAGACTTGGACACCGACGCGGTACTGCCAGCCGATCAGTTTCTGATGGAGATGCTAACGGGCACACCTAATTTTATTCGCCACTATAATCATATTGGATTCCAGAGCTATTGCGTTAATCCGCAACTTTTGGAGACGCTCGATAAATTACGATTCGATTGCTATCGGGTGGGTCATGTAAAAGAAGCACCCGACGAAATGGAGCCTGTTATTCGCAATAGCCATCTTTTTAGTTTTGATCTCTCTGCCCTGGCCAATGCGTATTCTCCCGCCAGTACCATTTCGCCCAACGGTTTTACAGGAGAAGAAGCCTGTACCCTCTTTCGCTATGCCGGCATGAGCCCTACGGTCAATACGGTCGGTGTTTATGGCTACGATCCACGGGCCGATCGCCAAGATCTTAGTGCTAAGCAGATCGCTCAGATGCTTTGGTATCTGCTGGATGGTAAAAGCCGTGGTCGTCGCGAGGCAGCGTTACAAGAAAAAGATTCCTTTAACGAATATTATATGGCCTTTGCGGAAGTGGAAACCATTTTTTTACAGAGTAAAAAAACCGGTCGCTGGTGGATGCAATTGCCCAATAAACAATTTATTGCTTGCAGCTACAAAGATTATTTGCTGGCCAGCAGTAATGAGATTCCCGAACGATGGCTGCGTGCCCAAGAGCGAGGCTAACTGCTGGGATTTAAAAAGTAAAGTAGATGCAACTACATCAATTGGGGTATCGGCGACAGTGGCAGTGGTTATGGCTCTTGTTATTGGCTTCTTGCAGCACCCAGCAGCAAGTACAAAAAATTGCCCAACGTCAGTTGGCATCTGCAGAGGCCTTCGACAAATCTCATTGGGGTGTCAGTGTGCTGGACCTGACTTCGAACACGTACTGGTACAATCAAAACGGACATAAATATTTTGTGCCGGCCAGCAACACAAAGATTCCTACCTGCTATGTGGCAATGAAGCATCTGGGCGAGCGTCTTCCTGCGGCCCTGGTTCGAGAGACAGCCGATACACTGTATATACAGCCCCAGGGAGATCCTAGTTTCTTACATCCAGAATTTTTAACGCAGCCCTTATGGCAGAAAATACTGTCCGCCAAAAAACATGTTGCGTTACAATATGCCGCTCGCGATCGCTTCGAGGCCTATGGCAGTGGTTGGTCGTGGGATGATTATCAAGAGCCATATTTGGCTGAGCGAAGTGCATTTCCGCTCTATGGCAACCTGGTGCAGTTCGAGGCACGTGATCAGCAATTAAAGGCAATTCCTTCGCTGGTCTTACGTCCTCCCTATATAAAAGAGCCCATGATGCAGTTGCTGGGTACAGGCGGTAATTTTTCTTTATCCAGAAGCCAAGATGAGAACCTTTTTTCGATCAGTAAGGGGGGCAGATCGTTTTCTAAGATCGCCATACCCTACAAGACCAATCGAGGTGTTACCAATTTTATTTTTTTACAAGACACCCTTCAACAGAAAGGGCTTTCTGCATCGGTAAGCCTTGTTACCAATCCGATACAGGGGCAGCTATTGTTTTCGCAGCCTACAGATTCGCTATTGATTCCACTGATGCATCGCAGTGACAATTTTTTTGCCGAGCAAAGCCTGTTGATGGTAAGTCAGCATCTCTTGGGATACATGAGCGATCGAAAGTTGATCGATACACTTCTTGCTACCGATCTAAAAGGGTTACCCCAACCACCGCGGTGGGTCGATGGTTCCGGACTTAGTCGCTATAATTTATTTACCCCACAAGACATGGTAACTATTTTGGCTCGCATGAGACAAGAGTTTAGTTGGTCTCGCATTCAGGCCATCTTTCCGCATGGTAACGAAGGAACATTGAGTGGTTACTATGTAGCCGACAGTACGGCTATCTATGCTAAAACAGGAACATTAAGCGGGGTGGTGGCACTCAGCGGATTTTTACAAACTCGAAAAGGCAAATGGCTGGCCTTCTCTGTAATGGTCAACAATCATCAATCTACGGCATCGGCTATTCGACGCCAGATCGAAAAATTCTTAATAGCTATTCGGGCAAGGTATTAACCTTACTATTGTTTACCTGCTAAATATCTCGGCTAAATAACTTTGTTCAATGGCTAGGTAGGTCGGTTTTCCATCTGGGGTCTTACCCGGATGCTGGCAGGCTAATAGTTGTACCACCAATTGTCGCATTTCTTTTTCGCTAAGGGCAGTACCGGCCTTGATACAACGCAGCTTTACCATTGACCGAATTAGTTTTTCCCGAAGGGCATGGCTAACATCAGCATTAAAATGCTTATACTGTTCAAGAATAGACTCTATAATCATCTTATCTTGACCCGATGGAAGGTCAGAAGGGGTTCCCTGTACCATAAAAGAGCCTGGGTCTTTGGGTTCTAGCAAAAAGCCAAGTGATCCCAAGGTAGGAATGAGTTCCTGTAGTAAGGCCGCATCGGCAGGCGATAACGAAAGCGTAACAGGAAACAAAGTACGTTGTGTGGGTACTGGCTGGTCGGAACTACTTTGCTGTAATTGCTCATAGAGAATTCGCTCATGCGCACCTTGCTGATCAATTAGCCAAAGTCCATTTCGATTAGGATATAGAATGTAGGCATCAAGAAGACCAGTAACACTAATGGTTTGCTCTTCGATTGCGGAGGGTAGCAGCGTAGCTTCACTGGCGAGTTCGGGTTCGCTAGTGCGCCAATCCGACGGGTAAGGGGTAAAACCGCTAGGTTGTATTAGATGTGCCTGGTTCTTTTGGGTAAAGCTTCTAAAAATAGAACTGTCGGCGGCTGCCGATCTTTTTTCTTCGGTAAATGGCTGTTGAATCGAAGAGAGTTGCTGAATAGAAGCATCCAAGTCAAAATCGAGCGTAGGAGTAATGCTAAATTGGGCTAGAGCATGTTTTACAGCGGCTTGCACAAAGGCATACACGATCTTTTCATCCTCAAACTTTATCTCTTGTTTAGTAGGATGAACGTTGATGTCAATCTGTTGCGGATCAAGATCGATAAAAAGTACATAGAGCGGAAAATGATCGGGCGCCAGCATTCCCTGAAAGGCGTTCATGACCGCATGGTGCAAGTAAGCACTTTTGATAAACCGGTTATTGACAAAGAAGTATTGCTCTCCTCTTGTTTTACGGGCCGTATCGGGTTTGCCCACAAAGCCGCGTATGTTTAGGTAATCGGTCTCTTCTTTTACAGTTACCAGTCTCGATTCATAAGAGGCTCCCATCAATTGTACAATACGCTGTTTGAGTGTACCGCTCTCCAGTTGAAAGAGTTGTTGATGGTTGGCGTGCAGACTAAAAGCAATAGTAGGAAAAGCCAAGGCTACACGGGTAAATTCATCGATAATGTGCCGCATCTCGGCCGCATTGCTTTTTAAAAAATTGCGCCGGGCCGGAACGTTAAAAAATAAATTTTTCATGGCCACGCTGGTGCCTTGCGGGGCTGCTACAGGGGCCGTTTTTACCAACTGGCTATTTTCGACCTCTACATAAAATCCTGTATCGGCCGCTGCCGTACGCGTACGCAGCTCTACTTGTGCCACTGCCGCAATTGAGGCCAGGGCCTCTCCCCGAAATCCCATTGTCTGAATACGGAACAGATCTTCGATGCAGCTGATCTTAGAGGTAGCATGTCTTCCAAAGCAACGTGTGGCATCCTCCTCATTCATTCCCTTTCCGTTATCTACTACCTGTATCAGCGATTTGCCCGCATCGTTCACAATAAGCTGTATTGCAGTAGCCGAGGCATCTACAGCATTTTCGAGTAGTTCCTTAACAGCGCTGGCCGGGCGTTGTATAACCTCTCCGGCCGCAATCTGATTGGCGATATGGTCTGGTAAAACGGTAATCAAGGCTCTGCTCGGGTTAAGCCTTCAAAAATACGGTTTTACCAGTGATAAGAGGAGCTGTAGGGTTCGCTTTTTTATCTGTGATACTCTTGTTGGTTAACGGTAGCCGATTACGGTAAAAAGAGTATTTTTAGTTTTCTAGCCATTAAATATTTTTTCATGAGAGTGTTATTGACGATTGCTTTACTGGGGTTTGTATCTTTTCTACCTGTCAGGGCCCAATCACCTGCCAATAAAGCCCGACAGCGTTGGGTCGACAGCGTGTTTGCCAGCTTGACCGAAGATCAGCGCATTGCGCAACTCATGGTCATTCGGGCCCACTCCAATCTCGGACCCGAACATATTGCCAAGGTAGAGCGCGATATTGTTGATTACAATGTGGGAGCACTTTGCTACTTTCAGGGAGGCCCCGTTCGACAGGCGTTATTAACAAATCGCTATCAGCAATTGGCCCGCACTCCTTTAATGGTTACCATAGATGGAGAATGGGGGTTGGGAATGCGGCTCGACAGTGTAACCCGTTTCCCTTACCAGTTAACATTAGGAGCCTTGCAAGATGAAAATCTTGTTTATCGTATGGGGGTAGCTGTCGGAGAGCAATGCAAGCGCATAGGTGTACATGTCAACTATGCCCCCGTGGTAGATGTCAATAATAACCCCGACAATCCTGTAATCGGTTTTCGCTCGTTCGGCGAAGACCGCAATAAGGTAAGTCGTATGGGCATTGCCTATATGAAAGGAATGCAAGACGCAGGCATCATGGCTTGTGCCAAACATTTTCCGGGTCATGGCGATGTGGCGGTCGATTCTCACTATGATTTACCTGTTATCAATAAGTCGATGGCCCAGCTCGATTCGATGGAGCTGGTTCCATTTCGAGCTATTTTTTCTGCCGGAGTGGGGAGTGTGATGATCGCCCACTTGGCCATACCCGCCATAGATACTGCGGCTCAACGGGCCACTTCTATTTCGCGCAATAACGTAACAGAGCTACTGCGTAATAAACTTCAGTATAACGGACTTACATTCACTGATGCCCTCGAGATGAAGGGAGTTGCCAAATATTTTCCCGGGGGTACTATTTCGGTAGAGGCTATCATTGCCGGTAACGATATGCTTTGTTTACCAGCCAGCGTACCCGAATCGATCGCTGCCATTAAGGCCGCTATACAAGACGGGCGTCTGCAACAAATCGATGTCGACAGCAAGGTCAAAAAAGTATTGCAAGAAAAATATAATCTCGGACTGCACCGCCCTCAGGTCGTTGATACTACGAATTTGGTTGCTGACTTGAATGCCGCTACCGATGCTATTCGCGAAGAAGTGGCTCGAAAGGGGCTCACCGTTCTTAGTAAGACACCGGCCTCTCTCTCATTGCCGTTACAAAAGGGCGATCGTCGTGTGGCCTATATTCAATTAGGCGGGACAACAACAAGTGTCTTTGGCAAGCTACTTCAAGAGCAATTAGGGGCCGATCCCTATTTCTTTTCGTTGCAAGACAGCACCATTAACGTAGATAGTGTTGTAAATGTATTTAAAGCTGGGGGTCGCTACGATCTTTTTGTGATCGGGCTGCAAGGGTTTTCGAATAAGCCCATGAATAATTTCGGCATTGGGGAAAAGGCCTTTCGATTACACCAGGCTATGCAATCTGATTCTACCATCAGCATTATGTTTGGTAATGTACAGGCACTTAAACATGTATGTGATGCTCGCTTTTTGGTGGCTGCCTATCAAGATGATGATATAACACAGTCGGTGGCAGCACAGTGGTTAATGGGAGAATTTGCTGCTAAGGGCGTCTTGCCGGTGTCCGTTTGTAAGTATGCCATTGGAGCAGGCATACAAGAGAAGCCGCTTCCGGTCTCGGCCAATCGAAAGAGCGCCGCCTTTCGCAGCGTAGACGCCGTTGTAAAAAATGCCATAGACCAAAAAGCTTTTCCGGGATGTGTCGTGCTGGCTGTACATAAGGGCGAAATTCTCTTTCATAAGGCCTATGGATATTATGATTATGCGCAGCATCAACCCGTAGTCCCTGAAAGTATTTTTGATCTAGCTTCGGTAACCAAGATCTCTGCCACTACGGTAGCGGTAATGAAACTCTATGAACAGGGTAAACTTCGGTTGGAGGCTCGCCTGGGGGATTATTTACCCTGGGTGCGTGGCTCTAACAAGCAAGACCTTACGATTCGCGACATACTACTGCACCAGGCAGGGCTGGTTCCCTTTATTCCATTTTATAAAGAGACGCTGACCGGCAATGGTATACCCGATAGCAGTATATTCTCGACGGTATCAAAACCGGGTTTTACGTTGCGTGTGGCCGAAGAGCTGTATGTGCGTAATAATTGGCAAGACAGTATTCGGCAACGCATCTTGCAAAGTCCTTTAGGGGTGGCCGGGAATTATGTGTACAGTGATAATGATTTTATTTTCTTAGGAAATATTATTGAACAACTATCGGGCCGATCGCTCGACGCTTTTTGTCAGGAATACTTCTATAGACCCATGGGGATGTACGCAACGGGCTTTAAACCCCGTGATCGGTTTATGATCGATCGGTTGATTCCTACCGAAAATGAAAAACAGTTTCGTCGACAAACTACGCGGGGTGATGTGCACGATGAGGGCGCAGCACTTATGGGTGGTGTGGCCGGTCATGCTGGGTTGTTTTCGAGCGCTTACGATCTAGCCATCTTGTACCAGATGCTGTTGAATAATGGCGTCTACCAGGGGCGACGTTATTTGCAACCCGAAACCATTCAGCTCTTTACTAGTTACCAGCGAAGCGGTAGTCGCCGCGGACTGGGCTTCGATAAACCCGAAACCAATAATAAGGCTCGAAGAGATCCTTATCCTTCTTTATGGTCTTCTGCGGCCACTTTTGGCCACACCGGATTTACCGGTACTTGTGTATGGGCCGACCCACAAAGAGAATTGGTTTATGTATTCTTATCGAATCGCGTTCATCCCACACGAGACAATAATAAGTTATCTCAGTTGCAGGTACGCGGAAAAATTCAGGATGCACTCTATAGCGCGATTGGAGCCGATCAATAAAAAAAATTAGTTGCCCGATCCCTGTTGAGGGGGTCTGGGTCCACGCGAGGGCCTAGGTCCGCGGGATGGCTGGCGAGAAGGACCTCCGCCTCTGGGGGTGTTTCCACTTTGCGAACCACCTCCTTGGGAAGATCGGCTTTGTGAGGGACCACTTTGTTGGGGTCCTCTATGTTGTGGACCTCGTTGCGGTTGGTTCCGTTGCGGCGCTGCGCCTTCGCGGCGAGGCTGATCAGTACGAGTACCTTGTTGCTGTCTTCTCTTTTTCTGTGCTGCTTTATCAAGTGACTTGAGACTGATCTGTCCGACCAGTTCTACAAACTCAGGTTCTTCCTCTTTAGGTTTGGATGATACGATCTCGACTGGTTCGAGTTCTTCGGGTCGCACGCCTTGTCTATTGAGTTCTTTGATCTTCTTAACGCGATCGATTGATAGCGGATATTGCTTGTTGCTGTCGGGTAAGGTGTACCACATCAGGTTTTTGAAAATATCCTTTTTAATCAAAAAGGCATTCCCTTTGGCTACTTGGAGTACATCACAATTATCCGGAAAATGTTGCAAGGCATCCAGGTAGGTATCCAACTCGTAGTTAAGACAACATTTAAGTCGTCCACACTGTCCGCTTAGTTTAGTCTGGTTGATCGATAAATTCTGATAACGGGCCGCTGCGGTATTTACCGATTTAAATTCGGTGAGCCAGGTGCTACAACAGAGTTCTCGTCCGCAACTGCCAATGCCACCCACTTTTCCTGCTTCTTGTCGGGCACCGATCTGACGCATCTCGACTTTTACCTTGAACTCGTTGGCATATACTTTAATCAGTTCTCTAAAGTCGACCCGGCCATCTGCGATATAAAAGAATGTGGCTTTTCTGCCATCAGCCTGAATCTCGACTTGACTGATCTTCATGTCGAGTCTTAATTGTTTAGCAATGGCGCGGCTGCGAATAACAGCTTCTGCTTCGCGGCTCTTGCTCTGTTTCCATTGTTCAATATCGCGATCGGTAGCAAGACGCAATACTTTTTTCATTTCCGGATGAAATTCCTTTACGCCTCTTTTCTTTAATTGTAGTCGAACGATCTCTCCGGTTAGCGAAACTTCGCCCACGTCAAAACCACTGACCCCTTCTACGGCAATCAGGTCTCCTTTTTCTAGCGGCTGTAAGGTGGGGTTCGTAAAAAAATCCTTGCGAGTACCTTGGCTAAAACTCACTTCAATAACGCGGCATTGGCCCTCTGTGTCGGCCAGGGGAAGGTTCTTGAGCCAGTCATGGGCATTCATACGATTACAACCGCCGGAACTACATCCCCCGTTACTTTTACATCCATTTGGTTTACTGCCAGTTGCAGTGCCACAGCCCGAACAACTCATGATAGCGAAAATACGGATTTGTCCTGAATGATGTGGTAAAGTCTGATGGTGAGCGCATGAAACAAGATCTTGGCATTGGCGTTGCGCTCAATCTGGTAATGGGCCTGGTCTAGCTCATTGACCATGGCCTCTTGCTGTTCGATACCCGCGATCTTATTGAGCCGTTCGGCAAAATCCCTTTCTTTTTCGCTGATCAGGTATTGT
>Ga0315903_10005776_pt1 | contig 16058 bp, 28 predicted proteins | sample LakEriMetagenome_7_FD_203524 | JGI IMG/M metagenome (GOLD analysis project Ga0315903, IMG submission 203524) | Freshwater fungal communities from buoy surface, Lake Erie, Ohio, United States - Buoy 2 MA119 | ecosystem: Environmental > Aquatic > Freshwater > Lake | place: USA: Lake Erie, Ohio...
TTAAGCCACCCTTAATTGAAGGCAATGTTGATAAATTTATGAGGGGTAAATTTTTAGAATCCCTTAAACAGTTTTATGATAAATGGGATATGCCAAGAGAAAAAGAATCTCAGCTTTCTTTATTAATATGTGTAAAAGGAAGAATGTTTGAACATGAGGCAGAAACTTTAACTATGATTTCCTATGATTCGCATTTTCATGCCATAGGATCGGGATCGGCTTACGCTTTGGGATCTCTTCATGCCACCCAAAACTACAAGGACCCAAAGCGTAGGTTGACACAAGCACTTGATGCAGCAATAATGTATAGTCCAAATTGTTTATACCCAGTTGACTTTCTTAGCAAGTAAGGGTAAAATATATATATGAGCATTAACTTTAGTGAAGAGTTTGATAAAGATATTGATGACAAAGAATTTGGTATATGGCTACAAAATGGTATAGATCGTGGATGGATATCAAAACCATTTTGTTATACTCATGAAGGTGATCCTTACATGACTGACGAAGAAATGCAAGAATGGGAAGATGGTGGAGATCCATGCTTCTTTACTATTAAGATATTGGACATTTAATAAACTATGAAAAAACTTTTTATACTAATATTTATTGGTACTTTAGTTAGTATTTTTTCAGGGGCATCGTCTTATTCAAATCAGACAGCAATAAGACATAACTCCTTATGCCAGACTGTTAACTCTAAGGTTATATATAAGCAATACTCATATACATGCACACAAAGTAAAAATAGACTTTTATGGAAAAGAACAAAGTCTGCATCTATATCTATTGTTGGTCTAGAGACTACAACTACAAAAGTAGAAATAAAAAGTTTTGGACAAAAAGCTTCAGAAGATTTTTTAGCTTGGGCTAAAAACAATAAAACTGTAAAAAACAATCATTTTGTTTATAAAAATCATGATATTGCAGAAGATGTATTTTTATCTGTAAATAGAACAGAAATTGAAGCTAAAGACATTTTTGCAAATTTTGTAAAACAAGATACATATAGTTTTTATGGTGGAGAAGATGTTAACTGGTTTTATACACATAACAAATTTCTTCCTCCAACAAGAACGTCAAATATCTGTGGCATAGCTTTTGATAGTTTTGCAGCATGCACAAATTTAATTGATTCAACATTTTTTAGAGTGCCGAATGCTTTCAAAGACTTTAAGCCAAGCAATACAACATCAGTTTTAGGTGCTCATGAATATTTTCATTTTGTTCAAATGAATCTTTTAGGACTAACTCCATTTACTAAAAGGTCAATACCTAGATGGTTTGAAGAGGGTACTGCAGAATTTGTTGGTCATTCAATTTTGTCAAACATTACATCAGAACAGTATGACTATGTTCCAGATAAATATAGAAGAACATTTATTAGTTTAGAATCTGATCCATATGTTAGTGGAAGAATATTTGTTGAATTTATTATTTCAGAATATGGATTTGAGTCCATCTTAAAAATGTTTTCTGAATCTAAAAATGATAAAAATTTTGACAATGTTTTTTATACAGTAACTAAAACTACATTAGAAGATACTTTTAATAAGTTTCAAAAGGTTAAAAATGGATGAGATATTTGGAATTTCTTTTAACCATGATTCATCCTTTTGTGCATTTAAAGATAACGAGATTAAATATTTTTGTAAAGAAGAAAGGGTAACTGGTTTAAAAAGAGATACACATCCAGCATTGTCAATGTTTCTTTATGATACAGACTCTGATGATATAAGCATAGCTTTTTCTTCTCCTACATTAAGACCAACAGTTGCAAACTCATATTTAAATCTTGTAAAAAAGAAACATAGAGCAACAAGCATTATAGAATATTCTGATCAACATCATTTGGTACATGCTAATCTGGCTTTTTATGATAGTGGCTTTAAAGAAGCTCTTGTATTTGTAATAGACAGAAATGGATCTGTATATTTTGATTCTTGTAGGGAATCAGAAACTGTTTTTATTGCATCGTATCCCAATAATTTTAAACCCATATATAAAAATTTTTGGGTAGAAAATAATGGTGCACACGAAGGAATAGATAGCTACAGAAAAGAAAATCCAGACTGTGATGTTAATGGCAGATCAATGTTTAGCATTATAAAAGTTTATGAATCTGCAACATCATTAATAAAACAACACCCGCTTGAAAATGGCAAGGTTATGGGATTATCAGCCTATGGAAATAAGGATTTGCCATACCACAATCTTTTTGTAGATAAGATTACCCCAAATGATTATTATTTTGGTCATGCACAAATTAAAGACATGAGAGCATCTATAATCAGAGATCTTCACGATTTAGCTGTAGATGAAGTGCCAAAAGATAGCTATCAAATATATGCTGATTATGCATGGCAAGTTCAAAAGCAAACTCAGGAAGCTGTTGCTGAATTAATAAATAGGTACACACAAAAAACAGGAATTAAAAATGTATGCATAACTGGTGGATATGGATTAAATGTAGTTGCAAATTATTATTATATTACTCAATTTCCAGATATTAATTTTTTCTTTGAGCCACTAGCAGATGATTCTGGAAACAGCATAGGTGCTGCAATGAAACTATATAGAGATACAACTTTAGACACAACAATAAAAAAATTAAGTCATACATTTTTTAATGGATTTAATCATGATTTAAGTAGTATAAAAGGATTGGATGTATCTGTAAAAGATGTTGCTAAGCTTTTAGCATCTGGCAAAAGTGTTGCTGTTTATAATGGATTAGCCGAAGCTGGTCCTAGAGCACTTGGAAATAGATCTATTTTGTTTGATTCAAGGGATCCAAATGCTAAAGAAAAAGTAAATAAAATTAAAAAAAGAGAATGGTATAGGCCATTTGCTGGTATGGTTCTTGAAGAAGATGCTAGTACATTTTTTGAAACTGGAAGAATAGGTAAAAGTGAATTTATGACTATATCATTTCCAGTGGTGCAAGAATTTAAACATATAATACCTGGCATTGTTCATATTGATGATACTTGTAGAATACAGACGGTTAGTGATAATAATCCAATAATGAAAGAACTTTTAAAAGAATTTAAAAATATAACTGGAATTTCTATTTTGCTTAATACAAGTTTTAATTTAGCTGGTAAACCTCTTGTAGAAACTCCAAAAGATGCAATTGATACACTAAATAACAGCACATTAGATTATATATGGTTTCCAGAAGTTGCAAAATTAGTCAGCTCTGGTATAATTGATGTATAAGAAAAGGAGATTGTTGTGGAATCAACAAAAAGAAGTTTACTAAAAACACTTAGCTGGGAAACATTTCATCTTGTTGGTGTTGCAGGGGTTTTAACAGTGGGTGTATATCTTGCTACTGGAGAATGGGAGTATGAATATGCAGCTCTTGGAGCATTAGTTTATATTGTTTGGGAGGCATTGGGATACTTTATTCATGAAAGAGTGTGGGCTAAGTTTGGAAAGAAAATATCATAATGCCTCAGTATGAGTATGATTGTATGCCTTGTGCTATAAGATATGTAAAATCTAGATCTATTTTAGATAATGATCCAGGCTATTTATGTGAATCTTGTAACAAATCTCTAGTAAGAGTATATTCTAATTTTGGTGTACAATTCAAGGGTGATGGGTTTTACTCAACAGATAATGGAAGAGGTTAGCATTTTGAAAACAAAGCATATAGAGTTTACCACTATTGAGGAAATACAGTATAATTTTGATTTTTATAAAAAATTATTCTTAGAGCATAGTGTTATTGCATTCAATAATGCAAACTTATCACATGACCAGCATTTAAGGCTTCATTCTATTCTAAAAAAGAAATTTAATTGTATTGATATTGATGCAGAATATATAGAAAATCATTCTACAACCAACAGGAGAGAGTCTGCAGGTCCAGATGATGTCATGCTTGACTGGCATGTTGAGCACCCATATTATAAAATTCCAATAGTATTTTCTACTTGGAATATGCATAAGTTTAAAACCGATCCAGAAAATGGAAAAACATATTTTGTTGACATGGAGCTTTTGTTTAAAAGTTTTTCAGAAGAAGATCAAGACTTTTTAAAAAAATGTATAGAAAAGAATCAGTTATCTGAAAGAGATAATGTTAAAAACAGACACTCAATAATAGGATACCACTGGATTAATAAAAACCCAGTTATTAGAACTGCATGGCTACTAGATGCTACAGCATCTCCAGAGCTAGAAACTTTTAATGGCAATAAGCCAACATTAGGGCAAATTGATAAATATAAAAGTCTAATTTTATCAATTAGAGAAAAAGTTTCAAATGATTTAGATATTAGGATTGTTCATAGGTGGCAACAAGGAGATTTACTTTTAGTTGATATATATAAAATGTGTCATGCTGTTACTGGTGGATTTGATCCAAATGATAGAGAGTTTACAGGAATGTGGGCATACTTAGATTATCCAGGAAATAATTAAAGAAGGGTTTTATTATGAACAAATTAAATACAAAAAAAACAGACTGGGTGCTTGGAGTCAACGATAGGTGCGATAAATGTAACGCACAAGCATATGTTAAGGTTGTTGGGGTTACTGGAGATCTTCTTTTTTGTTCTCATGATTACAATGCAATTATGGACAATGCTATCGGATACGATGCAATGACAAAATTTGCATATGAAATTATTGATGAGAGAGAAAAGCTGGTAGAAAACAGACTTGTTGGGAGCGAAAATTGATTCAACATGCTTTTTATTTTACTGCCGATTGGTGCGCTCCATGTAAAAAAGTTAAACCTATTGTTGAAGAAGTTAATAGGGATAGCGCCATAAAGTTTACATTAATAGATGTAGATGAAAATAAAAGTTTATGTCAAACATATTCTGTTAATTCTGTGCCAACATTTATTTTTATTCAAGATGGACAAGAACTAAGAAGAATGAGTGGAGCTAAAACTAAAAAAGAACTTGAGGACTTTTTAAATGGATGAAATTGAAACAAAATTAATGGAAGAATTAATTTTAAAAGGTGCAATTGAATTTGCTGGAATTGATGATGAAACTGGAGAGATGCTTTATAATTTTTCTAATAAAATTAAAGATATCATGCCTGAACTTTATGAGATACATTTATCAACAATAAATAAAGATATTATGTATTTTTGGGAAAAAGGATTTGTTGATATAGATTTATTTTTAGACAATCCATCAATTACATTGACAGAAAAAGCTTTTAATAATAAAGAAATTGCAAGTCTTGATATTGATAAGCAAAGATCTTTAAAAGAAATAAAAAGAATAGTTACTGCTTAGTCTGGTATAATCTTATTATGGTTGATCCATATTTTTTATTCTTGACATTGACAGCAATTTGCTATATACTTTATAGACAAACAAAATTAAAAAAAATTAAATATAGACAAAGTGATATACATAAAGTAATAAAAAATATGTTAGAACCAAAATCTTTGAATCATCCATCTAGACCTTCTCAATCAGAGAAGCATGCTGAAAAGCATAATGTAAGGGTTATTTTTGTAGATGGTAAAGCATATTGGGTAAACAATAATACTTTTTATTGTGCAGATGTAAATAATGGTGATGTTGATACTGAATCAGCAATGCCAATAGATGTTTATAGTCTTGACAAAGTGGGTATAAATAAGCTATTATTTATACTAGACAAACTAGGCGATGGGAGTAATAATGATAGTGGCAGTTCAGGGGACCAGAGACTTTGATGATTACCAAGTCTTTCTTCGTGCTATGGCTGTTGCTTTATCCACAATGCCAAAAGAAGACAATGAGTTCTTAATATATTCCGCTGGTCCAGCTAAGGTCAACGCTATGGTATCTGAGTTTACCAATGTTTCTGAGCGTGGAATGAAGTCTAGGGGAAAGAAAATTAAGTTTTTTAAGGTACCACCATCTTACTTAGAAGAAAACTTAGATCACGTAAATTACTTAGTATTTTTAAGTAAGCCAAAAGAGCATGTTTCAAAGCTAGTTGCACAAGCCGAACTCAAAAATATTGAAGTCGGAATATATAGATACTGAGGTTAATATGATAGTTAATAAACTTGAGGTAATGGAATCCATAGTCAAAAAAAATAAAAACTTGAGATGGGATGGATGGGACATTATTGATTTAAAAAGATCAGAAACGGCTAGAACTTCTCCAAATGGAATAAGAATTAACAACGAGTGGTATTTACATAGAAGGTATTTGCTTAGTCATAAAGGCTGGGATATTCCAAATAAATATAGGTCGTAACAATGAAACAGCATTTATGGAAAGACGACGGCCTTTGTTCTGGTTTAGACACCAACCTTTATTTTGATTCATATGAAGATGATGAATCGGTAAGACCAATTATTGATAGCCTTTGTGCAAAATGCCCAGTTTCTAAAACATGTTTTGCAAATGGAATATCTGGTAAAGAATGGGGTGTTTGGGGCGGAATATATTTAGAAAATGGAGAAATTTCTAGAGAGTTTAATAAGCATAAGACTAAAAAAGAATGGTCTTATACTTGGCAAACATTAACAATGGATAAATAATAATGAAAACAATTAATATTGTTATACCTATGGCAGGAAATGGTAAAAGATTTTTAGATGCTGGCTATCAAAAACCTAAGTTTTTAATTGATATTTTTGATAAGCCAATGATTGAAAATGTTATAAACAGTATAGGTCTTGATGGAAATTATATATATATTGTTCAAGAAGAACATTATAATATGTATGACCTTGAAACAATATTAAATTCTATTACTCCAAACTGTAAAATTTTAAAACATGATGGAGTAACTGATGGTGCTGCAAGAACAACCCTTATAGCTGAAAAGCTAATTGATAATGATAATCCATTAATAATAATTAATTCAGATCAAATCATAGAATGGGATTTACAATCATTTAAAAATTTTATAAATGAAGAAATTGATGGAGCAATTGTTACTTTCAAGGGATCTGGTAATAAGTGGTCATATGTGAAAGTTAATGGTGATGGTCTTATTGATGAAGTAGCAGAAAAAAAGGAAATAAGCGATGACGCTACCGCTGGAATATATTATTGGTCTAAAGGGTCAGACTATGTTCAATCAGCAAAACAAATGATAGAAAAAGATATACGAGTAAATAATGAATTTTATGTTGCTCCAGTATACAATGAAGCAATTTTAAATGGTAAAAAAATTAAATCATTTTCACTAATAAAAATGTGGGGCGTTGGAACCCCAGAAGACCTTAATGTTTATTTATCAAAACAAAAAGAGTATTATATAAATAAACCAAAAACAATTTTTTGTGATATAGATGGCACTATAATAAAACATGTTCATAGCTTTAGCCATGTTAATACAACAGATCCAATTTTATTAGATGGTGTAGTGCAAAAATTTAATGAGTGGGATTCTAAAGGATATAAAATTATATTAACAACTGCCAGGAAAGAATCAGCAAGACAGATTACAGAAAAACATTTAAATGATTTAGGCTTATGCTGGGATTACCTATTGATGGGTATAACAAGTGGTCAGAGGGTACTAATAAATGATAAACTTTACCCTGAAGATAAAGATAGAGCAATAGGAATTAATATAATAACTGATGCTGGATTTAATTCCATACCATGGAAAGAATATAATTTATGATAAAAATTGCACACAGAGGAAATGTTGATGGACCAAGTGCACTTGAAAATAGCCCAGGGCTTTTATTAAATGCTATTGAACAAGGATTTGATGTTGAGGTTGATATTAGATCAATAGATGGATCATGGTATCTTGGGCATGATGAGCCAACTTATATAGTTGGAGATATGTTTATAGATAAAATAAAAAAATACTCTTGGCTACATTGTAAAAATTTAGAAGCTTTAAATAAATTAGATAAAAAAGTACATAAATATTTTTGGCATCAAAGGGATGATTTTACATTAACCAGCAATGGATATATCTGGACGTACTCTGGTAAAAATACAACATCAAAATCTATAATTGTAGATTTAAATCTTGATAAGGTTTATGATAATATTTATGGCATTTGCACAGATTATGCATCTATGTTATAATAAATTAAAATATATTGTTTGGAGAATAAATGATAGTTACCTCTATAGGAAATCATCATAAGATTGATAATTTTGATATCTTAAAGTTGCCACGTATAGAAACTAAAATAGCTTATTCAAAAGAAACAATCTATTATACAAATCAAGATTTTAAATCAAAGGAAAACTATCACTCTTTATTTTATGGAAAATTATTAGAAACTGGTGATATAAGACCAATATATAAAATAACAGAGGAAATTTTTTTAGATCAACCTAAAAAAATTGATTTAAGAAATGATAGAATAAAAATAATTATTCCATTTGTGCACAGTGGATTTGGACATTTTCTTTTAGATTGTGTAGGGCAAATATTACAATGTGTAAAAAGTATAGATAATCCTATTTTTTTAATTAATGTTAACAATATTGTAGATGTTGAAGGATGTAGAGGATTTGTTACTTTTCTTGACATTGTTTTAAAAACATTGAGAATTGATTTTATTATGATAACAGAAGATTTTTTTAATGTTGCTATTAACAATTTTTATATAATAAGATGGCTTGAGCATACTGATCAAATGTATAATGATGTACACGATATATCATTAAACCTAGTAAAATTAAAAGATATATCTCCGCACAGAAAGGTATATGTAACATCAAAAGGGTACTCCCCATACTATGATGGCCAATATGTAGATTTTTTATCTTTAGATACATTTGATGTGGCAGATAGAAGAATAGTAAATGAAACATACTTAATGGATTTTTTAAAAGATAATGATTTTGAAATCATATCTTTGCCTAAACATTTTCCTTCAATGGAGGAGCAAATAAATTATTTTTATCTTGCAAAAACTATATTTTCATGTACTGGGTCAGGATTAGTAAATATGTTGTTTATGCAACCAAAATCAAACGTAATTGAAATTATGAACCCTTTTGAATCACAAGAAGGAGGATTTTTACAATCTCACAGCAATCAGTATCAAAATATGGCATTTGCTATGGAGCATAACTATTTTGGAAAAAGAAATCTAATTGATGGGAAACTTATTGTAGAAGATATTAAAAATAATCCAAAATTTTTAGAAATGATAAAATAAAATGTATACAGATAAAATGAAAATGGCTTTTCATTCTGTTTTAGCTCCGCCGTATTTTGGGGTAACCTTAGTTGACAACGAGCACTTCATTACGATAAAATTAGATGAAAGATCGTTTCTACCGCTTTCGCATGACGAAAAGATAGAAGCAGTAAAATACGTTACCCAGGTCAAAAAAGCTTTAGAAATGGAGGGGGCAATAGTTCTAGTAACTAGAGAGCCCATATATTAATGCAAACATTTTTAGTATCTACTAATACACTTAAAGCTGCTCGTGCCTTAGATAATAAAAGACTCAACAAGCAAATACTTGAGGGTTATCAAATTCTCAACGTACTGTCTGGCAGATCTAAAACTGGAGCATGGAGAAATCATCCAGCAGTACTTATGTGGAAAGGTTATGAACATGGTCTTTGGAAATATATTAAGGGAATGGTATCTGAAGCATCGCTTCGTGGCATTAAAACAGAAAACAATGTAAAGAATCTTAATGCCTTGTATGCAGAATGTGCAGAAGATTGGGGTAATGAGCATCCATCTTTTTGGCGGGATGAGAATAAAGTGATGCGTATTATTACTACTCATCGTGCCAATTTATTTAAGAAAGACCCTATCTACTATGTAAAATATCAATATGCAGTAGACAGCCCATATAATGCTCCATGTTGTCCAGATCGTAAGGAACCATGTAAATACTATTGGCCTACACATCAAGATGGACTGGTATAATAGATGAACATGTTATCTATAGTACTTGGATTAATCGCTATTGCATCTACAACAGCATATATTTTTTCTTTTATAAAAATTAAAAAAATGTCAAATGATTTATTAATGATAAAAGATTTGTCTTCAGATGGAATTGATATACATACAAAAAATTTTATTAAGTTTTTATCCGATTCTCGTGAAATGGCATTTGATTATATAGATAATGCACAAGATCAAATTAAAAATTTTGTTGATATAGCAGACAAAGAGTTTGCTTTTTTTGATGCATATGGATCTCTTACATCAGAATATCCACATTATGATGCCATGAAAACAATATCAGAAGAATATAAAAAATTAAAATCTTTGTTGCCAGAGGAACAAAGTTAATGAATTTTTATTATTTTAATACGCATGTAGAAGATATTGAAGAACTTAGATCTAATAATTTTTATGGTGGTTTGTTTATATATGATGTCCCACTTGGCGATAGGTTTACCAAGATAGCAAGAATTATTGATTCGGACATTGAGATGAAATATCTTATTGCTATCAGACCGTATGTTGTTTCACCGCAATATTTATGTATGCTGTATAATTCAGTTAATAGTATGCATCCTGGAAGACTTCAAATTAATATTGTTACAGGTAGTGGAGACATACAAAGAGAAGTTAAGCATTCAAGAACTGAATATCTTAATAGCGATAACAAAGATTTTGGTGGAATTTTAGGTCCAGTCACTGATTTATCTTCTAATATTGATAGATCAAATTATTTAATAGAGTATATTGATATGATCAATAGTCTTAAAACAAATAAACCAGATCTTTATGTATCAGTAACAAATGAGTATGTTTTTAATGCTGCAGCAAAAAATAATAATAAAATTATAATACCTTATGCTATGTATAAGTATAAAAAATTTAATATTGAAAACATGAATGTGATGGTAGCTATAAAACCAATTTTAAGAAAAACATCGGAAGAGCTTGATAATTTGCCTAAGCCAAGTGGAATTTGGAATAAGTATCAAGGTCAATATGACAGAAAAGAATATGACTATTTTACTTATTCCGAGTTTGCAGAGTTAATGGATCAATTTAAGTCTGATGGAATTACAGAAGTTTTAATATCAAGCTGTAGAATTGAAGATATATATAATCCACCATTAGAAGAAAGATTTCATATAATGAATTTTGTAAAACAATATAATAGTGATAGGGAATTTTAATTATGGATTTTTATTATTTTGGTGGCAATATGCATACTACAATAGTTACAGATCTTAATAATGCACATTTTACGGGTGTTCTTTTTACTTATGATGCAACACAAGGAGATTTTTTTACTAGATTGGCAAGAGATATTAGGCATGATGAAAAAATTAAATATATGATTGCTATAAGGCCATATACGATATCTCCACAATATCTTTGCATGATAAGCCAGTCAATTGAAGAAATTATGCCAAAAAGACTTCAAATTAATTTAATTAGCGGACATGTTAAGCCACACGAGCAATCAGTAGGGGGTATTCTTGGAGATGTTACAGATTCTTCTTCCAATGTTGATAGATCTAATTATTTAATTAAATATGTTCAAATGCTTGAAGATTTAAGAAAAGATCAAAGAAACCATATTCCAGAATATTATGTATCAACAACGAATAGGTTTGTATTTGATGCATCTTGTGATTTAAATAGCAAAATGATTATTGCATATAGAAATTACAAATATGGATGCTGGGTACTAAAAAGTGAATTTGATCAAATAATAGAAAAGGGAGATCCATTTTCATTAGATAAAACACAATCAATGATATCTCTTAGCCCAATTATTAGAAAAACTCAAGAAGAAATTGATGCACTTGATAAGCCTTACTTAACATATGATACGGATTATTTTACATATGAACAGTTTGATACATTCGTTAAAAAACTTGAAGGCCAGGGAATAAAAGAACTAATGCTTGGTGGTTGGCCAGAAGAAGAACGAGATATCATTATTGATTTTGTAAAAAAATACAAAGAAAATGCTATATAAGAATAGGGGAATAAAAATATGAAAGATGTAATTTTATCAGTATTAACAGGATTTGCATGCGGTGTTGCGTTTGCTGCATTCAAATTACCAGTTCCAGCACCGCCAGTTTTTGCTGGTGTGGCAGGAATCATTGGTCTCTGGGCTGGTTATGCTATACTAATAAAGGTTCTATCCTAGGAGGAAATTATGGAACTTAATAAGAAACACAAGGCAATGCTTGCGTCGTATGGACGATCTGTTCTAGGTGCAGTAGTTGCTCTTTATATTGCTGGTATTACAGATCCAAAGGATTTATGGGCTGCACTAGTTGCTGCCCTTGCGCCTGTGGCTCTCCGTGCCATCAATCCAAATGATCCATCTTTTGGTCGTTTGCCAAAGGTTAGCTCTATTGAGGATGCCTTAAAGAATGTAAAGGCTCCAATTAAGAAGCCTGCTAAGCAGGATAGTTCTTTGACTAAGACCGAGGAAAAACTTTTCGGTATTACTAATGAAGAACTTGACAAGCTAGTAAAGCCTAAAGCTAAAAAGAAGACTGCTAAAAAGCCTACAGGCAAAAAGAAGTAATTAATAAATGGAGGGGGGAGTAGAAATACTTCCCCCTTTGTATAATATTATGAATTTTTTATATCAACATCAAGTAAAAAGCAAATCTAAAACAGCAATTATTATGTGCACATATAAAAGATTTAAAAATTTATATGGCACATATAAAGACTTATGACTTCAAACAAATAAAGACTTTGATTTTTATATATGCGAAAATTCTGGAAATGACCCGCACATATTAAATACAACAAGAAAATCTATAAAATTCATTGATTATAATTTATTTATAAAAGAATATAATAATGAATATAGCATATTTGGAAGATTTTATTTGGCCAAAGATCTTGCGATGCAAGGATATGAAAAAATTATATTTATAGATGATGATCAGAAAATACCTGTGGAATTTGTACAAGACTGTTATGATCAATATGAAGAAGATACTGTTAAATCATTTTACGCACATATCATTATAGGAGACTACTGGAAAAAAGAGATGTTGGACCCAAACGAAGAAGGTAACTATGTTGGCGGTGGAGGCTTGTTGTGTAACTCTAAAATATTTTTAGATGAAAAGTTATTTGAATGCCCCAAAGAATATTGGATACTAGATGACTTATGGATATCGTATTATTTAGCTAATTTTACAAACTATAAAATGAAAAGACTTAATACTAAAATCTCATTTATAAAAGATAGTATGGCAACAGCTAAAGGACTTAAACAAGAAAAAAGAGAGTTTTCTAACAAATATATTTTGAATAGGGTATAATTTTATAATGATTATTGATTTAAAAAATATTGAAACATTTTATATAAACATAAAAAAACATCAAGAAAAAAATGAATCAATGATTGAGCTCGGAAATAAATTTGGTTTTAAAAAATATAATAGGGTTGATGGCATCCATAAACCTAAAGATCCACTATCTGGATGTGCTGCGTCACATTATAAAATACTTTCTGAACTAAAAAATATGGCAATAATTCTTGAAGATGATTGTATTATTAAAAACAATATATCAAAAATAGAAGTACCAGACGATGCGGATGCTGTGTACCTGGGTCTCTCACAGTGGGGGTATCAAAAAGATTCTTCAAGACCTGGTAATTTTATATTTACTAGAAATGGTAGATTAAAAGATATATATAGAGTTGACTCAATGTTAGCTACACACGCAATTTTATATATTAGTAAAAGATACATAGACGCATGTACAGCAGTTGCAAAATATTCTGAGCAAAATAGTGTTCATATTGATCAAGGGTTTGCTAGAATTCAAAGATATTATAATGTATATGCATTAGGTGATCCTATTTTTTACCAGAATAGTAATAAAGATGCAACCAATATATCATTTGTAAAAAATAGGTTGGTACACAACAATGGCTAAATTTGGATCTTTATGGGTAGGAAATTCTATGACAAAGATTCAGGAAATATCCCTGTCTTCTTTTGTTTATCACGGACATGAAATAACTTTATTTGTATATGATCTTGACATGAAGGTTCCTACTGGGGTAGCTAAATCAGATGCTAGATTAATTATGGACGAGTCAGAATTATTTTTAGTACAAGGTATGTATGCAGCATTCTCAGATTTATTTAGGTATAGAATGATTAGTAAAACTGGATTAGCTTGGGTTGATGCAGACACAATATGTTTATCCCCAAACTGGGAAGATCTAGGAGATACTTTTGCATGCTTTGAAAAAGATCTAGTTGTTGGTGGAGTGCTAAAGCTACCTCAAGAATCTAAAGCTTTAAAGTATTTAATAAAAAAGTCTACAGAGTTTGATAAAGAAAAAATAAACTGGATTGATGTTGGGCCAGCACTAGTTGATAAAGCTTTTAGAAAATTTAATCTGCTTGACCACGTACATCCAATGGAAACATTTTGTGGTATTCATTGGTCCGAATGGTCTAAGCTCTGGGATCCAAAACACACTAAAGAAATAAAAGCATTAGAAAAAACATCTAAGAGTATATCTGTATATCATTCAATGACAACTAGGGGCGGTATAGATAAAAACCACCTACCTTCAAAATCTGCAATGGAATACTTTTATAATAAGTTTATAGGTAAGAAGTGGGGATAAAATGAATAAGATTAGTATTGAATATGATAAGAGTGCAAACTTCTTGTCTTCTATAATGAGAAACTATGGAAGCGATAAAGGATCTCCACACGAAGTTGATATTACTAGATCTGGATGGATAGCAAATAGGTATACGGATATATATCATATTTTGTTTGGAACAATTCGTGATAGCGCACAAAAAATATTTGAATGTGGTATAGGAACTAACAATGAAGATGTTCCTTCAAATATGACTTCTAAGGGGGTTCCTGGGGCCTCTCTAAGGGGTTGGAGGGACTACTTTTGGAATGCTACCATTTATGGGGCAGATATAGACGACAGGATCCTGTTTGAAGAGAATAGAATAAAAACCTACCATGTTGATCAAACAAACCCAGAATCTGTTAAAAAAATGTGGGAACAAATAGGTGAGTTTGACTTTGATGTTATTTTAGATGATGGTTTACACGAGGCACATGCCAATATAACCCTGCTTGAAAACTCCTGGGATAGGCTTAAGCACAACGGTATTTACATTATTGAGGATGTTTATTATACCCATGAGCCTTTAAAAAAATATCTTAAAGATAAAGGCTACAATTTTATACTAGTTACCTTTGATAATACAGCCAGCTATTGCTTTGTTATTTTTAAAACAACTGTTTGATAATTGAGGTATAATAGTTAGATGCCATATCGTGTAGGTGCTAAGGGTTCTTATGGGTGTTCAGGGTACCCAGCTGTTAAAGTTGGCACCAATGAGGTTATGGGGTGCCATAAAACCAGGTCTGCTGCTGCAGGTCAAATCTATGCAATCAATCGTTCAGAAGGCAATATTGGAAAGAATATGCATGAAATAAAAGAAGGCGATTTCGTGATGGGTGCAACAACTGAAGGCATGGTTCACGGAATGGTAGAGCATATAATGTGGGAGGGCGGAACTTTGGGAACTCCTGGAACAAGATATGCTCTTGAATCAATGCCACCAGAAAATCCTGCAATGTCTGTCAGAATTTATAAAGAAGAAGATGAAGGTTGGGAACCCACTGCATATAGTATTGGAATGATGTACACAGATGCAGAAAAAATAGATATTGAAAATCATGAAATGGATGCGGAAGAAACCATGACTGACGATGATTATGAAGATGATGAAATGATTGGTAAGAAAATGCATGACAAAGAAGATGAAGAAGAAGATGATGACATGAAAAAAGAAAAACCAAAATATGATGAAATGATAAAGCCACGTCGTGGTGGATCAGATCCATCTAATGCAAGACTTTATGCACAAATAATTCGTGAAGCAAAAGATAAGTTTGATGTTTATCCATCAGCAGTAGCTAATGCTTGGGTAGTACAAGAGTATAAGCGACGTGGAGGAACATATAAGTCTTATGACAAAAAAGAAAAAGACAAAGATGTTAGCAAGAGTATTTGGGGCGGATCTCTTTTTGATTTAAATGGATTTGAAAAATAATGTCATCTGGACAAAGAAAAAAACATCATGGTTTTAATCCTATACAGATTAAAGATGGAATGATAGTACGTTTAAA
>Ga0315903_10005777_pt1 | contig 16056 bp, 15 predicted proteins | sample LakEriMetagenome_7_FD_203524 | JGI IMG/M metagenome (GOLD analysis project Ga0315903, IMG submission 203524) | Freshwater fungal communities from buoy surface, Lake Erie, Ohio, United States - Buoy 2 MA119 | ecosystem: Environmental > Aquatic > Freshwater > Lake | place: USA: Lake Erie, Ohio...
CTCAAGATTTACAATCTTATCAATGTGCTCTTTCACTAAAGAATTAAAAATAACAACATCGTCAATTCTATTTAAAAATTCTGGAGCAAAAAACTTACGTAATTCTTTCTTTAACACGTCTCGTTTATATTCTTCCTGGACAGCATCACTATTATTATTTGTTTTAAAACCAACACCACTTCCAAAATCTTGAACTTTCCTAACACCAATGTTTGATGTCATAATTATCAAACAGTTTTTAAAATTAATCTTTCTACCCAAACCATCTGTCATATGTCCATCGTCTAACATTTGAAGGAGTGTTGAGAATATGTCTTTATTTGCTTTCTCAATTTCATCAAAAAGGATAACACAGTAAGGTTTATTTTTAACTTGTTCTGTTAATTGTCCCCCTTCTTCGTGACCAACATATCCTGGAGGTGAACCAATAAGTCTTGAGATGGTGTGTTTTTCTTGGTATTCAGACATATCAACACGAATCAAACTATCTTCACTACCAAAAATTTCTTTTGCCAGTTTTTTTGCTAAAAATGTTTTACCAACACCAGTTGACCCTAGAAATATAAATGAACCAATTGGTCTATTTGGGTCTTTAATCCCAACCCTATTTCGTCTAATCGCTTTTGATATTTTTTTAACAGCTTCTTCTTGACCAATAACATAATCGTTAAGGGATTCTTCTAAATTAACAAGTGAATTTTTTTCATCAATATTAATTTTATTAACTGGTATTTTGGTCATATTTGACACAACCTCATAAATTAACTCTTCTGGAATACCACGTTTACTAGTTCTTAATTCTTCCTCAAATTTTTTCTTTTCCTCATCTAATTTAGCTAAAATACTTTTTTCACGGTCACGTAATTCTGCTGCCATCTCATACTTTTGTTTTTTAATAACATCAGCTTTTTCTTGTTTTATATCAACGGCCTCTTGTTTTAATTTTTCAATATGTTCTGGAAGTTTAATATCAATTTGCATACGTGAACCAACCTCATCTAAAATATCAAAGGCCTTATCTGGAAATTCACGATCCGTGATATATCTGTCTGCCAACTCAACGCACAACCGAAGTGATTCGTCTGTGTAATTAACTTTATGGTGTTCTTCGTATTTTTCCTTACTTTGTTTTAGAATCTCAAACGTCTCTTCCTTTGAAGATGGGTCAACAATAATTTTTTGAAATCTTCTTTCAAGAGCGCCATCTTTTTCAAAGTGTTTTCTATATTCATCAAGGGTTGTTGCACCAATACATTGTATTTCACCTCTTGATAGGGCTGGTTTGAATATGTTTGATGCATCAAGTGACCCAGAACTATTTCCAGCACCAACCATTGTGTGAATTTCATCAATAAAAATTATAATGTTTGGACTTGATTGCAATTCTTCAATTATAACCTTCATTCTTTCTTCAAATTGTCCACGATATTTTGTACCCGCAACAATTGAGTTAATATCTAAAGATACAATACGTTTATCTGCCAAATTTTTAGGACATTCACCGGCGTGAATCATCATAGCCAGACCCTCAACAATTGCAGTTTTACCGGCTCCAGGTTCACCAATGATAATTGGGTTATTTTTCTTTCTTCTAGATAATACTTGTGCTATACGTAGGATTTCTTTTTGTCTTCCAATTACTGGGTCAAGTTTTCCTTGTTCTGCTGCTTTTATTAAATCTTTACTGAAATTATCTAAAACTGGTGTACTACCACCATCTTTCTTTTTTCCTTTATCTCCATCATCTATAAACTCAATTGCCATAATATTTTTTTTAAAAAGTTTAGGTATAAAATAATCTTATGTCAATATTTTTATATTGTAGAAATAATTCTGTTTTTTATTAATATTATATTTATTATAAAAGTATTTATTATTATGAGTAAAATAATTAATGAACTTAATTATATGAAATTTCTTTTAGGTTATAAAAGAGGTGTTGTTATATCTGAGCAAAAATTAAATCAATTAGACGAAAATAGAATAAAAAATTATATTAATAGTAAACTTGTGGTGGAGCAAGTTACAACCACTCAAACTCAAGTTAAAAAAACAGTTACCCAATGTCCACCAGGACAATACTGGGATGGTAAATCCTGTGTTGACACTATTACAAAAATTAATTTTACACCTTATAGAGATAAAACAGGAAAACCACTAAAGGTTATACCAACTTCTGGTAAAGTATATGTAACAGACCCAAATGACCCAAAAATATTAGAATATAAAAGAAGAATGGAACTTTATAATATATCTAAAGATGAAGTTTATCCAAAATTAAAATACCAGTGGAATTGGGATATAATCAATACACAAAATGAAATTAAAAAACAAGAAGAAAACATCAAAAAATACGCTGAGTTATTTCCTAATGACCCAGATAAACCCGCAGCCATTGCCAATTTTAAAAAAGTTATTGAACTTGAAAAAAATAACATAAATCGATATTACAACTTAATAAATACAAATTACGATAATTTTTTAGCTAGCGATAATGTATATAAACTTAGTGTTAGAGAAGTTAAAGATAATGTTTTTTATTATAAAAGTCATAAACAAAATACGTGGAAACAATCTGATCTTTATAAACTTGGTGTTGAAAAATATAAAATACTTCCTGATTACTCATATAATATGGGTGAAACTTCGGATCGGCCATTTTTTTATAAAAAACCGACATTAGAATATGTATATGCCGACCCAAAAACATTTATATGGAATCAACCTAGGGTAATTAAATGGACTTGTCCATCTACTAGAGGTGGCAGTTGTGTTGAGGATAATAATGGTAAATTTAACTCAAAAGAAGAGTGTGAAAATACAACTCAAGCCGATGGTGGTTGTAAAGTAGAACCACTAACACAAATGACAACATTAAAACCACAAGAAGTTTTAAATAAAAATAAAGATGAAATAGTTAAAAATTTAAATGTAACTAGTGAAGCAAAAAGTTTAGAAGTTGGTTGTAACTTAAATGAAAATTTTTCAGGTGTAAAAGCTGATTCGTCTAAAAATTATGTCGGTTTGGAATATAATGCCACTATAGTTGCTGGTGTTGGTAACAACTTAACAATTAATTTTGACCCTTTTACAATACCAGACGCTTTTTATGTGAAATATGGTAAAGAAGAATTTTTTAGTGGTTTTAGAGGCAAAAAAAGAAACAAAGAAATAAATTATCAAAAAACATTAAATTCATTTGATGATTTAAAAGATAAAATACAACAAGTAATTACAAGAGTAGGTGGTACAATTCAAGTAAATAATAGAAATTTAGTTATAAAAGACACAGAATCTTGGTCAACAACAATTAATGTTGTTGGTGATACAAATTTAAAAATTTTAGTGTTTTCTCCCTTGGGTGGTACAAAATTTAAAATTACAACAACTTGTAGTAATAATGAAATAACAAAAAAATAATTATGGCAGTCTTAAAAGAGGAAATTAAAGGAACGAAAATTATCAATGAAATTGAATCTTCAAACATCGTTAAAACAGAATATGATACGGAAACAAAGAAATTAGTAACAGAGTTTAAAAATGGTATTCGATATGAATATGAAGATGTACCACACCAATTGTACACATCATTTAGAACTGCAAAATCGCAGGGTAGTTTTTTTAATACAAACATTGCCAAAACTTTCAAATATAAGAAATTAAGTTAATTGAATTTGTTAGTATTTATTATTAATGGATAGTGAATTACTTAAAAGTTTTGAACCACAAACGAAGTTAAACCCAAAGGTTTGGCAAGGAGCTTCTGGTTCACCAAAAATGAAACCAGAAATTAGAGAAAAACTATTACAAATTGCCTATGAATTTCTTGAATTTTTGGATGTGGATTTAGTTGTAACCGATATTATATTAACAGGTTCATTATCTAATTACAATTGGTCACAATATTCTGATTTTGATTTACATATTGTTGGTAATTTTATGCAATATAAACAAAATCAAGTTGAGTTGTATGAAAAACTATTTAATTTGAAGAAAATGTTATTTAACCAAAAACACGACATAACAATCAAAGGGTATGAGGTTGAGTTATATGTTCAGAATGAAGTGGAGTCTCATTTTTCAACTGGCGTTTATTCTGTCTTATTTGATGAGTGGGCTAACGTACCAGAAAAAGAAGAAATTATTGTAGATAAAGAACTACTCAAAGGAAAATCAAAACAATGGATGAATATAATTGATGATTTAATAGATACAATAAAGGATGAAGATGTGCAGTCAGCAAAAGAAATGGTTCAGAAATATAAAGACAAATTAAAAAAATATAGAACTTGTGGGTTAGAAAAAAATGGTGAGTACTCTACGGAAAATTTGGTATTCAAAATACTTAGAAGAAATGGTTATATAGAAAAATTAAATGATTTATCAACAAAAATTATAGATCAAAAATTATCTATGAATCAATAATTTATTAAAAAATAAAATAATCTTAATATTTGATATATTTATTAAGAAAAAATAATTATTCAAAAAAAATATACTATGGGAGGACTTAAACCTATTGGCAGTGAAAAATTACAAGGTATGGAAAAAATCCATAGAATTATGGAAATTGCAAGATATAAAGAAAATATACCTAATTCAATCAATGAAAATCAAAAAAATGAATACTCTTTAGGTCTTGCTGATGGGAATACATATCACATTGTAAAAGAAAGATTAGGTTATATAATCAAAATGGGGATTAATGAGTCTGCCGCTGATTATATTGAGCCAATGAAAAATAGAAAATATTTTTCATCGTATTCACAAGCATTAAAAAAATTGAATTTGATGGCAAAAGAGTTTAACGTTTTGTATGAAAACGTAGAGGGGACTTCGTTATTTAACGAAGAAAAAAAAAAGTATAAACTAAAATTAGGTTCCTCTAAAAAAAGTACAACACCAACATCAACTGATGCTACTGGTGGTTTAGGTGTTAGTACTCCTACACCCGCTCCAGCACCTATTACACCTGCTCCTATTACACCAGCACCAGAAGCTATGACACCTCCTGTTGATATGGGTATGGAAAACAAACCATCTGATTTATCAACAACACCAAGTCCTTCTGGTGATTTATCATCTTCTGAAACTGAAGAACCGATTGATGATATGTCTATTGATGGTGATAAAGACACAGAATTAAATTTTGGTGATGAAACGGATACAGAGGAAGAACCTACAGATGACGAAGAAGAACCTATAGACAATGAAGAAGAACCAACAGATGACGAAGACTCAAAAGGAGGCACTTCTTTCAAACTCATTCAAAAGTTAACAGGTAAATTAGCTCAAAAAATTAGAAGTTATACTCAAGACAACGATATTGATAGTAAGGACGCAAAATACATTTTAAATTCAATTTTATCAGCAATAGATACTGATAGTTTGGAAGATGAGGATGTTGACGATATAATTGCCCGTCTTGAGGGTGAAGATGAGGAAAATGAAGATGAAGGGGATGATTTTAGTGATGACACTGTAAAAGATGATATGACTTTTGATGAAAAACCAGAAGACGAAGAAGAATCGGATACCGAAGAAAAATCAAAAGGGAGTAATAAACCTATGAGGTATGATGAAAAAATAAAAAATAGACTTTCTAAAGCACCAACAAAACAAATAGAACCTTCTATGGGAGAATTAGGTGAAACTATGAGTCTTTCAGATGCAATCAACAAAAAAGTTGGTATTGAGTATGGAAGTGCAATACAGGACGAATTCAACGAGGATATGGATGAATATACAAGACGTGGTGCTCGTTTTCAAAGAAAACCTAGATTTTATGACGACCCAAGAGAATTAGAAATGTTTGGTGAATCAAAAGTGGATAAAATTATTTCAAAATATTTTGATTTTTCTAAAAAAAGTGAAGTTTCTAAACCAAAACTTAATTTATTAGAAGAAAAAGAAAAAAATCGTTTAAAAGTTATTAATCAAGTAAAAAATTTATCCGAAAATATCAAACAAGAAAGAACCGCTTTAAAATTTTTAGAAAAATATCCTAAATCAAAATTTGTTGGAAAAACTAACAAAGGGAATTTAATATTTGATGATAATTTAATTGAGACAAAAATTACAATTAACGGTACTGTAATATGAGTTATTTAATATACATAAATGGATTAGGGCCTAATTATAGGGGTGAAAACATTTATGAATTTATTTTTACAGATTCTATGGATGAGGTTTGGGGTGAAAACTGGGAGGCAAGACCTGCCAATAGTTATCCTAGTCCACCAGACATAGAACATATTAAAAAAGTTGGGACATTAACACACGAAACTGTAACATTAGAACTTGTACAAAATTCTGATGTTTTTTCGGTTCAAGATTCAATTGATGGTGTTATTGCTTTAGGTTGGGAAAAAGAAGATGAAATAGATTTTTCGTTAGTAAAAAGATTGGTTTTTAAATATGGAGACCAAGAACAAGATGTTAAAGATAAATTATACGAGAGAGACCTCGTATTACAATTTGAAAAAAAAGTAGTGTATGAAAACTAAAAAAAATGTTGAGGTATTATTGGAAAATGGAATTCATTTTAATACAATAATGAATTTAAGTGATAGACAAATAGGTGTTTTAGTTGAAAGATTTTTTAAACCTATGGGTGATGTAGAACAAGCAAAAAAAGATTCTCTGAAAGCTATGAAGGCTTTTATTAAACGACACCTAGGTATTGAAGACCCAGATGGTTTGTCTGATAAAGAAGTATTAGATAAAATCAAAGGGGTTGCTCGTCACGCTAACACAACTAGTTCTAATAGAAGGGTTTATGATTTAGCAAAGGATATGTATAGAATTGCAAAACCATTATTTGAGGGTATCCAAACAACAAGAAAGACTCTTGAAATTCAAAAAGTTGACTCTAGTACTGTTAATCAAATGAAACAAAATAATCAAGGTATGAATGTTAAAAATGGTGAAGTAACACCTAATAAAGATGGTAGTCTTACGGTTACTCGTGAAATAGGTGAAAAATTTGAATCTAAAGCACAACAAGGGTTCTTCTGGGCTAAATGTAATACAAGTAAGGGTGTTAAAAAGAAAAAATGGTGTGAAATGGCAAGAGAGTTTTCTGATGATACATCAAAAAAACAATATAAAGATATGCCAGAAAAAAAACACCCAGAAAAAACTGTTAAAAAACAAACTGATGAAAGTTATGAAAGATTTTTGGAAGAAAGAATATTTGAAATGATTGAAAGACACGTTGAACCGACAATGACAAAACGTGACTTTTTAAAATCAATTCAAGAAAAAAATAATGGTTCGGAAAATTTTATGTTGGAAAATCCAAAAAAAAATAGTATGTTTGCAAAAGATGAAGGTCTAGAGATGAAAAGACCAATTGGTAAACTATATTCAAAAGAAATGAAAGAAAATACAACTGAAAAAGAAAGAACAACAACAAAACCGGGAATTAAAACACCTACAAGAAGAAAAAATCCACACAAGGATCCAGCACCAGGTGTTGAGGAACAACCAAAAGCGGATCAAAAAGAAAAGGAAAGAACAATTACAAAACCTGGTATTAAACCGAAAAAGAAAAATCCACATCGTGACCCAAATCCAGGTGTTGAAGAAAATCCAAAAGCGGAAAATCAAAAAAACCAGTTTATGTCAATAATCTCAACAATATTAAATAACAATTAAAATGGGAAATAGAAATTTAGAAAATTTTATAAGAAAAATCGTAAAAGAAGCGCCAGTTGAAGATTACTTTGATGCTGATTTTCCTGAAAGAATGGACCCAAAAGTAAAATCAAGACTTGAAGATCCAGAAAGTATTTACGCAAAAAATAAGGCTTTTAGGGGTGGTGTTTCAGATGTAGAAAGACTGGGTGCTACAAGATTTAAAGAAATTGTAGGTGCTGTTAGAAATTTTTATGGTGAAGAACGTAATCTTACTTCTCCACAGGTAAAAGCTGAAATTCAAGGTATTCAGATGTCAGCGGTTCGTGAAGTTTTATCTTTAGAACAAAGGCACAGAGAGCCATTAAGAGATTTAGCAGTACAAATTGCCGCAAGTAGTAGAGGTTGGTTACCAATTGGTTTGTCAATTGAAGAGGCAGTTGAAGAAGGTTTGTTACTTAAAAAAAGAGACCAGGGTGGTGTACTATATGAGTTTGATTTTATCAACATATTAACTTTTTTTGGTGAACAAAGAGTTGACCCAAGAATTTTTCAAGAAAAGCCAGCACAAAATGTTAAATTACCAATTCCTCCTAATTTTTCTTTTGATGCTGATGAATTAACACCGGAAGAAACTAAACAACTAGAAATTGAAAAAAGAAATGTAATCAACGCTATGATTATGGGTGGTGCTGCAAGAAATCAATTTTCTTATCACGCATATAAAACACAATTAGATGAGATTAACCCAAGACTTTTTGATTTATACAACAAGATTATGGGTGCAAATGATTTAATGTATTTTACAAATCAAGATTTAATTGATTTATTAGGTGGAAATGCGGCTGGTGCTTCAGGTAAATTACCATCACAATCTCAATCACAACAAGATGATGATGATGAAGATGAGAATGAAAACCAAGATGAAAATGACAATGATACCTATTTTGCTAACGGTTTAATTTTCCCATTTCTTTTATTTGAACTATCTCAATCTTTTAGGTTAATAAAAGCAAGATACCAGTGGAAAGATATGGATCCAGAAATCGCCCGTCAAGTAACGTCTCAAACTGATACTTTACAGAATGAACCAATGAATTTACGTATTGGTGGTGAATTAGACAAAAGAATTGAATCTTTACTTCCAGAAGAACTTACTGAAATGTTTGGTGGTGAAGAGAAAAAGTATATTCCATTTTTTGAACAAATTTTATATAGCATCCCAGCTGAAGAATTTTTAAAAGAAATTATTGCAAATGTGGTTTCTGATAGTGAATCTGATAATGAAAAAGTTAGAAGAAGATTTGAACAGATTTACAAAGATGCAATAAAGTTATATAATAAAGCATATTCAGACGAAGAAGATGACGAAGAAGAAGATGACATCCTTAAAAGTCTAGGTTTATAATTTAAAAAAATGTAATATGGGAATTAAATTATTATTCAAATACGAAGAACCAATTAATTTGGGTGGTGAAAAAGTCTCTGCAATTAGACAAGTACCAAGAGGTGTTAGATTTGTAACCGAAAGAGGTCCATTACTTGTTGAGGCCGAATATAAAGAAATCTGGACTGAAGAAGAATTACACGAATTATTTGTTAATAGGAATTAAAATTATTTATTATTGTCCTAAACCCCCTTTTTTAGTAGCGATATTAGAGAAGGGGTTTTTCTTTTTATAAAAAAAATGAAATTATAGTAATATTACCAAAATTGTAAATATTTATTTAATAAATAAAAAACAAAAAAAAATAAATTATGCCTCTTAATGTAGATTTATTAAATGCTGGGTCAATATTGGTACAAGGAAGTCCAATTGTAAGTCTATACGAGACTGGTTCTGGTCTTTGCTCAACAGTTAGAACTGGAATAGACTCAATTGTTTCTGGTAGTTGTTCAGTAATTACTGGCGGATACTCAAACACAATACTTAGTACCAGTTGTTTATCTGTAATTGGTGGTGGTCGTCTAAATACAACTCAAACTAGATGTTCAACAATTGGTGGTGGATATGATAATGTTGTTGGTGTTATAGGTACTATGAGTGGATGGTATGCTTATAGCTATACAGGTTCTTTAAATATCGGATGGACGGGCCCTTATTCTCCTTCTAGTGCATCAACAATTAACGGAAATAATGTATTACTTTCATTTTATTTTAATGGTGGTTTAGCAAGTATTCAAATAGACTCTGGTGGTTCAGGTTATCAAGATAATGATGTTTTAGTGTTTAATGGTAATATATTTCCAGGTGGAGCTTTAGGGACGGATAATGTTGTTGTAACAATAAATACGGCTAATAGAGGTGCTTTTGGGACTGTTGGTGGTGGTAGAGAAAATACCGCGTCTGGCTGTTATTCAACAGTAAGTGGTGGTTATGAGAATACAGCATCTGGATACGCATCAACAATTTCTGGTGGTTATCAAAACGAAGCTCGTGAATACACATCAACCGTAAGTGGTGGTTATAGAAACTCTGCAATTTGTGATTATTCGACAATTAGTGGTGGTTATGAAAACACAACATTAGGTTATGGGTCAACAATAAGTGGTGGTTATAGAAACACAACAAGTTCTAGTTATTCATTTATTGGTAATGGTAATTATAATACAGTTTTAGGTGCTTTTTCAATAATTAATGGTGGAAATAGCAATACTGTTGATAATGATAATTCATCAATACTTGGTGGGGATAATAATATTGTAACAAATGTTTGTGCACACGTAATAGGTACTGGAATATCAAGTACTGCTGACAACACCTTACACGTAAACTGTTTACACTTTAGTTCAATACCCACTTCAGCAGTTGGATTGGCTCCAGGTACTGTGTGGAATGATTCTGGAACTTTAAAAATTGCATAAATCAAATAAAAAAATAAAAAATGGAAAACGTAGAAAGAAAAGTGTTATTCACTTATGAAGAACCGATTACAATTGGTGAAAATAAAGTAAAAAAAATTAAACAAGTACCTAGAGGTATTAGATTTAAAACTGAAGATGGTCCAGTATTGGTAGAAGTTGAAGCAAAAGAGACTTGGACTGAAGAAGAATTACACGAATTATTAAACAATAAATAAAAAAAAACAAATTATGCCTTTAAATGTAGACTCACTAAATGCCGGAACAATTTCTCAAGAAGGAAGTCCGGTAAAACCTTATAAAGTATATACAGCTTTATTAACTCAAACAGGAACAGATGCTCCAGTTGCTACTGTATTAGAGAATACTATTGGGGATATTTGGTTTACTTATAATGGAGATGGTGATTTTTGGGTTCAAACATCAACTTTAATATTTAACCCTTTAAAAACGATTATATTTTTAGGCGAAACAAATGATGTAGATAATGAATTTAAAAATGAAAGACCTAATGAAAACGGACAAAACGAAATAGGTTTATATACATTTAGTTCTGGTGTTGAATCAAATGATATTCTACAGAAAACATCAATAGAAATAAGAGTATACAATTAATAAACAAAACAAATTTTTATAAAACCCCCATTTTAGAAATAATTTGGGGGTTTTGATATTTATATAGAAATATCTTTATGGCACTAACAAAAGAACAAGTAATGTTAGAATACGTAAGATGTATGAAAGATACACCTTACGCGTTAAGAACTTACCTACAAACATATGATAATACAGTATCAAGATATGTACCTCTGGAGTTATTCCCAGATCAGGTGTCACTTCTTAAAGATTATGAAGATTACGAAGAAAATATCGCTTTAAAATATCGTCAAGCAGGTGTATCAACAGTAACTGCCGCTTGGGTATCAAAAAAACTTGTATTTGCAAAAAAAGAACAACCAGAAAAAATATTGATTATTGCCAACAAACTTGATACGTCAATGGAGATGGCAAATAAAATTAGAGCATTTGTTGACCAATGGCCAAAATGGGTTGGTGCTCAATTTTCACCAGATAAAAACTCACAAAGACACTATAAATTAACAAATGGTTGTGAAGTAAAAGCTGTTGCAACATCACGAGATGCCTTGAGGGGTTATACCCCTACGGTACTTGTATTTGATGAGGCCGCATTTATTGAGGCCGATGGTGATTTCTGGGCGGCTTGTATGGCATCACTATCTACGGGTGGTAAAGTAATTGTTGTATCAACACCAAACGGTTATGACCCAATTTATTATGATGTATATAATCAAGCAACAAAAGGTATTAATAACTTTAAAATCTCTGAAATGTTTTGGTGGAAAGATCCAAGATATTCAAAAGATTTGTTTTTGGTACCAACTGATGATATGGTGGATTATTTGTTAAATAAAGATGAAAAAGACCATTCTGGGAATATTTCATTTGCCGATTCCGACCCATATGAAAGAGATTATGAGAAAATAAAAGAATATTTCTCACAAGGATATAAACCTTGTTCTACTTGGTATGAAAAAATGGTTAAAAAGTTAAAATACGATAAACGTAAAATTAACCAAGAGCTTAACTGTGAATTTCTGGGATCTGGTGACAACGTATTTGAAGCAAAACAATTAGATTATATCAAACAAAATACAATAGAAGACGCCCCAACCAAATTAATGGGAAATTCTTTATGGATGTGGAAAGAACCAGAACAAGGACATAAATACATTATGGGTGTTGACGTATCCCGCGGTGATAGCGAAGATTTTTCATCCATTCAAATTATTGATTTTGATGAGAGAGAACAAGTTTTAGAATATGTTGGAAAAATACCACCAGATGCTTTAGCTGAAATTGCATATAAATGGGGTCTTATGTATAACGCATTTTGTGTTGTGGATATTACTGGTGGTATGGGAATTACAACTGTAAGGAAAATGCAAGAACTTGGATATAAGAACTTATATATTGACGGTGTTGATACTATGAATATTTGGGCTGTTAATAAAAGTTCAGCAGATAAAATACCAGGAATTAACTTTAATAATAAACGAGTTCAAATAATCGCAGCGTTTGAGGAATATGTAAGACATAAATTCAAAATTAAAAGTGTTCGGTTATATAATGAAATGAACACATTTGTATATGTCAATGGAAGACCTGACCATCAAAGGGGACAGCATGATGACCTTATTATGGGTATATCAATGGCTATTTACGTTGGTGAATCCTCGTTTTCAAAACTTGAAAAAGTAACTGAAAAAACAAAAGTTATGATTGAGTCCTGGACCGTTTCAGATAATAGTAATATTGGAAAACAATTACATTTTGACCCAGTTTTACCTAGTATACCTGGAATGGTGGATAGATACGGTAGAGAAGTAAACACACCAACCAAGAATGATTATATGACATATTCCTGGTTATTTGGAGGAAGATAATATTTATAAAAATGGGATTAGAAAGAAGAAAAAGGTCTGGAAATTATATTGGTGGTTCAAAACTTATTGTTAATGGACAAGAGATTTATAATATCAAAAAATTCGTACAGACATTTAATAAACAAATTATTACAAAAGAAAGTACAAAACAAGTAATTCCACCCACAACAACTACAACAACCACAATTCCAGTTACAACTTGTTATATAGAAACTCAACTTTTTGATGATATTGTAACACAAGGATTTGATAACTTAATCTGGTGTTAGTTGCAAGTATTTATAAAGATATAAAAATATCTACATTTAAAATATGGCAGAAAATAATAATAAAAATTTAACAATATTTCAAAGGTTATCACAAACTTTTGGTCCAAATGGTTTATTACAACAAGATATACCAACTTACAAATTTGACAAAAAAGAGTTATTAAGAACCACAGATAAACAAGAGTATGAATTTGAAAAACTCCAAGCTCAACAATCGTTATATTTGGCCGGTCAATGGACAAAAATTGAAAATAACCTCTATACTCAAGCTGTTTATTATGAACCAACAAGATTGGCCGCGTTCTATGACTACGAATCAATGGAGTTTACACCAGAAATTTCAACAGCTCTTGACATTTATGCTGAAGAATCAACAACACCAAATCAAGATGGTTATATCTTACAAATTTATTCCGAATCTAAAAGGATTAAAGCAATTCTTGTTGAGTTATTTAACAATACTTTAGATATTAATACAAACTTACAAATGTGGATTAGAAACACTTGTAAATACGGTGATAATTTTGTGTACCTAAAACTAGACCCAGAAAAGGGTATTGTTGGTTGTATGCAATTACCCAATATTGAAATAGAGAGACTAGAGCGTGGTATGGTTGCTAGGTCTGTAAATGCCGAAGTTGACCCAAAACAAAAGGGTTTACGATTCTTTTGGAAGATAAAAGATATGGAATTTAACTCTTGGGAAGTCGCACATTTTAGATTACTTGGTGATGATAGAAAACTTCCTTATGGTACATCAATGTTAGAAAAAGCAAGACGTATTTGGAAACAATTAATGTTGTCCGAAGATGCTATGTTAATATATCGTACATCTAGAGCACCAGAAAGAAGGGTGTTTAAGGTGTTTGTTGGTAATATGGATGATAAGGACGTTGAGCCATATGTACAACGTGTTGCAAACAAATTTAAACGTGACCAGGTGGTTGATAAAAATACGGGAAATGTGGATTTAAGGTTCAACCAAATGGCTGTTGACCAAGATTATTTTATACCAGTTAGAGACCCTGCCGCGGGTAACCCAATTGATACATTACCTGGTGCTCAAAATTTATCAGAAATTGCTGATATTGAGTATATTCAGAAAAAACTTGTAACAGCACTTCGTGTACCAAAAGCTTATTTAGGTTTTGAGGAAGTTGTTGGTGATGGTAAAAGTCTATCATTACAAGATATTCGTTTTGCAAGAACAATCAATAAAATCCAAAAGGCGATTATTGCCGAATTAAATAAAATTGCAATCATTCACTTGTTCTTATTAGGTTTTGAGGATGAATTACAAAACTTTACTTTAGGTCTTACAAACCCATCAAAACAAGCTGATTTGTTAATGGTTGATGTATGGAAAGAAAAGGTATTGTTATATAAGGATCTTGTCACACCAATACAAGAAACATTGGCACCAACATCGGCTACTTGGGCTAAAAAACACATATTTGGGTTTTCAGATGAAGATATTAAACTTGATATACAACAACAACGTCTTGAAAGAGCAGTATCTGCTGAACTCACTAACACACCAACAGTTATTACACGTACTGGATTATTTGATAATGTTGATAAGTTATATAAAACAACAACTGGTACAACAGAAGCACCACCAGCTGAAGGTGGAGCACCTGGAGGATTACCACCATTAGGGGGCGGCCCACCAAAACCACCGTCATTAGGGGGAGGAAGTTCGTCACTATCTTCTGGCCCACCACCACCTCCTGGGGGAGACGCTGGAGCACCACCAACACTACCAGAAAATAAAGAAAATAATTTAAATATACTTCTGGAAAGTGATGATATTTTGGGTGATAAGTACATTGATTTGTCAAAAGCAAGAAATTCTTTGGGTACAATGGAGAAAGCTTTAGATAAATTGTTAAATGATTAATATTTATAATAAAAATAAGTTATGGAATTTGGTATTTTAAAAACAAGAATAGAAGAGTCATTAGTAAAATCTTACACAAATAAGGGTATTAAAAAAGATATGTTCTTATTTAACGAACTAGTATTAGAAAATAAATCAATTGCGAGATTATATTTTCTTTATGATGAATTATCTGAAAATAAAAATTTAGATGATGTTGTTGCCAGTGAATTTATAAACGAGTCTGTTAAAATCTATAATCAAATTTCTAAAGAAATTTCAAAAAACAGTTTAAAAGAAATTAATATGTGGGTTGGTCACATAAAGTGTGAAAATAGATACAAAGATGTTGATAACTTATTCTCAAAAAATATTATTTCTCTAGAAGACAAACTTAAAAGTAAGTCCTCAATTATGGAAACATTAAAAAAGAAAAAGGAAAGTTTAACTGAAACAAAATTAGACCTTCCTTTAGAGAAAATTGTTGATGTTGCAAATAAAACTGTTAATGATTATCTTTCCAAACTAGATGAAAGTGAGAAAAAAAACATTCTTAAAGTTTTAAAAGAAGACGACTCAAAATTAGAAATTGAATTTAATGTAATAAAAGAAAGTGTTATTACTAGACTGAACAATTTGAAGAAGGATGAAAGTGACACTGAAGTTGTTAGTACAATTCAAGAGACAATTAGTAAAGTTGAGAAAGAGTCTTACACAAAAGACAACTATTTAAAACTTAAAAAATTAAATAATACAATTTAATTATTATTTTCAAATTTTTGTCGGTAAATCGCCCTATTTTTAGCTTGTCTATTTAGTACAGATTTTTTGGTGTATTCTCTTCTCTCGTTCAAATGACTATTTTGTCTGGTTTTAATAACCTTACTTTTTAATTGCTTAATAGCCCTTTCAATATCACCTTTTTTTACAGTTACAATTAAC
>Ga0315903_10005778_pt1 | contig 16053 bp, 9 predicted proteins | sample LakEriMetagenome_7_FD_203524 | JGI IMG/M metagenome (GOLD analysis project Ga0315903, IMG submission 203524) | Freshwater fungal communities from buoy surface, Lake Erie, Ohio, United States - Buoy 2 MA119 | ecosystem: Environmental > Aquatic > Freshwater > Lake | place: USA: Lake Erie, Ohio...
ACGCCGGACGGGTGCCGCTACTATTCGCTCACCCTGCGTCGGCGGGGCACGGACTTAACCTCGCGGACGGGGGCAACATCCTCGCCTTCTTCGGGGTCAACTGGAACTTAGAAGAGCACATGCAGATCATCGAGCGCATCGGGCCCATGCGGCAGAAGCAGGCAGGGTACGATCGCCCTGTGTTTATCTACCCGATCCTCGCACGCGACACGGTCGACGACATGGTCATGGAGCGACTGTCGTCGAAGAAGAGCGTGCAGGAGATATTATTGGAAGCATTAAAGCGGAGAAATAAAAATGATTGAAATATCGAGATACCAGCGATGGGCCCAGCAAGAGCGGGAGCAAGGCGCAAACTTTGAGCCGACGTATACCCCAGCCGAGTTGAAGCAGATAGCGGGGGCCGCGCGGCAGTGGTCGAGGAAGGACTTCAAGCCTTACGGCCGATCGCCCTCCTCGGCCATAGCCGTCGAGGAATAACCCAAGGCAGCAAGGGCCGCCGCGAATGGCACGCCATTGCGCATCATTTCGACCGCTTTAGGCCAGTCGGCCTCGGCGAAGAACCGACGCGTGTTTTGGATGTCGCCACGGTACGACGCGCCCATATCGTTCTTACGGTTAAGGTCGCGCATGTACTTCTCGCGCAGGGCGTTGCGGATGCCTTCGCTTTCGCTGATGTCCATCGCAACGGACGGCGGGTTCTGCGCGAACTCCTCAAGCAGGCCGCGTGTGGCCTCGCCGGAGTAAGGCGCGGTCGGTTCGATACCCTCGTCACCCCATTTACCGATGGCAGGCGTGTACAGGGCCGTGCCGCCAGCGGGCGTGGCTTTGCTTGGGAACGCAGCTTCGAGGCGCGCCAAGTCGAGGTCGCGCAAGGACGACGGGCTTTCCGCAGGATTGTACGGGAACACGTACGCCCCACGGTTTGTGGCCGTGACGCCGTACTTCGATGCGTTGTCGCCTAGACCTTCTATCAGTGCCTGCAACTGCTCCGATGTTGGCTGCACGCCAGCTTCCGCCGCGCGGGCACCGCTGTCCATCAAGATGGCGTTCTTGCCGGGCAATGACCGCCGAGTGTTCGGCAGGTTTGCCGCAGCTGCTTCTTGCGCGTCGTTCACGCCACGGAAGCGTGCGGCCACGGACATCGCGCCTTCGCTCAAGGGCGATATGCGCCCGCCACCACCGCCGGTGGGGTAATCCATAAGCGGCCTTGCGATGGACAGCGGGTTGAACTCGAAGTCACCTTGCATGTTTTGGTACGCGCCGGAACTTTGTACGGTCGGCAGTTGGCGCAGGCCAAGGGCGGAGTATATCAGATCGCGGTCGCCCTCGCCGACACTTGCGGGCATATCGCCCATCATGCCGAGGTCCATTGCGGCGCGTTCGGGCGCGGGCTGCGACCACGAGCCTTGGCTGCCGTACGCTATTTTCTCTTCGGGTGTCATGCCGAGGACGTCGGACATGTGGCCGGTGGACGCACCCGGCGTCATCTCGTACGTTTCGCTAAGGGCATGCTTGGGGAAATAATCCGCAGGGGTCATGTTGGCCTCGCGAATGGCGGCCGTCATACCTTCGATAGGCTCCCCGCCGAAGCGCCCTGTCGGGCTGCTTCCGCGAGAGTAGAGATCCTGCGCCTTGCCGTAGACCCAAGGAATTTCTTGCATCTGCTCGCCGCGCCAGTCGGTCAGGCCGCCCATAGCGCGCTGATTTGCGCGCTGGGTCATCAGGCCGGTCTCCATGTCCATGACAGGGTGCATCGTGCCGCTAACGGCCGCCTTCCAAGGCTCGCCGCTTGGGTCGGTGTAGCCCATGCCCTGCGCCCAACGGAAGTCGTTAACACCGAACAACTTCTTGCCGGAGGCTTCAGGCGTCAGGCGGGGATCTTGCTTGTTTTTGTACTCGCCAGTTTTGTCGCCAAGTACCGCAAAGCGGTTTTCGGCAACGGCATTGTCGAGGGTGCGCTCGCCTGCGCCACGGTACGCCATAGCTGGCTCGCCGAGGGCGCGGGAATTGAGGTGCTTAAGCACAAAACCGAGTTCGCTTTCTGGCGACACGCCAGCGCTGTACACGCCGTGCTGCTCCAACGAGCGGTCCAACTGGTACGGCTCGTTGCTGACGGCCATACCGGCGCGTGCGCGGTCGTACCAGTTTCCGAGGTTCTCGGGATCTGCGAGTGCGATGGCGTCCGATGCCTGTTGCACATTGGCGTCCAAATCGCCGCGCATTACACGTAAGTCTGCGGGGCCGCTGACGGTGCGAGGGAAGCCGATGTAGCCGCTTTCGGTGCGCTTCAAATGCTCACCGGCGTTACCGGCGCGGAGCACGGCCTCGGGCCCTTGTTCCGCTTCCATTTGGCGGTAAATTGTAGGCTCAACGCGGCCGCGTTTGCCGCTGATCTGTTTTTGGCTTTGCGGCGCGTCTGCCTTGGCGACCTTGGCCACTTTGGTGCGGCGCTTGGCTTCTTGCTTTTGTTTGGAGCCGAACCGCTCGTACACAGCGAGCTCCTGCGGCGTGTAAGCACGCGTCGGCTCGGCCTTTGCCGCCAGTGGTTTCTTCGCTGCCTTCTTCGCGGCAGGCTTAGCGGCGAGATCCGTCGCGCCAACGGCACGACGCAACGGCTTCTCGATCGCATCGGGGATGTAATCCGAGGCGAGCTTCAGCGCCTCTTCCACTGCCAGTCGCTTTAAGCTCTTCTTCGCCATGATTACCGCCTTAGTGCTGCGAGGGGTTTAGCGGCGGCCTTACGTACAGCCAGCCCTGCCTTAGTGTTTGCGAGCCGCCGACCAGCGGCACCCGCGCCTGACATGCCGCCGTAGAACGCCGCATTGATAGGAGCCTCCTCACGGATAGTGCGGGGTACGTCGCGCATCGTCTTCGCTTGGCCAGCGGCGTACAGCGCGCCTTGGCCCAAATCGTCGGCCGCACCGGCAAGGAAACGCGCCGCACGTGGTGCGCTGGCAAGTGCCCGCGCGCCGCCGAGACTTGGCGCGGCTAACGATCCACCGATCATGCCTGCGGCCTCAAGCGCCATAGCCGTCTTGGGGTTGGCTTCGCCGTAACGCTCCTGCAGCATGCGGATGCGATTGACTTCGTTACGGTAGGCGTTTGGGTCTTTGGCCGCGAGTGTGCGCAAGCGCGCCTCGATCTCGTCGCCGAAGCCGAAGGTCAGGCCCTGCCCGAACGTGCGAGCCGCGTTGGCGTAGTCGTATCCGGCCTTTGGCTGGCCGCCGTTCTTGAACGCCTGCACGGTGCCGCCGCGATACATGCCCTGCACCGGCATCGCGAGATCCGTGAGATCTTTGACGCGGCGGCCCGTTGCCAGTTCGACGAACGTGTCCGTCTCAGGGTCGTACTCAACGGCCTTGTCTCCGAACATCGTGGCACCTTCTTTGACCTCGGCAACTGGGGCAACAGCGGCCTGCGGTGTTCCGTAATTATTTTCGAGGGCAGCTACGTCCTGTACTGGGTTCCGAGTTCCGGTGACAGTAATTTGCTCCTCGGCTGCCACGTCGCCCGCTGGCACCACAGGAGCACCGACGTACTTGTCTTCCAGCGCCTGCGCGTCAATCTTGTCGAGCATGGTGCCTACCTGCGTCCCTGCCAGAAACAATTCGGGGTACTTCTGGTAAAGCTCGGCCAGTCCAGTGCCGAAGTCACCGAGACCTTGGCCCACCTTCGAACCGGCAATGGTGTCAAACGCACGCGCGCCTGTGCCCGCAACGCGGCCTGCGCCGTACGCCATCTCACCCACCGCACGCGGTGAGAAAAGCGGCGCGGCAAGCAACGTCGCGTTGCCCAAAGCTGGGCTGACTTTGCTTATGCCGCGAGGGGGGAAGGCGCTCACTGTTTGGCCAGCAAGCGTTTTTTCCAATACGCCCGATGGGTCCATCTCAAACATGCGCTCGGCCTGCGCAGTGCGCGCGCCGAACCCTGTGTTTACGTTGTTGCGGAAGATACTTTGGAGTTTCCGAGCGGATGTATCAACGCTGGCTGCGGAACCGAGGCTGAACGACTTCTCTAGCTGCTGTGCTTCATTCACGCCTTTTTCATAGTCGCGCATGATGTCGGCATAGACGGGGTCGTGTCTCACCAGTTCTTGGCGCACGGCGTTGTACGTCTGCTTGGCGATACCCGCAGCCTTACTGTCAACCGCGCCATTTATCTTAGAGCCGATGTCGTACACGTCGCGCTTGAATTGGTCCATCGAGAGCGGCAACAACAGGCTTGGATCGGCGGCAGCCTTCTGCGCATACTCGTTCACAAACGCATTCATCTTTTCCCACGCGATGTGGTCGGACGGGCGCTCACCCTTGCGGGAAGACCACGTGTCGTACGACTTCGGCTTTAGCTGCTGCATGCGCTGCTCGATTTTGTCGATGCCGAGCGGAGTTGGTGTCCGTCCGAACTTCTGCATTGCATCGGTGTATCTCTGCGATGCTTGTTCGCGCATTTTAGCAACGATACCTTGTGCAGAGGCGACCACGTCTTCAGCCGTCCGTTCTGGGTTGCGCATTGCATCCGTGAACGCTTCACTGGCTTCTGTCGGCGCACCTGCGCGGCCACGAGCAAAGCCTGCGGATGCAGCGGCGTCTACGGATGCTCCGCCGACACCGGGCAAGAAACCGGCAACTTCGCCCGGCAGGCGTTCTACTCCGGTAACCACGTTAGGCGCAACTTCCTTAGCCTTCTGGTACGCCGCAGCAGGGACGTCGGTGACCAGCGCACCTGCGGCTGACAGCGGGTCGATGACCCGACCGGCCTTAGACACAGCTTCGCCCACCTTCGTCAGACCGCCAGCCTTTAAGACGAAGCCTGAGCCGCCCAAAAGCAGGCTGGCATCGCCGAGGAACGCAAGCGGATCCTTAATCATGTAACGCTTTATGTTGTCCGCGCCGCCGTACTGTTCTTCCAACATCGTAGCGGCGGCTTTCAACGTAGGATCGTCAGCGTCGCCCTGCAAGAGCGCGCCCACCAAATCCGTGGTTGTGTTAAATGTTTCGACGGGGTTGGCAATCATCCCGCCAAGACCAGTAACCAACTGCGCGGCGCTTTCAGGCAAGTTGCGTGCTTGCTGGGCGACAGTTTCAAGTAGACCGGCGTCCTTACTGGCCGCCTCGTCAATCGCCTTATAGTCTATGCCGCCGCGCTGCGCAGGCGGAACCTTAAACGCTTCTGCGCTGTCAATGGCGGTCTGCGCTTCGTAGTTGCCGCGCTGCCCCTCGTCAATGAAGCCTTCTTTGACTGCCGCGTCGGCGAGCATCTTGGCGTAGCCTTCAGCCGTGGCGTCTTCAGACTTTGTGTACGCGTTGATGCTGCTTTCTGTCTCTGGCGAAAAGCGGAAACCTTTGACGTCTTCGCCAGCAATCCGCATGCCGTCTGGCGTAGACATAAGACCGCTGCGCTCGGCGACTTTATCGGCAGCCTTCTGCTTGGCGTCGTACGCAAGGATTTTGTCCCGGTGCAATGCTGCGGGGTGCGTGCCGAGTATGGTATTCAAGTCTAGGGGGTTGACGCCAAGCTCGCTCGTCTGCGTGTTAAAGTCGTTAATATCAGCGGCAAACGATCTACGCACATCTTCGTAGGCATCGCGCTGCACAAGTACGCGGTTTAGGATAAACTGCCTAATGTCCCTGCGGGCCGCAGGGGAGAGTGAGCCGGTTCTCGCAATTTCGTTGCGGAACGGCTGTAGAAAACGGTCAGTGGCTTGCTGGATTTCTTTGTAGCGCCCTATGTCATTCTCCATAACAGCGCCAGTAGGATCTTGGACCTTAATTGCGAGTACGGTTAAATCACCATCGCCAGCTTTGTTGGCGGGGGTGCTCAAGGCCGTAGTATAAAACTCCATAGCCTTGCGGTAATCTTTCACCGAAGTATCGTCGTTGAATGCTTTGCGCAAATCACGCCCGTATGTTTTTGCCTTCTGAATGCGATCGAGCTTGTCCCCGAGTAGCGTTTCTTCCGCCTGCGGTCCGGCATACGGAGCCTTCGCGGCTTCCGTTTGAATGTCGAGGTCGCGCTTGATGCCTTCCTGCGACGTCTTGATCCCTTCAGGGCTGCTGCTCTCGGCGGCCTTAGCCGCTTTGAGGTCTTTTGACCAAAAATCTGCCATTTTAATCTCCTGCGCCCTTATTGTTTCGGGATAACTTTACCGGCATCTGGGCCGGAAGGCACTACGTAATACTCACCAAGGGGGATCGCCTCGTACTCGGCCCTATTCTTCGGGCGGTGCACTTCGTTCGGTATTTCACGGACGGCCCCCTTTGCGTCGAGGTCGTATCTGAACGGCGCTTTAGTGCTTTTCTTAAACATCGGCGCTGCCGTCTTCACGAGGTCCGCCGCAGTCTGCGCACGCTTGACGCCGTAGCCGCCAGTTGTCTCCATGTATTGGTCCTGTAGCGCAGCCAGTTGCGCGTCGCGCTGCTCGCGGGCCTTGCGCTCGGCCTCAGATATGTCGCTGAAAGCGCCGGAGATCTTGCCTACAGTGCCTGCAAAACCGCGATAGTCCCTCGGGGCCAGAAGCGCCTTGGACAGCATGAAGAGCTGCTCGGACTGCGTCGGGCCTTGGTTGCGCTCTTTGATGCGAGCCTCACCAGCCTCAAAACGCTTCTTGGCGCTATCTTCTTGCTGGGCCAGTGCGCGCATTTGCTGCCCGTACAGTGACTGCAAGAGGCCCGGCAGCTTCGCTTGGTCGCCAAGTTGCGCGAAGTCGATGTCGCCTTTAGCAGCCAAGTCGGCCATTGACTGTGCTCGGTCGTCGGCTTCCGTGTCGTCCTCGTACATCATTAAACTCCCAACAGCTTGCTGAGCGCTGAGCCAGACTGCGCGTTACCCAATATGCCGCCAAGAGCCGCCAGCGCGCCGCCGACTGTCTCGGCTGTGCTTGGTGGTAGCTTCTCTTGGTAGCCGAGTGGCACGATGCCTTCTTCCTTGCTTGCCTTTGGTACGCCGCCAGCGACGCCACCGAACGTCTGCAGCATAGCACTGATCTGCTCTTGCGGATAGCCCTGCTGACGCAGGAAGTCGCTGTATGCGACGTCGAGGTTCTTCTGCGCCTGACCCTGCTGTGTCGCGCCGACTTGCTGCAGTGCACCCGCGCCGGTGAGGCCGAGGTTCTGCGCCTGCGCGCCAAGTTCGCCAAGCTGTCCTGCGCCAGAAAGTTGGCGCGTAAGATCCTGCCCGCCGAGAGTTCCTGCCGTCGTGGCAAGGGAAGCTTGGCGTGCGAGGTCGGTGCCTGCGAGCCCTGCGGCCTGCGTGTAGCCGGATTGCAGCGCCTCGGTCTGCTTGCCGAGGATGTCGGCGCTGGTGTCGCGAATGGCACGCGCGGTGTCGGTCAGCATCCCCGATGGAGTGCCGCTGCCGTTGCGGCCGCCGAAGCCGAGCTGGCCCGCTTGGATGTAGCGGCCCTCGACAGCCGGAATGAGGTTCTCCGTCAAGTTGCGTTGGCCCAACTCGCCGATGCGGTTGACGACCTGCTCCGTGTACGGGTTCATGTACTGGTTGATGTTGGCGACGCTGGTCTGGCCTGCCGCGCCGAGGTACGGCTGCGCTACGTTAAGGCCGCCCGGCGCGTTGATCGCGCCCTGCGTGGCCTGCGTCGCGGCGTTCAGCGCGGGCTGGTAGGCTGTGGCCGCTTGGCCGGTCATGCCGAAGCCTTGCTGCATCGTTGGCGAGAACTCGGCTACGCGAGGGCCTTGGTACGTCGGCAATGGCTGCGCGGCGAGCGCCTGCTGATTGGACAGCAACTGCATGGCGTAGTTCGTGTACCAGTCGGGAAGCACAGTCTCGCTGGTGAGCGACTTAAACGTCGAGCCCGTGGGCAGCTGCCCGTTATTGAGAAAGTCGGTAAGCGCCATTATGCTTTTCCTCCGGCCAAGTAATGCTCTGGCCTCTTTGCGTTATCACTGAATTTGCCGCGAGCGAGCTTCTTGCCCTTCTGCTTGCGGACTTTTACGCGGAAGCTGTCGAGCAGCTTCGCGCCTGCCTTGTTCGATCCGTTGCCGAGGAGGGCCACAGTCTCCGCGTCGATGACGTACTCGCCGTCGGACAGGAGCGCGGGGATCTTGTCGTCGCGACCGTCACCGGCACCCTCGACGGCAAAGCCGCCACGCGCAAAGCGCATGTCGTCGACTTCAGGGGCGTACATCGACGGGCCTCTAGGCTCGTCCGGTATTGGCGTCGTGATCGGCTGCGGCAATGCAACCGGCGGCGTGGCTACGCGCATTGGCTGCGGCGCAAATGCGTCCTCGGCCGTTGAGCCTTCATAGCCGGTGTACGCGCGGCTGGTGTTCGGCGCGCCTTGTGTGGCGTAATCGAAGAAGCTCTGCTCTGGGCCGTAGCCGTAGCGGTAGTAGTCTTGCGGGCTGCGCATGCCTTGGCTTGCGAGTGTGGACGCAGGGAGCGCACCGCCGCCGACGCCGCCCTGCAGGGTCGATGCGGGCAGTTGCTTGCTGAAGAGCGAGCTAAGGCCGCCCATGCCTGCAGGTATGGTGCCGGTAGAGCCGCCGCCCTTGTCGCCGCCGAGGAGACCGCCGACGGTGCTGACGCCAAGACTGGCGAGGCGCAGGTAGTCGGCGATGTCTTTCGCAGTGAGCTTATTGTTTGGCGTGCCTGCCGTCTGCGTTGCATTGAGCGCGCCCGCTGTTATCGCAGGCATCGCGGTTTCAATACCCGCTATCACCGGCGGGGTCGTCGTAGGAAGTCTGCCCTTGACGACAATATCGTCTACGGCTTGGTCGGCAACGGTTGAGCTTGCGCCAGCACCGCCGCCTGCCGTAGCGGCTGCAAGGGCCCCAGCGCCACCCAAAGCGGCGAGCAGTTCGTCTGGGGTGAGAGTTTCCAGTCCGGCTCCAGTGACGACCATAGGGTTCTTTGCCGCTTCGATGTCTTCCGCTGTTTTGGGCTGTTCCGTTGGCGTGGGTTGCGCGGTGTTTAACGTGCCCGCAAGCATCGCGCCAACAGGCACAGGGAACGACGCGGCAAAGGGTGAGCCAGACCCAGAGGCAAGCCTGTCTGCGCTGACAACAATAGTGTCGTCTACGGGCGTGGGTTCGCTTACCGGCGTAGGCTCCGACGGTAGCGCTTCTGGCAGTACGCTCTTTGGTAGGAATTCCGTGGCTATGGGGGCGAAGGCGTTGGCCAGCGCTCCGCCGTAGTTTGGCGCAGCGGCTCTGGTTGCAAGCACGTCGATAGGGTCGATACCGGCGTACATATCGACTGGCGGTTGGAGCGCCTCTGGCGGTGGCTGTTGCGCGAACTGCTCGGCTGGCGTCTTGTAGCCAGTGATTTCGCTCAATCCGGCTTTACCTGCTTGCGACAGCGCCGCTTGGCCGAGTGCGCCGCCTGCGGCTTGCAGTCCCTTGGAAAGGCCAGTGACGACGATGTCGCCCGCAGCTTGGCCCGCAGCTTGGCCGCCAGCTTGCGCTGCACCCTGTGTTACGCCTTGCGCGGCACCTTTGCTAAGGCCGCCTAATGCGCTGCCAAGTGCTTTATCAAGCCCTGTGCCGCTTACTATACCTGCGGTAGCGCCACCGAGTAGTGCACCTTTGAGAATGTTGTCGCCCTTCAGCGCAGCGCCCAAACCACCCGCGCCAGCGGCGGCTCCCATTTTTGCAAGAAGGCCAAGCTGTCCGAAGCCCGGTACGAAACCTAACGCCAATGGTGCAACTGTGCCGACGACATCACCGATTTTACCCAGTGTGCTCTTGTTCTTCTTCTCGTACGCGACGGTCGAATAGTTGCCAGTCGGATCTGCGGTCTGGATGCTGTAGTTCGCCTTGCGACCAAACTGGTTCGTCAAGCCCTGACCCAATTCAGTTGCCTTGCGCGCGGCGTCGAAGCCGGTGCCTTCGAACACGATCTGGTTGGTGCGATGGTCCACAAGGCGCACCGGCTGATCAGCCCGCACCGCGAAGGTGTTGCCACCCGTCTGCGACGTGGGGTTGCCTTTGTTAGATAACGGCGCGCCGATATACTGAAGATTAGGGTCGGGTTGATATATGCCGCCCATCGGGCCGCCACCGAAGTTCGAGGCGAAGTTTAACCCGCTCAAGTCCAAGCCAGCCAAGCCACTAAAGTCAAACGTGCTAGGGTCGAATGGCACCTCGGCAGGCGCGGCCTCTTGCGTCATCGGCTCCACGGCAGGCTCGTACTGCGGCTCGGCGGGCGGAAGCAGCATGCCGCCGCCTGTGTCGTACGGCAGCTCGCCATAGTTGCCCATGTCGTACATCATAGGCTGCTCGACAGGCATATACTGCTCGAGGGGTGGGGTATACTGGTACGGCTCGCTGTAGCCGCGCGTGTCACCGTCGCCGTAGCCGCCCATGTCGTACATCATAGGCTCGCCGTATTGCACACGTCCGCCTACGGCGTAGCGCGGCACAGACGTCCGCAGGTAGTTACTGAAGCCGGGGATGTAGTTCATGAGCTTGTACCTTCGAGCATCGGATATACACGCATTCCCCACTCACGCCAATCCGAGAACTGATATGGATCGGGAATAATTTGCTGCGTAAATGGCGAGGCACGCAACAGCCCTATAGCCCAGCCTTGCCACGCGGCCTCTTCGGGCGGTGACCCGAACGACCACGCGTCGTTGACGGACAATACGACCGAGGAGGCCCAGTCTTGCCAAGTCATGCCGCGAGGGTCGATCATCCCAGTGTCGTCCCGTCGCCGGGCTGGACGTGTGCAAGCACAAGGCCCATCTGATAGTCGCCGCCGAGAGTGTTGCTCTCGAAGCGGAAGCGCAGCTCGCGGCGCTGTGTCTTCAGGAAGACGACCTGCTCCTGCGGCGTCTGCGGGTTCTCAACGAATGTCATGATTATGCCGTTGACTTCAGGCGCACGAGCGTTGGCGCGGCCCATAACCTGCACCGTCATGTCGCCGCTCTGCACGAAGTCCGGCTCAAGCATCAAAACCTGCAGCGACTTGTTAATCTGCGACGTGGCAGGCAGGGACAAGTCGGCAGTCTCGAAGAAGGACTGTATGGGGTTGAGCGTCAGGCCGTCAATCTCGTCGGTGCCGACCTCGTGAACCCAGAACTTGTACGGATTGTCGAACGTCATGTCGAACGTGGCCGCGCTACCAGAGCCGCCAGTCACGCTGACAGGGTTGACTGGGATCTCCGTGTACTGGCCCGCGTTGGTGATGGTAACGCCGGTGATGGCCCCGCTGCCGCCGACAGTTGAGACCGTCAACTCCGTGCTAATTTGGCCCAGACCCCCAACGAGGGTGAGCGTGTCGCCGACAGTGTAGCCGGTGCCGCCCGCAAATACTCCAGCCCCAAAGGCCGCAGCCTCCTGCGGCTCAACGCCAGACAGGAGCGGCTTGCGGAAGACGGCGGGGAAGAGGCCCGCACCGCGTCCGCCATTGGGCAGCTCGGTGTCGTACCACGTATTCTCGCGCACGTTGTAGATGACGGCGTGGTTCGGCTCGATGCTGTCGCCGAACGGGAAGCACCACCAGATCTCGCCGAAGCGCGGAACCTTATACGCGAACACCTTCTGGCGCTGCGCGTAGTTTAGGTTGTCGAAGAAGAAGTTGATGTTCATGTTGTTTTCGACTTCGCGCACGACGCCGTTGAACGTCAGGAAGCGGTCGGTGCCGATCCAGTAGAATATGCCGTCATACTCAATGACGGACGCGGACGACAGGATGGATGACTGCGCACTGATTGTGTCGAACTGGAACACCGCCGTGCCGCCGACATACGTGCCGCGAATGAGGCTGTCCGCCGACCAGAACAGGCCCGATGGGCTGTTGCCGGGGCCGCCGCGCAGTGGCATGGCCTTAACAATCTTCTGACCTGTGATGTAGGCATTGCCTGCGCCAGAGCTAGTGAAGTCTGCGGGGTCGTTCGGCACGGACCACGCCGCGTAGCCGTCGTTGCCGAAGGCGAACGTGTATGGCGGCAGCGTGACGACGCCGCCAGTGACGTTGAAGTTTGCGGGCACTGTGGTGACTTCCGTTAGGGTCGACGTGCCGAGGAGGTCACCAACGAAGAGCGCGCCGCCGTCGCTGTTGCATATGCAGTTCAGGTTCGGCGCGACTTGTGCGACGATCTGGTTGCCGTTCGTCGTGTCATACGCCGTGGCGAACTGCCAAAGGTTCCCTGCGTCTGGGGTGAAGCCCGACGAGGGGGTGCGGTCGGTAATGACGCTCGTGTTGTACGTGCCGTCGATGAAGAAGCGCTCAAGACGGTTGGCCGATCCGGCGTGGACGTAGGTCAACAGATCCTGCGTATATTCTGCAAGCGTGCGCGGCAGGCCGCGCAGGAACTTGTTGATCGAGCGGTAGCCGCCGATCTTACGCGGCAGACCGCGCTGGAAACGGACCCACTGGCCGTCAACGTACTGGTCGCCCTCGAACTTGGTTCCGTCGCGCTTGATGCCGGGGGCCGAGCGTATCTGTACGATTTGTTCAGCCATTAGAGAGCTTCCGCGTTAAGGTCTACAGTCCACGTATCAAGCACCGTGGCAGTGCCGGTGCGGCGAACTTGAAAGGCTAGTGTAGCAAACACGGAGTTTCCTGACCCAGAAATATCTACGAGCCAAGCGGGGTTGCCGGATGTCGCTATCCAAGTGTTAACCGTGCCAACAACCGAACCGGAGGTCACACTAGCGTAAACTTCGTAGTTTCCACCTTGGCTGGTTGGCGTGCACCACTGCTGTACGTACATGTAGGAGCCGCCGTTAAGCGCTTCATATACTTGGCCGTTGGCGGCACCAGCACCGAAAATTGCATACGCTGCCTCGGAATACCCAAAACCCGCAGCAAAAACGCCGTAATCGATGAAATCAACAAGGACGTTGCTCTTGCCGTAGAAGTTGGTCGGCACGATGATAGCGCCGGACGCGACGCCCGCCAGTGTGCGGACATCGGTATCGTTCAGTGAAACCGTGGCGGTAGCGGATTTACCCAACTCAAGGTTGATGGACTGCCCCGCAGTGCTGCCACCCAAGCTGATTGGGCCTGAAGAGTTGAGCGTCATTATTTAGCTCCCCGTAGCTCGTCCAGTTCTGCCTTTAACTCTTTGATGGCCGCGAATGCCACGGCGACCAGTTTCTCGTAATCGACAGCCAGTGTGCCATCGTCGCGGGTGCGAACGGCCAATGGGAACATTGCCTCCACGTCCTGTGCGATGACGCCGAAGTCGCTCTTGCGGACGAAGTAATCGTCCTCGCCGCCATGCTCTGCGATGTAGGCATCGGTCCAGTCGAAGGTCTTGCCGCCGACCGTAGTTACGATGTCGAGGGCGTTCTCGATTGGACGCACGTTCTCTTTCAGGCGCGCATCGGACGAGTAGAACGCCGTGACGTTGTTGGTCGCACGGATTTCACCGGTAGTGCCCGAACCAGCGGTGCCGACGCCGAGGCTGTTGACCTGATAGTTGTTGCTTGTGTTCAGCGCGTTGGCCGTGGTCGCCGTTGTGGCAGTCGTGGCTGACGTCGCGCTCGTGGCTGACGTTGCGCTGGTCGCCGATGTGGCCGTCGCCGCGTTACCGCTGATGTTGATGCCCCAAGTGCCGCTGGCACCTGAACCCGCACGCGAGGGGACGTCGAGCGCGGTTTGCGCACCGCTTGCGGTGCTGGAGCCTGTGCCGCCGTTGACGACGGCGACGGTGCCGGTAAGCTTAGAGGCCGCCAGCGACGCGATGAAAGACGGATCAGAATAGCTGGCCGTCGTCACGACGCCGTTGGGCACGCTCGCGGCGGTGCCGCTGATGCTAATGCCCCACGTGCCGCTTGCGCCCGAGCCTGTTGTGGATGGCACACCGAGTGCAGACTGCGCAGTGGCTTGTGTGGTTCCGCCGGTGCCGCCGTTGCCGATCGCAAGCGTGCCGCCAAGAGTAAGCGTGCCGGACGTTGTGATAGGACCGCCGGTCAGGGTCATCCCAGTCGTGCCGCCGGAGCCGCTGACACTGGTGACAGTACCCGCGCTGCCTGTGGCAGAGATAGTGATCGAACCAGCGCCGTTGGAGATGCTGATGCCAGAACCGGCGGTAAGCGTCGCCTTCGCGAGTGTATTGCCAGTGCTGTTCCCGATGAGCAGCTGCCCGTTGGTGTACGTCGTCTGGCCGGTGCCGCCGTTGGTGACGGCCACAGTGCCTGTGACGTTGGCTGCGTTGCCGCTAATGTCGCCAGTTATCTTCGTGCCAGCGAGTGCCGTGATCCACGTCGGGTTGGAGTAGGAGCCAGTCGTCACGACGCCGTTCGTCGCCGTCGCTGCGTTACCGCTGACGTTAATTGCCCACGTCCCGCTGGCGTCGCCGCCGGTGCGCGTCGGCACATCGAGTGCGGTGCGTGCGAGGGCCGCCGTAGTCGCGCCAGTACCGCCGTTGGCGATAGCGACCGTGCCGGTGACGTTGGCGGCGCTGCCGCCTATGTTACCCGTAATCTTTGAGCCCGCGAGCGATGTTATCCAAGCCGGATCTGCGTACGAGCCCGTTGTGACGACGCCATTCGTGGCGGTGCCCGCGTTTCCTGTGACGTTGATGCCCCACGTCCCACTTGCGCCAGATCCAGTGCTCGAGGGGACGTCGAGTGCAGAGCGTGCACCAGACGCAGTAGTGGACCCTGTACCGCCGTTGGCGATGGCGAGTGTGCCCGCGAGGGTGATGGTGCCCGCGCCGGTGACAGGTCCGCCGGAAGTGGTCAGGCCTGTCGTACCGCCGCTGACGTCTACTGACGTTACGGAGCCGCCGCCAGCTGTGGACGATATGGTGATACCGCCCGCGCTGTTCGTGACAACGATACCGGAACCGGCACTGAGGGTCGAGAGGTTGTAGCCTGTGCCGTTGCCGATCAGAAGCTGGCCGTTTGTGGGCGCAGTCGCGACACCGGTGCCGCCCTGCGCGACAGTGAGCGCGGTGGTCAAGCCCGTGAGAGAGGTGATGTCGGCGTTCGCACCTGCAGCTGCCGCGCCGAGCGTGAGGCGTGCGCCGGAGGCACTGGTCGCGCCAGTGCCCCCAGACGCTATCGCGAGCGTTCCGCCGAGTGTCAGCGTGCCCGAGGTTGTGACCGGCGAGCCGGTGAAGGATAGGCCGGTTGTGCCGCCCGATGCGGCCACCGACGTTACAGTACCAGCGCCAGCGGTAGACGTGATGGTGATGCCGCCCGCGCTGTTCGTGATGCTGATGCCCGAGCCAGCCGTCAGGGTCGCCTTCGTGAGCGTGTTGCCTGTGCTGTTACCGATGAGCAACTGCCCGTCGGTGTATGTAGTTTGACCCGTTCCGCCGTTGGCGACAGGCAGAGCAGTGCCCGACAGCGACACGGCAAGCGTGCCTGACGTCGTGATCGGCGAGCCTGTTACGGACAGGAAGGACGGTACTGTCAGCGCGACGCTGGTAACCGAGCCTGAGCCCGTGCCGACGCCCACGCCGTTGATGAAGAGGCCCGTGGCATTGATGGTGCCCGCGCCCTGCGCGCCAGCCGTAGGCGCGCCGATCTGGATGCCTGCCGCGTTGGTGAGCGCAGTGATGTCTGCGTTCGAGCCGCTTGCCGCAGCGCCGAGGTTCGTGCGTGCGCCGCCAGCGGTCGTGGAGCCGGTGCCGCCCTGCGCGACGGTCAATGCCGTCGTGAGGCCCGTGATCGACGTGATGTCGGAGTTCGCGCCTGCGGCTGCCGCCGAGATGGTTGAGCGCGCACTCGCGGCAGTCGCCGCAGTGAAGAGCGCAGCGCCGATGCCCGTCGCGCCCAAGTTGGTGCGCGCCGAGGTTGGGTTGTTCGCGCCGGTGCCGCCCTGCAATACAGGTAAGATGCCCGCGAAGGGCGCGGATGTAGTTGCCGAGATGATGTCCGTACCGTCGCAGTACAGGATCGCGGTCTCGCCCTGAGTAACCAGTGTGGCTGCGCCGCTGGCGGTCTTGATGCCGAGTGTGAACGCGCCGGTCGTGGCGTTGTTTACCCAATACTGTTGGACCGTTGCTGGCACGACGATGTTGGCGTTGGACGTCAGCGTGCCGTTGAACTTGTACGCGATACGGTTCAGCTCAGATCCAGAGAGCGTGTACGTGCCGCCGGTGACGGCGATGGTCGTGTAGTCAAAGGCGAAGAC
>Ga0315903_10005780_pt1 | contig 16053 bp, 12 predicted proteins | sample LakEriMetagenome_7_FD_203524 | JGI IMG/M metagenome (GOLD analysis project Ga0315903, IMG submission 203524) | Freshwater fungal communities from buoy surface, Lake Erie, Ohio, United States - Buoy 2 MA119 | ecosystem: Environmental > Aquatic > Freshwater > Lake | place: USA: Lake Erie, Ohio...
CTTCTCGCGCACCGTCCTCCCCCGGGTGGCCGCCATGGGAGGGAATCCCGGCCGGGTGCTGCTGGCGTCGGACCAATTGCTCGCCTGGGGAGCAGGGCATGTCTCCGGCGACCGACCCCCCCGCGAGGGACGCGAGGCCCAGACCAAAGTCCGGCTGCATACGGCAGCCGCGCTGGAGCAGCTCGACAAACTGCTCAAACGCCGGCCCGGCATTCGCCTGGTGGTGATCGACCAGCTCAAGTTGTTCCTCCGCACCGACAGCGAGCGGGTATTCGAAGGGCTGATCCACGAACTGACCACGATCGCCCGGACCAACGACGTGGCGATTGTGCTGACCCAGGCCCCCGATGCGTTCCGCAAGTCGGGAGGCCCCGCCCGGTACCTCAAAAGTCCGTCGCTGGTGCAGTGTGCCCGCAGCATCTGGCGGCTCGTGGCGTCGGAAGAAGACCGGTTTGGCGACCGGGTGCTCGACTGCCTGAAACTCTCGCATCCGGTCCGCAAAGAGAAGCCGGGGCCGTGGCACCTGCGCCTCCCCGAGTTTGGTCCGCTCGAATGGGTGCGGGGGAATGGCGGGTCACTGCTCGCCTCCACAGCCACCAGCCACGAACTGGCGCTGAGAACGGCCTGCAAACTGGTCGAGCGGGTTCTGCAGGTGTGCGAGGGAAAAACCACCTGGACCGAGCTGGTGGACGAAGCCAATCTGTCGGGAGTCGAGATCCGCTGGCTGCGCGAGGCGATTTTGAAAATGAAGCTCGACTCGGCGTTCGACATTCTGGGTCAGAAGCAGATCACCCGGTACATCGGCCATCCCGAGGATCTGGTCATCCACCAGCGAAAATTCGACATCCGCAACAGCCCCACGCGCGAAGATTTCCCCCTGCATCAACAGCGGCAACTCGATCCCCCCCTGCGCTGGGGGGATGAAGAACCCGATTGGGACGAACGCTTCGAGCAGGCGGCCGCCGACACCAGCCGGATCCCCCACCGGAATGAGTTGCCGGCTGAGCCCCCGGTTGAGGCTGCCAACCCTTCGGCACAACCCACCGCCACCGGGACCGGTTCGGCGACCCCGGCCGGGAACCCACTCCGCTTTATAAAACCAAAAGTCGCCCGGCGGGGGGTTGCAGAGGCGGAACTGGGGGCTTGGAACCGCTCGGCCGACCTGGCCGGGGCTTCGGACGAGGTCGACGGGTGGGAAGACGGGGTTGCGACCCCGGTCGGTCCCCTCGCCGGCGCGCGCTGAGGTTCCTCACGGCACATTTCGCGGAAATCCCCCGGGGGGGACCGCCCGGGGTGCGCCCAGTACGGGCGGTGGCAACGCGGCTTGCCAGACAGAAACAGGTGCTGGAAAGCAACGTCGCATCCGCTCAACGATCGGGGATTCCGCCGAGAGCGCAGTCGGACGAGAGGTCGTGTGCGACGAACCCCTCTCGAATCAAGCCATGAGACGCCCCAGCGGAACGGGTCTTTTCCGATCTGGGCCCAGCGGGGCGGACACGAGGTCCGCGTTCCCGCGAGCCGGGTTGCCGACCTTGCGGAGCATGGTTGGGGCGGGACGCAGACGGGACGATTGCCGGCCGTTCCAACCGGATGGGGCCCCCATTCGAAACGCAGAGACCGGATGCTCCCATGGCGGAAACATCCGGTCTCGAGGTTGTTGCGCAAGGGGGATCGGCCGGTGAGGGCAGACCCGCCGAGCAATCACTTCTTTTGGAGATCGCCTTCCGCTTGGGGAACTGCGGCGGGAGGAGGTTCGGGCTGGGGGTCGGCCAGCAGACGCTTCGCAACGTCGTCGGCCGATTCGATCTTCTCGTCCCTGAGGGCGGCGAGACGTTTCTCGAGTTCCTCGATCTGCTTGGCCCGGCGTTTCTTGCGGACCTCAACCAATTGGGTGATCAGATCTTTGAATTCTTTGGTCGCCTCTTCGCGGGCGGCGGCATCCTGGGTCCCCCGGATGCGGTTGGCCAGTCCCCGCAGTTGGGTTTCGAGCCCCGCCAGCACCATCCGCTGCCCCATCTCGCGGGGATCGGTCAGCTCCGGACCGCCGACCGGCATCCCCCCCGCCTCGGACATCCGCAGCATCGCAGCCATCTGCTGGGCCATCATCGCCTGAGGGTCGGCAGCGCCGGCAGGTCCCCCGGGGGGAATCATCCCGCGGCGCATCTCCTCCATCATCCGGGCCTGGAATGCCTGCGGGTCTCCCCCGCCGGGCTGCTGTCGGGTCTGGTCACGCATGCGGGCCGCCTGTTCTTCCATCATCTTGCGGATTGCCTCGGGATTGGAGGGAGCCCCAACCGGGGGGCGATTGACGGGGGGCACGGCATTCGCCGGGGGGATTTCGGGCCGGCGGGGTTCCCCCCGATTGAGCTCGGCCTCGATCTTCTGGGCTTCGGCCTGCAGCTCGCGGAGCCGGCGGACCCTGGCCGCCTGCTGGGCGGCGGCATCCTGACCTTCCTGAGCGGTGGCCTGCCGTGTCGGCCCCAGCGCCGCCAGCAGGACCAGAGGGACCATCCACGACCGGGTGAGCAACGACAAGCGACGCATGGCGACAGTCCTTTCAGAGACACACGGATGTCGGGAGACACCTCTCCCCGGGTGCTTCGGGAATCCCCGCAGCACAGGGGGATCCGGCGCACTCACGGTGAAGAGCCAATTTCACGAGTACCACCGGCGATTCACCCCGTCAATCGGCTTCCCCTGATTGCTCCCTCAGGGATCGAGGGATACGATGCCCGCACAGGGGGAGGAGTCTCTCCCGCCACCCCGCGTCTCGGGCCGAGTGGCCGCTGGCCCCGGGCCGTCCCAGACCACCGTCGTCGAACCGTTTCTCCCCGCGAGTTGCCTTATGCAGTCACTGAATCTTCCCGTTGGCCGCTGGCCGGTGTGGACCCTGGGGTTCCTCAGCCTGGCGCTGCTGTTCCCCGCGGTGATCCGGGCGGAGGACCGGACGCTGATCTCCTTCGAACGGCGGCAATTCCACGACCAGTTCTGGTCGGAAGGGGCCACCTTCGGCGACCTCAACAATGATGGTCACCACGACCTTGTCTCGGGGCCCTGGTGGTGGGAGGGGCCGACGTTTGACAAACGGCACGAGTACTACCCGGCGACCACCACCTTTCAACTCAAGCTGGGCCCGCAGACCAGCGTGACCGTGCCCGGGTTTGAGGGAACGCTGGGCAAAAACAACACCTACTCCAACAACTTTTTCGCCTACACCTACGACTTCAACAAAGATGGCTGGAACGACATTCTGATTATCGGCTTCCCGGGAAAAGAGACCAGCTGGTTTGAGAATCCGCAGAAAGGGGACGGCCACTGGAAGCGGCACGTGATCTTCGATCAGACCGACAATGAGTCCCCCACCTTTGCCGACCTGACGGGAGACAAGGTCCCCGAGCTGGTCTGCATCACCAAAGGGGCGTATGGCTATGCCACTCCCAATCCCCAGGACCCCACCGCCCCCTGGACCTTCCACGCCATCAGCCCGCGCAAGGGGTATGGGAATTTCACCCATGGGATGGGGCTGGGGGATGTGAACGGCGATGGCCGGACCGACCTGCTGGAAAAAGATGGCTGGTGGGAACAGCCGGCGAATCTGGCCGGGGATCCCGAATGGCGCCACCACCCGCACAACTTCGGTTCGGGGGGAGCCCAGATGTATGCCTACGACGTCAACGGCGACGGACTCAACGACGTGATCACCAGCCTGGCCGCCCACGCGTATGGTCTCGCCTGGTACGAGCAGGTGCGGGAGGGAGATCAGGAAACGTTCATCCCGCATCTGCTGGTGGGGGACAAGCCGTCGGCCAGCCCCTACGGCGTGAAGTTCTCGGAACTGCACGCGATCGACCTGGTGGATATGGATGGGGACGGACTGAAGGATATCGTGACGGGGAAGCGGTTCTGGTCGCACGGCCGGGCCGGGGATCCGGACCGGAACGACGCCGCCGTGACCTACTGGTTCCAACTGGTGCGCCATGCCGACAAAACGGTCGATTTCGTTCCCTGGCTGATGAGTGATGACGTGGGAGTGGGCGTGCAGGTGGTGGCGGGCGATGTGAACAAGGATGGCTTGCCGGATGTTGTGGTGGGCAACAAGAAAGGGACATTTCTGCTGACCCAGACGCGGAGGAAGGTCTCGGCCGAAGAGTTCGAGAAGGCCCGTCCCAAGCGGCAGTGATCCGCCGCGGCCGGAAACGTGTGGTGTGGCATGGTTGGGAATGGCGGACGGAAGGACCAGACGATGCAGTTCCAGCGGCGGGATTTGTCCAAGAGTGTGTTCCGGATGGCGACGGCCGCCTGCGTCGCGGGCCTCGCCTGGCTGTTCATGGCGGGCCCGCTGTCGGGTGAGGAATACGTCACCCGCGATTTCACGGTGACACGGGGAACCGAAACACTGGGCGTACGGGTTTTCAGTCCCCCCGAACAACGGCTCGCGAAGCAGCCGTGGATGCTGCTGAACTTCGCGACCGACCGCCAGACCTCTCTGACCGGCGCCCCGTACAACATGGCGGTGGAGGCGTTTGTGAAGGCGGGCCACCGCGCCGCGAGCTTCGATCTTCCCGCGCATGGCGAGCGGGTTGACGCCCGGGGTTCGGGAATCGACGGAATGTGTGCCCGGTTTTTGGCGGGGGAGGACCCGTTTGTGCAGTTCGCCGCGGATGGGCGCGCGGTGATCGACGCGCTGATTGAGCGGGGCGAGGCGACCGCCGACCGGATCGTGGTGGCGGGGACCTCACGGGCGGGCTATTGCTCTCTGCGGCTGGCGGCGGCTGAGCCGCGGGTGAAAGCGGTCGCGGCGTTCGCCCCGGTCACCGACTGGCGTGTCCTGCGTGAGTTCGCGGCAGTTCGGGAGCGGAACGATATCGCGGAACTGGCGCTCGAACACTTCCGCCAAGACCTGGCCGGGAAGTCGATTTATATCGCCATCGGCAACCACGACCTGCGGGTGGGGACCGACGCCTGTGCCCGGTTTGTCATGAAGCTGGCCGAGGTGGAAGGAACCGCCGAGGGAAAATCCCGGCTGCAGTTTCTGATTGTCGACGACTCGGAAGGGCACAGTCTGGACAATCGCTGGCGAGACCGCGGGTCTCAGTTTCTGCTGGATGCCACATCGCGGTGATGAAACTGCCAGGCTCGCCAGAGGATGAGACCGAAGGGGAGCCACCAGATCAGGTCATTGGTGAGATTGACCCAACCAGCCCCCCAGGGGAGGATTCCCCGGACCGCGGCATCAACAAACCCGATGGGCCCAAAGATTTTTCCGAGGAAGCCAACCAGCACCACCGGCCAGTGAATGAGCGGCGCGCGGGCGGCCGCCAGATAGCCAATGCCATAAACCCCGACGATCATCCCGATACACTGCCACAACTGGGGAAGTGGCTGGGGGGGATACTGGAACCACTCGAGCGTCTGATGGGGCCAGAGGATCACCAGGGTTCCCCACACGAGGTTGTAGATTCCCGCGAGGGTGAGTGTGGTCCCCATCCAGCGGGGAGCCGTCTCGAGATTCGCCATGATGAAACGTCCCGCAGAAAACAGTGAACCAGGAAAGCTGGGGGATCGTAGACAGAGCGTCAGGTCCCGGTGACGCCGGTCCGGCGAGCCCGAGCACACAGAGCCGCGCCGGGGCGGTGACCACGGCCCCTGACGGGGGGTGTCCAACGGTGATTCGCGACCCCGGTTTTGCGAAGCTCCTGGGCACGGCATACAATGGGGAGGAGAATTGTTTGTCCCGTTCGTGAAGAGCGTGTCGTCACCGCGGTGTTTGAAAGGTGTTGTCGCGTGTCGTATTCGCTGCTGGCCATTCTGCTGCTGCTGGTGGGGCTGGTGCTGCTGGTCGCCGAGGTATTTATTCCCTCGGGCGGGGTCATTCTGGTGCTGGCACTGGCGAGCATTGCCGGATCCCTTGGCTGTGGCTGGCTGGCCTGGATGCCGGGGCGGCCGCTGGCGTTCTGGTCGCTCGTGGGGGCGTTGGGGATCCTGGCTCCAGCCACCCTGGTCTCCGCGTTTCGCTTCTGGCCCGAGACGGCGATTGGGAAGCGGGCGTTGCTGGAGGGACCGGCTCCGGAAGATGTCATTCCGTTCGGACGGCAGGCGACTCGGCATGAGTCGCTGGTGGGCCGGACGGGCCAGACGGTGACCGTGCTCAACCCGGCCGGCATGGCCCTCATTGACGGCAGTCGCGTCCATTGCCAAAGTGAAGGAATGATCATCCCCGCGGGAACCCCCGTGCGGGTGGTTGGTGCGAGACACAACCATGTGACCGTGCGGGAATTCGATCCGGCGGCCCATTCCGTTCCCCAGCCTGATCCCCCCCCGAACGCCGAGGGGGGAAAGGCTTCCGGGGCGGATGCGGGAGCGGTCACCGACCTCGATTTTCCTCTGGCCTGAGCTGGCTGATTTCGCGAAGCGGCTGACTGCCGTCTGGTTCTTTCCGCCACCTGTTTACCGCGCAGTGATCCCCATGCACGCTCCCCCCCTGTTCGCCCTCATTCCGCCGGCACTCCTGTTTGGCGGGGCGCTGGTCCTGGGCCTGATCGGCCTGATCCTGCTGTTTCTGTTCATCCAGTACTTTTCCCTCTGGATCCAGTGCCGGATGACGAAGGCGGGCATTTCGTTCATCGACCTGGTGATGATGCGGCTGCGGAAGGTCGACAGCGCAACGATCGTCCGCGGCAAGATCATGGCGGTGGTGGCGGGGCTGACCCGGGAAGATCCCGACATCACCACCAAGGCACTCGAGGCACACTACCTGGCGAAGGGGAATGTGCCGCGGGTCATCCAGGCGCTGATTGCCGCGCAGCGGGCGAACATTCCCCTCGACTGGCAGACCGCCGCCGCCATCGATCTGGCGGGGCGCGACATTCTGAACGCCGTGCAGACCAGCGTGTATCCGAAAGTCATCGACTGCCCCGACACCCGCAGCACTCCCGAGGGGACCCTGAGCGCAGTGTGCGGCGACGGGATCGAATTGCGGGCGCGGGCCCGCGTGACGGTGCGGACCAATCTGGCGCAGCTCGTGGGTGGGGCGACCGAAGAGACGGTGATCGCCCGCGTGGGTCAGGGGATTGTGCAGGCGATTGGCAAGCAGAGCTCGTACAAGATCGTGCTCGAGAGCCCGGAACTGATCTCGCAGGAAGTGCTGCACCTGGGGCTGGAGAAGCAGACGGCGTTCGAGATTGTTTCGGTCGACATCGCCGACATCGATGTGGGGGACAACATCGGAGCCCGGCTGCAGGCGGACAAAGCCGAGGCTGACACGCGGGTCGCCCAGGCTCGGGCCGAACAGAAGCGGGCGGCGATGGTGGCCCGCGAGCAGGAAATGGCGGCCCGTGTGCAGGAGAACCGGGCCAAGGTGGTGCTGGCGGAGGCGGAGATTCCGCGGGCGATCGCCGAGTCGCTCAATTCGGGCCGGCTGGGTTTGCTCGACCATTACGAGCTGTCGAACGTGCAGGCCGACACGCGGATGCGGTCGTCCATCGCGGGCGAAGGAAGTCCGAACCGCTCGGCCTGATTGTCCTCCCGTCCGACGGACCACTCAACACGGTCGAATTCGCCTTCCGCGCCTGCGGGTTTTTTCCGAACAAGGGAGTTTGTCATGCCTCAACTGCCGCTGCTGGGCGTGGTGCTGGCGGATGCGGATGGCGTGATGGCGATGATCTTCGTCGTCTTCGCTGTCATCAGCTGGATCATCAAGCTGGTGAATGCCGCGAAGGGAGAGGGTGCGGCCCCCGTCCCGGCGAACAGGCCGAAGCCTCAACGGGCCAAATCGCTGGAGGAGGAGATCGCCAACTTCCTGAAGCAAGTCAACAAGAAGCAGGGAGATGCGGGCGCCGACCGGGGACGGGAGACGCGAGAAGAAGTGGTGTTTGAGGAACGCCCCCGTTCGGTCGAACAGCGTCCAGCCCCGCAGCGTCCAGCGTCCCAGCGTTCCGCCCCCCAGAGCACTGCGTCCCAGGGACCGGTCGCATCCGACAAGCTGAAGCGGTCTCAACAGAAGTCCCCCAGGCCCTCCCGGGAAGGGAAAGACTCCCGTGGTCAGGGGAGGGAGGGTTCGGGACCGGCGTCGGCCAGGCAACCCAAGAAGTCCGTGGCGCCGCAGGCGGCCGCCGGGGCGGCGCAGCGGGTCGCGGGGCATGCGGCCGAACTGGGCCGGGGAGTGCAGTCGCACCTGCAGTCTCACATGGCCGAACGGATTGGCCAAATGGTCTCGAAGGATCTGGCACCGACCATTTCCGAATCGGTGGCGTCTCATCTGGGGAGTGCGACCCCCGTGTCGACGGCCGCGACGGTGGCGAAGGTTCCCGAGCATCCCCTGCTGGCGGAACTGCGACAGCCCCAGACTTTGCAGCGGGCGATGGTGGCCAGTCTGATCCTCGCTCCTCCCCGGGCCCTGGCGAAGCGCCGCTGATGTCGACCGAGGCCGAGGACTCGTCGCCCCAGATCCTGCTGCTGGCTCCTCCGTTCGAGGCCCGGGGGATCTGCGCCTACACCGTGCGTCTGGCGCGGGGGTTGCGCAATCGGGGCTGGACCAACAGCATCGTCACCTCGGATGGACAGCAACTGACACCGGCTGTGCGGACGGAACTCAACGTGCAGGAGTGGCGGTGTGCGGAACTGCCGCTGGCGGGACAGTTGCATGCGTGGTGGCGCGGTCCGGGATTGCGGCCGCAATTGCTGCATGCCCAAACGCCGCGAATGCTGCGCCTCGCGAACGAATTGGCCCGTCGCTGGCGGGTCCCCTATGTGCTGACGGTGCATCATCTCCCCAGCCAGTCGCGACTGCCGATTGATCGCCAGTGGTGTCGCCGGGTGATTGCCGCCAACAGCACGGTGGCCGCCGAACTGTCGACCCATTTTGGTGTTCCTGCCAGCCTCGTGACGGAGATTCCCCCCGGGGTCGAGCCCTGCTGCGACTCGAGCCGGCCGGTTCCCCTCAGCCCCGGGCATGTGCCGGTGATTGGCGCCGCGGGTCCACTGGAGTCGGACAAGGGATTGATCTGGTTCCTGGGGGCGGCCCGGCGGGTGCTCGATGTGCATCGGGAAGTGGAGTTTGTGATTGCCGGGGCGGGACCGGAGGAGACCAACCTGCGGCGGCTCGCGCGGGAATTGAAGCTGGCCGCCCACGTGACTTTCGCCCCGTATGTTCCCGACTTTCAGACCCCACTGCGGGCGATGGATGTGTACTGCCTGCCGGCGGTCCGGCAGGGATTGAGCGCGACGCTGCTCGAAGCGATGGCCCTCGGCCTGCCGATTGTGGCCAGCACCGTGGGGGGGATCGACGATGTGATCGACCACGAGGTGACCGGCTTGCTGACCCCGCCCCAGGATCTGGAAGCACTCACTGCGGCGTTTCTGCGACTGGTGCGAAATCCTGCCGAGGCGCAGCGGCTGGGGGGGGCGGGCAAAGAGCTGGTGGCCCGTGAATTCGGAGTCGAGCGCATGCTCGACCAGACCCTGGCGTTGTACCAGGAGGTGCTGCCCGCGAGCGCGGGAGAGTCCGCGGCGTAAACCATCGTCGGTTGTCTGCCGGGCTTGTGACCGGGGGTTGTGTGCCCGGCGGCCGGTGCCCGAAACAGACCGCGGATCTCCGGCGTGACGGACACAGCGGCGAGTCGCGTGAACTTGTCGGACTGCGTTCCAGAAACTACCTTCTGAATGCGGACAGGAAGGTCCGGGAGGCGCTGTCACCAGTCGCCGTCGGCTTCCTCCGCTCCTGCCATTTGCTCCCCCCCTGCTCCACGCGTCCGTCCGAGTGACCGCATGAATCGCTTCCTCTCGCGTTCTTCGAGTAGCCTTGTGCTCTGGGCTCTGGCCGCCACCGCGGTCTGTGCCGGCACACCCTCGACCGATCCGCTCGACTGGCCGCACTGGCGCGGCCCCGAGATGAACGGTATTTCCCGGGAAAAGGGGTTGCCCGCCTCGTGGTCGCTGGAGGGGGAGAACCTGCTCTGGCGGAATACGGAAATCAGCACCCGCTCGACCCCCATCATCATGAATGGGAAGGTCTACCTGCTGACCCGGCACAATCCCGATTCGACCCGTGAGGGGGAAAAGGTGATCTGCCTCGATGCGGCGACCGGCAACAAGATCTGGGAGAACGCGTACAACGTCTTCCTCACAGACGTCCCCGCCGAACGGGTGGGGTGGTCTTGCGTCGCGGGCGATGTTGAAACGGGCAACATCTTCTCGCTGGGTGTCTGCGGTGTCCTGATGGGCATGGATGGTGACACCGGCCAGACTCTCTGGCAGCATTCGATGAGCGAAGAGTATGGGATCATTCACACCTACGGCGGCCGGACCAACATGCCGCTGGTGTTCGAAGACCTGGTGATCATCAGCGGTGTGATGACCGGTTGGGGCGAGTATGCCGTCCCCGCCCATCGGTTCGTGGCATTCGACAAGCGGCGGGGTCAGCCGGTCTGGATCACCAGCACCCGGCTGCGTCCCATGGACACCACCTACAGTGCACCGGTGCTGACGACCATCAATGGGCAGAAGCTGATTGTCTTCGGTTCGGGCGACGGTTCGATCTACGCCCTGCAGCCCCGCACCGGCAAAGTGGTGTGGAGCTACGACGTCTCGCTGCGGGGGGTGAATACCACCCCTCTGGTGGTGGGGGATACCGTCTACGCCGGTCACAGTGAGGAAAATGTCGCCGACAACCGCGTGATGGGGGCGATGTTCGCGGTGGATGCGACCGGCACGGGGGATGTCACCAAGTCGAAGCAGAAATGGCTGCAGATGTCCCGGATGGTGGGACGGGCTTCGCCGGTTCTGGTGGGAGACAAGCTCTACGCCGTCGACGATGCGGCCACGATGTTCGCCTTCAATCCGGCCGATGGGGCCGAAGTGGGGAAGAAGCTGCGGCTGGGGCGCGAAATCTTCGGCAGCCCGGTCTACGGCGACGGCAAACTCTACATCGGTGAAACGAGTGGCATCTTCTACATCGTCGAGCCGGGGGCCGACGGACCGAAGATTCTGCACAAGCAAAGGCTGGAGGGAGAGAACATTCGGGCGTCGGCCAGCATCTCGCATGGCCGGGTCTACTTCGCGACCAGCGGTGCGCTGTACTGCCTGGGGAACAAAGACACGCAGCCGTCGGCCGATCCCCGCCCGGCCGAACCGGCCGAGACGCCCCGCACGGCCGACATGACCCCGGCCCAACTGCAGCTGGTTCCGGTGGAGTCGCTGCTGAAGCCGGGCCAGAAGCAGAAATTCCAGGCCCGGGTGTACAACGCCAATGGCCGCTACCTGAAGACGGTTCCCGTGCAGCTCGAGCTGCAGGGACCTGGCCGGATTGACAACAACGACACCTACGTGGCTCCCGGCGATGTGCCGCACAGCGTGGCCACGGTGACTGTGAAAGCCGAAGGACAGACGAGCAAGGCGCGGATCCGGACGATTGCTCCGCCCCCCTGGAAGTTCGACTTCACCGATGGGAAGGTGCCGGCGACCTGGATCGGCGCGGGCTACCGCCACATTGTGATCGACGAAGACTTTTTCACGGCGCTGAAGGGACAGAACGAGCGGGCCGCCCGCCTGTATGTCTACTGCGTGACCGCCTTCACGAATGGCAATGCCCCGACGGCGAAATTCGCCGACGCCGGGCCCCGTCAGGCGTGGACCGACTTCCTGCGATACTTCAGCCTCGATGCCGAGGGAAAACCGACCACCGTCGACGAGGCCAAGGCGCAGTTCGACGCCGGTCTGGACCTGTTGACCAAGGAAGGAGTGCTCTCGAAGTGGATCTGGGGCGAAGGCCCGGGCGGGATCGAGTTGACCATTGAGAAGGGACCGCGGGAGATCAAGGGGAATGCCCTGTTGTGCAAGATCAGCACGATTCCCAAGGGTACCCGCAGCCAGGGCTGGATGGGTCACCCGACCTACAGCAACCTGACGATCCAGGCCGACCTGAAGGGGCAGGAGCGGAACAACAAGCTCCCCAGCATGGGGCTGGTCAATCAGCGGTACACGCTGGACCTGATTGGTCCCGACCAGGAACTGCAGATCCGGTCGTGGACTTCGCAGTTGGACCTGCGGTTTGCCAAGACCATTCCCTTCGCCTGGAAAGCCGACACCTGGTACACGATGAAGTTCCTGGCCGACACGAAGGATGGCAAGGTGACCCTGCGTGGCAAGGTGTGGGTGCGGGGCGAGGCGGAACCGGCCGACTGGACGATCGAGGCGACGGATGAAACCCCCAACCTCGTGGGGAGCCCGGGGCTGTTTGGCAACGCCAGCGACGCCGAAGTCTTCATCGACAACGTGACCGTGACCCCCAACGCCGGCTGAATCCCTCTGGACCAGCTGTTTCCGAAAACGACTCCAAATCACTGATTGAGTTCTTTCCCGACTGGATGCAACGCATGTCAACCCAATCGATTCGCCGGCTGCTGACAGCCAGCCTGCTGGGACTGGTGGCCGTTCCCGCGTTCCCCGTGGCCGCCCAGGAATACGACCCCATCGCAGCGGCCAACGCTGCGAATTCCACGCTGAAAAACAAACCGGGCGACGCCCCGCAACTGGGATTGAGCCACTATCGCAACAACGTGACCGCGACCACCCTGCCGCTGGAGTGGGACGTGAAGTCGGGCAAGAACATCAAGTTCTCGGCCCGACTGGGCTCGCAGACCTATGCCAGCCCGGTGGTGGCGAATGGCAAGGTGTTCGTGGGGACGAACAACAGCGCGGGCTTCGTCAAGCGGTTTCCCAGCAAGGTGGACCTGGGCTGCCTCGTGGCCTATGACGCTGAATCGGGCAAGTTCCTGTGGCAGCATTCCAACGAGAAGCTCCCCACGGGGCGCGTGAATGACTGGGAACAACTGGGAATCTGCAGCAGCCCGGTCGTCTCGGGAGACCGGCTCTGGTACATCTCGAACCGGGACGAACTCTGCTGCCTCGATACCGAGGGCTTCCTCGACGGGGAGAACGACGGCCCGTTCAAGGAAGAGCCGAACCAGAACAAGGACGAGGCCGACGTCATCTGGAAGCTCGACCTGATGAAGCTGGGCGCCTCACCGCACAACGCAAGCAGCTGCTCGATCACGGTGGTGGGTGATGTGCTGCTGGCGACCAGCTCGAATGGCGTGGACGAGGGACACAAGAAGGTGGCTCAGGTCCAGGCCCCGGTCTTCCTGGCGATTGACAAGAACACCGGCAAGGTACTGTGGAGCGACGGGTCGTCCGGTGCGAACATCATGCACGGCACCTGGTCTTCGCCCGCGTTTGCGGAACTCGGAGGACTCCCCCAGGCGATCTTCGCCGGGGGCGACGGCTGGCTGTACAGCTTCGACATCCGCGGCGAGAACGGCAAGGCGAAGCTGCTGTGGAAGTTCGACTGCAACCCCAAAGACTCGATCTACAAGCTCGAACGGGCCACCAAGAACCCCATCATCGGCACTCCGGTGATCTACGACGGGCTGGTCTACATCGGTGTGGGTGAAGACCCTGAACACGGCGAGGGGAACGGCCACCTGTGGTGCATCGATCCGACCAAGAGCGGAGACGTCAGCCCCACCCTGGTGTTCAACTCGAAGGATCCCAACACCCCCATCGCCCCCAAGCGTGTGCAATCCCTCGAGAAGGACAAGGGAGATTTCGAGCGCGACAATCCCAATTCGGCCCTCGTCTGGCACTACGCCGGGTCGGACACCAAGAAGTTCGAATCGACCATGCACCGCACCCTGGCGAGCGCGGCGATCAAGAACAACCTGCTGTTCATCGCCGACCAGAGCGGATTGTTCCACTGCCTCGACGCCAAGACCGGCAAGCCGCACTGGACCCACGACATGCTGGCTGCGTCTTGGTCCACCGCGCTGATCGCCGGCGACCATGTCTACATCGCCGATGTGGATGGCGAAGTCTCGATTTTCAAGGTCTCGGCCGAAAAGGAACTGGTGGCCGAGGTCCAGTTGGAGACTCCGGTGTTCACGACTCCGGTGTGTGCGAATGGCATTCTCTACGTGGCCACCTTCAACACCCTGTACGCGATCCAGGAGGGGGCGAGCTTTAAGGGAGACGCCGCCACCTCGGGGGGTGGTGAGTAAGTCTCACCCCCACGGTTGCGGGAACCTGCGTCGGGGCCCGGGGATCGGTCTTGATCCCCGGGCCCGTTTCTTGCGCGGTCTGGAAAAGACGGGTGATCCAGAAACTGGCCGATCCCGCAGACGAGCGATAGAATCCCGCCGGTTCCGCGACGGACTTCTCCCCGAGGGGGGCAGCCCTTCCGTCCCCGGACCGCTGTTGACCCGCTTCACTCCCCACCTGTTTCTCCAGGACGTTTCCATGTCGGTCCCCACCCTCAAACTTCGTGGCCGGGTCAAGCACTCGGTCGTTTTCTGGTGTTTCAATATCGCCGGAGACCTCTGGGATATCGACAAAACCTGCTCGATCGCCGCCAGCCTCGGCTGCAAGTCGGTGGAGATCTGCGGGCCCGAGACATGGCCGACCCTCAAGAAGCATGGACTGGTCTGCGCCCTGGCCCCCAATGGCATGCCTGGGGCCCCCTTCATGCGCGGCCTGAACAACACCGAGTTCCACGGTCAGGTCATCGATGCCACCAGCAAGATGATCGACGACTGCGCGACGGCGGGCTTCCCCAGTGTGATCGCCTTCACCGGGTACAAGTGGCGTGATCCTGAGAATCCCCAGAGCGGCGAGATTCCCCGGGATGAGGCGACCCGCAACTGTGTCGCCGGGTTGAAGAAACTCGCCCGCCTCGCCGAGCAGAAACAGGTGACGATCAACCTCGAACACCTGAACACCCGCGATGGCAGCCACCCCATGAAGGGTCACCCCGGCTACCAAGGGGACGATCTCGACTTCGTGGCCGATATTGTGCGCCAGGTGGGTTCGCCCCGCGTCCGGCTGCTGTTCGACATTTACCATGTGCAGGTGATGCACGGCGATGTGATCCGCCGGATGGAGGCGTGCCGGGACATCATCGGGCACGTGCACACCGCCGGGAATCCGGGCCGGGGTGAACTGGACGACAATCAGGAGATCAACTTCCCCCCGATCCTGCGCAAGCTGGTGGAACTGGGGTACGACGGCTACGTCGGCCATGAGTTCATCCCCAATCGCGATCCGCTGGCCGGATTGCGGCAGGCGGTGGAGCTCTGCGACGTCTGACAAGCGCTGGCCTTTTCCGGGAATCCCGTGCGGTCCCTGAGGGGTCGCACGGTTCCCGGCGTTTGCCCCCACTGAGCGACGGGACACGGAATCAGGCGGGCCGGAAATGACCGGTCTAGTCGAGTTGGACGGCTCCCGATAGACTTCCCCGAACGTGGCCCCTCGGCGGGGGGACCGTCACCGACGCGACAACACTTCTCTCGCGACCTTTCTGCAGGAGTCGACTGGATGCGAAAGTCATCGGATCAACGCATGTTGTGGTTGGGCCTGGGCCTGTTGGCCGGGCTGACCCTGGCCTGGTTGTGGCCCCACGAACCCGCCTTCGCCACCAATTCGGACCGGGATCAGGACTTTGCGATCTTTACCGTGCCGGTGGGGAACCAGGCAGCCGGCATCGCCGACCCCATCGATGCGGTGTTCATTCTCGATTTCCAGACCGGGCAGATGCGAGGTGCGGTGTTGAATCGCCAGGCCCGCAAGTTCGCCTCGTTCTACCTGATCGACCTGACGCGGGAATTCCAGCTGCAGCCCGGAGCCAAGGCGAAGTATGCCGTGGCGACCGGCAACGGGCAGTTGACGAATCAGGGCGGGGCGGCCTTCGCTTCGGGGGTGATCTACGTGGCCGAATTGACCACCGGCAAATGCGCCGCGTACACGTTTCCTTGGCAGGACGGGGTCCGGCCGGCCGGTGTGATCTCTCCGGTCCGGATCGACTTCTTCCCCTGGAAACAGGCCAAGGAGTGAAGGCAGAGTTCGGTTCCTGAAGATCGCCGGTCGGGCTTCGCCCCATCCCCGGAATCACAGCATCAGGAACCAACCCTGTCTCACAGTGAACTTGACGGGCAGTCCCTGAAGGGGACTGCCCGTTGGCTTGCGCGGGGGACAATCAAACGGCCCAGCCGTTGTTTGAGGGCTGAC